>LNAP01001579.1_pt1 | contig 23848 bp, 21 predicted proteins | sample 602601 | NCBI WGS metagenome assembly LNAP01 (sample SAMN02440304, study PRJNA202911) | soil metagenome | biome: Subtropical and temperate rainforests or woodlands; isolation source: soil samples (1 kg each in a 20% v/v slurry with milli Q water) were... ...
GAAGTTGCACACCAGGTTGGCCACCGGGCTGATGCGCTCGCCGGCGCTGACGCAGTCTATGACGCGGCGTTCCGCCGCGCGGGTGTGCTGCGGGTCTCCGACCTGCGTGAGCTGTTCGATTGTGCCGAGACACTTGGCCGCGTCGAATCGCCGGCGGGAAAGCGTCTCGCCATTCTGACCAACGGTGGCGGCATCGGCGTGCTCGCCGTCGATCGATTGGTCGAACTCGGCGGAATTCCGGCAACCATCTCGGCCGAGGCGCGCGAGAAGCTCGATGCGGTTCTGCCGCCGACCTGGTCCGGTGCAAATCCCGTCGACATCGTGGGCGATGCCGACGCCTCGCGCTATGCGGCGGCGCTGGAGGTGCTGCTGGCTGATCGCGACAACGACGCGGTCCTCGTCCTCAACGTGCAAACGGCCATCGCCTCGGCGGCCGAGATCGCCACGACCGTGACGGAGCTCGTCGGCAAGTATCGGAAGGAGCACCGCAGCTGGGCCAAGCCCGTATTGGCGGCCTGGGTCGGAGCCGATCAGGGCATCATTCAGGCGCTTTCCAGCGCCGGTGTACCGAACTATCCGACCGAGGACGACGCCGTGCGTGGCTTCATGCATCTGGTCCGGCACCGCGAAGTGGTGGAGGAGCTGAGCCAGGTTCCTCCTGCGATGCCCGACACGTTCGTTCCGGATGCCCGGGGCGCGAGGCAGATCATCACCGCCGCGATCGCGGACGGTCGTGAGTGGCTCGAGCCTGTCGAGATCAAAAACCTGCTCGAAGCCTACGACATCGCGATGGTGCCGACCTACGCGGCGACCGACGTCGAACAGGCGGTAGGCTATGCAAAGGAGATCTTCGCACAGGGTGGCACCGTCGTGCTGAAGATCATGTCGCGGGACATCACTCACAAATCCGATGTCGGTGGCGTCGTTCTCAACCTGACCACGCCTGAAGCCGTGCGAGGGGCTGCCGCCAATATTCTCGCGCGGGCGAAGAAGCTGCGTCCGGAGGCGCGTATCGGCGGGGTCATCGTCCAGGCGATGGTCGTCAAGGCAAAAGCGCGCGAGCTGATCCTGGGCCTCGCTGACGATCCCACTTTCGGCACCGTCGTCGTGTTCGGCCGGGGCGGCACGGCGGTGGAGATCATCAACGACAAGGCGCTGGCGCTGCCGCCGCTGGATTTGCAGCTCGCTCGCGACCTGATCGACCGCACGCGCGTGTCGCGGCTGCTGAAGGCCTATCGTGACGTGCCGGCGGTCAAGCAAGACGCCGTCGCCATGGTGCTGGTCAAGCTGGCGCAGATGGCGGCCGATATTCCCGAGATCCGCGAATTCGACATCAATCCGCTGCTGGCGGACGAGACCGGCGTGACCGCGGTCGATGCCCGGGTCGCGGTCGGGCCGCCGCAACGGAAGTTCGTGGGCTCGGGCCCGGCCAATTTCGCCGTTCGCGCCTATCCGTCACAATGGGAGCGCCGCATCAAGCTCAAGGACGACTGGCGCATCTTCGTTCGCCCCATGCGTCCCGAGGACGAGCCGACCATCCACGAATTCCTGCGTCACGTCACGGCGCACGACCTTCGCCTGCGCTTCTTCGCGCCGATGAAGGAGTTTACCCACGAGTTCATCGCGCGCCTGACCCAGCTCGACTATGCGCGCGCGATGGCCTTCATCGCCTTCGACGAGTCCACCGGCGAAATGGTCGGTGTGGTCCGGCTCCACTCGGATTCGATCTACGAGAGCGGCGAATACGCGATCCTGCTGCGGTCCGATCTCAAGGGCAGGGGGCTCGGCTGGGCGCTCATGCAGCTCATCATCAACTATGCCAAGTCGGAGGGGCTGAAAGTCATCTCGGGCGACGTTCTCAAGGAGAACACCGTGATGCTCGAAATGTGCCGGCAACTCGGCTTCGAGGTGAAGCCGGATCCGGCCGAACCCGACATCTGCGACGTGAAATTGAAGCTCTGAGCGCTCCGCGCCTCAGGATTCGGCTTCAGTCGGCGTTGCAGCGGATTTACCCGCCGACGTCCGCAGATTCCTGATGATGATCGCGATCAACGGCACCAGCACCGGCACGATCGTGCTGAGCGGATGATGCACCGCGCCCGATACCTGGGCCTGGAACGCGCGCGCCTCGAGCTGAAGAGCTTCGATGGAGGAGTCGTGGATTTCGTTGGCAAGCTCGATGTCGCGGCCTGACGGAGCGCGGCCGGCGATCGCGAAGAGAGCGGCTGCGATGGCGAAATTGACGGCGCCTAGGATGGCGGCCGCGGCAATCGCACTCCAGATCTGCACCAGCGCGAAATAGGCAGACAGCTCCAGCATCAGAAGCCCGAACGCCGCGATCAGCGCCGCGAAGGCACGCAAGCCGAGGCCGACAAGCAGATGGCGCAGCCTGATGTCCGCGATGATCCTGTCGGTGCGCCACAACGCGCGCAGATGTTTGACCACATTCTCGGTATTCACCTAGTGTCTCCTCAGCATGAAGCCGACAACGACGCCGAGCGCGAAGGCGGAGGCGAGCGATGTGATCGGACGGTCCGCAATGATGCCCTGAAGCTGCGCCTGCTCTTCGTCCACGGTTTCGCCGAGTTCGGTCAGCGCGGCTCTGATCTGATCGGCGAGCGCCTCGGCGCGGTCCTTCGAGCTCTCGAACATCTGCTCGCCCGCGGTGCTCAGCAAGCGTGTGACATCGACCTTCAGCGCCCGCAATTCTTCGCTCATCCTGTCACTGTCGAACATGGACTTGATATCCCCGTTGAATGGAAGCAAGCCTAGGGCCCGGCCGTGCAACCGTGCTTGATTTGCCTCAAGTTGCGGCCGCGATCGGGGTCTTGAGACAGGTCAAGCCGGCCGCCATATGCTGGCCTAGAAATGCCGTCTGAATGGGGATCGATTGTCCCGACGAGGTAGAAGCGTGAACCACGAACCGCTGTTGCTCGCGACGCCGTCCGGCGACGCGCTGAACTTGCGCCCCGAAGGGCCCTGGACCGCCGCGAACGTGGTCGCGCTCGAGACATTGTCCCGGTCGGTCGGTGCGGACCTCGATCGCTCGCGCGTCGTCACCCTGGACATGTCGGGCGTCAGCGCGCTCGACACGCTCGGTGCCTGGGTCCTGGAAAAACTGTCGCGCAGGGCCGCAACATCGGGCAGGTCGGCCGAATTCGTCGGCGTCGCCGATCATTTCAGCGGGCTGCTCGACGAGGTGCGCCAGGTCAATCGCCACACACCGGTCCCGGTCGCCGCGCCCAATCCGGTGCTGGCGAGGCTGGGCGACCTCGGCAAGGCAACAGCCGGTGCGCGGGAAGACATCACGATCTTCCTGCAGATGCTCGGCGCATTGTTCATGGCCGTGATCGGCGCGCTGCGCCGGCCGCGTTCGCTGCGGCTGACCTCGCTGATCTATCAGCTTTATCGCATCGGGTGGCAGGCGATCCCCATCGTCGCGCTGATCACTTTCCTGATCGGCGCCATCATCGCGCAACAGGGCTTCTTCCACTTCCGCAGATTCGGCGCAGAGTCCTACACCGTCGACATGGTCGGCATCCTGGTGCTGCGCGAACTCGGCGTGCTGATCGTCGCCATCATGGTCGCGGGCCGGTCGGGAAGCGCCTACACCGCCGAACTCGGCTCGATGAAGATGCGCGAGGAGATCGACGCGCTCTCGACCATGGGGCTCGATCCCGTCGACGTCCTGATCCTGCCGCGCGTTGCGGCCCTGGTCATTGCGCTGCCGATCCTCACCTTCATCGGATCGATTGCCGCGCTTTATGGTGGCGGTCTCGTCGCGCAGTTCTACGGCGACATGGGGCCGGCGATCTACATCGCGCGGCTGCGTGAGGCCATCTCCGTCACCCATTTCGAGGTGGGCATCCTGAAAGCGCCGTTCATGGCGCTGGTGATCGGGATCGTGGCCTGCAGCGAGGGGCTGCGCGTCAAGGGTAGCGCGGAATCGCTCGGGCGGCAGACCACGACGTCGGTGGTGAAGTCGATCTTCCTGGTGATCGTGCTCGACGGCCTGTTCGCGATCTTCTTTGCCTCGATCGGAATGTGACGATGGACGTATCGCAGGACCAGTTCGCGATCCGCGTCCGTGACCTCGTGGTCGGCTTCGGCCGCCAGACCGTGCTTGACCATCTCTCGCTCGACGTTCGCCGCGGCGAGATCCTCGGGTTGGTGGGCGCGTCCGGCGGCGGGAAGTCGGTGCTGATGCGCACCATCATCGGCCTCATCCCGCGCCAAAGCGGGACCATCGAAGTCATGGGGCAGCCCACCGGTGGCCACGGCCGCGGGGCCGCCACGACATGGGGTATTTTATTCCAGCAGGGCGCGCTGTTCTCCTCGCTGACTGTCCGCCAGAACGTCCAGTTTCCGTTGCGCGAAAACCTCGTACTGTCGCAGGAGCTGATGGACGAGATTGCGATCGCCAAGCTCGAAATGGTGGGCTTGCGCGCCCAGGACGCGGACAAATATCCGGCGGAGCTGTCGGGCGGCATGACCAAGCGCGTGGCGCTGGCGCGCGCGCTCGCACTCGATCCGCCGATCCTGTTCCTGGACGAGCCGACCTCGGGCCTCGATCCGATCGCCGCCGGCGATTTCGACGTGCTGATCAAGACGCTGCAAAAGACGCTGGGTCTGACCGTGTTCATGGTGACCCACGACCTTGCGAGCCTGACCACGGTCTGCAACCGCGTCGCCGCGCTCGCCGACGGCAAGATCGTGGCGATCGGCCCAATGCGCGAATTGCTGCAATCCGAGCATCCCTGGGTGCGCGCCTATTTCCACGGCAAGCGTTCGCAGATGCTGCAACACGAGATGAGATGAGACATGGAAACCCGCGCTCCCTACGTGCTGATCGGCAGTTTCGTGCTGGCCTCGATCCTCGCGGTGTTCGGCTTCGTCTATTGGTTGAACAACACCGGCGGCATCGGGCCCCGCACGAACTATCATGTGCAATTCCAGGGTTCGGTCCCAGGCCTGCTGGTCGGCGCCGGCGTGCTGTTCAACGGCATCCGTGTCGGCGAAGTGACCCAGCTCGGGCTCGCGCCCGATAACCCGCGTTTCGTCAATGCGACGATCTCGGTTGCGACCGCCACGCCGGTGCGTTCCGACACCAAGGTCGGTCTTGAATTTCAGGGCCTGACCGGCGTGCCGGTGGTGACGTTGGAGGGCGGCCTGATCGTCGCCAAGACCGGCGAGCCCTTGACCTTGATCGCGGAGGCCGGCGCCGGCCAGAGCATGACACAGGCGGCGCGCGATGCGCTGCGGCGGGTCGACACGGTGCTCCAGGACAATTCCGGCCCGCTGAAGGACACCATCGCGAATTTCAAGACGTTCTCCGACGGCCTTGCGCGCAACACCGGCAAGCTCGACGGCATTCTGGCGGGCCTGGAGAAGATGACCGGCGGCGGCGCTCCCGCCCCGAAGATCACCTACGACCTGCACACGCCGCAGAGCCTCGGGCCGGCCGGCAAGACGCTTTCCGCGTCACTTGCCATTCCCGAGCCGAGCGCGGTCGCAATGCTGCAGACCCAGCGCATGCTGTTCGCGCCCGTCGGGGACCGGCCGGGCTTTGCCGACTTCCTCTGGGCCGACAGCATTCCGAAATTGGTGCAGGCGCGCCTGATCGACAGCTTCGAGAACTACGACATCGCCCACGCTCCGCTGCGCACGAGCGATCTCGGCCAGGCGGATTACCAGCTTCTGATCGACATCCGCAGCTTCCGGATCGCAACGGAGGGCGAGCCACGGGTCGAGATCGGACTGTCGGCGCGGATCGTCGACAAAAACGGCAAGGTGGTGGCATCGCGACTGGTCGAGAGCAGCGAAAAGCTCGAGAAGGTCGAGCCGGCCGCCGCAGTTGCCGCCTTCGATGCGGCCTTTGCCCGCATCGCCAAGGAGCTGATCGGGTGGACCGTGCAGGCGGTGTGACGCCGTCTATTCCAGCGTCTTCAGGTAGGACAGAAGATCGTGGATCTGGTCCGGACTGAGCTCGAAGGCCGGCATGTCGGCGTGGCCGGTGTAGATACCTTCGGCCAGGGCCTCCCCAAGGGTCTCGATCGGATAACGCCGGTGCAGATTGCGCAGCGGCGGCGCGCCCTCCCGCGGGCTACGCGAGACGCGGTCGATCGCGTGACAAGTTGCGCAATTGGCCCGCGCAAAGGCCTTGCCACGCTGCTCGGCAGTCGGAGCCGCCAGCGCAGGCGTCATCAGAAGCAGCCCAATCAGGCCGTGACGTAAGGCGCTTTGCAGCATGGAAAGGTGATCCCGTCGAACTTTGGGAGCAGAATATGACGGGGATGCCACTCAAATTTGATCTCTGTCAATTGGCTTTGGCGCAGTGCAGTAAAATGCACCCGCGAGGTGGACTCGGCCTGGGGGTGGAGCTGGCCGACGCTGGGAGCGGTGGATGAAGCCTTCCGTGGTCACGATTGAGCCGAACGGGCATTTTTGCAGCGATTGTGCCGTACGCGGAGCGGCGGTTTGTTCGTCGCTGAATACGGCCGAACTCAGGGAATTCGAGCATCTCGGACGCCGCGTTCATTTCGACTCCGGCGAGACCGTCTTCTCCGAGGAGGAAATCACGACCTCGTTCTACAACGTCCTCGAAGGCGTCATGCGGCTGTACAAGCTGCTGCCCGACGGCCGGCGGCAGATCGTCGGTTTTGCCTTGCCCGGCGATTTCCTGGGGATGAACATCTCCGGTCGGCACAATTTTTCGGCCGATGCGATCGGCGTCGTGACCGTGTGTCAGTTCGCCAAAGCGCCCTTCGGCCGTTTCATCGAAGACCAGCCGCAATTGCTCAAGCGGATCAACGAACTGGCCATCCGTGAACTGAGCCAGGCCCGCGATCACATGGTCCTGCTCGGCCGCCGCTCGGCCGACGAGAAGGTTGCGACCTTTCTGCTCGGCTGGCGCGAGCGGCTGGGCACGCTCAAGGGGTTGTCCGACACGGTTCCGCTTCCGATGAGCCGTCAGGACATCGCCGACTATCTCGGCCTGACCATCGAAACCGTCAGCCGCACCTTCACCAAGCTGGAGCGTCAGGGCGTGATCGAGATCATTCACGGCGGCATCAGCCTGCTGGATCCTGCCCGTGCCGAGGCGATGGCCGCAGCCTGATATTTCGTTCGGCCCCCTTACGTTTTTGATCTCGATCAATGACGCCGGCCAGCTGTGGCAAATAATGCCCAAAACTTCCGGGAGGGGATGATGCCTGCTGACGCGCTGCTGGTGACTGTTATCGTCGTCGCGATCTTCGTCGTATTTGCTGCTTCCTTGGCTTGGGCTGACCGGCAAACCAGCTCACGCCGGCTCGATCCGGATTCCATGCGCTGAAATTTCCGCACCCCTGGTCAGTTTGGCCCAACGCTTGGTCCGGCCGCATTCGTTGTTGGCCAGCGCCTCAACGCAATTGCGCTCGTGTTGACTGCAACTCTGCATCGATCCAGCACATCGGCGCATCCTTCGGATGCAAGTTTTCAGCGTGACCGCGTCGTTTTCACGGCATTTGCCACAAATCGCGCGCGTGCTTTCCGGTTGAAAAGCCTGATAACGTTGACTACGCAGGAACCCCAGTGCCTCGTAGTCTTAGGAGCCCCGCGGCGTGCCTCAGGACAAGACCGGCGATCCCCGACAGTCGGCGGGCAACAAACTATCGGTCCTGCGCAAGCACCCGATCTTCGCGGATCTGGAGCCGGAAGCGCTTGATCAGCTCTGCCGCTACGCCAAGCACACCACCGTGAAGCGCGGCGCGACGATCGCTGCCAAGGGCGATCCCGGCAACAACCTGTTCGCGGTGATCACGGGGACAGTGAAGATTTCCTCCTCGTCGCCCGATGGGCGGAACGCGATTCTCAACCTGATCGGTCCCGGCGAGATATTCGGCGAGATCGCGGTGCTCGACGGCGCTCCCCGGTCGGCCGATGCGACCGCCAACACCAATTGCGAGCTCTACATCATCGATCGCCGGGACTTCCTGCCGTTCGTGAAGAGCCAGCCGGCGCTGGCGATGAAATTCATCGAGCTGCTCTGCGCGCGTCTGCGCTGGACCAGCCAGCAGGTCGAGCAGGTCATCCTCCAGAATCTGCCGGGCCGGCTGGCGAGCGCACTGCTCGGCCTCACCGAGGAGCGTAAGTTCGACTCCGGCAGCGGTACGCTCGCCATCACGCAGCAGGAGATCAGCGAGATGGTGGGGATGACGCGCGAGAGCATCAACAAGCAATTGCGCGCCTGGGCCGGCCGCAACTGGGTTCGCCTCGAGCACGGCGCCATCGTCGTGCTCGATACCGACGCGCTGCGCGAACTCGCCGAGAGCCGCCTCGACGGCGGGTGACGGCGTCTGCCTAACTGTCGATGATGGCGACCGCGCGGGTCCAGCCCGCCGAGGCGCGTTCGACCTTCACCGGAAAGCATGAGACGGTGAAGCCGGTCGAGGGCAGCTGGTCGAGATTGTGCAGCTTCTCCAGATGGCAATAGCCGATGTGCCGTCCCGCCTTGTGCCCCTCCCAGATCAGGCCGGCGTCTCTTGTTTCGGCGTATTTCTTCGCGGTGTAGACGAAAGGCGCGTCCCAGCTCCAGCCGTCGGTGCCGGTCAGCCGCACGCCGCGTTCGAGCAGATACATGGTGGCCTCATAGCCCATGCCGCAGCCGGAATTGACGTAGTCGGCCTGACCGAATTTGGCGCCGGCGCTGGTGTTGACGACTACGATCTCCAGCGGTGACAGCGTGTGCCCGATGCGCTTCAGCTCCTTCTCGATGTCGTCGGCGCTTGCCACGTAGCCGTCGGGCAGATGCTGGAAGTCGAGCTTCACGCCGGGCTGGAGGCACCATTCCAGCGGCACCTCGTCGATCGTCCATGACCGCTCGCCGCGGTTCATGGTCGGATGGAAGTGCCAGGGTGCATCGAGATGCGTGCCGTTATGGGTCGACAGCGAAACCTGCTCGATGGCCCAGCCCTGTCCGTCAGGCAAATCCTCCGCCTCGAGGCCGTCGAAAAACTGCAGCATGCGCGGCAGGCCCTGCTGGTGATCGATGTACTGGATGGTCGGGTGATTGCCGGGCGGATCGGCCGTCACGTCGTTTCTGAGCGGGACCGAGATATCGATCAGCTTTCGCGGCATGGGTATTCCTTCGAGATAGTCCGCTGTTTCGGACATCTTGAGGGGCCTCTCTTGGTCGCGTCAAGTCATGTACTGGTGACGCAAGCCGTCCCGCCGTCTTCCGCAATGACGCGAATTGCGCCAGATTGATCGATGCAACTGCTGCATCGATCAATGCCGGATTTGGCTTGGACATGGAATGCCACGCGCCCTAGGGACGACATTGGCGCTTGACTTCACACCTGAAGGGGGGGCGACCCAAGGCGGCCTGCAGCCTGCCGACAACGACATAATCAACCAGGAGGAAGCCCAGATGAAGACACTCACCGGTATCATCGCAGCCGTTGCATTGGTGCTCTCAGCGCCACTGGCGACCGCACGCGACTTCCGCTCCGCCGACATCCATCCCGCAGATTATCCGACCGTCGAGGCCGTCAAGTTCATGGGCAAGCAGCTCGCGACGGCGAGCGGCGGCAGGCTCGGCGTGAAGGTGTTTCCGAACGGAGCCCTGGGCTCCGAAAAGGACACCATCGAGCAACTTAAGATCGGCGCGCTCGACATGATGCGGATCAACGCGTCGCCGCTCAATAATTTCGTGCCGGAAACCATCGCATTGTGCCTGCCGTTCGTCTTCCGGGACACACAGCACATGCGCACTGTCCTCGACGGGCCGATCGGCGATGAGATCCTGGCGGCCATGGAGCCCGCTGGATTGGTCGGGCTTGCCTATTACGATAGCGGGGCCCGGTCCATTTACACCGTCAAGGCGCCGGTAAAGTCGCTCGCGGACCTGAAGGGCCTCAAGATTCGCGTCCAGCAGTCCGATTTGTGGGTCGGCATGATCCAGAGCCTCGGCGCCAACCCGACGCCGATGCCGTATGGCGAGGTCTATACCGCGCTCAAGACCGGCCTGGTGGATGCCGCCGAGAACAACTGGCCCTCCTATGAGTCGTCGCGCCATTTCGAGGCCGCCAAGTTCTACAACATCACCGAGCACTCCCTGGCGCCCGAAGTTCTGGTGATGTCCAAGAAGGTCTGGGACACGCTGAGCAAGGAGGATCAGGCGATGATCCGCAAGGCGGCCAAGGAATCGGTGCCGGTCATGCGCAAGCTCTGGGACGAGCGCGAGCAGGCCTCCCGCAAGACGGTCGAGGCCGCCGGCGTTCAGGTCGTCACGATCGCCAACAAGCAGGAGTTCGTCGACGCGATGAAGCCGGTGTATCAGAAGTTCGCCGGCGACGAGAAGCTGCAGGGCCTCGTCAAGCGTATCCAGGACACGAAGTAAGACCACGGCGTCGGGTCCGGCGTCGCCACGGAGGCGGCACCGGCCCCTCGCAAGGAGTCGCGGGAATGACGGATCCACACGTCGCAGACTACGAGCAGGGGGCGGTCGCCGCCGCACGCCCGGCGACCGGCTTGCTGTCACGCGTCAATGCCGTCGTCGCCCGTGCGGGCATGTATCTGTCCGTGAGCGGACTGCTCCTCATCGTCACCGTCGTATTCTACCAGGTGTTCGGCCGGTACGTGCTCAATTCGAGCCCGACCTGGACGGAGAACCTTGCGCTGGTTCTCATCCTGTATGTCACACTGATCGGCGCCGCCGTCGGCGTGCGCGATGCCGGACACATCGGCATGGACAGCCTGCTGGTGATGCTGCCCGATCACGCGCGAGAGAAAATCGAGCTCATCATCCACGTCCTGGTGGCCGCGTTTGGCGTCGCGATGGCCTATAACGGCTGGATTCTCGGCGCATCCGTCGGGACCGTGAAGATCCCCAATCTCGGCCTTCCCGAGGTCGTCCGCTACGTCCCGTTGATCGCCTCCGGCGTCCTGATCGTCTCCTTTTCAATCGAGCACATCATTGCTGTGCTGCGCGGCGAAGAGGTCGTTCCCTCATGGAACTGATCATTCTAGGAGCTTCCTTCTTCGGCTTTCTGATCCTCGGCGTCCCCGTTGCCTTCGCGATCGGCCTCTCGGCGATCTGCACCATCCTCTACGAGGGTCTGCCGGTCGCCGTCATCTTCCAGCAGATGATGTCGGGGATGAACATCTTCTCGTTCCTTGCCATCCCGTTCTTCGTCTTCAGCGGAGAGCTGATGCTGCATGGCGGCGTCGCCGACAAGATCGTGCAGCTCGCCAAGAATCTCGTCGGGCACATCCGCGGCGGGCTCGGCATGTCGAACGTGGTCGCCTGCACGCTGTTCGGCGGCGTCTCCGGCTCGCCCGTGGCCGACGTGTCGGCGATGGGCGCGGTGATGATCCCGATGATGAAAAAGGAGGGGTTCGACACCGACTACGCCGTCAACGTCACCACCCATGCCTCGCTGGTGGGCGCCCTGATGCCGACCAGCCACAACATGATCATTTATGCCCTGGCCGCTGGCGGCAAGGTCTCGATCGGCGCGCTGATCGCCGCCGGCCTTTTGCCGGCGATCGTGCTGATGGCGTGCATGCTGGTCGCCGCTTACGGCGTTGCGGTGAAGCGAGGCTATCCGGCCGGCAAGTTTCCGGGCTGGGCCGAGGTTTTCCGCTCGCTCGCGGCGGCGCTGCCCGGCCTTCTGATCGTCGGCATCATCCTGACGGGCATCCTGTCCGGGGTCTTCACGGCAACTGAATCCGCAGCCGTCGCGGTCACCTATACGATGCTGCTGACGTTCTTCATCTACCGCACTATGACTTGGAGCAACTTCCTGCGTGCCGCCGGCAAGGCGGTGAAGACGACGGGCGTGGTGCTGCTGTTGATCGGCGTCTCCACCATGTTCCAGTATCTGATGGGGCTCTACGAGGTGGCCGACCTCGCCGGTGAGATGATGGGCAAGGTCTCGACGCAGCCCTGGGTCATCTTCCTGCTCATCAACGTCATCCTGTTCGTGCTCGGCACCTTCATGGACATGGCGGCGACGATCCTGATCTGCACGCCTATCTTCCTGCCGATCGCGATGAAGGCGGGCATGGATCCGGTGCAGTTCGGCATGCTGATGCTGATCAACTGTGCCCTCGGGCTCAACACCCCGCCGGTTGGAACCACCCAGTTCGTAGGCTGCGCCATCGGCGGAATCTCGGTGGGCGCGGTGATGCGCACCATCCTGCCGTTCTACGCCGCGCTGATCGCAGCCCTGATGTTCGTGACTTACGTCCCCGCATTCTCGCTGTGGCTGCCGCGTCTGCTGATGGGTTACAAGGGCTAGCAGCTACAGGAGAAGCCATCAGTGACTGACTATCGCAAGCTCTTCGATCTCACCGGCAAGACGGCCGTGGTGCTCGGCGCCGCATCGGGCATCGGCAAATCGTCGGCCGAAGCGCTGGCTGGGCTCGGAGCCCGAATCGTCTGCGCCGATCGCGCGCTTGACGCCGCGGAGGCAACCGCCGCCGGCATTCGCGACAAGGGCGGCTGGGCGGAAGCAGCCGGCTGTGACGCCGCGAGCGCTGCGGACGTCAATGCGCTGGCCAAAACGGTGATGCAGAAATTTCCCCGGCTCGACATCGCCGTGACGACGCCCGGGCTCAACATCCGCAAGACCATCCTCGACTACACCGAGGAGGATCTCGACCGCGTCCTCAACCTCAACGTCAAGGGCACGGTGTGGTTCTTCCAGGCGTTCGGCCGCATCATGGTCGCGCAAAAGGGTGGCAGCATCATCACCTGCTCCTCGGTGCGTGCGGTCACCATCGAGCCGGGCCTCGGCGTCTACGGCTCGACCAAAGCGGCTATCGGGCTGCTGGTGAAGGGCTTTGCCTCCGAGGTCGGCCACGCCGGCGTGCGCGTCAACGCGATCGCGCCGAGCATCGCGGAGACCGCGCTGACCGGCCCGTTCAAGCAGCGCCCCGACATCTACAATCTCTACGCCGGCCACACCGTCTTCAACCGCTGGAGCAGCGCCGACGAGGTCGCGACCGCCGTGGCCTATCTCGCCTCGGACGCCGCGAGCTATGTCAGCGGCAGCACGCTGTTCGTCGACGGCGGCTGGACCGCCGTCGACGGTCCGCCGACCGGTCTCACCCAGCTGCACAAATAGGGCCTCATCGGTATCTAGCCGGTGAAGCCAGCGCGCTGGCGCAGATCCTTATGATCTGCGTCGGTCAGCAACGCGATCAGCGCGGTCGCTTCCTTCGGATGCGCTGCGCTCGCGGTCACGCCGGCCGTATACATCGTCAGGAGTTCGCAGCCGGGCGGTAGCGCCCCTGACAGTTCAATGCCGTCTGTCGCGATGATCTCGGTCGCCTGCGTGCATCCGATCGGTCTTGCCGCCGTCGATGCCGCGAGTTCCCGCATCGCCGTTGCACCGTTCGGAAATATCTTGAGGCGCGAGGCGACTTCATAGGCGATGCCGAGCTGGTCCAGCACTTTTGCGAAATGCTGGCCGGCGGTCGAGGCCTTGGTGTCGGGGACGTAGATGGCATCGGCGCTGCGCAGCACCTCGCGCAGATCTCCCTGGGTCTTCACCATCACCTTGGGATCGCGGCTGCGGACAGCCAGCGCGGTCTCGACCCGGCCGACATCCGTGATCGAGAAGGGGACGACGAGCTTCTCTTCGGCAAGCTTCGCAAGCAGCGCCTGCGTCAGGATCACGAGATCGGCCAGTGTCCTCGCGCGCAGCTTGTCGGCCATGATGCCGACTGCGCCGAATTCGCCATCGATGCCGAGGCCGGTCTGCGCCTTGAAGGCGTCGCCGAGGCCGCGCACCAGACCTTGCGCCGCGCCGCCGCTCAAGATGGTCACTGTCTTCAAGGCGCACGCTCCATCGCTGCAATGATCCTGTCCCGCGTGATCGGCAGGTCGCGCACGCGCACGCCGAGGCAATCGTAGACCGCATTGGCGATCGCCGCCGTCACCGGGCCGTGTGCGGCCTCACCGGCGCCGACCGGCTCGATCTCCGGCCGCTGAATGATCTCGACATCCACGGCCGGCACCTCGCTGAAGGTCAGGATCGGATAGTCGGTCCATGAGGTGGATGTGATGCGCGACCGGTCGAAGCGGACGCGTTCCTTCAGCACCCAGCTGGTCGCCTGGATTGCGCCGCCCTCGATCTGGTTGACGACGCCGTCCGGGTTGATGGCCTCGCCGACATCGACGGCCAGCGTCAGCCGCCTCACGCGGATGTCGTCGGTTCCCTCGATCTCGGCAATCGCGGCGCAATAGGCCCCCGTGTTCTTATAGCGGGCAAAGCCGACGCCGTGGCCGATGCCGGGCTGTTTCTGCGGCTTCCACTGCGCACGTCGCGCCGCGGCGCTGATGACATCGCGCGCCCGTTCGTCGCGCAGGTGCCGCAAGCGGAATGCGATCGGGTCTTCACCGCGCAGCGCTGCGATCTCGTCGAGCAGGGATTCGATGGCAAACACATTGCCTTGCCCGCCCAGCGTCCGCAGCGCCGAGGTCCGCACCGGCATGGTCAGCAGCCGGTGGCTCGTGATGGTCCAGGCGGGGAAGTCATAGAGCGGGATGGAGTTGCGATCGCCGCCACCGCCATTCGCAGCCGGCGGGTTGGTCGAGACCATGCGGGGATAGGGATTTGCGATCTCACTCGCCGCCAGCAGCGCGGGCTGCGCTGCGCGTCCGGGCCGTGCCGCATGGCCGTTGCTCCAGATCGCGTGGCGCCAGCCGACGATCTCGTGGTCCACGTCGAGATCGGCCTCGATCTCGACGGCCATCGCCGCGCCGAACGGCGCGTGAGACATCTCGTCGTGGCGCGACCACTGCACGCGGACCGGACGTCCGCTGGCCGCTTTCGCCAGCAACACGGCATCGAGCGCGACGTCGTCGGCCGCATTGTGTCCGTAGCAGCCGGCGCCCTCGATGTGCTCGACGACGATGTGGTCTTCCGGCAGCGTCAGCACAATCGCGAGATCGGCGCGCAGCAGGTAGACGCCCTGGCTGTGCGTCCAGACATGAACGCGATCACCATTCCACCGTGCCACGGCGCAAGACGGCGCGATCGAGGCATGCGCGATGTAAGGGCGGGTGTATTGCCGGCGGAGGGACTGGATGGGATTGCGGGCCGGCTCCGCCATCCTGGTATCGATGATGGTGGTCTCGATCGGCTGGCTCTTCAAAAAACCCGCCAGATCGTCTTCGTCCGGCAGCGGCTCGCCGACCGACCATGTCGCGCCCTTGCGCAGCGCTTTGAGTCCGGCTTCCGCCGCCGCCTCGTTGTCGGCAACCACGCCGGCAAAGCCGCCGTCGCGGACGATCGCAACGAGGCCGGGGACCGCGCGCGCAGCCGCCTCATCGAGTGCGATCAATCTGGCGCCCGAGAGATCCGGCCGCAGCACGCGTCCGTGCACCAGTCCCGGCAGGGCGAGGTCGTGGATGAAACGCGGCCGCGCAAACACCTTGTCGGGAATGTCGACGCGCTGGACCGAATGTCCGGCGATGGTGCGCCTGGCGGCACCCTTCGCTGTCGGGCCTGCGGTGGCATCGTGGTCGAGCGAGACCTCGTCCATCAGCTCCCAATAGCTTGTCCTGACATTGCCGGGGCCAGAGATGGTGCCGTCATCGATATTGAGCCGCGAGGCATCGATTCCAAAGCGCTCTGAGGCGACGGCGAGGAAGCGCTGGCGCACCTCGGCGCAGACCTGGCGCAGCGCGCGGCCGGACTGCTGGATCGAGAGGCTGCCCGAGGTGACACCTTCGTTTGGGCTGGTCGCGGTCGAGGCGCGGATCATCTCGATCCTGACGATTTCGACATCGAGTTCGTCCGCGGCGATCTGCGCCAGCGCCGTGACGATGCCCTGGCCGATCTCGACCTTGCCGGGCGAGATCGCCACGCGGCCGTCATCGGTGAATCCCACCCAAGACGACAGCTTGGGATTGGCCACGAGGCTGACCGGCAGCTTCGGGGCAGGGGACAACGTGCTCATGATGCCGCCATCTCTGCCGCCGCACGCAGGACGGCGCGGACCATGCGGTTGTGCGACCCGCAGCGGCACAGATTGCGATCCAGTGCCGCCCTGACCTCCGCCTCCGTCGGGGACGGATTGCGCTTCAGCAGCGCCGCCGCGCTGATCAGGATTCCCGATACGCAATAACCGCATTGCATCGCCTGTTCGGCGATGAAGGCGCGTTGCAACGGATGCGGTGCGCCCGCCGTGCCGAGGCCTTCCACCGTGACGATATCCTTGTCCGCGACCGACCACATCGGCATGTCGCAGGACGCCATGGCGCGATCGTCGACCATGACGTAACAGGCGCCGCACTCGCCGGCACCGCAGCCGAAATGCGCCCCAATGACACCGAGCCGGCCGCGCAGCACGTCGAGCAGCGTCTGATCGGGATCGGCATCCACGGCCGTGGCTGCGCCGTTGAGCTGAAATTGAATGGCTGGCATTTCCAATACGGCCTCAGGACTTGTCGAACTTCTTGACGACGTCGGCCCATTTCTCGATGTCGCCGCGCAGGAATTTTTCGAATTCCTCCGGCGTCATCGACATGGGCACGGCGCCCTGTTCTGTCCAGAGCTTGACGATGTCGGGCCGCTTCACCATTGCGTTGACGGCGGCATTGAGCTTGTCGATGACCGGCTTTGGTGTGCCGGCCGGTGCCATCAGGCCCAGCCAGATCGTCGCCTCATAGGCGGGAACGCCCGCTTCGATCGCGGTCGGCACGTTCGGCAGAACGGCGGAGCGCTGCTTGCCGGTGGTGGCGAGCGCGCGCACCTGGTTCTCGCCGATGTTCGGCGCCATCGCCGGCACCGCGTCGATCATCATCTGCACCTGTCCGCCGATCACGCCGCTACGCGCCTCGCCGCTGTTGCGATAGGGAACGTGGACGACATCGATGCCGGCCATGGCTTTGAACAGCTCGCCGGCCATGTGGTAGGGCGTCCCCTGACCGGAGGAGGCGTAGTTCAGTTTGCCCGGCTGCGCCTTGGCGAGTGCGATGAACTCGGCCAGCGTCTTCACCGGGACTTGCGGGTTCACCACGATGACGAGATCGGAATAATTCACCGGCGCGATCGGCGCGAGGTCGCGCATCAGCTCGTATTTGCGCTTGTCCGCCGTCAGCAGCGATTCATTCGCGGTCTGGGTGTTGGACATCATCAGCAGCGTGTAGCCGTCGGCCGGCGACTTCGCCGCCTCGATCGTGCCGATGACACCACCGGCACCGGTGCGGTTCTCGACCACGAAAGGCTGACCAAAACTCTCCTGCAGCACATTGCCGATCAGCCGGGCCGCGACGTCGGCCGGGCCGCCGGCTCCGAACGGGACGACGATCCGGACGGCATGGCTGGGATAATCCTGTGCAAAGGAGGGGGCTGCGGAGACTGCGGCAAGCAGGCCGGCCGCCAAAGCCAGCACGGATCTTCGGGCGATCATGCCCACCTCCCTGATATCGTTTTTGTTGGCCGGCACTGTAGCGGCAGGGAATGCGGACTGTCGACGCCTCACAACGGCGACAGGGCTGGCAATACCGGGTGGCTTTTGGTGCGGCTGGTCCCTATTTCGCGCTTGCAGCAGGAACCGGCGCGTGCGGTTTGGGCAAATCGCATGGGCCGTGCCGGATAAATGCGCTCGGCTGGCCGGTATTTTGGTGTTACGAACTGGGACATGAACCAGCACGCCAAGATCGAAAGCAAGATCGAAATCCGCCATTCGACCTGCCCGCATGATTGCCCATCGGCCTGCGCCCTCGATGTCGAGGTGGTCGAAGGCCGCAGCATCGGCCGTGTCCGCGGTTCGAAAAAGCAGACCTACACGGCCGGCGTGGTCTGCGCCAAGGTCGCCCGCTACGCCGAGCGCATCCATCATCCCGAACGGGTCACATTTCCGATGCGCCGAACGGGCGCGAAGGGCTCCGGGCAATTCGCGCGGATCTCCTGGGACGAGGCGCTGGACGAGATCGGGCATCGCTTCAATCAGGCCGAGCGCGAATTCGGCGCGGAATCGATCTGGCCCTATTACTATGCCGGCACCATGGGCCTCGTGATGCGCGACGGCCTCAACCGCCTCACGCATGTGAAAAAGTATTCGCGCTTCTATCAGACCATCTGCGCCAATGTCGCGCGCATCGGGTTCGCGATCGGCACCGGCAAGATCGCCGGCGCCGATCCGCGCGAGATGGCGCTGTCCGACCTCGTCGTGATCTGGGGCACCAATCCCGTCAACACCCAGGTCAACGTGATGACGCACGCCTCCCGCGCCCGCAAGGAGCGCGGCGCGAAAATCGCGGCGATCGATGTCTACGACAACGACACCATGAAGCAGGCCGACATCAAGATCGTCCTGCGGCCCGGCACCGACGGTGCCTTCGCCTGCGGCGTCATGCACGTCCTGTTCCGTGACGGCTATGCCGACCGCGCCTACATGGACAAGTACACCGACTGCCCCGCCGAGCTCGAGGCGCATCTGACGACGCGCACGCCGGAATGGGCGTCCGCGATTTGCGGCGTACCGGTTTCCGAGATCGAGGCCTTTGCCAAGGCGGTCGGCGAGACCAAGCGCACCTTCTTCCGCTTCGGCTACGGCTTTACGCGGAGCCGCAATGGCGCCACGCAGATGCACGCGGCCAATTGCATTCCCGCGGTGACCGGCGCCTGGCAGTATGAAGGCGGCGGCGCCTTCTTCAACAATTACGCGCTGTGGCACTTCAACGAATCCATCATCGAAGGTCACGACGCGATCGACCCGAGCATCCGCGCGCTCGACCAATCCCAGATCGGCCGTATCCTCACCGGCGATGCCGAGGCCCTGCATGGCAAAGGCCCGGTCAAGGCGATGCTGATCCAGAACACCAATCCGATGACGGTGGCGCCGGAGCAGGCGCTGGTCCGGCAGGGTTTTGCGCGCGAGGATCTGTTCGTCGCGGTGCACGAGCAGTTCATGACCGAGACGGCGCAAATGGCCGACATCGTGCTGCCGGCGACCATGTTCATGGAGCACGACGATCTCTATTACGGCGGCGGCCACCAGCACATCTCGGTCGGGCCGAAGCTGATCGACCCGCCCGGCGAATGCCGCTCCAACCATCAGGTGTTGCAGGCGCTGGCGCCGCGTCTTGGCGCGAGGCATCCGGGTTTCGAGATGACGCCGCGCGAATTGATCGATGCGACGTTGAAGCTCAGCAATCACGGCGACATCGCCGGCCTCGAAGCCGACCTCTGGCGCGACCTGCAACCGGATTTTCGTACCTCGCATTATCTCGACGGCTTTGCCCATGCTGACGGCAAGTTCCACTTCAAGGCCGACTGGGCGCATCCGCCGTTCGGCGTGACCATGGGCGATGTCGACAACATGCCTGATTTGCCAGACCATTGGGCTGTGATCGAGCAGGCCGACCAGGCCCATCCGTTCCGGCTCGCGACCAGCCCCTCGCGCAGCTTCCTCAACACCACCTTCAACGAAACCCCGTCCTCGCAGGCGCGCGAGGGCAAGGCGAGCGTGATGATCCATCCGCTGGATGCGGCCGCGCTCGACATCGCCGACGGCGATGCGGTGACGCTCGGCAACACCCGGGGCGAGACCACGCTGGTGGCGACCTTGTTCGACGGCGTGCGGCGCGGCGTGCTGATCGCGGAGTCCGTTCATCCCAACAAAAACCACATCGGCGGCCGCGGCATCAACATGCTGACCGGAGCCGAAACCGTCGCGCCGATCGGCGGCGCCGCGTTCCACGACAACAAGGTCTGGATCAAAAAGGCGCTCGCCGTTTAAGGCACGCACTCCGAGACACCGTAGCCTGCGAACTCCTTCGCGATATCAGGGTTCATCGACTTTGCCGACGCGATGTCGGTGGCGCCGTCGCCGCCGCTCTTGCGGGTGGCGATGCCACGGCCGAACAGCGACGACGAGGAGCGCGGATTGCGCTGGATCGCGTCGGTGTAGTCCTTGATCGCTTCCGCATTGCGCCCGAGCTTGAGGTTGACGAGACCGCGGCTGTCGAGCGCATCGCTCAAGCCGGGATCGATCTGCAGTGCCAGATTGCAGTCGGTCAGCGCGCCCTGCAGGTCGCCGGTCGCAGCGCGCGTCCAGCAGCGGTTGTTCAGCGCCTGCGCATCCCTGGGATTCCTGCGGATCACCACGTCGAAATCCTGCATGGCGAGCGCGTGCGCGCGCTTGATCGCATAGACTTGGCCGCGCTTGTAGCGCGAGACGATGTCATTGGCGTTCGCCGCGATCTTGCGGCTGAGATCGGCGATGACGGGATCCCTGGCGAGATCGTCGGCGCTCGGAGGCGGCTCTGCCTGCGGCGCCTCGCAGGCCGGTTTTTGCGGCTGGGGTTTCGCCGGCGTCGCGTCGCCCTTGTTGTCGGGCGGCTGCGTCACCGGGCCTGCGAACGAGAATTCCGTGGTCAGCGAGGACGACAGCCACGGCACCTGCTCGCGCTTGGTGGCGGCGACGACGCCGTTCTTGGTGTTGGTCAGGGCCTGCTCGGCGCTGATGTTCGGCGCCCGCATCTCGCGCAGCAGCTCGGCGACGAACAGGCCGTGCTCGGTCTTGCCGCTCGCCGCGACCGCGCCGAGCGCGGCGGAGTAGAGCACCAGCGAATTGCTCGGCGCGATCGCCGGCGCGAGGCCGGCCGAATAGCGGCGGAAGCGCCGCTCGAACGGGTTGCGGCGCGAGGCGTCGATCAGCGCGATCTTGATCGCGGCGCCGCGCGTGTTCATCTCGGCGAGGATGCTGTCGAGGCTGAAGCCGTCGCGCGCCACATCCGGCTCGGTCCAGATCTGCGCGTCGACCGGCAGCAAATAGGTCTGCCGGTTGGACTGGATGGCAAAACCGTCGAAGAAGATCAGTGCCACCGCGCCGCGCTCGATGCGGGCATAGAAGCGATCCAGCACCTGCCGCATGGCGTCGGCCGTGAGATTGCTCTGGCGGTCGACGACAAAGCCGTCGCGCTTCAATTCTTCGGTGACGTCCTGGGTGTCGTTGGCGACGTCGTTCAGGACGAATTCGTTGTCGGGATACCTGGCGTTGCCGATCACCAGCGCCAGTTTCGCAGCATCGGCCGCGCGGCTTGCGCCCAGCACGAGCAGGCCTGTCAGCAACAACATCGTCGCGGCGCGCATGAAATGGCTCATCGGTGATCAAAATCTCCAGTCAGGATAGCGGCCGTCACCCGTAATTCAATCGCCAAGCGAATTTGCGCCCACACGCTATGGTGACGCGGCGCCGCAGATTGGCCTTGCACGCTCCGCCCGTCCTGCCGCAAATGGCTGCAAAACGGATGGCAAGGAAGCGAGCGTACCATGACCGACACCACAGCAGTCGTCACCGAGAAGCGCGGGCAGGCGTTCTGGATCACCATCAACCGGCCGGAGAAACGCAACGCACTGAACGGCGAGGTCATCGCCGGCATCACCAAAGGCTATCGCGACGCACATGACGACAAGGACGTCCGCGTCATCGTGCTGACGGGCGCGGGCGACAAGGCATTCTGCGCGGGCGCCGATCTGCAGAATTCCGGCGCGGCTTTCGCGATGGATCATTCCAAACCAAATGTCGACTATGCCGATCTGTTACGTTTGTCACAGAACGCCACCAAACCGGCGATTGCGCGGGTCGGCGGCGTCTGCATGGCCGGCGGCATGGGCCTGCTCTGCATGACCGACATGGCGGTTGCGGCCGATCACGTCGTGTTCGGCCTTCCGGAGGTCAAGGTCGGCGTGTTTCCGATGCAGGTGCTGAGCCTGCTGCAGTCCATCGCGCCGCCGCGCCTCGTCAACGAATGGGCGCTCACCGGCGAGCCGTTCGATGCCAAGACGGCGCAGGGTGCCGGCCTGCTCAACTACGTCGTGCCCACGGCCGAGCTCGATGCCAAGATCGACTGGCTGATCGGCCGTATCGTCGACAAATCCCCGACCGCGATCCGCCGCGGCAAATACGCCATGCGCGCCATCGCCTCGATGTCGTTCGACGAGAGCATCGCATACACCGAAAGCCAGATCGCGCTGCTCGCGATGACCGAGGATGCGAAGGAAGGGCTGAAGGCCTTCGGCGAGAAGCGAAAGCCGGTTTGGACGGGACGATAGAGGGGAGGGGCACGAAACCCCGACATGGTCGCCCAGGATTCACCTCTCAAACAGCAGACACGCCTTCGCGCTCTCGCGGCGTATTTCGCCCGAGCTTTGCTCTTCTCGTCACGCCCTCTCTGACGAAAGGGCGCAGGGAAGGCCGGGTGCCGGCTGGCACCCGCAAGACTCCCGTGCAAGAATGATGCACACGCAAGGCACAGGAGCGATACAGGGCAGCCCAACATCCGGCCTTCCCTGCGCAGTGGTTTGACGGCTTATGCGCGCTCTCCCCGGAGACGAGTTCTGTCTTGCCTCCGTCGCCTCGCGAAAGTCGCGGACGTGCTCCGGTTGAAGCAACGCCGCATTCGCGGGGCTTGACCGTAGCAACGACGGCCAGGACCACACGATTTTGCCGTACGCAGGCTTCCCGCTTCACCCCGGGGCGTCTTGGCCCAAGGGCTTCGCAGGCATCGAGCGCCGTTCGTACAACGCGGCTTGCGGGACGCTCACGGGGTTCGGCTCAATCCATCGCCCCGCCCTGCGTCTCACATCCGCGACGGCGCTGCCCAGCGTCCACCGCAACCCGATCCGCGGTTCGTGACGACGTACGACCGCCCCTTGTCACGGGATCAGGATAGGCGGAGAATGCGACAAATCAGAAATTCTGTAAAGGCGAATATTTTGGAGCGCGGCGGTTGACCGAGCGATGGGTGTTTCGCCCGTCGGGTGGCGCAAGAGCTTGTAGCCCGGATGGAGCAAAGCGTAATCCGGGGCCGTGTATCCGCGGTGACGGCTGTCCCGGATTGCGCTTTGCTCCATCCGGGCTACGAGACCTTACCCCGCGTTGGCCTTCAGCCCCGCCGCCTGGATGCCGGCCACGGCGCAGGCCTCGTCATTGTCGGAGGTGTCGCCGGAAACGCCGACGGCGCCGAGCAGGGTCGTGCCGTCCATGATCAGCACGCCGCCGGGCACCGGCACCAGAGCGCCCTTGGCGATGGTGTTCACGGCGTCGATGAAATAGGCCTGCTCCTGGGCGCGCTGGAACAGCGCGCGCGAGCCCATCCCCATCGCGAGCGCGCCATAGGCCTTGCCGTGCGCGATCTCGCCGCGCATCAGGCTGGTGCCGTCCTGAGCCGCGGCGAGCTTGAGCACGCCGCGCGCGTCCAGGATGGTGACGACCAACGGCTTCAACTTGAGTTCGCCGGCCTTCGCGAAGGCGGCGTCGAGGATCTTGCGGGCGGTGTCGAGGGTGAGATCAGCCATGGCTGGTTTCCTTTGCAGCAGTTGAGGTGGAGTTGGTTTCGGTGCGATCGAGGCTCATCGCCAGCACGCGCGCGACGTGAAGCGCCTCGCGCTTCGTGCCGTCCTGGATCTGGTGACGGCAGGAGGTGCCGTCGGCAACGACCAGCGTCGTGGCGTCCGCGCGCCGCACGGCGGGCAACAGCGACAGCTCGGCCATCTCGATCGAGGCATCATAGGTCTCCGCGCCATAGCCGAAGGCGCCCGCCATGCCGCAGCAGCTCGACTCGATGGTCTCGACTGCAAGTCCCGGAACCAGCCGCAGCACCTGCGCGACCGGCTTGAAGGCGCCGAAGGATTTTTGATGGCAATGGCCGTGGACGACGGCCTTGTCGGCGATGGTGCCGAGCGGCAGTTGCAGCCTTCCGGCTTCGGCTTCGCGCACCAGGAATTCCTCGAAGGTCAGCGCGTGCGCGCCGACCGCCTTGGCGTCGTCGTCCTTGCGCAGCGACGAAAGCTCGTCGCGCAGCGTCAGCAGGCAGCTCGGCTCGAGGCCCACGATCGGC
>LNAP01002021.1_pt4 | contig 23847 bp, 19 predicted proteins | sample 602601 | NCBI WGS metagenome assembly LNAP01 (sample SAMN02440304, study PRJNA202911) | soil metagenome | biome: Subtropical and temperate rainforests or woodlands; isolation source: soil samples (1 kg each in a 20% v/v slurry with milli Q water) were... ...
CATCCTCGCTCTCAACGTTGCATGTTCTTCTAATGAAGTTGTAGACGAAAACCTGAGTGAGTCCGAGCTGTACCAGCAGGCACAGACTGATCTGGACAATAAAAGCTATACCAGCGCCGTTACCAAGCTGAAGGCACTGGAGTCCCGCTATCCGTTTGGCCGCTATGCTGAACAGGCGCAGTTGGAGCTGATTTACGCCAACTACAAAAACGTCGAGCCCGAGGCTGCCAAGTCTGCTGCCGAGCGTTTTATCCGCCTGCACCCCCAACACCCGAACGTCGACTATGCCTATTACCTGAAAGGCCTGGCCTCGTTCGACCAGGACGTCGGCCTGCTGGCGCGCTTCCTGCCGCTGGACATGACCAAGCGTGACCCAGGCGCCGCTCGCGACTCATTCAACGAGTTCGCGCAGCTGACCAGCCGCTTCCCCAACAGCCGTTACGCCCCCGATGCCAAGCAGCGCATGATTTACCTGCGCAACCTGCTGGCAGCCTATGAAGTGCACGTCGGCCACTACTACCTCAAGCGTCAGGCTTATGTAGCGGCTGCCAACCGTGGTCGCTACGTAGTCGAAAACTTCCAGGAAACCCCAGCCGTTGGTGATGGCCTGGCGATCATGACCGAGGCTTACCAACGCCTGGCCCTGAACGATCTGGCAGACACCAGCCTGCAAACCCTGAAGCTCAACTACCCCGACCACCCAAGCCTGGTCGATGGCAAGTTTGTGCCGCAGGAAGACGAAGCCGACAACCGCACCTGGCTGAGCAAGGCCACTCTGGGTCTACTGGAAAGCGACACACCGCTGCCACCTGGCGAAACCCGCGCTAGCCAAGACGTGATCAAGCAGTACCAAGATGCCGAGCAAGACATTCCGGAAGAGCTGCAACCTGCCGATGAAAGCGGCGACAGCGAAGAAGAACACGAAGCCGAAGGCAACAGCAGTGATCGCTCGTGGTTCAGCTACATGACCTTTGGCGTATTCGACTGAGTACGCGCTAGGCCATTAAAAAAGGCGTCCCTCGGGGCGCCTTTTTTGTTCGCAGGGTGTGCTGTGCGCACCAGTCGGTCGATGAAAGATCGCAAAGGTAAGCGCAGCACACGTACAAGCGCCAAAGCGCAACGGAAACAACGCACAGCCTGCCACTTCCCCGCTGTGCTGACGCCGCGACCTTGGCTAAACTGCCAGCCTCACTAAAAGAAGAGCCGACTATGGGACGCCTGTTGATTTGGATCGGTCTGATCTGTGCCGTGTACTGGCTCTGGCGCCGTGCTACCCGCCCAGCGCCGGCCCCGGCTGCGCCAGGTGTTGAAGAAGCGCAACCGATGGTGCGCTGCGCCCACTGCGGCGTGCATACCCCACGTGCCAACGCCCTGAGCCAAGACCAGCAGTGGTTCTGCAGCCAGGTCCACCTTGAGCAGGGTGCCACGCGCAGTGACCGCTGAAACGCTAAGCCTGAGCAGCCTGCAAGGGCAGCGGATTCTCAAGATCTACCACCTGTATCGCCTGGCCATTGGCGTCATGCTGGTGGTGCTGATTTCCAGCGACCTGGACAGCCAACTGCTGGAATTGGCCAACGACAAGCTGTTCAAGTACGGCAGCTGGCTGTACCTGATCCTGAACGCCTTTATTACTTTGGTCGTGCGCCGCCCACGGCATTTGGCGCAGGTGTTCAGTCTGAGCATGGTCGATGTAATCCTGCTTTCGGGGCTGTTCTACGCCGCCGGCGGGACACCAAGTGGTATCGGCAACCTGCTGATCGTCGCCGTAGCGATCGCCAACATTTTGCTCCGTGGACGGATTGGCCTGCTGATCGCCGCCGTTGCGGCAATGGGCCTGATCTACCTGACCTTTTATTTAAGCCTGGACCACCCCGCCGCCTCCGCCCAATACGTGCAAGCCGGCGCCCTCGGCGCATTGTGTTTTGCCGCTGCACTGTTTGTGCAAGGGGTGACTCGGCGCTTGCAAGTCAGTGAAAGCCTGGCCGAGAAGCGCGCTGCAGATGTGGCCAACCTCGAAGCCCTCAACGCCCTGATCTTGCAGCGCATGCGCACCGGCATTCTGGTGCTCGACGGCCAACACCGCGTGCTGCTGGCCAATCAGGGCGCACTGAGCTTGTTGGGCCGCGAAGAACTCGCCGGGAAGATTCTCGACCCGCACAGCCCCGAGCTGGTCAAACGCCTGCAGCACTGGCAGCGCAACCCAACCCTGCGCCCGCTGAGCATGCAAGCCGTCGCCGATGGCCCGGTATTGCAGCCGAGTTTTGTCACCCTGCAACGCGGTGAACAACAGGACACCTTGGTGTTTCTCGACGATATCTCGCAGATCGCCCAACAAGCGCAACAGCTTAAGCTCGCCTCTCTGGGCCGCCTGACCGCCGGCATCGCCCATGAAATCCGCAATCCGCTCGGAGCCATCAGCCACGCCGCGCAGTTACTGCAAGAGTCGGAAGACCTCGACGGCCCAGACCTACGTCTGGCGCAGATCATCCAAGACCACTCACGGCGCATGAACCTGGTGATCGAAAACGTCCTGCAGCTCTCGCGCCGTCGCCAGGCCGAGCCGCAATTGCTGGACCTCAAATACTGGCTGCACCGCTTTGCCAGCGAGTTCCGCACCACCACCAACGAAAACCAGCTGCTGCACCTGGACACCACCGGCAGCACGCTGCAAACACGCATGGACCCCAACCAGTTGACCCAAGTGTTGACCAACCTGGTGGAGAACGGCCTGCGCCATAGCGCCATGCAGCACAAGCAAGGCCAGGTGTGGCTCAAGCTGTTCCGCGATGCCGACAGCGACTTGCCGGTATTAGAAGTGTTGGATAACGGCGCCGGCGTACCGACCGAGCATCTGCAGAATATTTTCGAGCCCTTCTACACTACCGAAAACAAAGGCACGGGCCTCGGCCTGTATATTTCCCGCGAACTCTGCGAAAGCAACCAGGCCCGTCTGGACTACAAAACCCGCGATGTCGGCGGTGGCTGCTTCCGCATTACCTTCGCCCACCCGCGCAAACTGAGTTGACCATGACCGCCCGGCAAAAAGCCCTGATCGTCGACGACGAGCCCGATATCCGTGAGCTACTGGAAATCACCCTCGGCCGCATGAAACTGGACACCCGCAGCGCGCGCAACGTCAAAGAAGCCCGCGAATGGCTGGCCCGCGAGCCCTTCGACCTGTGCCTGACCGACATGCGCCTGCCCGATGGCACCGGCCTGGAACTGGTGCAGCACATCTTGCAGCGCCACCCGCAGGTGCCGGTGGCAATGATCACCGCCTACGGCAGCCTCGACACCGCCATCAATGCCCTGAAAGCCGGCGCGTTCGACTTCCTCACCAAGCCGGTCGACCTCGGCCGTTTGCGTGAACTGGTCGCCACCGCCCTGCGTATTCGCAGCAGCGACAGCGAAGAAGAAACCGTCGACAACCGCCTGCTCGGCGACTCGCCGCCCATGCGTGCCCTGCGCAAACAAATCTTCAAACTGGCACGCAGCCAGGCGCCGGTTTATATCAGCGGCGAATCGGGTAGCGGTAAAGAACTGGTCGCCCGCCTGATCCACGAACAAGGCCCACGCGCCGAATTGCCCTTTGTGCCGGTGAACTGCGGTGCGATCCCGTCGGAGCTGATGGAAAGCGAATTCTTTGGCCACAAAAAAGGCAGCTTCACCGGCGCCATCGAAGACAAACAGGGCCTGTTCCAAGCCGCCAATGGCGGCACCCTGTTTCTCGACGAAGTGGCCGACCTGCCCCTGGCTATGCAGGTGAAACTGCTGCGCGCCATTCAGGAAAAAGCCGTGCGTACCGTCGGTGGTCAGCAAGAAGTGGTGGTGGATGTGCGCATACTCAGCGCCACCCATAAAGACTTGGCCGCCGAAGTCGCCGCTGGGCGCTTTCGCCAAGACTTGTACTACCGCCTGAACGTGATCGAACTGCGGGTTCCGGCCCTGCGCGAGCGCCGCGAGGATATCGCTCAGCTCAGCGATGTAATGCTTAAGCGTCTGGCCGAAGGCACTGGCCTGGCCGCCGCCACGCTCGACGCCGACGCCCTGGAAAAGCTCAAGAACTACCGCTTCCCCGGCAACGTGCGTGAGCTGGAAAACATGCTCGAACGCGCCTACACCCTGTGCGAAGACGACCGCATTCAAGCCAGCGACCTACGCCTAGCCGATGCCGGCACACCGGGCGAAAACGGTGAAGCCAGCCTGGCGCAGATCGACAACCTTGAGGACTACCTGGAAAACATCGAGCGCAACCTGATCATGCAAGCGCTGGAAGAAACTCGCTGGAACCGCACGGCAGCAGCCCAACGCCTCGGCCTGACCTTCCGCTCCCTGCGCTACCGCCTGAAAAAACTCGGCATCGACTGATCAGCGCACACCCAAACGGCCCTGCGGCGCATACGGCGCGGGGTCGATAATGGGCGCATTACCGAGCATTAAATCGGTCAGCAACTGACAGGACGCCGGCGCCAACACCAAGCCATTGCGATAGTGCCCGCAGTTCAACCACAGCCCTTCAAAGCCTGGTACCGGGCCAATAAACGGTACGCCATCCGGCGAGCCAGGCCGCAACCCCGCCCAATGTCCCACCACTTCGGCATCTGCCAACGCCGGCAACAGCTCGATGGCCGATGCCTTAAGGCTGGCCAGCGCGTCGTCGGTTGGGGTTTTATCGAAGCCGCAATGCTCCAGGGTGCTGCCGACCAAAATATGGCCGTCCTTGCGTGGAATGGCGTAACGACCTTTAGCCAAGACCATACTCGGCAGAAAGTCGGCGGCGCACTTAAACAAAATCATCTGGCCTTTGACCGGCTCAACCGGCAAATCGAGGCCGAGGGTTGCTAGTAGCTCGCCGCTCCAGGCGCCAGCGGTGAGCACCACGCGTTCGGCGCGTAGTTCGCCTTGTTGGGTATTAACACCCATCACCCTGCCCTTTTCTTGGATAAAACCGCTTACCGCGCAGTGTTCTTGCAGCGCGACGTTGGGCATCGCCAGCAGCGCTGCGCGTAGGGACTTGATCAAGCGTGGGTTGCGCACATTAGCTACGCCGCTCATGTGCACGGCTTGTTGATAGCCGGCGCCGAGCACCGGAACAGCGCTGTATACCGAACTGATGTCGACCGACCGCAACGGCCGCTGATGCGCCTTGGCCCACGCCAGGGCCTCTGCCTGATCGTCCAGATCCAGCCAGTAAAGCCCCGTGACAAACACCTCGGGGTCGATCTGCGTTTGTGCCCGCAACTGTTCACCAAGGCGCGGATAGAAATCTTGCGACCAATGCGCCAAGGCAGTCACTGCCGCGCCGTAGCGCCAGGGGTACAGCGGCGAAACGATACCGCCGCCCGCCCAAGAGGATTCGCCGCCTGCATGCTGCCGATCCAACACAGTCACCGACAACCCTTTGCGCGCCAGATTGAGCGCAGACAGCAAACCGATAGCGCCACCGCCAACCACCAGAACATCCATCGCCAAAATTCCCCTCGCCCACTGAGCAAAAACCCGCGGCGAGGGTAACAAAAAACCAGCGGTAAACCGCGGAAATAATTGACCGCAAGGACAGGAGTTAGGCGATCGACCTGTAGGAATCGACCTGCGCGAAACCTATAAAAAAGTGAACCAGTCGGCACTTGTGAATCCCCGCAAAGCCGCGTCATTAGCGGCGAACACGCAACTCGTCGCGCTTTTTGCTCGCTCATCATTCTTAGGAGGCTGTAGGAAATTTCGTGGGTTAGATTCCACCCGTGATCAATGGGATTAAAAACATGATTTCGTCCAAAGGTTTTACCTTTATCGAGCTGCTCACGGTGTTGGCGATCATCGCGATCATCGCCAGCGTCAGCGCGCCAAGCTTTAGCAATGTGATTGCCAATAATCGCTTGGCGAGCACCTCGAACAATATTCTCAGCACTTTGCAAATGGCCCGCAGCGAAGCCGTCACACAACGCACGGCTGTAAAGGTGTGTGCAACCAATGCAGGCGGTACAGCCTGCGGCAATAGCACTAACTGGAGCGCGGGCGTGCTGATCATGCGCGGTACCACCGTGCTCAGGGTCGTGCCGACAGACAATCCCACTGTCACCGTACAAAGCTCCGCCAACGAAGTGGTTTATCAAGGCAACGGCACCAGTGCCGCCACCACTATCTCGGTAAACGACTCCCGCGGCGGCACTGCCCGCACCATTAAGGTGAATGTCGTCGGCCAAGCATGCGGCGGGAGTAGTTGCTCATGAGAACTCGCGCTAAAGGTTTCACCCTGATCGAAGTGCTGATTGCCTTAGTCATTCTGGCCATCGGGCTTTTGGGCATGTCCAGCCTGATGATGACCAGCATGCAGTCCAGCCAGAGCGCTTACTTGCGCAGCCAGGCCAGTCTGCTGGCTTACGACCTGACCGAGAGAATGCGCGCCAACGTCGACCGGGCGACAGGCAGCAACGACTACCAGATCGGCACCGGCACCACGTCAGTCGCTAACCCTGGCTGTACCAATGGCCTCTGTACGCCAACGCAGCAAGCCCAGCTGGATCTGAGCGAGTGGCGCGCCGCCCTATCCGGCAGTATTCCGGGCTCCACGGCAAGCGTTGTTCGCGCCAACCAGAACGAATACACCATCACTATTGCGTGGGAAGAATCATCTGCCCTGCAAGGCAACACCGGCACTTCGAACTTTGTACTAAGGGTCAACCTATGAACAAGCAAGCTGGCCTTTCGCTTATCGAGCTGATGGTTGCGGTTGTTATCAGCTCACTGCTGATCCTTGGCGTGACGCAAATGTTTGCCAACAGCAGCCAATCGGACCGCCTGAACAGCGCCGTCGCCCGCGTGCAGGAAAGCGGTCGCGTGGCCTTGGCGCTGATTGGTGAAGATGCTCGCCGCGCTGGGTATCAGGGCTGCAGCGCCTCATCCAATACAAAAACCGTTAACTCTGTCCAATTCCCTGATGAGGCAATCGCTACCGCCGCCAACAGCGTCACCTTCCGCTACGCGACGCTGGAAAACACTGGTGTGGCATTTGGCGGCAATAAAACCTGTGATGACGTCGCCTTGTATTACAAAAGCGTGACCTACAACCAATGCGCCAACGGCACCAGCCTGTGCATGAATGGAACCGCCATTCTGGATAACGCGACCATAACCGGCGTCAGCTTTGGTGTTCTTGCTGATCCTAATATTCGCTGGGTCAGCAGCGCTTCGGCGACACCAGCCAATCTGAGTCTGGCGCACTCCCTGCGGGTGACGCTGACTATTAACGATGCGGGCAACAACCTTAGCCGCGTCTATTCCAGCACCTACGAACTCAGGAACCGCCTCTGATGACCCTCCGAGCCAGACAGTCCGGTATGGCGCTTCTTGTGTGCCTGATTATGTTGCTGCTGCTGACCATTATTGCCATCACCGCTGCGCGGCAATCGACCTTGCAGGCACGTATGGCCGCTAACAGCCAACAAGAGAACGTTGCTTTCCAAGCCTCAGAGAGTGGAATTCAAGCGTGGGTTGCCAGCTACAACGCCAACCCTCGTATTGCCGCAATTAGCGTAACCACAAGCATGTCGCCGACTGTCCCTATTGTTGCGGCAGCCGCAGCACCCAGCATTTGCGCGGCCACGTTGGAACCGTATTCGTTAAACGCCAGTGCCGACCAGTTCCAATTTGCCTGCTTCGATATTCAAAGCAACGCGAAGTCTTGCGCTGATTCAGGATGCGCCGATGCAACCAACCCGGCTCGGGCCCGTCACTTCCAGGGCCACCTGGTTCGTTATTAAAGGCAAGGAGATTACTTCATGATTACTAGGTCCAACCTACGCCCCCTCCTTGCCTCAGCTTTAGCGTCCACGCTGATGCTGCAAGCAAGCGTGAGTTTTGCCGACGACACCGAGATCTTTTTTGGCGGCAGCGCCGTCGATTCGGGTATTCAGCCTAACGTGCTCTTTGTCATGGACAACTCCGGCTCTATGGCTGGTGACCGCATGGCGGGGCTGAAAGCCGCGTTCAACACCATCATCAGCGGGGCGGGCAATATCAACGTCGGCGTGATGTCGATGAACACCAACCCGCGCTTGCTCTCCCCGGTGCGGGACATCAACCAGCCGATCAACTTCAAACTGGCAACGCCAGAAATGCTGGCCAGCGGCGACGATGCCACCTACCGGAGCGGCAGCACCGTTCCGGTAACCACCGCCACGGGTACCATCGACAACCCCACGCTGGTCATGGGTTACGTGAAAAACGCCGACAGCACCGGGGCTACGGTCAATACTATTACCCGCTCAGTAGGCTCAGGCTCCGCCTACTCGAACGACAACTCGTCGTACTATGTGGTGACCAGCGGTGGTGTGGACTATGTGTGCTCGGCAAAAATTGTCGAAGCAACTACCCCTTGTACCGGCGCCAAGACGCAAATTAACTCGACTACAGGCGCTGCAGGCAACGACGGCGTTCTGTTGTTCCGTAACCTGAACATTCCGGCCAGCGCCTCTATTACCAGCGCCAAGTTGATCCTCAAACCGAGCACTGCGACAAACTACCCAGCATTTACCGTCAAGCTGGAAAACAGCAAGACAGCGGCTGCTTTCAACAGCGCGACCAGCTTCACCGACCATAACTTTGCCGTGAGCAATCTGCAGACCAGCGCTGCCGCTGGAGCGTTGGTGAGCGGGGAGGTGGTGCTGGATATCACCACTGCATTGAACAACCTGAAAGCGCTAGCGCCTGCCGCTGACCCGCTGGCCGATATTGCGGCTCGGGTCCGCGGTAGCAGTGCGACTTCTTATCCTTGGTATATCGGCGACGGCGATGCAAACGCGCCGCGCCTTGAGGTCACCTGGAGCAACAACGAAGACGTTACCCGCACCACCGGTATTCGCTTTCAGAACGTTGCCATTCCACGCGGCGCCACCATCACCTCCGCGCGTATCGACTTCGTTCCAGCGGCTTCGGACGACCGTCCGGTAAGCTTTACCGTCAGCGCGCAGAACGTTGCCGACGCGCCGACTTTTACCGCCGGTGAGAACTTTACTGCGCGCACCAAGACCTCCTACACCACAGAGTGGACGCCAACCGAGTGGCGTACTTCTGCGCCACAGGTCTACGTGGAAGGACCAGTTGTCACTGGGGTGGTGCAGAGCGTTATCGACAACAACAGCACTTGGTGTGGTAATAACTCAATGGCGTTTTTTGTCACGCCAACTTCCGGGAGTGGTAGCCGCACCGCGTTCAGCGTGGATGCAGGTAAAAACCTGCAGCCGGTGCTCAACGTAAGCTATACCGGCGGCGACAGTGGCTGCTTGAACCCTATCGTTACCATGTCGGTCAACGATCCGAAAGACGACGGCTCTCAGTCAACAACCGGTCAGAACCCGGTAGTCAACGCCACCAGTATTGCCTTCACCAACGGCTATATCGCCAGCCGTTTTACCAGCGTTCCGGTTATCCAGGGCGCAACGGTAATGAGTGCGGATGTAATCGTAACCCCCAACAATACCGGCACTACCGGGGTCACCAATGTCTACTTCGAGGACTCAACCAACGCCAGTGCGCTCACGACCGCCAAAAACAACTTGAGCGGGCGCAGCTTAACGGCCGCAACCAGTTGCAGTTTTGTTCCGGTCACTGCCGGTGTACCAATAACTTGCTCCGCAACCGGCCTGACCACTCAGTTGCAAACCATCTTTAACAAGACCGGCTGGGCGGATGGCAACGCAGTCACCGTGATGTTTGGGCCAACCAGCAGTGCGTTTGAGTTGAAAACCCGCAACGTTAGTCCTGATGCCAGCGTAAAACTGCGCATCAAGCTTGCCTCCGGCGGCCTCGGCTCCAAGGGCTACACCGTGCGCGAATACACCAACGGTATCGTGCAGGCACTGGTAGCCAATGGTTCAACCCCTATTGTTCCGACGCTCTACGATGCGGCGAAATACTTGGTGCAGACGCCGGCCAAACACGTCGGTAGCGACGCCAGCCCAATCACCAGTTCGTGCCAGGCCAACTACTTGGTGTTCCTCACGGACGGTGAGGCCAACGGCACCACCGACGAAGCCAAAGCCGGGGTCAACACCCTGACAGGTCTAACCAACTGCACCAGCGACAGCCGCAACGACAGCGAGCGTTGCGCCCGCTCGTTGGTCAATTGGATGAAGACCTCGGACATGGCTGACTACGAAGGTCTTAACAACGTGCAGACCAGCACTATTGGTTTCAACACCAGCAACAATGCCCAAGCCACTGCGCTGTTGAATGACTTGGCAAGATTGGGCGGCGGCAAGGCCTACCAGGCAGAAAACGCCAGCGACCTGGCTAATGCCTTTGACGAAATCGTGCAAGCGGCATTGGCCACAAACACCACCTTTGTTAACAGCACCGCACCAGTAAACAGCTTTAACCGTGCAGACAACCTGGATCAGCTCTATTTCGCGCTGTTCAAGCCCTCGCAATTCGACCGCTGGGCCGGCAACTTGAAACGCTACCGTTTAAAGACTGAGGGCTCGGTGGCAACCATCGTAGATGCCGACGACGTGGCGGCCATCGACCCCAATACCGGGTTCTTTAAGTCCAGCGCACGAAGCTTCTGGAATAACACTCGCGATGGTTCCGATATCACGCTCGGTGGTGCCGCTGTTAAGCTGCCGGTACCGGCCTCGCGCAACCTCTATACCTATACCGGGGCGTCTCCCACCACAGCCACCGCATTGTCAGCATTGGTAACTACAAACACGGGTATTACCAAGACCAAGCTAGGCGACGCCAATATGGATGACACTGCTCGGGTCAACCTGATCAGTTACATTCGCGGCGGACCCGACGCAGTCAATACGGCTGACCGTTACTCCTTGGGCGATCCGATCCACTCCTCGCCCCGTCTCGTGACCTATGGCTGCAACACCTTCGCTTCCGGGGTATGCACCTCACCCGATATCACGGCGATCATGGGCACCAATGAGGGCTACATTCACGGGTTCAATACTGACACTGGCGTAGAGCAATTTGCCTATATGCCGCAGGAGTTGCTGCCGAATATCAAGCAGCTGCGCGACAACGCGCAGTCCAGCTCGAACAAGCCGCGCCTCTACGGCATGGATAACACCGTTACCCTGTGGGTAAACGATGTAAACGGTAATGGCCTGATCTACGGCGATGCAGTCAGCGGAAATACCACTACCAAGAACGCCGGAGACTTCGTCTACGCCTACGCAACCATGGGTCGCGGCGGGCGCAATATTTACGCTCTGGATATCACCGACCGGAGCAACCCGAAAATCCTTTGGCAGATTCTGGGCGGCACCACCACTGGCTTCGAGAATCTTGGGCAAACGTGGTCGGTGCCGGTCAGAACCAAAATTCGAGTGGGTACTGACATCACCGACGTCCTGATTTTTGGTGGTGGCTACGATCCTGCACAGGACGTGACCAGCCGCAATATCTCCACCAGCCTGTATGCGGACGACTCGCAAGGTAATTCCATCTACATCGTTAACGCGAGAACCGGCGCATTAATCTGGTCGGCGGGTAGAGCTACCTCGGGTTACACGCAAAACTTGCCAAAAATGAAGTACAGCATTCCAAGCGGCGTGCGGGTTATTGACCTGCAGAAAAACTCCGCCGACGTATTAGTCGCAGATGCTGACAAACTTGCCGACCAGTTCTTCGTTGGCGATATGGGCGGCCAGGTATGGCGCTTCTATATCAACAACGGCAGCAGCGGTGCCTCGCTGGTAACCCCAGCAGGCACCAACAATGACGGCGTATTTGCCAGCGTTGGTAACACCACCACCGCAGCCGGTGCACGGCGGTTCTACAACGAGCCGGACGTGTCACTGCTTAATGCCAACGGCACTCGCTCCTTGGCCGTGTCCATTGGCAGCGGCTACCGGGGCCACCCGCTTAACGAGTACATTCAGGACCGCTTCTATGCGTTCCGTACTGCCACGCTGTTCAAAACCACGACATCAGAAGGGACGATGACCGAAAGCAGCTTGTACGATGCAACGGCCAACTTGGTGCAAGCGGGAACCGCAGCTCAGAAAACCGCCGCCACCAACGCGTTTAACCTGGCCACCGGCGGCTGGTATATCACTTTGACCAACACTGGCGAGAAAGTACTTTCTCGCGCATTGACCGCCAATGGCATTCTGTATTTCAACACCTACACACCAACCGCAAGCGTCGCTGCTTGCAGCGCTGCAGTTGGGGTAAACAGGTCCTACTCTGCTCGCCTACTGGACGCCACACCGGCCTCAGTACCTGCCGGCGGCAACGGCACGCCAGCGGACCGGGCGCAAACTAGTAACAGCGGCGGTATTTCCGGCGACCCGCAGCTGTTCTGCAGCGGCGCACATTGCTGGGTGTTGAAGGATCCAGGCCTTGACCCGGACCCAAGCGGCACCCCAGCGCCGGGTAAAACTTACTGGATCGACCAGTCCACCCTCGACTAGGCAATCACCGCACGGGCCGCAAGGCCCGTTTCGGCTTTCAACAAGGGCAGTACAGATGAAAAAACAACAAGGCTTTACCCTCGTAGAACTGATGGTGGCGGCTGCGGTTATGATCATTTTGTCGATGATCGCCATTCCCAACTACCAGAACTACATCCGTCGCGCCACCTGCGAGGACGCCAAGGCGACCTTGGTTGGCGCATCCAATGTGGTGGAACGTTTTCGCGCGCAAAACAACACCTATGCCAGTGCATCGCTCGGTAACTATACAAAAAGCCCAGTGGACGGCACTGCACAGTTCAATATCGCGCTCGTCGCAGCCTCCTCCACTGCAACCACCTATTTGTTGTCCGCCACCCCAGTAGCCGGAACCAGATTGGCCGGCACCGGCACCCTTACCCTGTCTTCCACAGGGGCGCGCGGGGCGACCGGTAAGCTCAGCCAAATCGGCGCCTGGACTAGCTGCCAAGGTATCTAAATCTGGCGCAATAAAAAAGGAGCTGCACCTGCAGCTCCTTTTTTATTGCGCCGGATTCAGCGACTCAAATGGCCTTAACCCGCAACTCTTTCGGCATGGAAAACGTCACGTTTTCCGGGCGCCCATCCAACTCTTCGGCACCCATTGCGCCCCACTCTCTCAAGCGTTGCACTACGCCCAGCACCAACACTTCCGGCGCCGAAGCCCCAGCGGTAATACCAATGCGCGCCGCACCTTCGAACCAGCCTTGCTGCAAGTCCTCAGCACCATCAATCAAATAGGCCGGCGTGCCTAGACGTTCGGAAAGCTCACGCAAGCGGTTGGAGTTGGAGCTATTGGGGCTGCCGACTACCAGCACCACATCGGACTCGCTGGCGAGCTGTTTGACGGCGTCTTGGCGGTTTTGTGTGGCGTAGCAAATGTCGTCTTTGCGCGGCCCACCAATGGCCGGGAAGCGATTGCGCAGGGCGTCGATGACGCGGCTGGTGTCGTCCATCGACAGGGTGGTCTGGGTGACGAAGGCCAGCGCTTCGGGGTTGCGTACTTGCAGGTTGGCGACATCCGCTTCGTCTTCAACCAGGTAGATAGCGCCGCCATTGCTGGCGTCGTATTGACCCATGGTGCCTTCCACTTCCGGGTGACCGGCGTGGCCGATAAGAATGCATTCGCGGCCGTCGCGGCTATAGCGGGCGACTTCGATATGTACTTTGGTCACCAGCGGGCAGGTGGCGTCGAACACTTTCAGGCCACGGGCTTCGGCCTCTTTGCGCACGGCTTGAGAAACGCCGTGGGCGCTGAAGATGACGATGACGTTGTCTGGCACCTGATCGAGCTCTTCAACAAAGATGGCGCCCCGGGCGCGCAAGTCTTCGACGACGAATTTGTTGTGCACCACTTCGTGACGCACGTAGATCGGCGGGCCGAACACTTCCAGGGCGCGGTTGACGATTTCGATCGCGCGATCAACGCCGGCACAAAAGCCGCGGGGGTTGGCAAGTTTGATTTGCATGGGTGCGTCCTCATCCGCCAAAGCGGGGCAAGGCAACCGGCGGATTAGGCCGGTTTTACCTCGATAATTTCGACCTGAAAGCTCAGGGTCTTGCCGGCCAGCGGGTGGTTGAAGTCGATGGTGACTTGGCTGTCATCAAAGGCTTTGACCACACCTGGAAGCTCGGTGTTGGCGGCGTCGTTAAAGATCACCAGCAAGCCGTCAGACAACTCCATGCCTTCGAATTGCGAGCGCGGCATCACCTGCACATTTTGCGGGTTGGGCTGGCCGAAGCCATGCTCGGGTTCGACTTGCAGGGTGCGTTTGTCGCCGGCTTTAAGGCCAAACAATGCCGCTTCAAAACCGGGCAGCAGGTTGCCGTCGCCAACCTTGAAGGTGGCCGGTTTTTTATCGAAGGTGCTGTCCACCACATCGCCGTTTTCCAGGTTCAGGGCGAAGTGCAGGGTCACTTGTTTGTCCGGACCAATACGTTGCTCCGTTACAGGGGCATCAGTCATGGGCAGGCTCCTCGGCTTTTTTGCTTTTGAACATATCCAAGGCCAGCAGCACGGCGCCAACCGAAATGGCGCTATCGGCAAGGTTGAACGCCGGGAAGTGATGGCGGTTCTGCCAATGCACGAGGATAAAGTCGATCACATGGCCAAGGACGATACGGTCGTACAAGTTGCCCAGCGCGCCGCCGAGCACCAATGCCAAGGCGATGGCCAGCCAGGTTTCGTCGGCCTTCAGGCGTTTCAGCCAGACCACCAAGGTGATGCTGACCACGACGGCGATCAAGGCAAACAACCAGCGCTGCCAGCCGGAGCTGTCAGCGAGGAAGCTAAAGGCAGCGCCGGTGTTGTAGGCCAGGGTCCAGCTGAAATAACCGGGAATGACCTCGATCTGCTGATACAAGCTCAGGCTGCTTTCAAAGTACAGCTTGCTGGCCTGATCCAGGATCAGCACCACCAGGCTCAGCCACAACAGGCTCAGCCGGCCGAAACGCTCAGAGTTAGGCATAGTGACGAACCTCGCCTGCACCGCTGATGTTGTCGACGCAACGGCCGCAGATTTCCGGGTGCTCCGGGTTTACCCCCAATGCCAGCAGCGCGCGCACTTGGCGTGGGCTGATTTCACGACCTTGAGTTTCAGGCCAGCCACTTCGGTGACGACGGCATCGGCCGGCGCGTTGGCCAGTGGCGCAACGGCAGCGGTCGACGTAATCAAGACAAAGCGCAACTCGTTGCTGAGTTTGCCGAGGTCGGCGACCAAAGCATCCTCGGCATACAGGGTAACTTCGGCTTGCAGGTTGCCGCCGATGGCTTTTGCCGCACGCTGGTTTTCCATTTCCTTGTTCACGGCCACTTTCACTGCCATGACGCGCTCCCAGTAGGCGCGGTCCAGCTCGAAGCCTTCCGGCAAGGCGCTAAGGCCTTCATACCAGGTGTTGAGCATTACTGACTCGTTACGCTCACCTGGCAGGTATTCCCAGAGCTCGTCGGCGGTAAAGGCAAGGATCGGCGCGATCCAACGCACCAACGCTTCGGCGATATGGAACAGCGCGGTCTGGCACGAACGACGGGCCTGGCTATCACTGGCCGTGGTGTATTGACGGTCCTTGATGATGTCCAGGTAGAAACCGCCCAGCTCCTGCACGCAGAAGTTGTGCACTTTGGAGTAGACGTTCCAGAAGCGGTATTCGCCGTAGTGCTCTTGCAGCTCGTTTTGCAGCAGCAAAGCGCGGTCGACGGCCCAACGGTCCAGCGCCAGCATGTCTTCGGCGGGCAGCAGGTCGGTGGCCGGGTTAAAGCCGCTGAGGTTGGAGAGCAGGAAGCGCGCGGTGTTGCGGATACGTCGGTAAGCATCGGCGCTGCGCTGCAAGATCTGATCAGAAACCGCCATTTCGCCGGAGTAGTCGGTAGCCGACACCCACAGACGCATGATGTCGGCGCCCAAGGTGTCGTTGACCTTTTGCGGCGCGATAACGTTGCCGAGCGACTTGGACATCTTGCGGCCCGCCTCGTCCACGGTGAAACCGTGGGTCAGCAGCTCGCGGTACGGTGCGTGGTCGTCGAGCATGCAACCGGTCAACAGCGAGGAATGGAACCAGCCGCGGTGTTGGTCGGAACCTTCCAGGTACAGGTCGGCGCGCGGGCCAGACTCATGCCCCATCGGGTGCGAGCCACGCAGCACGTGCCAGTGAGTGGTGCCGGAGTCGAACCACACATCGAGGGTGTCGCTGATTTTGTCGTAGTTGGCCGCTTCGTCGCCAAGCAGTTCGGCAGCGTCCAGCTTGAACCAAGCCTCGATGCCCTCTTGCTCAACGCGCTTGGCCACTTCTTCCATCAGCTCGACGGTGCGCGGGTGCAGTTCACCGCTGGCTTTGTCGAGGAAGAACGGGATTGGCACGCCCCAGTTACGCTGGCGGGAGATGCACCAGTCCGGGCGGTTGGCGATCATCGAGTGCAGACGCGCCTGCCCCCAGGCTGGCACGAACTGGGTGTCTTCAATGGCTTTTACCGCACGCTGCCGCAGGGTGTTGCCAGCGGCTGGCTGCTTGTCCATGCCGACAAACCACTGCGCGGTAGCGCGGTAGATCAGCGGGGTTTTATGCCGCCAGCAGTGCATATAGCTGTGGCTGATGGTTTCGGTGTGCAGCAGCGCGCCGACTTCGCTGAGTTTCTCAACGATGGCCGGGTTGGCTTTCCAAATGAATTGGCCGCCGAAGAACGGCAGCGATTCAACGTACACGCCGTTGCTTTGTACCGGGGTGAGAATGTCGTCGTTGACCATGCCGTAGCGCTTGCAGGTCACGAAGTCGTCTTCGCCATAGGCGGGTGCGGAGTGCACAACGCCGGTTCCCGCGCCCAGCTCGACGTACTCAGCCAGGTATACCGGCGAGAGGCGGTCGTAGAACGGATGACGGAAGTTGATCAGGTCCAGCGCAGCACCCAGCGCAGTGGCGACCACCGAACCTTCGAGGTTGTAACGGCTCAGGCAGGACTCAACCAGCTCTTCAGCAAGGATCAGCAGCTTGTCGCCGACATCCACCAAGGCATAGGTGAACTCAGGGTGCACGTTCAGCGCCTGGTTGGCGGGAATGGTCCACGGCGTGGTGGTCCAGATCACAATGGCCGCCGGTTTGCTCAGCGACGGCAGACCGAAAGCAGCGGCCAGTTTGGCCTCGTCGGCAATCGGGAAGGCAACATCGATGGTCGAGGACTTTTTGTCCTGGTATTCAACTTCCGCTTCAGCCAGGGCCGAGCCGCAGTCAAAACACCAGTTAACCGGCTTCAGGCCTTTAAAGACAAAACCACCTTTGACCATTTCCGCCAGGGCGCGGATTTCGCCGGCCTCGTTGGCAAAGTCCATGGTTTTGTACGGGTTGGCCCAATCGCCCAGCACGCCCAGGCGAATAAATTCGGCCTTCTGCCCTTCCACTTGCTCAGCGGCATAGGCGCGGCACAGCTCGCGGGTTTTATCGGCGGGCAGGTTTTTACCATGAGTAACTTCGACCTTGTGCTCGATCGGCAGGCCGTGGCAGTCCCAGCCGGGCACGTACGGCGCGTCGAACCCGGACAGAGTTTTCGAACGCACGATCATGTCTTTGAGAATCTTATTTACCGCGTGACCGATGTGAATAGTGCCGTTGGCATAGGGCGGGCCATCGTGCAGCACGAACTTGGGCCGATTCTTACCAATCTCGCGCAGCTTCTGATACAGGCCAATGCTGTCCCAGCGCTGCAGAATCTGCGGTTCGCGCTGTGGCAGGCCGGCCTTCATTGGGAAGGCTGTATCGGGAAGGTTTAGCGTGGCTTTGTAGTCGGTCATCTCAGGCTCTTCACTTAAGCGGTTGACCCTGCCATAGGGCACGGGCGGCGGCGACATCCGCGTGTATCTCCAGGGAGGCGAAACGCTGCTCATCGCGCAGCTTTTGGTGGAATGCCACCGTCAAACGTCGGCCATAGATATCGCCGACAAACTCTAAAAGATGCACTTCCAGGTGTGCGTTACCGTCGCCCTGCACCGTAGGTCGCACGCCAATATTGGCGACGCCAGGCCAGGATTTGCCGTCTAGTTCAACACTCACCAGGTAAACCCCGGTCAGCGGCACGCGGCGGCGTTTGAGTTGTACGTTGGCCGTTGGCGTGCCGAATTGGCGGGCCAGTTTTTGCCCATGCAACACGCGGCCGGAAATTTGAAACGGACGACCGAGCAAACGTTCAGCCAAGACAAAATCAGCGGCGGCGAGCGACTCACGTACACGCGTACTGCTTACGCGCAGACCGTCAATTTCAACGGTGCTGGCCGCTTCCAAGGTAAAGCCTTCGACCACGGCGGCTTGCTGCAGAAAAGCAAAGTCGCCCGCCCGATCGCAGCCAAAACGGAAGTCATCACCCACTTCCAAATGCTGCACACCAAGACCTTCTACCAGAATGGCGTGAACAAATTCAGCGGCGCTGAGTTCACGCAAACGGCGATTAAAGGACAGGCACAGCACCCGATCGACCCCGGCCGCAGCAAACAAGGCCAGCTTGTCGCGCAGACGAGTGAGGCGTGCCGGCGCGGTGTCGGGGCCAAAAAATTCGCGGGGTTGCGGCTCGAAAATCACCACACAGCTAGGCACACCCAATTCATCGGCGCGCTCACGCAACCGCGCCAGGATGGCCTGGTGACCACGGTGCACGCCATCAAAATTGCCGATGGTGGCGACACAGCCCCGATGCCGGGGCCGCAAGTTTTGAAGCCCTCGAACCAGCTGCATAGGGACGCTTCTTGCTCACAAAGTGGGCGATTATACGCACACCCGGCGCTGTACAACAGGCAACAGCTGTCGCGTTATTGCACGCAGGAAGATGAATGTTTTCGCCAAGTATCAGGCCAAGGAGCGACGGGCAAAATCACGCAGACGAAAGCCCAGCAACAGCAACACCCCAAAATAGGCGGCAATACCGACCGCCACCAGTGCGCCAAGGCGTAACAGTCGGATCAACATTTCGCCCTGATCCCACGCTGGCATCACATACATCAAGCCGATCAGCACAGCAGCCATAACCAACACCGCCACCACCAGCTTGGCCATAAACACCCCCCAACCTGGCTGCGGCACAAATAACTGTTGCTTACGCAATTGCCAGAACAACAAGCCGGCGTTCAAGCAGGCCGCCAGACCGATAGACAGTGACAGCCCTGCGTGGGGATACGGCAAAGTAAAGAAGAACACCAGGTTCATCAGTTGCGTGGCCACCAGCGTACCGAGGGCAATACGCACCGGCGTTTTTATGTTCTGCCGCGCATAGAAACCGGGTGCCAGCACTTTGACCAGAATGATGCCCAACAGCCCCACCGAATAAGCAATCAAGGCGTACTGGGTCATCTGCGCATCATGGGCGCTGAATTTGCCGTACTGGAAAAGCGACACGGTCAGCGGCTCGGAAATGATCGCCAGCGCCAGCGCACACGGCAATGCGAGCAGAAAACATAGGCGCAGGCCCCAATCCAGCAGGCGCGAGTACTCCTCGGCGTTTTTGCTCGAGAAGCTACGCGACAGCGCCGGCAAAAGAATGGTGCCCAGCGCCACGCCCAGCACGCCCGATGGCAGCTCCATCAAGCGGTCGGCGTAGTACATCCACGACACTGAGCCTGCCACCAGAAACGAGGCAAATATGGTGTTGATGATCAGCGAAATTTGGCTAACGGAAACGCCCAGAATCGCCGGTCCCATTTGCTTCATCACGCGCCACACACCTTTGTCGCGTAGGTTCAAGCGTGGCAGCACGAGCATGCCGATCTTTCTCAAATGCGGCAGCTGGTAGAGGAGCTGCAGCAGGCCGCCGACCAGTACGGCCCAGCCCAGCGCCATGACGGGCGGGTCGAAATAGGGCGTCAGAAACAGGGCGAAAAAAATCATGCTCAGGTTGAGCAGGGTTGGCACGAAGGCCGGCACCGAGAAGCGGTTCCAGGTATTCAGAATCGCTCCGGCCAGCGAAGCCAGGGAGATCAGCAATATATAAGGAAAGGTCACGCGCAACAGGGATGAGGTCAGCTCGAATTTTTCTGGCGAATCGACAAAGCCCGGCGCCGTTACCCAGATAACCCACGGCGCAGCGATCATGCCCAGCGCAGTCACCACCGCCAATACCAGCGTCAGCAAGCCTGATACGTAAGCAACAAAGGTTCGCGTCGCCTCCTCACCTTGCTGGGTTTTGTATTCGGCCAGAATTGGCACAAACGCTTGCGAGAACGCGCCCTCAGCAAAGATTCGCCGCAGCAGATTGGGCAACTTGAAGGCAACAAAGAAGGCGTCGGTAGCCATGCCTGCGCCGAAAAAACGCGCCACGATGGTGTCGCGAACAAAACCCAGCACCCGGGACAACATGGTCATCGAGCTGACCGCAGCCAGCGACTTAAGTAAATTCATAACGCTCGTTTCTACCGCATGAAGTAAGCTACGCCACCGCAAAACACGGCACTGCGCTGTAGGCCGCAAGGCAAAGGCGGCGAGTGTAGAACCGGACCGCAAATAAATCATCCTCGCACGTGGGGCACGCCTGTCGGCCCGTACACAGCAAGGCTGAACCGCGCTTGACAAGCCCTCGACACATCGGCATGATTCGCGGCCTTATTTGTTTAGTCATTTCCCCAAAGTTTCAAGGAGCTCGACGGTGGCCAATACACCTTCTGCCAAAAAACGCAAGCGTCGTAGCCATAACGCCAGCCTGCGCTCCATGGTTCGTACTTACATCAAGAACGTGGTCAAGGCTCTTGATGCCAAAGACCTCGAACTTGCTCAGAAAGCGTACGTTCTGGCTGTGCCTGTAATCGACCGTATGGCCGACAAAGGCATCATCCACAAGAACAAAGCAGCTCGTCATAAGAGCCGCCTGAACGGTCACATCAAGGATCTCAGCCAAGCTGCTGCTGCCTAAGTGTGATGCGTTAAAAAGACCGACCTCAGGGTCGGTTTTTTATTGCCTGCAAAAAAGTGATTAAAAAGGCGAATCCAGAGATTCGCCTTTTTTGTCTTACTGCTGCGCCCACGGCAGGATCGGAATGGCCGTCACCGCATTCTGCGGACTGCCCTCGATCACACGGTCGCTATACACCAGATAGACCAGGGTATTGCGCTTCTTATCGAAGAACCGCACCACTTGCATGGTCTTGAACACCAGCGAAGTGCGCTCCTTGAACACCTCCTCGCCATCTTTCAAGTTATCAGGCACCTGGATCGGACCGACCTGACGACAAGCAATCGACGCTTCAGCACGATCTTCCGCCAACCCCAAGCCACCTTTGACGCCGCCGGTTTTGGCCCGCGACAGGTAGCAGGTCACACCCTCCACTTTCGGATCATCGAAAGCCTCAACGACGATCTTGTCGTTCGGCCCCACCCACTTGAATACGGTGGACACCTGACCGATTTCCTCTGCGCTTGCCGCAAATGCCAGCGGCAGAAACAGCACACCCAACCATCCATTGATCAATCGCACTGCACTCTCCTTGACGCCTATAGGTATTGCGCCCCGAAGGCGCGCTCAAACCAGAATCAGGTTATCGCGATGCACCAGCTCCGGCTCATCGACATAACCCAGCAATTTCTCGATAGCATCAGAGGGCTGACCGACAATTTTTTGCGCCTCAGCAGCACTGTAGTTAGCCAGACCGCGAGCGATTTCGCGCCCATCCGGATCCACGCAAACCACCATTTCACCGCGACGGAAATTGCCCTGCACGCTTTTTACCCCTACCGGCAGCAAGCTTTTATGGCTTTGCAGCAACGCCTTCACCGCGCCCGCATCCAACTGCAGGGTGCCACGGGTTTGCAGATGCCCCGCCAGCCACTGCTTGCGCGCCGCCAACAGACCACGCTCAGGCGCTAACAAGGTACCCAGGCGCTCGCCAGCTTTTAGCCGCGCCAGCACTTGCTCAATGGCACCGCCAACAATAACGGTATGCGCTCCGGAACGTGCCGCCAGCCGCGCGGCACGCAACTTGGTCTGCATGCCGCCACGCCCCAACGCACCACCCACACCACCAGCGACCGCATCAAGAGCAGGATCGTCGGCACGCGCCTCATAAATAAGCTGCGCATCCGGGTTATGCCGAGGGTCGGCATCGAACATGCCATCGCGATCGGTAAGGATCACCAGCAAGTCCGCCTCCACCAGGTTGGCCACCAGCGCTGCCAAGGTGTCGTTGTCGCCAAAACGGATCTCATCGGTAACGACGGTGTCGTTTTCGTTGATTACCGGAATAGCACCCAACTCAACCAACGTGCGCAGCGTGCTGCGAGCGTTCAGGTAGCGCTTGCGGTCAGACAAGTCATCATGGGTCAGCAGAATTTGCGCGGTATGCCGGCCATGTTGAGCAAAGCTCGACTCCCACGCCTGCACCAAACCCATTTGCCCCACCGCAGCAGCCGCCTGAAGCTCGTGGATGGCACTGGGACGCGAAGTCCAACCTAAGCGGCTCATACCCGCCGCCACGGCGCCGGACGACACCAACACCAGCTCAACGCCCGCCTCGCGCAGCGCCACCATCTGCTCAACCCACACCGCCATTGCTGCACGGTCCAGGCCACGCCCGTCGGCGGTCAGCAGTGCGCTACCGATCTTCACCACCCAGCGCTGCGCGCCAGTCACCTTGTCCCGCATCGTCATCCAACCTTGGCCAGAAGAGCAGCATCACGCCACTCGTGCGAATTAGTCAGCACAACGCCGCTAATTAGCGGCGTTGTGGTTTTACTTAGTCTCGAACGTAGATGATCTCTGGACCATCATCGTCGTCAGCCGTCATCGTTATCCTCAGTGCCAGCCACCTTGACGCCAGCGCGACGCAGCGCACGTTTATCGTCGAGAGCCTGCAGCTGAGCGCGGGCTTCGTCTTCGATGCGCTGATCCAATGCCGCCAGCTCCGCCGCATATTGCGGCTCTTCGGCAATGCGCAGAGAACGCTCTTCAAGGTAACGCATGATATCGAAGCAGAGCTTTTCTGTGCCTTCTTTACCGATCGCGGAAATCACATAAACCGGGCCAGTCCACTCCAAGCGATCAGTGATCTCCTTGATGCGAGCTTCCTGCTCCTCCTCAAGGATCTGGTCGGACTTGTTCAGCACCAACCAGCGATCACGCTCCGCCAGCGACGGGCTGAATTTGCCCAACTCGCTGACGATGGTTTCGGCAGCTTCGGCCGGATCCGACAGATCCAACGGCGCCATATCAACGAGGTGCAGCAACAGGCGAGTACGCGCCAAGTGCTTAAGGAAACGAATACCCAGGCCGGCGCCGTCGGAAGCACCTTCGATCAGACCTGGAATGTCGGCAACCACAAAGCTCTTGTAGCGATCAACGCTGACCACACCGAGGTTTGGCACCAAGGTGGTGAACGGGTAATCCGCAACCTTTGGCTTGGCCGCAGAAACCGAACGAATAAAGGTACTTTTACCGGCGTTTGGCAGCCCCAACAGACCAACATCCGCTAGCACTTTCAATTCCAACTTGAGGTCGCGCGAATCACCTGGCTTACCCAGAGTGGTCTGACGCGGCGCACGGTTGGTACTGGATTTAAAACGGGTGTTGCCCAGACCATGCCAGCCGCCGTGGGCGACCATAATGCGCTGACCATCTTTGGTCAGGTCACCAATGATTTCCTGGGTCGCCGCATCAATGATGGTGGTGCCAACCGGCACGCGCAGTACGGTGTCTTCACCTTTGCGCCCAGTGCAATCAGCACTGCCGCCATTGGATCCGCGCTCCGCGTCGAAACGACGGGTGTAACGGTAGTCCACTAAGGTGTTGAGGTTTTCGTCAGCGACCATATACACCGAACCGCCGTCGCCGCCGTCGCCGCCGTTAGGTCCACCGTTTTCGATGAACTTCTCACGACGGAAGCTCATGCAACCGTTACCACCATCACCAGCTTTTACAAAAATCGATACTTCATCGACGAATTTCATC
>LNAP01001580.1_pt1 | contig 23845 bp, 14 predicted proteins | sample 602601 | NCBI WGS metagenome assembly LNAP01 (sample SAMN02440304, study PRJNA202911) | soil metagenome | biome: Subtropical and temperate rainforests or woodlands; isolation source: soil samples (1 kg each in a 20% v/v slurry with milli Q water) were... ...
CCTTGGGCTTTAGAAATTTAACCAATTACATAGCCAGGTGCTTGCTGAAGTCAGGAGGGTTTAGAAATCAGCTACACCCTTAAATGCGAAGAGCCAGTTAACCAGTGGTGGGGCGTGCTCAGAAGATGCAGAGCGTCGTTTGATAGATCATGAGCGTACTCGGCCAGTGAAGCCTAAGCAATTTAAAATGCTATACGAAGACTCTACGTCTGAAGCTCTATTTTTAGGGCTTCATCATAATTTACCGTCAGCTGGCTTAACGTCTAGCGAGGGGGGAGGTGTGCTCAATGGCCGGGCTTTAGCTGATTTGTCTAAACAGAACGCTATTTGGAGTGGTGATTCGATTGCAGTTGATCGGAAAACTGTCGAAAGTTATGAGCTTAGTGGGGCGCGTTTGACTGTTTCGATAATGGCTCAAGAAAGTTCGTTTAAGACGTATATGGAAAATGCTGGAGATAAGTCTCGCGGCTCGGGTCTTTTGGCTCGCTTTTTAGTTTGTCATCCAAGATCAACGCAAGGTACTAGGTTTATTAAAAATGAAACTGTTTCATGGGAGTATCGCAATAAGTTTGCTGTTCGCTTGAAAGAGATACTTGAGCGGAATGTGTTTTTGTTAGAAGACCCTGCTCGGGAACGTCAGATTATCAATCTTTCACCGGAAGCCAGTGAGGAATGGTTGGATGTTTACAATGCTATCGAGTCGGAAATTAAAGATGGTGGGCGATTTAATGGGTTGGGTGATCACGCCTCAAAGCTGGCGGATAACATTGCCAGGGTGGCCGCCATTTTGCATTGCTTTGAAGGGTTTGAGGGCGATGTGTCATGGGGTACACTTAGGTTTTCAGTCGATTTTTGTCTTTGGTGTTCTGATGAGTTCAATTATCTCTTTCTGCCGCCGAAGCAAGAGGAAGTCGATGCGTCTGAATTGAGTGAGTGGTTAAGGTGCCATTGGGACAAAGGCACGGACTGGATGACTAAGAACTATATCCGTCAATACTGCCCTAGCAAATTGAGGGGGAAGGATCGTCTAAATAGAGCTTTAGAGGAGCTGCATTCTCAGGGGAAAATAAGATTTTTCTATAGGAGGAGAACTCGATGTGTTGAGTTGCTTCCTCAATGACCGAGGGTGGGGCTAAAATGAGTACGGAATTTATGCTGAAATTTAATATTCTTTGACCCACAAAACGGCTGCAATCAAGCAGTGGCTGGAAAAGCATCCGCGTTTCAAGTGGCACTTGATACCGACTAGCGCGTGTTGGCTGAGCGCCATGGAAGGCTGGTTTGCACAACTGGAAAGGCGAGCGCTGTACCGGGGCGCCTTCACCAGCGTCGCCGATCTGGAGGCGGCTATCCGTCAATTTATCGAGGCTCACAATGAGCACTCAGCCAAGCCGTTCAAGTGGAATAAAACGGCTGAGGCCATCATTAGCTCGGCACATAAGGCGAAGCTGAGCAAACCTAGAAAATTAACTGACTGTTGCACTTGCTCCTTGAGACCGCCGTTTCTACAACCTCAAGCGAGATGCGGCCAGTGGTGTGGATGGCCTATCGTGGCGAGAGTACGAGCAAGAACTTCTCACAAAGCTGAAAGCCCTACACGACAAAGTGCACAGTGGTTGTTATCGAGCCAAACCTGTTCGGCGGGTAAATATCCCAAAGGCAGACGGTAGCGAGCGACCGCTGGGCGTGACTGCCTTGGAAGACAAGATCGTCCAGGCCGCGGTCGTGCAAGTGCTAAGTGCAATTTATGAGCAGAACTTTCTCGGACTTTCGTATGGGTTTCGCCCTGGTCGAGGGCAACACGATGCATTGGACGCTTTATCGGTAAGCCCGCCTTAGGACCCCAGCACACAGTCGTCTGCGTACCGCACGGCAATCATCCCCCCCTTGGCTGCACGCCGACGCCATTGCCTGCCCCATAAATCCATCACGTAGTGCAGGTAGATATTACAACGCATGACTCGGGGTCGAGGTGTTTCGCCATAACTTCTCTCGTAGGGACTTTCACCCTTTATCAACTGACAGCTTGGCTGGCGCAATACGCGATCCATAAACCCGACCTACTTTAGGATGGGGTTCTGGTTTACCTTGGCATTTCCGGTGAGCAGTTCCACGGCAGTAGCGCTTCGTAGTCGGCCACTGGCTTGCATGGCCCATCGCCCGGCAGATGGGCTGCTCACGCAATACCATTCGACGCCACCTCAAATTACAGGCCCAGCGCCAGCCCGTCGTCTATGGCCCGAGCCCGCAGCGCGTGGGCAAGCTTGTGCTTTTCGAGACCTATCGGCGTCGGGCCCAATCGTTTTTTTTTTCGCCGTCCATTTTTGCCTTACCCCACGCGCCTGGCCGGGTTAACATAGACGACCTCTCAATCGGACCACCTATATTCGGTTGCGCGCTACACAAGCCACTCATTAAGCGCAATTTGGGCAATAGATTATGCAAGTAGAAGAAACGTCCACAAGAGCTGACACAATAAGGTCAACAACAAACATGGCACTCATTGAGTACTATCGGCAGTGCAATTTTTCCATTTTGAATTATATTTATTCTCCAATGGAAGTATGGCTTCGGCTGGACATAGACAAGAACTTCAGCCCATTGAAGATGAAGGACTCGCCAGACAGAATACGGATTCTTATTAGAAACGGGGCATTCCAAAAATAGGATTCCACCCTAAAAACCAAAACCATAAACCGTACACAGTTAAATAATTCAGACTTACCTTGCATTCAACCGACATAAACAGCCTAGGCAATGAAAACATGCAACCACCAACATCGAAGCACTTAATAGAAATATTAGTATACTATTTAGCATCATTAATTTTTTCTGTAATTTTAGTTTTCGGAGTCGGTTTTACCCACAAAGACACTATCGTATTTTTCGCGGAATCGAATAAACCAGAATTTATGCAGCTTTTTTTTCCGACAGGAGCAGAATACTCAGAGGAGGCTAGCGAAAGATTGGCATTTGAAGGAAACCCTGGCGATGGGATAGGGCTTACGCTGCCAAATGGAGCCCTTAAAAGCGTTAGGGTTGACCCTTCGGATGAAGCGTTGACAATATTGGTAAAAAGCGTTGAGTTACGATATTTGTTTGTCACGATTACGCTCTCACCAACAGATCTACTTGAGCGTATAACTCCAATCCAAGGCATCGATAAAATCGAGATCACTCCGAATGGTCTTTTGATAAAGACAACATCAGACGATCCTCAGTTCGATTTAGCAATATACAAACCTTCAGATACACGCAATATCATCAAGCTAATAGCAATAAGTATTATTCTATCACTCGCTGCGTTCGTCACATTATTCACCATTACCAACAATAACATCAAAAAGCTTGGCAGAGCTTTTACTCTGCTTACTGTGCCGACAATTTCCTCGCTATTAGTAACGGCGATATTTTACCCTGGCTTTATGACGTATGACTCCTTTCATGCGCTATACGGAGCAAGAAATGGAGTTACTGATTCGATGTGGCCTCCTGTCGTCAGCTATGTTTGGCGCTTGATCGATTTAATTTCACCCAACCCTGCAATAATGCTCTTTACACAACTATTACTTCTAATATCCTCAGTATTTTATATAGTGTATCACTTCACAAAAAGAGCTTCTATATCCATAGCTTTTCTTTTGTTCTACCTAAGCATCCCTGCAATACTTGGCACTATGGCAGCCATTTGGAAGGATGTCCTGATGACATCATTTTTTGTTGCCAGCTTTGCAATAATGCTTGTACTTAAATCAGTAAATAGCCGAACGAGTTTCTGGGGCTTGTTTACTGTATCTACACTACTTATTCTACTTGGAACATGCTCCAGACATAACGCAATTACCGCAGCTATACCACTAATATTTTACTTAGCATGGATCACAACATCTCGCTCCCCCAAAAAATGGAAGACAGCAATTATAGCCACGGCAGCATTAGGCGCCTCGCTCACCGGTGTAATATATTATTCCAAAATACAACTTGATAACTATTCACTGCCAGAGTTTCGAAAGCTGAGCGGTACAACAGCTCTAATGCAATTGACACGAGTAATGGATATTGCTGGAGCAAGTATTTGCGAGAACCATAATTTATTTTCGGAGACGTCGCCAAGCTTGACTCTTTCCGAAATTAAAGAAAACTATGACCCAAGACACGTAAACCTGTCAGCCGGCTTCTTTCACAAGATAACCTTCAATAACAAACTTGATGATCTTTGGATAAGCACTGCAAAAAACCATACAATCTGTTTTTTTTATAACAAGGTCATGCTTACTAAATTTCTAGTCGGAGCCAATAAAGGGGAGCAGTTTTTGATAATAAGCCCTCAAATCGACACAAACAAATATGGATACAGTCTCCCCAAGTCACAATTACGAGAGCAGATGGTTGATTATATAAACAATACATCCACTTGGATTATTTTTAGGCCTTGGTTTTTGTACCTATCAGCCATTACGGTATTTATCGGTGTATCGATAGCTGGCAGAACAACAATCGAAACGACAATACTCTACATGTCGGCAGCACTATATTTTGCTGGACTTGTAATGTTTGGAAATGCGGCAGATGCTCGATTGCTTTTCTACACAACAACTCTATGTTTGTTAGGAGGGCTAATTTCAGTAACCGAAATCATGAAAGCTAGATACCACAGAAGCATGGCGGCCTATCGAGCCGAGCAACACAACAACAACAATTAATAACTCTGATTTAGGAATTAAACCAAGTTAAGCTCGCTAATCGGCGGGCTTAACTTTAAACCCTTAAACCAACTAATCTCTAGAATTCACATAGCTATCGTTGACATACCTCGCGCACATACCATTGAAGGTATCCGCTCCATGAACTCCACATTCGAAGTGGATAATTGACGGCTGACGCTGTGCTCCCGATTTCCATCAGGAGCCCACCACCATGATGCTTCGTAAGCGCTCCATGAACCCCACCCATTCAAAATAGGCGGCGCGCTTAGCGAGGCGATGTAAGCGAGCAGCTCCGAGGGATCAAGGCTTCGCAAATCTCAACCGAGATTACCTGTGGCAGGCGTTCAAGTGCGCGGCGCAGCCACGCATAGGGTTCTTGGCTTGTAAGCGCTCCGTGAACCCCACATTCAAAGCGCTAAGCTGATCTCCGATGCTGTGCTCCCGATCTCTTTCTAGAGCCAACCCCGCCATGATGCGACCCGATGCAAAAGTCGAAAAAGTCTATCTAACGTAAGCCAGTTGACTTTCGAAAGTCCATCGACGGCCTCGCCGCTCTGGTCGAACTGGACATCAAGGTGGCGGTGTTTGACCCCGTACTTTTTGTTTTCCTTGACAAGCCCCGCAACCGGGTCAAGATTTTGTACTGGGAACGCAACGGTTTCTACCTTTGGCTAAAGCGCCTGGAATCCGAACGTTTTAAAACAGCGCCCGATGCCACAGACGAAGCGATTATCCTCAGTGTCCGGAACTTAACTGGTTGCTCGACGGTCTTCTCTGGCGTAATCGTCCTCATCAAGTTTTGACGCCGCGCTACGTGGCGCAACCCGGTATAATCCGGGCCATGATTTCTCTACCCGACGACCTTCCTGATGACCCTGTTTTGCTTAAGCAACTGCTGCTTGAGGCACTCAATCGCCAGGAAGAAACAGCCAAGGCTTATCAGACCCACATCGTCGACCTGAAAGAACAGATCAAGCTGTTGCGCGACCGCCTGTTTGGACGCAAGTCCGAGCAAACCGTTGAGCCCAATACGCCGCAATTGGCCTTGTTCAACGAGCCTGAAAGTGAACCTATGTCGTTGCTTGGCGACGCAGATGAAGAGGTAGTTGAACCGACACCACGCCGTGGCAAACGCAGGCCGTTGTCGGCTGATCTGCCGCGTATCAAAGTCATCCACGAACTGCCCGAGCACGAACTGACCTGTGCTTGCGGTTGCCGCAAACATGCCATCGGCGAAGAGACCAGCGAGCAACTGGACATCGTGCCGATGCAGATCCGCGTTATCAAACACGTTCGTAAAATCTACGGTTGCCGTGACTGCGAAGCGATGCCACTTACGGCAGACAAGCCTGCTCAGTTGATTGAAAAAAGCATGGCCAGCCCCAGTCTTTTGGCGATGCTGCTGACCACCAAATACGTGGACGGATTACCGCTGCATCGATTTGAAAAGGTACTGGGGCGCCACGGCATTGATATCCCGCGCCAGACCCTGGCAAGCCGGGTGATTCAGTGTGGTGAGCACTTTCAGCCACTGCTGAATTTAATGCGCGATAGCCTGTTGGCTAGCCGCGTCCTCAACTGCGATGAAACACGCGTGCAGGTGCTGAAAGAGCCTGATCGAGAGCCGAGCAGCCAGTCCTGGATGTGGTTGCAAACCGGCGGCCCACCCGACAGGCCGGTGATCCTTTTTGACTACTCCACCAGCCGAGCGCAGGAATGCCTACTCGACTGCGCGCTGACTATCGCGGCTATCTCATGACCGACGATTACGCCGGGTACAAGGCGCTGGGCGCACAAGAAGGTGTTGAGCGCCTAGGGTGTTGGCCCATGCCAGGCGCAAGTTCGTTGAGGCGCAAAAAGTGCAGCCAAAAGGGAAAACGGGACGTGCCGACATCGCGTTGAAGTTAATCAGCAAACTCTATGGTATCGAGATCGCCTATAAACAAAGCAGCGATGAGGCGCGAAAAAAAAGGTCGTCAGGATTTAAGTCTCAAGGTGCTAGGTGAGCTGAAGGCTTGGATGCTGAAAACTCTGCCCCACATGACTACACAAAACGCTCTCGGCAAAGCGGTCACCTACTTGGCAAACAACTGGAAAAAACTCGAGCGGTACGTTGAGGAAGGCTACTTGCCCATCGACAACAACACTGCCGAGCGTGCGATCCGACCTTTTGTCATCGGCAGAAAAATCTGGTTGTTCAGCGACACACCTAAAGGCGCGACAGCAAGCGCTCAACTTTCCAGCTTGGTTGAGACCGCCAAAGCTAACGACCAAGAACCCTATGCGTGGTTGCGCCACGCACTGGAGCGTCTGCCACAGGCGTCCTCAGTTGAAGATAACGAAGCCTTGATGCCGTGGAACTGCAAACCTCGATCGCATTGCTGAACGCTTCGCCCATCTTTGACTAGGTGGGGTTTATGGAGCGCTTACGAACAAGCGGTCTCGCATCATGGTGAACTGGCTCCTGAGGGAATCGGGAGCACAGCATCCGGCATCAGCTAAGCGCTTGAAATGTGGGGTTCATGGAGCGTTAACGCGCTTACGATAGACTTTGGACAGCAGCGTTGAAATAGGCGTACCTTGAGGCGCACCATGCTTAGCCGGATTCGCTTTTCGTTATCGAAAACGTCGCTGTGCCTCCAAAACTATATTTTCACTCCGTTATGGAGTTTTGTTGAGAAAAAAAGAACAGGATCGAACAACGCGACCTTGATATTCATTTAGACCACTACCACCAAGCCGTCGAAGGATTGTCGGAGGTCTACAGATTTTGGGGTACAGATACATTTTTCCACGTTCGCATCGGGACGCATCATCAGACGGGCTCTGACGCTGAAACGAAAATCGGCACAATAGCCCGGCATCAAATTGGCTCATAGAATGATTACTAAAGGCTCGCATTCTGCGAGCCTTTGTTTTGGATAACGTGTTATTGATTAATTCCGCCTAGAAGTTACTTATTCTCGGAGATGTAGCTGGATTGTCCCTCAGTTGGCTGTCGCTTCAGACGAAGCTCTGGGTAAGAAGCCAGGATTATTTTTGCAACATATCTACTTCCTGACATATTAAGGTGGTTTCTATCAGCAAACATAAGCTTACCATCTTTCTTCATCGAGCAAGTCCCAGCATTACAAAAGCCCTCAGAAGTCTTAATAATTTTTACGTTTTTATTCGAACTTGATGCCTTGACAATGGCTTCCATATATTGAGTATATGAAGAATGAAACTTCTTTGCATCCTCATCACACTTCTGACCCGTACTAAATTTTCTAGAGTGTTTGCAAATCACTGGGTCGAAGCTGAAATTTGGAACATCATCAGATATATATACCATTTTACCAGCACGAGTTAGGGACTCAACCGTTTTCAGCAGCCCATCATTAGCGGTATTTCCGATGAGATCCAGCTGTGGATTAGCCCAGTAGCTGGAAATTACCACGCTGGCTGCTCTACTTTTCAAGATAGAAGAAAACGCCTTATCGAAATAACTATTATTTATGTAGGGGAGGCCATTGATTCCGTAGAGGGAAAGAGAGGCCACGTTTAAGTTGGTCAACTCTTCACTCAACCCAAGAAACAGATGACCACTATGGCTATCACCGATGATGATTATGTCTGGCTCCTCCGCACCTGCAGAATGCAAGCATCCAACTCTACCAACGGAAATATTATTCATTTCCAACCCGCCATTTGAGTTGCTTTTGCAGCGAAGAGAATTGGCTTGTATATAGCTTTCTAGCTCGTCGAACCCAATATCGCCTTGCAATTGAAAGCCAGAACTGACTCCACCTCTATAATCGAGCCCATTCCGATCATAGGTGATATAGCCAGTGACGCCGAAGAACAGCATCAATGCCGACATTGTCATTGCTTTGATATTTTTACCGCTGCCAAACCGCAGGGGTTTTTCAAATAACCTGTAAGTGGCCCATGCCAGAAAAATTGACGTGGCTACAGCCGCCCAACGAATGGTTTCACTTGGAAGTTCGCCCTCGATAATGCGGGCGAAAGAGAGTATTGGCCAGTGCCATAGATATAATGGGTAACTTATAATCCCGATAGAAATAAGCGCCGGATTGGAAAGTACCGATCGATTAAACCAGGCCTGTTGGCCTGCCGAGATTACTAATACAGCCCCAAGCACAGGCAGGGCAGCCCAATAACCAGGGAAAGCGTTTTCCTTTGATATGGCAAAGAAGCCAATTATAAATAATATCAACCCAAGAGCCGATCTAACTTCACATTTTGTTTCCGCACTTATGTCGTATTGATTGGATACCGATCCAAAACCGAATAAAGCGTTCACAGAGGCTGCTGTAAACTGCGTTCTTTTGTGCACAACATAAGCAAGTATAGCGCCGGCCAAAAGCTCCCAAAATCGGGTTTGAGGTGAGTAAAAGGTCGCTGACGGATCGTTTTGTACACCTGATATATTGAGATAAAAAGAAATCACAGCTAGAGCGATGGCCGTTATGAGTAAATTTATCCGCGCCTTATAAGCCAACCATAAAATTAATGACCATGCGATATAAAACTGCTCCTCCACACCGAGACTCCACAGATGGAGTAGCGGCTTGTTCTCGCTGACAACATCAAAATACCCGCTTTCTTGCCACAATAAAAAATTTGAAACAAATCCCGCAGCACCAGCCATATGTTTTCCGATGTCTTTATATTCAGTCGGAAGCAAAGCAAACCAGCCAAATATAAAACACGCCATCAAAACCAGCAGTAACGCGGGAAATATACGCAGGACCCGCCGCGTTTAAAAAACTTAAAAACTAAAACTGTTCTCTTCAAGTTTTTCGTAAATCATGGATGATATTAAAAAGCCGGAAATGACAAAGAAAATGTCTACACCAATAAATCCAGATCTAAAAATATCGCTTTCAGGGAATGCGTGAAATCCAACAACAGAAAGTACGGCGATTGCACGCAAACCATCTATATCTTGGCGGTATTTATGCTTTGTCAAGTTCTTTGTCGACATTGAATTTAGCCGGAGTAATAAGTGACGTTTCGTTGGACTGAGACGATTGGGGTTCATTTCTTGCGGTCGGCACGCGCATAAAAAAATGTAGACGATTACACAATTTTCTCTAGAAATGAAGACGATCCACACAGGCAGCCCTCGATGGGCCTGCGGACTTGAGAAGTCAACGACTGAGCTTTACCCGAAACAAGGAAGGCAAACGCTTGAAGAAGAAGCTTACTAAGGGATCATACGACGGCATAGTTGCACCGCTCAAAACAAAATACCCCAGAGCATGCCCCTGGGGCGGTACTAACTTAAATTTTCAGTACCCGTGAATCGCAACACTGCACCGCATAAGCGAACAGCAATGCGGCCAGCGATTTCCTATAACTGCTAAAAACGAAAAGCCTTCAATTGACCTGAAGCTTCTCACGGTTGGCATCTAGAATCGCCTTGCCAATCCCCTTGACCTCTAGCAATTCATCCACCGATGCAAAAGGCCCGCTGCTTTCCCGATACGCAACAATCGCCTTGGCTTTGGTTTCACCAACTCCGGAGAGCTCCCGCTGTAAGGTTGCCGCATCGGCATCGTTGATATTGATCCTTGGGACGAGCGCTGCGGGCGCCATCTGCGTAGCAGTAGGCGCGGGGACCTCAGGCGTGACCGGTGCGGCATTGACAGCAACAAAAGCACTAGCCAGCAAAGCGAAGGCAATAGACGAGAAATAGGCTGTACGCATAAGTGACGCTCCATAACATCAATTTGAGGAAAGCAGCTTTCCGAAGCTGCTACCCAAACCTAGGCGATGGTACCCACATGTCAAAAATGGTTGCGTTACAGCATATGTAAGATCAAGGTTCGAGTCGCCGTTGCTGATAAATCCAATCGACTATTTCGCCATCCGGAGAATAACCACTGACTGTCTCGCGCATTAGCTGACGGACCCGAGAATAGTCATCTTGCTCAACGGCAGCCAGCAATTCAGTCAGTCGTGCCTTGAGAGCATCCCAAGTCAGATGATCCTCTTTGGCGCTCATGATCATCGGATGCTGGGTTGCCGACACGTTGTCACCAATCAGCAACTCTTCGTAAAGTTTTTCACCCGGGCGTAGGCCTGTGAATTCGATGGAGATGTCGCCATGCACATTTCTCTCCGAACGTATACTCAAGCCCGAAAGGTGAATCATTTTCTCCGCTAACTCGACGATTTTCACCGGCTCGCCCATATCCAGGACGAACACGTCACCGCCAAGCCCCATGGATCCAGCCTGGATGACCAATTGAGCAGCCTCGGGAATAGTCATGAAATAACGAGTGATCTTCGGATGAGTAACCGTCAGCGGTCCACCCGACTTTATCTGGTTGTGGAATAGGGGAATAACCGAACCGGATGAGCCCAGCACATTGCCAAAGCGGACCATCGTAAATCGGGTTTTATTAACCCTGGATACGTTGGCCTTGTCGCCGAAAAGCACCGGCGCAATCTCCCTGCTCAACGCTTGAAGGGTTAATTCGGCGAGACGTTTGGTGCTTCCCATCACATTGGTTGGACGGACAGCCTTGTCTGTGGAAACCAGCACAAAGTTGGAGACACCCGCCTGCAGTGCCGCCTGAGCGGTGTTAAGCGTCCCCATCACATTGTTAAGAACGCCTTCGGCGACGTTATGCTCAACCATGGGCACGTGTTTGTACGCAGCTGCATGATAGACAGTGTCCACCCGCCAGGTCTTCATCACATCGAGAAGCTTTTCCTGGTGACGGATGGAGCCGAGGATTGGCAGTAAACTGACCGATACTGACTCACGGCAAGCGCGCTGCTCCAGTTCCGACAGAATAATGTAAAGATTGAACTCACTGTGGTCGAACAACAACAGTGTGGTCGGACTTAGCGAGAATATCTGGCGGCAAAGCTCCGATCCGATCGAACCGCCTGCGCCCGTAACCATTACCGTCTTGCCTCTAATGCAACGTGCGAGCAAATCAGGTTGCGCTGGCACCGAGTCACGGCCCAACAGGTCGGCGATGTCCACTTCCTGAATGTCTTCGACTTTTACCCGGCCGCTGGCTAGATCACTAAAATTAGGAACGCTTCGTACGTGTAGTGGGAAACCTTCCAGTAGATTGAGAATTTCCCGGCGTCTTGCACGCGTGGAAGACGGCAATGCCAGGAGGATTTCCTGTGCGCCGGTTACGTCAATCATTTGCTGGATGTGCTTGGGTTTGTAGACTTGGAGGCCCGAGATGGAACGATCAGCGATACTAGTATCGTCGTCCACAAAAGCAACAGGCCGCATGGTTCGGCCCATACGCAACGCTGCAACAAGCTGATTGCCTGCGACACCGGCACCGTAGATGGCAACCTTTGTCAGGCCATCGTCGCGATTTGCAAAGGGAACATGCTGGGCGGCCGTAAACCAATCGCCCATGAAATACTGACGCATGCACAAACGAAGGCCACCGATAATCACCAGGCTCAACCACCAGTAATTAAATATTATCGAACGTGGAACAACTGCCTCGTGGTTGCTGTACCAATAAACGACAACGGCCAGAATCAGGGACGATAGGCTTACCGCTTTGATGATCGCGATAAGCGCGTCATTACCGAAGTAGCGCATAACGGCTCTGTACATACCAAATCGGATGAAGAGCGGGATCGCGATGACAGGAGCAATCGTGAACAGCCAGACATGAACCATAAGAGGGTTGTACATATCGTCGACTCCCAGCCGAACGATAAATGCAAGCCACAGCGCGCCCCAAACTAAAACAACGTCCGTCGCTACCTGTATCAACCGCTTTTGTCGACGTGGTAGGCCCAACAAAAATGCTCGTATTCTGTCCATACACCCTTCGCGCGAACCGATCATTGAACTGCTCTGCTTCCAGCGTCGTGATTGTACGCAATAGCCCCTACTGGAGCCCACCCCGATGACTATGATCGAACAACCATCTCACTGCGCTCAGGCGACGATCAGATCCATGGGATAAAATACTGGAGCATAGGTAACGTCGAGCGATAAGATAGGCTGCCAATCGCTGACATCCGAAGCGCCACCGCAAAACCAGCAGCCCAAATGCACCGCTGCGGTTGTCGCCCTGGTAACGCCTCGTGATCCTTCACAAGAATTGACACGGCAGTTATGAATACGTTCCACCCTCGAAATTGGATCCACGCATGACCCCTTCAGCAGGCGCGCCAGCAAAATTGATACATGCTTCTAGCCCAGCAACGGGAAGCAGTCCCGGGGTAGCGATACTGTTGTGTACATTCAATGGCGAAGACTTTTTGCAAAAGCAATTAGAATCCATCGTAGCGCAGACACATAATAACTGGGTTATCCATGTCTCGGATGATGGCTCAACCGACAGCACAACGAGCATACTAAATTCTTATCAGGAATCTCTTGGACATCATCGATTTAAAATTTACGAAGGCCCCAAACTCGGTTTTGCAAAAAATTTTTTATCATTAATAAAAAATGAATCCATCAACGGAGACTACTTTGCTTTTAGCGATCAAGACGATGTCTGGCACAGTACAAAACTGGAAAGAGGCATATCAAGCCTTAAAACGCTAGAGTGCTCACTACCTGCACTCTATTGTTCAAGGGTGCGACTGATAAATGCGAAAGGTCAATTGGTAGGCATGTCTCCCCTGCGATCGAAAACGCCGAGCTTCAAAAACGCACTTGTACAGAGCATCGCAGGTGGAAATACGATGTTGATAAATCCGCCTGCGCGCGACCTGTTAGCAATGACTCCGAACGATGTGTCAGTGGCTGCCCATGACTGGCTGACCTATTTATTGGTTACAGCCTCGGGCGGCTTCGTTATATACGACAAGACACCAAGCCTAGACTACCGCCAACATGAAAATAACCTGATCGGCAACAAAACTGGCATCCTCGGCATCCTCGGCATCCTGCCCAGACTAAAAAGCATAACGACGGAAAGATTCAGTCTATGGACCGATCAGAACTGCTACCTACTCAATAAACTAGACAACCAATTAACAAAAGACAATCACAACACGCTAAAATCCTATGAAGAACTTCGTCATTCAGGGTTAATTACCCGCATAAAACTACTCTATCGAATCGGTCTATACAGGCAAGGCACCCTTGACAACTTTCTTTTTATATTAGCTTTGATTCTCAAGAAAATATAAACGCTAATACTCTTGCTCCCTCCTCGCCCCCCCCAGACAGCTCTTGCTATCAGTGTGTCAGAGCCTGTCGTCAAAGCAGATGCCTCGATATCCGACCTGTGATAAAGTGCTCACGCCGAAGGCGGCGCACTCGACGTACAATCCGCTCCGCAAGCCCCTTAGGCCAGCTGATTCAAACGGATCGGGCGGATTTCGGGTCTACCCACGAACGACTTGTGGCAGCTCGTGATGCTCCATCGTTTCAACCGATTAACCCATTTTTTGAGTACCAAATGGATATTAGAATCTCTTGTTTTTATGAGTTAACCGACACTAAAAAATATACGAAGGAGTGTTTGGTTCCGTGAAAACTTTCTCCATTGTTCCTCGAGAAATAATCGCTTCGTTTTGGCGAAATCGCAGTTTGATCACAGCCCTTATCAAACGAGAGGTTGTTGGTCGCTATCGTGGGTCGATCATGGGTATGCTCTGGTCGTTATTCAACCCTATTTTTATGTTGATTATTTACACCTTCGTTTTTAGTGTTGTATTCAAAGCGCGATGGAGTGTAGACAGCGACTCCAAAACCGAATTCGCACTTATGCTCTTTGCTGGCTTGATGACCTTTAATTTATTTGCCGAATGCATCAATAGAGCCCCCAGCCTGATCATTAGCAATGTCAACTACGTGAAGAAAGTAGTATTCCCTTTGGAAATCCTATCCTGGGTTACATTTGGATCCGCGCTATTTCATTATCTAGTGAGTCTCATGGTCTGGCTAATAGCATGTGTAATACTATTTGGAAAACTTGAGATCACAACATTATTACTCCCGGTTATATTAGCACCATTGGTCATGACCACTCTTGGCTTGGTTTGGCTTCTATCATCTCTGGGCGTATATCTGCGCGATGTAAGCCAGATCATTGGAGTACTGACCTCTGTCTTAATGTTCATGTCACCCATTTTCTACCCTATCACTGCACTTCCCTTGGAGTACCGCTACTTACTCTCCATCAACCCTTTAACCCCTGCCATCGAAAATGCCAGAGCCATTCTGTTTCGAGGGCAGCTGCCCGACTTTGCCAGCCTAGGCATGAGCTATTTAATTGGAGGAATTGTATTGTTCCTTGGATTCGTGTGGTTCCAAAAAACACGTAAGGGATTTGCTGATGTCCTCTGATAACGCAATTATAGTTAGTGACCTGAACAAGAAATTTCAGATCTACGACAAACCACGTGACCGCCTGTTGCAGATGCTGTCTCTGGGTAGAAAACAATACTTTCGGGAGTTCTCGGCGATAAAGGGCGTTTCGTTTACCGTCAATAGAGGCGAAACCGTAGGGATCGTCGGCCGAAACGGAAGCGGTAAATCAACCCTTCTTCAGCTAATATGCGGCACGCTCAACCCCTCAAGCGGAGACATCAAGACCCATGGAAGAGTAGCTGCGCTGCTCGAGCTTGGGTCCGGCTTCAACCCAGAATTCAGCGGTCGTGAAAACGTTTACATGAACGCGGCCGTCCTGGGCTTGTCGAGAGATGAGACGAATGCTCGATTTGCGGACATTGAACGTTTCGCGGAAATTGGAGACTTTATAGATCAAGCCGTCAAAACCTACTCCAGCGGGATGATGGTACGACTCGCCTTCGCTGTGGCAATCAACGTCGATCCCCAGATATTGATTGTGGATGAAGCTCTGTCCGTAGGCGACGAGCGTTTTCAGCGTAAGTGTTTCGCCAGAATTGAAGCTATTAAATCCACTGGCGCAACCATCCTCTTCGTCTCTCACTCGGGCAACACTGTCATTGAACTATGTGACCGAGCCATATTGCTGGATGGAGGCGAAAAGCTCGCCGAAGGCCCACCAAAATTCATCGTCGGACAGTATCAAAAACTGTTGTATGCACCTGCCGACAAAGTGAATGCTGTAAAAAATGACATTAGGTCTGCCGTTGCCGAGAACTCAACCGTTGAGACAGAGCTGTCATTCGCGTCTGCAAATGCGCTCACCGAAATAGCCAGCGACGCTTATGATCTAGACGAATTCCATGACCCTAATCTCATGTCGAAAAGCACGTTATCTTATGAATCTCACGGCGTATTAATAGACCAAGCAAAAATTCTGAACATAGCTGGGGAACAGGTAAATTGCCTTAAGCGTGGACGCACCTACCGCTATGCATACACTGTCGACTTTGCCATACCTGCCGGCGCGGTCCGGTTCGGAATGATGATCAAGTCGCTCGGCGGCGTAGAGCTGGGAGGTGGTACCAGTGCCTCTAAGCTTCAAGATGCTGTAGCGATAGTAAATAAAAACACACAAATGCAGGTTGAGTTCACATTTCAGTGCAACTTGAACCCCGGAACATATTTCCTGAATGCAGGAGTAGTCGGTGTAATCGAAGAAGGTGAAACCTACCTACATCGGTTGATAGACGCGTGTATGTTCCGCGTTCTGCCTGTAATGGATAACGTGGCCACAGGGCCAGTTAGTTTCTACTGCGACGCAAATTACAAAGAATTGGCACACAATCATGAATGATAAATTACTTCCATCAAAAAAAATCATCGTTGTTCTGGGCATGCATCGCTGCGGCACCAGTGTCATAACCCGAGCACTGAGCACTCTGGGAGTAGAGCTTGGCGACCGGTTAATGCCCCCGTCCGGCGGGAACAATGACAAAGGTTTTTGGGAAGATATCGATTTCAACCTACTGAACATCGAACTACTAAAAACGCTCGGGCATGATTGGCACACTCTTACACCTGTCCACCCAGAAGAGTGGCAGAACCCTTTACTTGACGCCTTCAAGCCACAGGCAAAAGCGCTTGTTCAGCACAGATTCGAAAACACCAATTGCTTCGGTGTAAAAGATCCGCGCATGGCGCGTACGCTGCCTTTCTGGATCTCGATTTTCGAATCCCTGAAGCTGGATATTGCTTATGTAATCGCTTGCCGCAACCCAGCAAATGCAGCGCGCTCCCTTGCAAGCAGGGACGGATTCGAGCTGGAAAAGGGATATTTCCTTTGGCAGGAGCACATGCTCCTGAGTTTGAAGCACAGTGAAAATTCGGCGAGAGTGTTCGTAGATTACGACTTGCTTCTACAAAACCCTGATAAGCAAATAGAACGAATTGCGAAAGCGCTCAAACTGAATTTCGACGCTGAAAAACGTGAGCTGAAGGAATTTAAAGAGCAATTTCTGGAAAAAGGCCTTCGTCATCACAAGCTTGATGTAGACATATTGAATACCGATGAGGCTGCACCCGTTCAGGTCATAGAACTCAGCGAACTAATCACCTTAGTTGCATCTGATCAGCTGAGCGACGGCATCAAGGTGAAAGAGAAGACGGATAGCCTATATCAGGATCTGCTCAAACACCTTCCCGCCTACAACCTGATGCGCCTCTATGACGATCGGACAACTGAACTAACGAAAACAGTTTCACAAAAAGATCTGGAAATAGAACAAACAAATGAGAGCCTTTCCACGAACAGCGAGGCATTAAACGAACTTTCAACTAAGTTCGAAGAACAAAAGGCCAATGATGCTCGTATCAAGGTCCAGATTAAAGAGTATCAAGCTCAACTGACGACCGAACAGGACAAAGTGAAAGAACTGCGTATCGTTCTGGATGATCATGCCCTTCATATACACCACTTTCAGGAAGCCCAGGCACGCTATGCTTCCGTACGTTTTCTGCTCAAGTCTCTGGCTCTCTTGCTTGTTAAACGCGCCAGAGCACACGCACCTATATCAAAAACCAAGGTCAGAACAAAAGTCGTTCAAATGGGGCTTTGGAACGAACGCTACTACCTGGAAACCTATCAGGATGTCCACGAGGCCGGATTAGACCCTCTTGAACACTATCTGAGCCACGGATGGATGGAAGGCCGAAATCCTTCGGAAGCATTTTCCACCCAAGACTACATTAACCACTATCGTGACGTTCGCCTCTCAGGCGTCAGTCCTCTGGAACACTACGTACGATATGGTTATAAAGAAGGCCGTGCAATTTTCGACATTTCTGGCCATATGTACCAATACAATGCGAAAGCAAAGAAACCCAATAAACTGATAAGCCTGATACACCTGCTGATTGACAATCCAACGCTGATTAGCCGCTTCATTGAAGAGACGAAGCGCTCAGGCATACGTCAGGCAATCGCGCTCGTCAGAAGCAAAATTCAACGGCAGCAAGGTTCAACGGTGAATCCCGAGCAGGGGTTAAGCAATAGATCTTGGATGGAATACAGCGTTTATAATGTTGTGCCTTTCAATCTGAATCCTTACCTGCACGAAACACCCGCAATTACTCCAAAGAAAATTGCAGTTCACTTGCATTTCTTCTACGAGGACATGGGCGACATCTGCGTCGAGTATCTTAAAAATATCCCGATTACATTCGATTTGTTTATATCGATTCCACCCGAAAAAAACATTGATAACATCTGCACCTTTTTCCGCGAATGTCTCACCAACGTAAACAAAGTAATCGTTGAGCATAGCCCGAACCGGGGCAGAGACATCGCCCCAATGATCGTACAGTTTGGCGAGCGACTCTCCAACTATGACTACTTTGGCCATTTCCACACCAAAAAGAGTCCGCACCGTGACGACCTGAATGGTTGGTTTAGTGCACTGATGGACACTCTGTGTGGTGATCCGAAAAATATCGCACAGATATTCAAATTACTCGAAAGTGATGGAAAGCTCGTTTACGCATCGGGGAACCAGATTCTACCTGGTGATGATGGATGGAGCGAAAACAAAAGCATTGCAAAAGACATACTTAATCGCTTTACGGATTTAAGTATCACCGACTTCCCGTACGCCGAGTTCCCTCAGGGCACAATGTTCTGGGCAAAAAGCAATAGCATGCGTGACTTTTTGAAACTTCGACTAAAGTTTGAAGATTTTCCGAAAGAACCAATTTTGCCTGATGCGACATTGGCCCACGCGCTTGAACGTTTGATATTGGTTTTTAACACAAACCATCCTGGTCGCAACTATCGAATTGAAACACCTCAACTGTCCAATACACCCCTAGCGTATTATGAGGAGCAGCAGGACTATTCAAACTCCTTCATTCACAACACAATAAAAATTTTAGCTTATTATCTACCACAGTTCAGCCCAAACCCAGAAAATGACGAATGGCACGGTAAAGGCTTCACGGAGTGGCACAAAGTTCGCGCAGCGAACCCCCTATTCAATGGTCACTATCAACAACATGTACCTCATGCCGACATCGGCTACTATCAGCTCGACTCCCATGAGCAAATGGCAATTCAAGCCGAGCAAATGAAAAAAGCCGGCGTTCATGGCATGATTTTCTATCATTATTGGTTTTCGGGAAAGTTGATTCTCGAGAAGCCTGCTCAAATGCTGCTTGAGCATCCTGAAATCAACATGCCGTTTAGTTTTTGCTGGGCGAATGAAAACTGGACCCGTCGATGGGATGGCAACGAGCAGGAAATATTGCTTGGCCAGGTCTACTCCAAGGAAGACGCTTCCGCATTCATTAAGTACCTGATTCCGTTCTTTAAAGATGAACGTTACATCAAGATCGACGGCCGGCCTGTATTATTCGTATACCGCCCTTCATCCATGGAGTATGTAGAAGAGTACATGAACATTTGGGCCGCGGAATGCCTGGCACAAGGTGTTGGCGCCCCTTATGTTGTGGCGACTCTCACACGCGGAGCTACAGCGCCTCAGGATTATGGAATGGACGCGGCGGTTGAACGAGTCCTGCAGGACTGGACTGACGGGGCAGTGCCAGAGATCAACAAACAAAAACACCCTTACTGGCCCATCAATGGAAGCATTCTGGACTATAGCTCAGTCGCCGATCACTACATGGAGAAAGAGCTAACCAACAACTATCCACTCTTCCGCTCGCTAGTTCCGACCTGGGACAACACAGCACGTTACGGCACAGAAGCTTATGCACTGGATGGTTTCACAACTTCGAAATTCCAGGACTGGCTGGAGCACCTCATTGACTACTCGGAACAGCATCTTCCTGAGGATCGTCGTTTTGTGGTGATTAATGCCTGGAACGAATGGGCCGAAGGGGCCCACCTCGAACCTGACACACGCTTCGGTTACGGCTATCTCAACTCGGTAGGTCGCGCGCTGAGTGGGTATAAATTCAACGAGACCGACTATCTTTCGATAGATAAAAATACCGAAATCAATATTGAGCTGGGTTCATATGCGCAGAAACGCCTTGGAGATAGTAATGATCTTCGCGGTGCATTCTTCCAATGTATCAAGAACTCTAGTATTTTTCTCAAGTGCAATGTTGCCGTTTCCGACAAAACCTTGTTTGAGTATTTGAACGCCAGCGGTGTCAAATGTGTATTCAACACAGAAAACTCGACCGCTTTAAAGGTGGAGTTCAACGATGTATACCTTTTCCCCGAATACACAATTGAGTCAATGGTTAAAATGTCGCTTCGGCATGTCGGCTATAATATTTGTGCCAGCATTCGAAACGATGAAAGAGTCACGCCGGACGCAAAATACAATAACGCCGAGATTGATTTCAGTGAGCGTTCTGGATTGATTCTCAAGACCGGATCAAAGCAGGCAGGATACAAAGTATGCGGGTCAGCCCCGTGCCTTAAATTAAGCTCTTCCGACGCACCAGAAGCTGCCAGAACATTTTCTATCTCCACAGTGATTCGCTTTCATAAGCAAGGCGATAAGAAACTATTGTTCACTTGCTTGCTTTCGCTCATTGCGCAAGAGGAGTGCCTAGTACGTCCCATTCTGGCCATTCAGGACATCACTGCGGAAGAGCTGGATACTTTGAAACACGAAGTTTCTCTTTTGCCTTGGGCACAGGGATGCTTCCCGGAGTTCCAGACTTATTACTCCACCAGTGAAAACCCAGATCTACGTTCCTTGATGATGAACGAAGCGCTCAAATCCATTCGCAATGGATATGCTACCTTTCTGGATTATGATGATGTCGTGTTCCCGCACTCCTATAAATTGCTGGCGAAGCGTCTTTCCAGCACTGGAAAGAATGCAACCTTCGGAAGGGTGTATTCGACAATAGTCGACTCCGAAACAGGACTGATATTGGCCAGAGATAGGACTTATACATACGGATACACTTACGATGACTTTGTAAATGTAAATCACGCTCCAATTCACAGCTTCATGCTTGACGTCAGCAAGTGCGACATTCACTCTGTCAAATACGCAGCGGACATGAAGTATATGGAAGATTACTATTTGACTCTGCAATTGTTCACTAGAGAAGGAACCGACTGGAAATCTCTGGACAACGAGGTCTTTGTTGGCGACTACATCCACCGAGTTGGCAGTGTAAACAGCAACACACTTGCCGTGAACGATCAGGCACAAAGAGCTGTTCTCCTTGCCAGCGAATCTTATGTCCGCTCAGAAAAGCTTATCAAGGAGCTCCGCGCAGAAATCCTCACTGCCAATTAAGCGATAGATCTACTCGCCCGTACCGGATAAATGTCGATATTATTTGACACGTAAAATCTGTCTACGGGCCGTTCTATCCTGCACAGGTCTTGAGATTTGCTAAGCTAGGAATGCCATAAGCGATGTATCAGCTATTTTGAAAGATTTGAATAGAGGCAAATAAATGAAAACTGACCTGGTTTTTCACCCCACAGCAGTCACAGCTTCAGCCAGAGCAGCAGCCAAGGCGCAAGCCCCCGTCGTCATTTGGTTCACAGGGCTTAGCGGAGCGGGAAAATCGACTATCGCCAATGGTCTCGAGCAGGCTTTATTAGCAAAAGGCCACCATACGTTTCTTTTGGATGGTGACAATGTTCGTTTAGGACTCTGCCGAGATCTTGGATTCAGCGATCAGGATAGGGAAGAAAATATAAGGCGCGTGGCAGAGGTTTCTAGACTGTTCCTGGAGTCGGGCCTTATTGCAATTACGTCGTTTATTTCCCCATTCCGACGTGACCGAAAAATTGCACGCGACATTGTTGGTCATAACGCTTTCATAGAAGTGTTTATCGACGCACCTTTACTTGAATGTGAAAGAAGAGACCCTAAAGGTTTATATGGCAAAGCTCGCGCTGGTCTCATAAAAAACTTTACCGGTATTGATTCAGCGTACGAGCCTCCACTCTCTCCAGATGTTCATATCAACACATTTGAAAACGATATTCCGACCTCGGTAAACCTCATATTGAGTTTTCTGGAGAAACGGGAACGCCAATGAAGACAGTGGTCATTATAGGCGCAGGTTTTAGCGGGACAGTGCTCGCTGCTGAACTTCTCAGACAAAGCCCTGCAGGAGTACGCATCGTTCTGGTCAATCGCTCGGGCCTGATGGCGCGAGGGTTGGCATATGGAACTAATAGCGCTTTACATTTGCTGAATGTGCCCGCTGGCAATATGAGCGCATACTCAGATCAACCAGATCACTTTTTAAATTACTGTAAGGCCCAGAATCCGACCATTACTGGATCCTCTTTTATCTCACGTCAAATGTATGGTGAGTATTTAAGTTTTGTGCTCGAGTGTGCCGAGAAACAAAAAAAGACAGATGTCATTTTTGAAAGAATCGATGGAGAAGTCTCAGAAATCATCCAGGAACCCGACTTTATAGCACTCCAGCTTGCTGATGGAAGCGTGTTGAATGCTGATCATGTGGTACTTGCACTAGGTAATTTCTCACCGGCTGACCCTCTTCGTCTTGAGTCCACTTTAGGTTCGGGTTACTACACCCTTGACCCCTGGGCTCAAAATCCAAATAAAGATATAGCATCCATTGAAGATTCAATCCTTTTGATGGGCACCGGCCTAACCGCCCTCGATGTCGTTATCAAATTAGTGCAGAGTGGCCATCGGGGTCCAATATACATGGTTTCAAGAAGAGGACTCTTACCCCTACCCCACCGTAAAATATCTCATCATGCACTAGCAAACACCGACTTTCTTGAGAAGCTTCTCAAATGCCGTCCTTCCGCCCTAAACTACATGAAAATTATTAGGCAGGAGATTAACGTCTATCAACATACTGAGCAGAACTGGCGGGATATCATTGCTGCGATCCGTCCGATAACCGCTAAGTTATGGCGATCACTTGATGCAGTAGAGCGTCGTCGTTTTTTACGCCATGTACAACCATATTGGGACGTACACCGGCATAGAGTTGCCCCTGCGTCTTTTGACATGTTTGAGCAACTATGCTTATCCGGCCAGATACAAATCGTTGCCGGAAGGATAAAAGGCATTTCGCTGCTTAAAAATAAACTGCTTACCCATATCAAGCTTCGCAAGACGCAAAGTGAATCAACAGTCGAAGTGAGTCGGATTATTAATTGCACCGGACCAAACACCAACATAAAATGGATGAATGAGCAACTCCTAACACAGCTTACCAAGTCGAAACTAATACAGACGGATAAACACGGCCTTGGCATATTAGTAAATGACGATCTTTCCGTTATTAACGATCGTCAAAATGGATCCACCACATTAAGCTATATTGGGCCAATGCTCAAAGCCACTTACTGGGAGGCTACAGCAGTGCCTGAATTAAGGAAGTACGCGGCACAACTCGCGAAACTATTGATACAGCGTCTAGAAAAATAAGCTCACTTGTTGCTCATTCTTAGTCTCATCCACGATATGACTGATGGGAAATCAACTATCTCCGCAAGATTAGGAGAGTAAGACTCACGCTATGACAGGGCGCATGGCGAATTAGATATGACGAAACATCAGTCAGAGCGACTGGTCCAACTACCGCTTCAGATAGGGCTTACTAAGCTCAGCAGAACAATGTCTGAGAGACGCCGATGCGCTGTAAGCGCTCCATGAACCCCACATTCAAAGCGCTTAGCTGATGCCGGATGCTGTGCTCCCGATTCTCTCAGGAGGCCAGCTCGTCATGATGAGACCCGACGCCAAAGTTGAAAAAGTTTATCTCTACCCCAAGCCCGTGGACTTCAGAAAGTCCATTGATGGCCTCGCTGCGCTGGTCGAGCTGGACATAA
>LNAP01001581.1_pt1 | contig 23842 bp, 27 predicted proteins | sample 602601 | NCBI WGS metagenome assembly LNAP01 (sample SAMN02440304, study PRJNA202911) | soil metagenome | biome: Subtropical and temperate rainforests or woodlands; isolation source: soil samples (1 kg each in a 20% v/v slurry with milli Q water) were... ...
TTGGCGCCGATTTCCCCGCCTGCCATGATGTCGCCGCTGCGCAGTGCTTGCGAGAGTTCGGCTTTGACTTCATCGCGGGTCTTGGATTTGGCGCCATGGTTTGCATCGAAGGCGAATGCAGGGGCTGCGCTCAGCGCGAGGATGATGATGGTGGTCTTGAGTTTCATGTTGGTCCTTGAGGTCGATGGTTGGAAGTGAAAAATGGTGCCTTTGCGGGGCAGGGTTGAATGAACGGCGGGGGCCAGGCCCGAGGGCCTCCGCCATTCACGGCGCTTGGTGGGCTTCGACCCAGCCGATCTCGCCGCCCAGGTCGCGCACGCCTTTTGCAGTGGCGGGGCGCTTTTGAGCCGCTTGAAGTTCATCAAGAACTTGTTGCCTGCTCTTTGTGGACGCCGGAGCTGTGACGAGTGGATAGGTGGCGGGGTAGCCACGGCTGATCCAATGCAACGAGCCGTTTTGCTGTGCAACGAGCACGTTTTGTTGGACGTCTTCCCGGCTGACGGTGCCGCCCACGTGAGATGGCACGAAAGTGGCACCTTCTTCCTGGCTAGGGCTGGTGTGAAAGGCAGTCGAAGCGATAGACGCCGTAGCAGTCGCTGCCAAGCTGCATGCGATGAGGGCGAAACGAGCTTTCATGGGGTCTCCTTGAGCACTGAACGCCCGGGTGGGAATTCAGGAGGCGCTGCTTTCTTGCACCACGGAGACAAGTCTAAAAATCCGGCCCCCACGTACCGGTGACCGCTGCATTACAGTTTTGACATCACAAGCTTCAGAAATTGGTAGGGGTTGAGGCGCGCTCGGCGCATCCCGAAGCGGTTTGACTTGAAAAGGCCTGTTCTGATGTACATGGCGCGGGCATGTGCCTCTATGCGGACAGGGGCGCCGGTGTACTAGCCTCCAATTTCAACTTAGGCGATGCCACAATGAATTGCACCGGAATCTGCGGCGGCTCAACCCCCTGAGAAGGACTGAGGCAGTGACGGCAGCCGAGGGGCAGACCGAGAAAGGCAACGCAAAAGAGTGCGCAGACTTTCTTCCAACAGAGTTCGGCCGTGTCATCAGCGCAGACTTGAATCGCAGGGCGTGGATCTTGTCGACGGAGGCTCTGCGAAATGCCATGGCGAGTCGTAACCGAGCCACCGCCCTCTACCTCCTGGTTGGGGCGCAAGGAGCGGCAAAGACGACCTGGCTCAGATCGAATGAGGAGCGACTGGGGCCCGACGCCGTTGATTTCGATGCGATCCTCGTGAAGAGATTTGAGCGGCAGCCGTTACTGGACATATTGATGGCGCATAGTGTCCCGACAATCGCGGTTTGGCTAGTCACTCCGCTTGAGATATGCCTTTTGGGAGGATCAGCCGATATCGCGGGCGCTTTTCTGCGCAAAGTAGAACCACTCGTTGCCCGGCAGCGCCCCCGGGTTTGGGAAAACGACGAAGCCATCGGCTGGAGCTGTCACGGCACGGCCATCGTGTCGCTGCCCGATAAGCTGTCCAGCCACCACGGGGTCAAAGCTCTTCCATGGCTGAGTGAAGCGGTCATTCTCATGCTCGCGATCCACCACATCCTCCAGGCGCAGGACCTGAAAATCCGAAGCCGGCGGTTTCAGCGCAAAGGATGCCAGCCCAAGTAGCGCGAGCGTCTGGCGGATCGCACGATAGGCCACGCCCACTGCCTGCGGGTCGTCATGCTGCCCGCATTCCAGCGTCACTCCATAGCCACCGCGCGAGCGCATGTATTCGGACGTGCCAATGCCATAACCCGTGTCCAGCAGACCTGCATTGGCAGACTGTTGGGTCTGCTGTCGCCGCTGAACGCCGCGGGCATACACGTCCATCCAGCCTTCCACCACTCGCCGAGGCCCAAGGTGCGCGACCAGCCGCTCCTCTTGCGGTGAATGCTGAAACGGCTCAAGGGTGCCGGTGTTGTTGGTGGGGCCCACCATGGTGAAGGGCTGCCCCGGGGTGTGAAACGAATGCAGGTCGAGCAAGACGTCATGCGCGTCCAGCAAGGGACACAGGACGTTGGCGATCTGGTCCTCGTAGTCGACCGGCTCTGCGCTGACGCGCAGATTGCGGTTGAGGTTGCGATCCCCTTGCCGGGTGCGCTGCTGATAGGCGTAGGGATTTGTCACCGGCACCATCGTGAGGACGCCGCGTTCGATGCCAAAGGCGCCGGCCGCCAGTTCGTCCACGACCTGTGCAATTGCCTGGGCACCGCATCGCTCGTTGCCATGTACTGCACCAAGGACCACGACCCGCGGCCCTGGCTTCAGTGCCATGAATTGGTGAACGTGAAGAAATGACGGGCGAGTCGAAGAAGTCATGGGAGTTGGCAGCGTGGCGAGCACGTCAAATGCGACAGATGCAAATGTCTTACGTCACGACCGACGCTTTGTCAAACCCTACAGGGGGTGGAGGTTCAAGTCTGCAAACCGGTATAGGGCAGAGCCATTCCAAGGTTCGCCGGCATCCTTGGTCCATTGGGTTCACGAAGCGGGAGACCCCCAGTAGGGTTTTGCATCCGCGAGTCGTGACAGGAGACTCATCTCATGGACAAAGAACACTACTTCCGTCGACTGCAGCGGCTCGCAAAAGCCTTCGGCAAGCCTTTCTGCCTGGCCATTGCTGCAACCCTTGTTCTGGCCGGAGTAGCCCTTTGCCTGGGGCGCTCGGTTGAGTTCTCAATTTCTCTGTTCAACGGCGTGCAGTTTTCCGCCCAAGTCCCGATCACCGTGTCGGCGCCTGCCGCCGAGCAGCGCAAGTCACCTCCGCCCGCAAGCCGCTAAAAATGATGTGGGCTCTTCGCCTTCATGCGCTGCGCCCAATGCAGGCGCGGCGTGTTCAGAAGCCGAAGTGCTCCCACCTCGAAGTGCCGGGACTCATCGCGCTTGACCAGCCGCATGCATGTTTGTCGACGACTCCGTTGGTGATGCAAGTGCCAGCAGTGCCAGAAACGCTGCAGCCCCCAGGCCTGCGGACACCCACAACGCTCCCGCACCGAAGCGGTCCAGGCACAGCCCGAACAGCCATGGGGACGCTGCCTGGGCGATGCGCGCCGGCACCATCAACAGACCCTGCCGGTGCCCATAGCCCGCCGGGCCGAACAGAACCAGCGGCAGCGTGCCCTTGGCAATCGTCAGGATGCCGTTGCCCGCGCCATGGAACAACGCGAACACGGCCGCCACCGGTGCACCGGCCACGGCCAGCAGCCCGGCGCCCAGTGGATGCATGAGCGCCGCCAAGCGTGCGGACAGCAGCGGGTGCACATGGCGCAGGAAACCGAACTCCAGCAGGCGGCCCGCCACCTGCGCCGGCCCCACCAGCGCGCCCACGGCCACGGCGGTGGCCAATGTGGCGCCGCCCTCCTGCAGCAGGCGCGGAAGGTGTGCCGCCATGGCGGTGCTGGTGAACCAGGTGGCAGCAAAGACAAAGGCCAGCAGCACCGTAGCGCGCCGGGTATGGGCGGGCGCCGGATCGGCTGCAGGCGCTGCTGGTCCGGCTGCCGCACCCGCTGGCGCAGTTTCGGCTTCCGCCCTGCGCGGCGTCCACGCATTGAGGGGCAGGCCCACCACCAAATGGAGTGCGGCCCAGGCCCAGCAGGCGCCGCGCCATCCCCACTGCGACTCCATCCACATCGACAGCGGCCAGCCGATCGTGCTGGCGAAACCGGCGATCAACGTGATGCCGGTGATCGAATTGCGAGCGTTCTTGCCATGCAAGTGCACCAATGCGGCAAACGCGGCCTCGTAGAGCCCGCTGCCCATGCCGACTCCGATCAAAATCCAGGCGGCAAACAGGCTCCACGGCCCCTGTGCCATGGCCAAAGCGGCCAGCCCGAGCGCAAAGACGACGCTGGTGGCCATCAGCACCGGCCGGCCGCCCCAGCGGTCGATGCTGCGCCCGGAATACGGGCCCAGGAGCGCAGAGACCACCAGCGCGCAAGAGAACGCGGCGAACACCATGGCCACAGACACCCCCATGTCCCGCGCCATTGGCACGGCCAGTATGGCCGGCAGGTAATAGGTGGAGGCCCAGGCCAGGGTCTGGGCCGTGCCCAGGCTGGCAACGGTCGTTGCTGATGTAAGGCGTTGCACTGGAATTCCTCTTAGTTACGCCATGGGAATAGCGGGTATCAGCCGCAGCATGAGCGCCTCGCCGGTGCTGATTGGGTAGCAGATGCCGCATTGGCCGCAGCCGTCGCCGGGGTGGAGGCGCAACCGCATCCCGCGCTTCCCTTGGATTTCTCGACCTCATCCAGCGCGCAGCAGGCCGACGCATCCTGCAGGGCGGCCCCGCCGCAGCAGCCCGATGCGGAGGGTACCTGGCTGATGATGGGCTCGGCGATGTCCACCGAGCACACGCCCGTCTGGGGCAGGTCGAGCTGTACCTGGTTGGCCGCCACCCAGTCGCCGGCAATGGCCGCCACCACCGAGCGCGCCTGCTCATAGCCCGTGGCCATCAGGAAGTTGGGCGCACGCCCGTAGCTCTTGGCGCCGATGGCATAGAAGCCGGGCTCCGGGTGGGCCAGCTCCCTGTGGCCGTGGGGCCGCACGGTGCCGCAGCTGTGCAGGTTGGGGTCGATCAGGTCTGCCAGCGCTTCGGTGCTTTCGATCCAGGGATCGAGGCGCGTGCGCAGCTCGCGCGCCAAGGACAGATCGGGGCGCGATCCCGCGGCCACGATGATTTCGTCAACGCCGTCCACGGGGGCCACGGACGGATGGATGGCGCGCACGGTCATGCGGCCCGCGACCAGTTCGACGGCCTGCACGCCAAAGCCAAGGTGCAGGACGATGCGCTGCTGTTCGACCAGATCGCGCAGCCGGGTGCCCAGAGCGCCGCGTGCCGGCAGCCCATCGGCACTGCCGCCGCCGAAGATCTTGCGCAGGTCCTTGCCCCGCACCGCCCAGTGCACGCGGGTGCCAGGTTCTTCGTCTGCCAATGCGGCCAGCGCCAGCAGGTTGCCGGCAGCGGAATGGCCCGCCCCCACCACCATCACCGAGCGGTCCGCATACCGGCCACGGGCAGCCCCGAGGATGTCCGGCATGCCATAGGCAATATGTTCCTGCGCCGCACGCTCGCCCAGCGCGGGAAAGCCATGGATGCCCATGGGATTGGGCTGGCCCCAGGTGCCCGACGCGTCGATCACGGCATGGGCCCGGATCTCTTTCACCCCTTCTGTGGTCTCGACCACCAGCACGAAGTCCGCATGCTCCCGTCCGGCCGTCTTGACCTTGTCGAAACCAGCGCGCGAAATGCCCAGCACCTGGTGGCCGAAATGGATGTGGGGTGCCAGCGCGCCAAGCGCTGCCAGCGGGCGCAGGTAGCGCTCGACCAGCTCGCCAGCGGTAGGCAGGCCCTCGGGGTCAGGCATGGACCACCCGCCGGGTTGCAGCAGCGCTCGCGCCGCCGTGTCCACGTTGTAGCGCCAGGGCGAGAACAGGCGCACATGGCCATATGACTGCAGATGGGCGGCAACACCTTGCCCGGCTTCGAAGACCTCCACCGCGATACCTCGCCCAACCAAGTGGGCGGCGGCCGCCAGGCCGATGGGACCGGCGCCGATCACGGCCACCGTAAAGGCAGAGGGGGATGTGGAACCAGCCATGTCTATCTCCTTCGTATTTCGTAGATTAACGAACATTCATGACAAAAATAAGAGGCCTTGGCCTCTTCACAGGGACTGGACCAACTGCTTGAGCTCGGCGAGCCGCGCGGGGTTGATGCAATAGCAGGTCCGCTGCTCTTCGGCCGAGCCCTGGATCAGGCCCGCCTCCTTGAGCACCTTCACATGCTGCGAGGTGGTGGACGGTGCCAGCCCCACCACGTCGGCCAGGCTTCCGAAGTAGCACTGGCCATAACTCGACAGATGGCGCAGCAACTGGATGCGGGCCGGGTGCGCCAGTGCCTTGAGCAGCATGGCCAGCTCGGCCGTGCGGTCATCATCGAGCAGGACCAGGACGTCCACTTCTTCTTCACCAGGGCAGCAGGACATGGGCGGCTCTCTTCATTCGTATTTTTACGAATAATCAATCTTTGCACGCCGCATGTCAAGCCCGGCAGCACCCCGGCAGGAACATCGACTTCAACTGGGCCCAGTAGCCCGCACGCGCCGGATAGCGCGCGCTGGCCGCAAACAGGCCCACCCGCGCCGGGTCGTTGCCTGCGGGCGTGTAGCGAAAGGTGCCGAAGACCTGGTCCCACAGCACGAAGGCGCTGCCGAAGTTGGAGTCACCCTCGCTGCTTTCGGTGGAGTGGTGCCAGCGATGTACTTCATTGGTACTGAACACGTAGTTGGCCCAGCCGCTGCGCAGATCGAGGTTGGCGTGCTGCAGCATGAGCACTGGTTGCGAGATGGCGAGGTAGCACAGGATCGCCTCGGCCGGGAAGCCCAGCAGCAGGGCCGGCAGCATCGACAGGGCGAAGTTGATGGCGTGGTTGAGCGGATGGAAGCGCAGGTTGTTCAGCGCATACAGGCGCTCGCTGCTGTGGTGCATCGCATGCAGCCACCACAGCGGCGCCAGCCTGTGGTGCAGCCGGTGCGCCCAGTATTTGCCGAACTCGATGAAGAGCGCTGCCAGAAGCACCTGCAGTGCAAAGGGCAGGTCTTGCAACCACGCCGCCGTGCCGACATTGCCGGCTGCGCTGTGCCCATAGACCGCCAGCAGCGCCAGTGTGCCCACCAGCTTGAGCAGCGGCTCCACCACGGCAACCATGGTGGCTGCGCTGGCCCAGTCCGTGGCCCGATCTCCGATCGGCTGGTTCCAGCTTGCCCGGTACGGGAAATAGCGCTCCAGCACGCTGGCCAGCAGCAGCGTCAAAACCGAGGCGAGCAGCACTACCGGCTCCAGTGGCCCCCCGGCAGCGCGGACGGCGGCGAACGCACCCAGACTGGCCACAGCGACCAGAATCAGGAGATGGCGGGACAAGAAGACGGGCATGGTCGGTCCTTTCGTGGTCAGGCCTGGAACGCGTCGGTGTGGTGCGTCAGGGCATCGAACTTCAGCGGGACGGCGGGCTGCACCGGCGACTGCAGGCTGCACTGCCACCAGCCCACGTCGTGCCACTGACCGTGTTTGAAGCCGACCTGGCGGTACACGCCCAGCGCCTCGAAGCCCACGGACTCGTGCAGCGCCACGCTGGCCTGGTTGGGCAAGGCAATGCCGGCGAATGCCTGGCAGTAGCCGAGCCCGACGAGGATGCGCTTGAGCTCGCCATACAGCTGCTTGCCGATGCCCTGACCGCGCGCGTCCTCGCGGATGTAAGCCGTGGTGTCCACGGACCACTGGTAGGCCGCGCGCTCGCGGTGCCTGCTGGCGTATACGTAGCCGTTGACCCGGCCCTGCGCGTCTTCGCTGACCAGCCAGGGCAGCTCCTGCAGGGTCTTGGCGATGCGTTCGCGCATCTGCTCCACGGTCGGCACCTCCAGTTCGAACGAGATGCTGGTGTGCTGCACGATGGGCGCGTAGATGGCGGCGATGGCTTCGGCGTCAGCCGGGGTGGCGGTGCGGATGGTCATGGGTCAAGGTCTGGTATTGGCTGGTCTGAGGGAGGAGCGCTGTGCCGTTCAGCAGCATGGGCCCGCGTCCTTTGGCGGGCGCGGCAAGGTGCAGCAAGGCGCGGCCTGGTCTTGCCGCAGCGCCTTCATCAGCAGTTGCAGCGATTTCTCAACGGCAACGCGGTCGCGCTCGCTCAGGCATCCGAGCAACTGCGCCGCATGGGCGTCCAGGGTGGTGTTGAGCTCTTTGACCGTGCGAGTGCCTTCGGAGGTGAGCGTGACCAGCCAGCTGCGGGCATCCGCCGGGTTGGGCTCCTTGGTCACCAGGCCGCGCGCGGCCATGGCCTCCACCGCACGCGAGACCCAGCTTCTTTCCAGGCTCACCCGGGCGCCGAGTTCGGACAATGGCAAGGGCCCCGAGCGCCCCAGTTCGGTCAACAGGTGGCACTGGGTGTTGGTGGTGTGGCTGCATTCGGCCACCACGCGCTGGGCCCGCGTGTACATGCGGGCGACTTCGCGCAACAGGCTTCCTGAATTGGCGGCTGTCATTTGAGTGTGTATAGCAACTACTTACGCGCAGAATAAATGCACCAGTTTTTGTTGTCAATGGCAACCAAAGTGCATCGACGATGAAGCTTGGAAGGTTTTGGAAATCTCAATTTGAGACTTTCAATGGGGCCGAGGGACTTTAGCGGCAGCTAAAGTCGTAAAAACTTGTGCCAACGAGCGGTACGCTACCGGTAGCGCATTGAATGTTGCTTGGACACTATATATAGTGTGTGCCATCTGTCTCACAGGGACTACCGAGATAGCGGCGAAGGCGGCCAAAGTGCATGACGCGCAGTCCCTGATAACAATGAATGCCACCCGCTGGGAATGGATACCCCAGCCGCGGTGCCAGCCTGATCGCTATCGCAAACGGTTGCAAAGGAACTGCGATGCAAATCAACGTAGCTCACATTCGTGAGCGTGCTGTCTCTGGTGGTTGGGTCGACTACGCCGTGTTCGAGGCGAAGCCAAGATCGATGACCACGCAGGGGTGTAACGAGGCACTTACCGGCTTGATGATCAAAGCCCGGCAAGCCGGCCTCAAAATCGATCAAGCGGCTTTGGCTTTCATGGAAAGCGGCCGCGTGAAGTTCTTCGGAACAGACAGTTTGGTCAAACACCTGTCGCGCAGCGGCTTACCCCGCTGGACGCACAAGATCTCGATGTAGACAGGCAAGAAGGACGGCACCCGCCGTCCTTTTTTCTTGGGCGGATGAGATCTTGCCTGAGCATTTCTATCTTCAAATCGACGCCTGATTGACCCGGCGCATCAGCGCCTCGCCCGACTCCTTGCGCTCGCTGTACCGGTCCACCAGGTACGGCGACACGTTACGCGTGAGCAAGGTGAACTTCATGAGCTCCTCCATCACATCCACGATGCGGTCATAGTAGGCCGAGGGCTTCATCCGGTTGTCTTCGCCAAACTCCTGGAAGGCCTTGGCCACCGAGGACTGGTTGGGGATGGTGAGCATGCGCATCCAGCGCCCGAGCACACGCATCTGGTTCACGGCGTTGAACGACTGCGAGCCGCCGCAGACCTGCATCACGGCCAAGGTCTTGCCTTGCGTGGGGCGGACAGCGCCCTGGGCCAGCGGGATCCAGTCGATCTGGGTCTTGAGGATGCCGGTCATGGCGCCATGGCGCTCGGGGGAGCACCAGACCATGCCCTCGGACCAGGCGGCCAGGGTGCGCAGTTCCACGACCTTGGGGTGGGTTTCCGGCGCGCCGTCGGCCAGCGGAAGGCCTTCCGGATTGAAGATCTTCACTTCGGCCCCCAGGGCCTGCAGGATGCGCGCCGCCTCTTCAGTCGCCAGGCGACTGAACGAGCGCTCGCGCAGGGAGCCGTAGAGCATCAGGATGCGTGCAGGATGGGCAGACACCAACGGAGCGGACAAACGGGCGGTGTCAGGCAGTTGCAGCAGTTGGGGATCAATGTTGGGCAAGTCTGGGTGCATGAGGCAAATAAGTGAAGAGAAGGTCGCGCACGTTGGTGCGCGACCATAGCGCGATCAGCTGTGCGCGATCCTGTTCAATTGCGCTTGCAGGTCCGCGTCACTCAGTTCGGCCAGCGGCAACTCCAGCAGTTGCAGCATGCGGTAGCCGATGGCCTGCCGCGTGATTTCGAAGGCCTGGCGCTTGCCCTCGTCGCCCCCTTGTGCGTTGGAGGGGTCGGGGTAGCCCCAGTGCATCTGGATGGGCGTGCCCGGCCAGTACGGGCAGACCTCGCTGGCCGCGCTGTCGCAGACGGTGATGACGATGCGCATCACCGGCGTGTCGGCATCGGTGAACTCGTCCCAGCTCTTGCTGCGAAAAGTTTCGGTCTTGACGCCCACGGCGGCGAGAGCTTCCAGCGCGAACGGATTGATGCGGCCACTCGGCGCGCTGCCAGCACTGAACGCCCGGACGTCGAGGCCTCGGACTGCCGCGAGATGGTTGAGCATGCCTTCTGCCAGCACGCTGCGCGCAGAGTTGTGCGTGCAAAGGATGAGTACGTTGGTGGTCATGGTCTTCAGGAGATGGAACGCAGATGGCGCGGACGTGGTGCTTATGCGCGACCGATATCCTCGACTTGGCGCTTGATGGCCAGGGAGTCGAGCTTGTGCAGCGGCAAGGCCAGCAGCAACTCAATGCGTCGCTTCAGGGTAAGGGCTGTGTCGCGGAAAGCCTTCGTCACTTCGTCAGGTGTTCCTTCGACAGCGGATGGGTCCGGTACGCCCCAATGCGCGCTCATGGGCTGGCCGGGCCAGATGGGGCAGACCTCACCTGCAGCGTTGTCGCACACGGTGAACACGAAGTCCAGCTCCGGGGCGCCAGGCGCGGCGAACTCTTCCCAGTTCTTGCTGCGCGCATCGGCCACAGGTACATGCAGACGCTCCAGCGTAGCGAGTGCCAGTGGATTGACCGTTCCCGAGGGGAAGCTGCCAGCCGAGTAGCCCTTGAAGCGCCCGCCTCCGAACTGGTTCAAGATGGCCTCCGCCAGGATGGATCGGGCCGAATTGTGGGTGCAGATGAACAGCACGTTGTAGATTTTTTCGCTCATGAGAAGGCTCCTTGGCTGGGGGGGTGGAAGGGAAATCCTTTGAAGCACGTCAGGGATGGCAATCAGAGGGGCTGGCTTCTTGATCGAGCCCGTCGTTTGACAGCTCAGACAGGCGCTCTACGCCTATCGGCTCTTCTCGCAACAACGGCACCACCGCGTAGCGAATGGCATGCTTGTGGGCCACCGCGTCTATCTCACGCAGTTCGTTGCGGGCTCTCTCTTGCAGCAAGGCAGATTTCGGCTGGGCTGCGGCCACGCTGTTGTTGACTATCCATGCCCAGGGGCGGATGCCAGCACGTTGCAAGTCGGATTGCAGACTCGCGGCTTCCAGGACGGGAGTGGTTTCGGCGAGCGTCACCACGATGACCTTCGTCTTGGCAGGGTTCTGCAGATCCATGAGGGGGGTCGTGTAATGCAGTCCAGTGCTGTCCATCTGTCGCGCGATTTCACGGTGGTATGCGCCCGTGGCGTCCAGCAACAGGAGGGTATGGCCGGTAGGTGCCGTGTCCATCACCACGAATTTTCTGCCTGCCTCACGGATGAGTCGTGAGAACGCCTGAAAGACGGCAATCTCCTCGGTACATGGCGAGCGAAGATCTTCTTCCAACAGCGCTCTCGACTGCTGGTCCAGCTTTGCGCCTTTGGTCGCGAGCACGTTCTGGCGGTATCGCTCGGTTTCCACGTGCGGATCGATACGTCCCACCGACAGGTTTTCCATACTCCCGGCAAGGGTCTCATTCAAGTGGGCGGCCGGATCTGACGTGGTCAACAACACGGGCAAACCGCGCTGGGCCAGTCCTACGGCGATGGCCGCCGCAAGGGTCGTCTTGCCCACCCCGCCTTTTCCCATCAGCATGATCAGGCCGTGGTCTTCGTGTGCAAGATCAGACACCAGGCTACCCAGGTGTGGCGCGATGACTGGTAGTCCTTCGAGCAAGGGTGCAGCTGGGGAAGCTCGTTCGTCCAGCAGCCCGCGAAGTGCCGCCAGGCCAACCAAGTTGAATGGTTTGAGCGCAATCCGGTCCGTGGGAAGAGCGAGCAGGTCTTCAGGCATCCCGCTCATGGCCGCAGTCTCTCGGCGATAGATGGCAGCGGCGACGGCATCCTGAAGCGCTTCACTCTCTGGCAGCATCGCGTTCACCACCAGATGCTGCTGCGCAATACCGATATCAGAAAGCTCGGAATAGGTGTGAGCGGCCTCACGCAATGCGGCAGCTTGGGCACGCGCTACAAGCACAACCCGCGTGCGCAATGGATCAGCCAACGCAGTAACAGCCTCACGGTACTGTGACTGCTGCTTCTGCAGACCGGCCAGCGGGCCCAGGCACGACGCATCCCCCTTGCCAGTGTCGAGAAACGCGCTCCATGCACCCGGCCATTGCAGCAGCCTGATGGTGTGGCCTGTGGGAGCGGTGTCAAACACCACATGATCGAAATCCTGGTTCAGGGATTCACTGGTGAGCAGTGCCGTGAACGCGTCAAAAGACGCGATCTCGGTGGTGCATGCGCCAGACAACTGCTCCTCTATCCCGGAGACCACTTCAGGCGGGAGCACGCCTCGGACCGGCGCAACGATGTTCTCGCGATAAGCGAGCGCCGTCTCCTCGGGGTTCAGCTCCAATGCGGACAGCAAGGCCACGCTCGGCACGGCAGTCACGTGGTTGCCAATAGCGATGCCAAACACCTGGCCAACGTTAGATGCGGGATCCGTGCTCACCAGCAGCACCCTCGATCCCGACTCAGCAAGATGGACTGCGACGGCACAGGCAATCGACGTCTTGCCGACACCGCCCTTGCCTGTGAAGAAGAGAAACCGGGGAGGCGCGTCAAGGATGTGCATAGGACGGCCAGCTCAGCAGCGCCCGCCACCTGCGCAACAGCTGCGCACGGCGCCTGAAGCGGTTTCAGCCGCGATGTCCGCCCAACGTGCGAGTTCGCCACGTACCGGATAACGTCCAGCCAGCACAACTTGCCCGTCGACCAGGATCAATGGCAGCGACTCGATGCCCGAAGTCTCCAAGAACTGCTTCACGAGTGGGGAACCAGCAAACGCCATTGGCTGCTGGGCAAGGTTGAAACGCTCAATTTGCGCTCCCTGTCCTTGTGCCCAACGAACGTCGGCGGCGAAGTTCACAAGTGCCTGGTCAGTATCCAAACCACACACCCCAGAACTGCAGCACATCGCGGGATCGAATATTTGGATTGTTTTCATTTCGATACTCCATTAAACATTGAAATAATGACCAAAAGAAGACAAGAGGATGGGCCCTGCTTCAGGCCACCGTTGCGACCTTGGAAGACTTCTTAGCCTTTGCGGAGGGGGACATCGGCACCGCGACTTCGCCACAGCCGGTTGAGCCACTCAGCTCAACACACTGACCTGGATTGCCGGCGCAGCACTCCGCAGTCAGGTAGGCGATCACCCCCACCATGACGGAAATGTTGGCGCGATAGCGCTGGTAGCGCCCCTCCTGCTCGACCGTCAGCAACGAAGCATGGGTCATTGCCTTGAGGTGGAACGACAAATTCGTGGGAGGGACGTCCAGGGCGGAGGAGATCTCTCCTGCGACCATGCCGGCAGGGCCTTGCTTCACAAGCAGACGGAATACATCGAGCCTCACAGGTGAGGACAGCGATTCAAAGACGGATGTTGCAGCTGTTTTTTCCACAGGATGACTATACAACAATCGTTGTAATGTCGTGCATCACCTTGCGTGAAAGGGGCATATGGATGCCATTGAGTCTGCCTGTCTACCTGTCTACCTCTGGAACTCAGGAGGGCTGGGGTGCAGTTTGTTTTGCCAGGTCCCGGGTTTGGGCGAGCTTGTCTTCCACGCACTGGGGCAATTCGATCCCGCATTCCTCCGGCGAGCCATTGCAGCAATGCTCGGCGAGGAAGGCGAGCAGCTCGTTCATCCGCGGAAACTGTGCTCGATAGAACACGAATTTCCCATCCTGCCGACCATTGATCAACCCCGCATGCGTGAGCTCTTTCATGTGGAAGGACAAGGTCGCAGGCGCCAGCTGGAGTTGTTCTCCAATCTTTCCGACCGACATCCCAGATTCGCCAGCCACCACGAGCAGGCGATAGATGCCCAAGCGTGTTGGTTGAGCCAAAGCGGCAAGGGCAACGACGGCTTGATCAGTATTCATCAGGGATGCGCGGGAGCACCGGATAGGGTGGCAGTGCAATTAAACGGCAGATTATCGCCAGAGCATATGACAGATTCGTGGCGAATCTGATTCACACCTTCGCTTGTGGCCGTACTTGATCTGTCACGGATTTGTCACCAAACCTGCACAGAATTCGCTTCGACATATCCACATTTCTAGTTATGTCGGCAATTTACCAACTACCTATCGAGGCTCCCATGGAAAAAATGTCCTTCAAGCTCGCGCTCGCTTGCGCAGCCTTCGCGTCGCTGACCGCAGTCCCTGGATACGCACAGGTTGTGAAGATCGATGGGTCCTCGACCGTGTTTCCTCCCACCGAGGGCGTTGCAGAAGACTTCCAGAAGATGAAGAAGGGTGCCATGAAGGTCACCGTCGGCATCTCCGGTACGGGCGGCGGCTTCAAGAAGTTCTGCCGTGGCGAGACGGACATCTCCAATGCTTCGCGCCCCATCCTGAAGGCCGAGATGGACGCGTGCAAGGCTGCCGGCGTCGAGTATTTCGAACTGCCAGTGGGCTTTGACGCACTGACCGTCGTGGTCAACCCAAAGAACACTTTCCTCAAGCAGTTGTCGGTTGCAGAGCTCAAGACGATGTGGGAGCCTGCAGCACAGGGCAAGATCACCTCGTGGAAGCAAGTGAACCCTGCCTTCCCTGATGTCCCGCTCAAGTTGTATGGCGCCGGCTCGGATTCGGGTACTTTCGACTACTTCACCGAAGCCATCAACGGCAAGTCCAAGGCCAGCCGCGGTGACTACGCCGCTACCGAGGACGATCACGTCACCGTCAAGGGTGTCGCGGGCGACGTCAATGCCATTGGCTATCTGGGGTACGCCTACTACGCGGAAAACCAAAACACCCTCAAGGCACTGCCCATCGTGGAAAAGGCCGGCAAGGCAGCTGTCGCTCCCAATGAACAGAACGTCATCAACGGCTCTTACCAGCCGCTGGCACGCCCCATCTTCATCTACGTCAACTCCAAGTCGTTGGAGCGCGCAGAGGTCAAAGAATTCGTCGCCTTCTACATGAAGGAAGGCTCGCGGATCATGAAGGAAGTCAAGTACGTGCCACTGCCCGCCAACGCCTACAAGAACAACGAAGAGCATCTGGCCAAGGGCAAGAAGGGCACTGTGTTCGGCGGCGTTGCGGAAGTCGGCGTCACCATCGAAGAACTGCAAAAGCGCGAAGCCAAGTTCTAAGCACGGCATAGCCCGCAGGTCTGCGTCGCAGGCCTGTGGGTTCATCCAAAGCTTTATTCAGGACCACCCTAGTGAGCACCTTGCCAGCCGCCCCCCTTGGCGCCAGGACCAGCCCGACCCGTGCAACGGGCGCGGCGAAACTGGCCCAATATGCACGCAACAAGAAGATCCGCAAGCAAAAGGAAACACTCATCGAGTTCGTCCTTCTGATGTGCGCGTGCGTGTCCGTCTTCACCACCATCGGCATTGTCTACATCCTGGTCAAAGAGTCCGTGGTCTTTTTCCGCGCAGTACCAATCTGGCAGTTCTTGACCGACAAGCAATGGACACCACTTTTCTCTGACGCCCACTTCGGCATCTGGGTGCTGATGTCCGGAACGCTCACCAGCTCACTGGTGGCATTGGCGGTGGCCATCCCACTGGGCACCATGATCGCCATCTACCTCTCAGAGTTCGCTCAGCACCGAGTGCGCGAGGTACTCAAGCCGGTATTGGAGATCCTGTCCGGGATTCCAACCATCATCTACGGCTACTTCGCCCTGATGTTCGTGACGCCACTGATCCAGAAGATCTACCCGGGCCTGCCAACGTTCAACATCCTGTCCGCCGGCCTGGTCATGGGGGTAATGATCATCCCCTACGTCTCTTCGCTCGCCGAAGATGCGATGCGCGCGGTTCCCATGAGCCTGCGCGAAGGCTCGTATGCCATGGGCGGGACGCGGCTGCAGACAGCCATGCGGGTCGTAGTGCCGGCCGCAACATCCGGCATTGCCTCCGCCTACATCCTCGGAATCTCGCGGGCGGTCGGCGAGACCATGATTCTGGCCGTCGCAGCAGGCATGCAGCCCAACCTCACGCTCAACCCCCTGGAACCCGCAGCGACCATCACCGCGTACATCGTGCAGGTGGCTCTGGGCGATCTTCCCCACGGAAGCGTTGGATACCAGACCATCTTCGCTGCCGGGCTGTCCCTGATGGTGCTGACCTTGACATTCAATCTGATCGGCCACTGGATGCGCCGCCGCTATCGGGAGGTGTACTGATGAATGCGAAGACGAATGCGCTGCGTGCGTCGATACGCACCAGAAAGCGCTGGGACCTGCTGTTCGGCGCGCTCGGGATCCTCTCCATCATGGTCGCAGTGATGACGCTCCTGGTGCTATTCCTCGACATGGCGATCACGGGAATTCCGCGACTGAGCGTCGATTTCTTCACCTCTTTTCCCTCGCGCCGAGCGGCCAATGCAGGCATTCTCTCCTCGTGGGTGGGATCGATTCTGGTGATGATGGTGACTGCTGCAGTGGCGGTTCCGATCGGCATCAGCAGTGCCATCTACCTGGAGGAGTACGCGCGCAAGAACTGGTTCACCGATGTCATCGAGATCAACATCACGAACCTGGCCGGGGTCCCATCCATCATCTACGGCCTGCTCGCCCTGGGCCTGTTCATCTATACGTTCGGTCTTGGCCAGAGCATCCTGACCGCCGGGCTGACTCTGGCTTTGCTGATACTCCCCATTGTCATCACGACCACTCGGGAAGCGCTGCGCTCCATTCCGGTTCATGTCCGCGAAGGGGCATACGCCTGCGGTGCCTCCAGGTTCCAGGTGGTAAGCCACCACCTGGTGCCCTATAGCCTGCCCGGCATCCTGACGGGCGTGATCATTGGCATGTCCCGTGCCATTGGCGAGACGGCGCCCATTATCACCATCGGTGCATTGACGTTCATCGCCTTCCTGCCACCGGTTCCTTTCAGCGGCAATCCCCCGGCAGGAGTGTTCGACTGGCTCACATCCCCCTTCACTGTGATGCCGATCCAGATCTTCAACTGGACATCTCGCCCCGACCCCGCCTTTCTCCAGAACGCCGCTGCAGCCAGCTTTGTTCTGGTCCTTATGACTCTTTGCATGAACGCGGCGGCCATCTGGTTGAGATACCGCCTGCGCAAAAACATCAAGTGGTGAACTGCCCATGATCACGAAACCAACTCCACATCGCCATTTGGCCGCGCACGACGCAGTGCAAGAGGCAGACGAGCCAGTTCCGCCGACAAAAGCCGAGTCCCGCGACTTGGAGTTCCACTACGGCGACTTCAAAGCACTCAAGGGCATTTCCATGCCCGTCTACGAAAACAAGGTCACGGCGCTGATTGGCCCCAGCGGCTGCGGAAAATCCACGTACCTGCGCTGCTTCAATCGCATGCACGACCTGTACCCCGGAAACAAGTACGGCGGCAGCATCCACCTGCTGCCGGACGATGTGGACCTGCTGGACCCTGCGGTGGACCCCATCGAAGTGCGCATGCGCATTTCCATGGTCTTCCAGAAGCCCAACCCGTTTCCCAAGTCGATCTTTGAGAACGTGGCCTACGGCCTGAAGGTGCGGGGAGAAAAGTCGGGCAGCTACATGGAAGACAAGGTCGAAGCCGCCTTGAAGAGCGCCGCGCTCTGGAACGAAGTGAAGGACCGCCTGGGCGAGTTGGCCATGAATCTCTCGGGTGGCCAGCAGCAGCGCCTGTGCATCGCCAGGTCGTTGGCGACAGACCCTGAGCTCATCCTGTTCGACGAGCCGACTTCTGCGCTCGACCCGATCGCCACCAGCAGCATCGAGGAGCTGATTGCAGAAATGAAGTCCAAGGTCACCGTACTGATCGTGACCCACAACATGCAGCAGGCCGCACGGGTGTCCGACTACACCGCCTACATGTACCTGGGCGAGCTCGTCGAGTTCGGCATGACCAAGGACGTGTTCATGAAGCCGCGCCGGCGCGAAACCGAAGACTACATCACGGGCCGTTTCGGTTGAATGCCCCGATGCCCCGCCGGCACCTGGACCATCAGTTTGACGCAGAGCTCGAAGACCTCACGCGCAGGGTGCTGAGCATGGGCGGCTTGGTGGAGAACCAGGTGGCACAGGCGTTGTACTGCGTGGCGTTCCCCACACCCGAGGTTGTCGACAGGGTGTTGCACCGGGAGCGGGACGTGAATGCCCTGGAGCTGGAGATTGACCGTGAAGTGTGCGCCATCATCAGCCGCAGACAACCGACAGCTGTGGACCTGCGACTGCTCATGGCGCTGTCGAAGACCACGGCCAACCTCGAACGTGCGGGCGATGAGGCGGTAAAGATTGCGTGCATGGCCAGGGCGATCCGCGAGCACAGCGGCAGCCAGGACTTTCCCACGTCGAGCCTTCGGCTCGCGGGAGAGTTGGCGGCCATCCAACTGCGCAATTCGCTGGATGCTCTTGCAAGGTTGGATGCCCCCTCCGCCCTGAACTCGCTCGCCGAGGACTTGGCGATCAAGGCTGCGCTGGAGGAGTTCGTCCGCTCCATGGTCGGTCACATGGCAGACGATCCTGCCAGCGTCCAGGCAGGCCTGAACCTGCTGTTTGCAGCCAAGGCCATCGAGCGCATTGGAGCCCATGCCAAGAACCTGGCGGAGTTCACGATTTATGCAGCCCAGGGACTGGACGTACGCCATGTCAGCACTGCAGGCCGATTGCTACCCGCAGCGCCACCAACCCAAGGTCGGCTGCCAGAACAGCCTGGCCCCCCGGATCTCAGGCTACCCGCTTCCCTTGCGCGTCGATAACCAGATCGCCGTCTTCCTTGGCGAACGGGCCGGGCAACGCTGGCAGCAAGTCCAGCACCGCCTCGGAGGGGCGGCACAGGCGGGTTCCTGCAGGCGCCACGACGACGGGCCGGTTGATCAGGATCGGGTGGGCCAGCATGGCGTCGATCAGCTGCTCGTCGGACAGATCAGGTTCCTGCAGGCCCAGCTCGTCGTACGGCGTACCCTTTTGCCGCAGCAGCGCGCGCGCGGGGATGCCCATATCGGCGAGCAGTTCAATGAGTTTCTCGCGGTTGGGAGGCGTCTTGAGGTACTCGATGACCGTGGGCTCGATGCCGGCGTGGCGGATCATGGCCAGCACGTTGCGCGACGTGCCGCACGCCGGGTTGTGGAAGATAGTGATTGGTTGAGAAGGTTGCATGGAATCAATTATGCAACTACTATTGAAATATTCAAGCGCTGGGCGTTTTTCTCTCGTCCGCAAGTCGAGCAGCCCGCCCAATCGCCATTCAAAAAACCCTCGCGCGTTTTGCTCATGATCTTCGGATCTTGAGTGTCCTCACGCTAGCAACAAGAAAGAGAAAGCAGATGCTTCTGGCTCTGTCGATATTCGTCGCCACCATCGCACTCGTCATCTGGCAGCCCCGCGGGCTGGGCATTGGCTGGAGCGCCAGCGCGGGCGCCGCCGTGGCGTTGCTCACCGGCGTCGTGCAGTTGTCCGACATCGCCGTGGTCTGGCAGATCGTGTGGAACGCCACGGCCGCCTTCATCGCCATCATCATCGTCAGCCTGCTGCTCGACGAGGCGGGCTTCTTCGAGTGGGCGGCCCTGCATGTGGCGCGCTGGGGGCGCGGCAGCGGCCGCATGCTGTTTGCGCTCATCGTGCTCTTGGGCGCGGCTGTCGCGGCGGTGTTCGCCAATGACGGCGCGGCACTGATCCTGACTCCCATCGTGATCGCCATGCTCGCAGCACTGGGCTTTGGTCCAGGCGCCACCCTGGCGTTCGTGATGGCCGCGGGCTTCATTGCCGACGCGGCCAGCCTGCCGCTGGTGGTGTCCAACCTGGTGAACATCGTCTCGGCCGACTTCTTTGGCATCGGATTCAATGAATACGCCTCGGTGATGGTGCCGGTGAACATCGCCTCGGTCGCCGCATCGCTGGCGATCCTGCTGCTGTACTTTCGCAAGGAGATTCCCACCACCTACGATCAGGATCAGCTAAAGCTTCCAGCCGCTGCCATCCGCGACCCGGCCACCTTCAAAACGGGGTGGGTGGTCCTGGTGCTGCTGCTGGTCGGCTTCTTCGGGCTTGAGCCCCTGGGCGTGCCGGTCAGCGCCACCGCGGCGGCAGGTGCCATCCTCCTGCTGGCCGTGGCGGGCCGTGGCAAGGTGATCAGCACCACCAAGGTGCTGCGCGAGGCGCCCTGGAAGATCGTGGTGTTTTCGCTGGGCATGTACCTGGTGGTGTATGGCCTGCGCAACCAGGGCCTGACCGCGTACATCAGCCAGTTGCTCGACGCCTTCGCCGCCTACGGCATCTGGGGCGCGGCGCTGGGCACCGGCATGCTGACCGCCGTGCTGTCGTCTCTCATGAACAACATGCCCACGGTGCTGGTGGGCGCGCTGTCCATCGACGCATCGAGCGCCACCGGCGTGGTGAAGGACGCGATGGTTTACGCCAACGTGATCGGCAGTGACCTGGGGCCCAAGATCACGCCCATCGGCTCGCTGGCCACGCTGCTGTGGCTGCATGTGCTGGAGCGCAAGGGCATCCGAATCAGCTGGGGGTACTACTTCCGGGTGGGGACGGTCATCACGCTGCCGGTTCTGCTCGTCACCCTGGCCGCGCTGGCTCTGCGCTTGACGATGCGCTAGCGCTGCATCGCGGGCCCAGGGGCCCCCAGGGGTGTCGGCGCCCATGGAGCAATGGGCGCCGCACTCTTTTGCAGGGCCAAAAGCCTGTCACTTCATCTGCAGGATCCACACCACCAGCGCCCGCGTATCGGCATCAGACAGGCCTGCATTGGGTGGCATAGGCATGGGCCCCCACACCCCGCTGCCACCCTTCTTCACCTTCTGCACCAGCTTGTCGGTCGCACCTTTGTCATTGGCGTACTTGGCGGCGATCTCCTTGAAGGCCGGCCCCACGATTTTGGTGTTTTTGGAATGGCAGGCCATGCAGTTGCTCTTGGTGGCAAGGGCATCGCTGGCCTGGGCGGCGGGAGTGGCGAGAAGGAGCAATCCTGCAATGCAGGAAACTTGGGAGATGGAACGAAGCATGGAGTTCAAAGTGGACAGGTTCTTGGAAAATTCACGCGGACAGTACGCGTAAGACGGAATCAGGATCGGGCCGTTGGCGCTCGCGAGGCGGTGCAGAGGACGTGCCCAGTGCGATGAAGCAGATGGCACGCTGGTGTCGCTCCAGCCCGAACAGGGAGCGCACGGCGTTCGACCCCGGCGACCGGCCGCTGGTCAGGCCGCTCGCAAAGCCCATGGATGTTGCAGCGAGCAAGATGTTCTGGATTGCGCACCCCAGGGACACAAGGCGCTCCTGGTCGGTGATGCCGCTGGCGCCGTCATCAGCGTGCATGACGGCAACCAGCAGGCATGGTGCGCGCTCGGCCTTCTCGGCGGCAGCCGTGGTCTGGACCTCGGTTGCGCCGGGATCGCGCTCGATCAATGCCGCTGCGAACGCTCGGCCAAGTGCCTGCCGCATGTCTTTCGGAACGAGCATGAAGTGCCACGGAACCAGCAGGCCATGGTCGGGGGCGGTGACTGCGGCCTCCATCAAAGACGACAGGGCGAGCGCATCGGGCCCGGGCTCGGAAAGCCGCCTGGGAGATGTGTTCCTGCGGCGTGCGAGCAGTGCCGTGAGCCCTGCCTCTGCCCGCGCGCTGGTCCAGGGCTGGAGCGGGGCCTGGTGGACTACGGGTACCCCCGCGGCCGGGTTGGGCCCCGCACTCATGCGAAGTGCCTTTCCTTGAAGGACACGGTCGCCTTGTAGTCGGCCAATGTGCCCACCCGCCGGATGCTCGCCCAGGCACCCTTGTAGTAGGGGATCACATTGCGATCCGTCCAATCGCTGGTCACATTGCCTGCCGTGCCGTTGAAGTAGCCGAACAGCATGAAGGTTTGCCCCGCCTTGATCGACTTGGCGGGGTACACCATGGCGTAGGTACTGCCGTAGTCGTTGAACACCTCGACAACATCGCCAGCGGCCAGGCCCAGGGCCCCAGTGTCGGTTGGATTCATTTCCAGGTAAGCCATTGGGTAACGGTCCTTGACCTGCTCGTTGTACTGGTCGTGGTAGGCCGTCTGCCATACCTCGTTGGCACGGCCATTGTTGATCCAGAACTTGTGCTTCGTCTTCTGGGCCGCAACGGGTGCGGGCAGGCCATTCCAGCTGGCCGGCTTGAACGCCGCCTTGCCGTCCTTGGTGTCGAACTTGCCATCGCCATAGAGCATGGGTGTGCCAATCAGCTTGCCGCCTTTGACCTCGACAATCGGGAGCTGAACCCCATCGTTGCCCGCCTTGCGCAAGAGCTCGTAGGTGGCCAGGTAGCCTGTGTCACCGCCCTGGCTGTCGATATCGCCAGCACCGGGTCGACCCGCCCGGCGAAAGCCGTCGTTGAAGGCATCTTCTTCCGTCTTCCAGTCGAAGCCGTTGAACCGTGCCGCCATGCTGGCGTTGCCAGCCTGGGAGTACAGGGCTTTGAGGGTGTTGGCGATGTCCGCTGCGATCAGACAATCGGGCTTGGCGGAGCCCGGTGGATCCATGAACCGCTCGGACAGGCGCAGGCGCCGCTCGCCATTCATCGAGGTGAGGTTCATCTCCCCAGGCTGCGCCGCTGGAAGCAGCATGTGCGCGGCCTCTGCCAGCTTGGTCGGGTACAGATTGATGCCGACCACGAACAGGCCGCCCTTGTTCTTGCAGGCGTCATAGATGACATCCACCATCGCCGCCACATCCGCCCCGCGGGCCTTGGCCATGGCCTCGCGCACGATGTTGGCGCGGCGCGTCAGCACTTCGCGGTGCTGCTGTGCGTTGTTGGTCGACTGGAAGGGGTTGGTTCCCCAGATGGTGTACATCAGGCCGCGGCCCTGGATGACCTCCTGGTCGATGTAGATCTTCTTGTCGCCTGGGTAAGGCGGACGCGTGTAGCCCTCCTGGTGTCCGCCCATGCGAACGACCCCGGTCCCACGGCGCCCCACGTTCTGCGTGGCAATGACCAGGCTCACCAGGGCGCTCTGGATCACATAGTTGTCATTGCCCCAGATGATGCCCTTCTCGTACGCATGCATCGTCCTGGGATGGTGCCCCGAAGACTTCGGCTTGTAGGCCCACTCGGCCGCCTTCTTGATCTTGTCGATGGGCAAGCCCGTGATCTTGGACCCTTCTTCAAGGGACATGCGGTTGGTCTTCATGGCCTCTTCAAAGCCCGAGGTGCGCGAGCTGATGAAAGCCTTGTCGTGCCATCCCTGGTCCACCACGTAGGTGAGCAGCGTGTTGAACAGGGCGGTGTCCGTGCCCGGCTCTAGGTCCAGGTGCAACACGTTTTCCTTGCCGGCGACCTGCTCGGCAATGGCGATGGTGGAGGTGCGCCGTGGGTCGACCACGATCAGCTTGGCCGCCGCTGCAGCCTCGCCGGGAAACCACTTCTTCTTTTTGTCCGACGTACCGCCAGACAGGTTCGGCACCCAATGGTTGAGAAAATAATTGGTCTGGGTTTCGTAGGGGTTGCAGCCCGTCGCCACGATGCAATCGGCTACCTGCGCGTCTTCGTAGCTGTTGTTCAGCTCGCCGATCCCCATCTCTCGCGTGGCATGGCACTCGGAGTTGTACGCTGGGCGGTTGTGGATCCGCACCATGGGGGTTTTCAACGCCGAGAACATCAGCTTGCCGGTGCCCCAGGTGTTCTCGAAGCCGCCGCCCGCACCGCCGTGATCGAAGCAGTCGTACATCACGCCTGCGGGCCCGTCAGTGTCGAGGATCTTTTTGGTCACGCCTGCGTAGATGGCGAGCGCTTCGCTCCATGTCGTGTCAAACCAGTCCACGCCCCTGAAGATGCGAGGCGTCTTCAGGCGATCTTTGCCGATCCCGTCGGCGGTGTACATGTAGGAACCCATCTTGCCGCCGCGCGTGGAAGACAAGCCGCTGTTGACCACGCACGCCTTGTCCGGCAAGACCATGATGTTCCACCGCTTGCCTGAGTGGTCAGTGATGGGGTCTCCTCGTTTTCAGTGCAATAAGTGACGGTACGCAAAGCTAGCACTGGCGCGGGGGTGGTCTGGGTAGACCGTTGATTTCATTGACTTTCC
>LNAP01001582.1_pt2 | contig 23836 bp, 18 predicted proteins | sample 602601 | NCBI WGS metagenome assembly LNAP01 (sample SAMN02440304, study PRJNA202911) | soil metagenome | biome: Subtropical and temperate rainforests or woodlands; isolation source: soil samples (1 kg each in a 20% v/v slurry with milli Q water) were... ...
AGGCGTAGGTTGGGTTGAGCCAGAGGCGAAGCCCAACGTGGGCATATTGAAGGGAAAGCGGTTAGGTCGGGCGTGAGATCGCTTGTTGGGCTTCGCTGGCGCTCAACCCAACCTACGCCGTGCATTCATCAACGGGCGTTGCGGCAGGATTATGGCAATGGCGCAAACGGCGAGCCGCCGTCGGCGGTTTGCAGTTCGATCAGGTAATTGCGGAAGATTTGTCCCAACACTTGGGTGGCAATCTCCAGCTGCTCGCGTGGCATCTGTGCGGCAACCTGATCAGCCGTATCCAGCGCGTCCTCAGCGCCATTCACCGCAGCCATTTTCAGCACGATATAGGCCTGAACGTTATTGGCCTGCACACCTTCACCGCGGAAAAACATCATGCCCAAGCGGTACTGGCTTTGTGCGTGGCCTTGCAGCGAGGCTTGCTCGAACAAATTCAGCGCCTGTGGCAAATCACGCGGTGCTTGCTTGCCGTCGTAGTAAAACTCGCCGAGTTCGTATTGGGCTTCAGGGTCACCGCTCTGCGCGGCTTGCTGGCAGGAGGCCAGGGCTTCTGCCTGGTCTTCGGGAAGGGTGTTGAGCGAACAGCGGCCAGTGGCCGGAATCAGCAAGGAGTTGCCGCCAGCCGATGCAACCAGTGGCAGCAAAAGCAACAGGCAGCCCAGGGACAGGGTGCGGCCGATGCAGTTCATAACAATCAACATGCCTCATCAAGCTGTGCGGGCAACGGGCCCGGCCGACGGAACGCGACGGCCCGCGCATTATGGAATAAGCAGGCCCATCGTTACAAAGTCTTTACCGACTTTTCTGTCTGCTCTGTTACACCGTCGCGGCCGTGCAGGGCCAGTAACAGCCAGGTCAGCAGCGGAAAAGCCAAGCTTAGCAGCGCATGAAAAACGTCCACCCGCTGTAACGAACCTATAACGCCCTGGGTGCCAATCACCAGCCCCGCCACGATAAACAGCGCCACCACGCCCACAGCAGCGAGCAATGGCCTGCGCCCTGACCGAGCGCCTGCGTACAGCACCAGCGCCAGTGTCGCCACGTTCAGCAGCAGCGTGTAGGTGTCGAGCATGCCCAGCTGCTGCGCGCCTTCGAACAACACGCTCAGGCTGATGATTACCCAGCACCAACCCAGCCGCTGCCAATGCCAGCCGCGGGTTAGCGTCAGGGCGACAACGCCGAGGATCGGCAGCGCCAACAGGCTGCTGGCCTGACTGAGTTTGGCGTGCAGCGTCTGCCAGCTTGGGTCCACGGCAAAGTGCAGGACACCCACCACGGCGGCGGCTGTGGTGACTAGCAGGGCGGCGATCACCACCAGCCAAGTGGCGCGCCACGGTGTTTCGCGCCAACGGTAACTGCGCACGACGCCGATCACGCTGGCCAAACAGGCCAGCGCCAGCAGCGCATCGGAAGCGGCCGTGCTGTAGTGCATCAGCGCAGGGCCGCGAAGGCACGCTCGGCGGCGTCGAGGGTAATTTGCAGCTCTTTGTCGCCGTGGGCGATGGAGGTGAAACCGGCCTCAAAGGCACTTGGCGCCAGGTATACGCCGCCGTCGAGCATCAGGTGGAAGAACTTCTTGAAGCGCTCGGCATCGCTGCTCATCACGTCGCCAAAGGTGACGATGTCATCGGCACCGCTGAAGTACAGACCAAACATGCCGCCCGCCTGGGTGGTCACAAACGGCACGCCAGCCGCGTCGGCGCGCTGTTGCAGGCCGTCGAGCATACGCGTGGTGTAGGCGCTGAGTTCGTCGTGAAAGCCCGGGCGACGGATCAGGTTCAGGGTGGTCAGGCCGGCGGCCATGGCCAGCGGGTTACCCGACAGGGTGCCTGCCTGGTACACCGGGCCGAGCGGGGCGATCTGTTCCATGATCACGCGCTTGCCGCCAAAGCAGCCTACCGGCATACCACCGCCGATGATTTTGCCAAAGGTCGACAGGTCGGGTGTGACGCCGTAGTGCGCCTGGGCACCGCCGAGGGCGACGCGGAAGCCGGTCATTACTTCGTCAAAAATCAGCACCACACCGTGCTTGTCGCACTGCTCGCGCAGGCCTTCAAGAAAGCCCGGCGCTGGCGGCACGCAGTTCATATTGCCAGCCACCGGCTCGACGATAATGCACGCCACCTCCTTGCCCACTTCACTCAGCATCTGCTCAACGGCAGCGATGTCGTTGAACGGCAGGGTCAGGGTGTGTTTGGCGAAAGCCGCCGGCACGCCCGCCGAGCTCGGTACACCTTGGGTCAGGGCGCCGGAGCCGGCTTTGACCAGCAGGCTATCGGAGTGACCGTGGTAGCAACCTTCGAATTTGATAATGCTGTCGCGGCCGGTGTAACCACGGGCCAGGCGAATGGCGCTCATGGTCGCTTCGGTGCCGGAGCTGACCATACGCACCATCTCCATCGACGGCACGATGGCGCACACCAGCTCAGCCATCTCGGTTTCCATGGCGGTTGGCGCGCCGTAGGACAGGCCATGTTCCAGTTGCTTGCGGACCGCTTCCAGCACGTCCGGGTGGCTGTGGCCGAGGATCATCGGGCCCCAGGAGCCGACGTAGTCCACGTACTGTTTGTTGTCTTCATCGGTGACGTAAGCGCCGGCTGCATGTTTGAAAAACAACGGCGTACCGCCGACGCTGCGGAAAGCGCGCACCGGCGAGTTAACGCCGCCAGGAATGTGTTTTTGCGCGCTGGCAAACAGGGCTTCGGAACGGGACTGGGTCATGGCTAGACTCCTTAAACGGAACAGGATGGAGGCGGGCAGGGCGGGCCTGCCGGCGCACTCAGGATTCGATTTTCAAGACTGAAATAGCGCGCTAAAGGCGCGGGCGCGGCGGTTTACTTCCTGGGCGCTGTCGGCGCTAAACAGCGCGTGAATGACCGCGAGCAAGCTGACGCCGGCGGCCACTAGGGGCGCGGCGTTTTCCAGGGTAATGCCACCTATGGCGCAGATCGGCAGTTGCACCCGGGCGCGAGCCTGTTGCACCAGCTCCAGGGTGGCGGCCGGGGCGCCAGGTTTGGTCTGGGAATTAAAAAAGCGGCCAAAGGCGACATAGCTGGCGCCCTCACGCGCGGCCTGTTCGGCCAGCTCGATCTGCGCCAGGCAGGTGCCACCAATAATGGCCTTGCGGCCGAGCAGGGCACGGGCCACCGACAACGAACCATCGCCTTGGCCGAGGTGCACACCCACGCCGAGACGTGCCGCCAGCTCGGCGTCATCGTTAATCAGCAGGCTGGCGCCGTAACGCTCGCACAAGGTTTTCAGCGCTTGGGCTTCGCGTAGGCGGCGGGCTTCGTCGGTCGACTTGTCGCGGTATTGCAGCAACGTGGCGCCGCCGTCCAAGGCCGCTTCGACATAGGGCAGCAACTTGCCGCCGGCCAGCAGTTGGCTATCGGTAATGGCATACAGACCGCGCAACGCAGCCATTAGCAAAAGTCCAAGGGCAGACGGCGCGGCACATATTGGCCACGGCCCAACTGTTCGGCGTCGCGCAGGGTGCGCCAGGTATAGGCGAGGGCAGATTGCACCGCGCTGGCCAGGTTTTCGCCGAGGGCTAAACGCCCGGCAAGGGTGCTGGCCAAGGTGCAGCCGGAACCGTGATAACTGCCTGGCAGGCGTTCGCAGGTAAAGGTGTGTTGGCTGCCGTCGCGGCTGTACAGACGGTTGTGTACTTGCGCTTCGTCGCCATGGCCGCCGGTGATCAGCAGGTGTTGGCAGAAGGGTAGAAGTTTAGCCGCGCACTCGTCGGCGGTGCCTTCAGGCAGCTCGGCGAGGATGCGCGCTTCCGGCAGATTCGGTGTGGCGATGGTGGCCACCGGCAGCAAGCGTTCGCGCATGGCAAAGCCTACTTCGTCTTTGCCCAAGGCGCCGCCACCACCGGCACGTAGCACCGGGTCGCAGACCAAGGGCACACCCGGCAGTTTCTGCATGATTTCCAGCACCGTCTCGACCATCTGCACCGAGCCGAGCATGCCCAGTTTGACTGCCGCCACCGGCATATCGGCGATCACGGCATGGGCCTGGGCCAGCACCCATTCGCGGTCGAGCACGCGGAAGTCGCTGACATTAACCGTGTCTTGCACGGTCAATGCGGTTACCGCTGGAGCGGCATGACAGCCTTGGGCAAGCAAGGCTTCTATATCGGCCTGAAGACCGGCACCACCACTTGGGTCGTGACCGGAAAGGCAGAGAACAACGGGGCGGGAGGCGTAGGTATTCATGGTGCGCGAGCTTATCACTTTTCACCTTTTTGTAGCCCCTGCAGGGCGTGTTAATGGATGACCTTGCGTGAGATAGAGGATGTGCGCAGAACGACACGGGCGCCATACCCAGGCGAGTGCCAGCATTACTGCTGGCACTCGCCGTGCCTTGTGCTGGGCGGGTTTCAGCGCCGGGCGGCTATGCTAGAGTTGCTCCACTTAACTAGTCAGGCCGACGCGGTGACGTCACGACGGAGATGGGGCTCCGACGTCACACGATCAGGTCAATTGCGGGGCAGCATGCGCTACGGTCTTCTACTTCTCCTGTGCCTATTGGCAAACTTCACCCATGCGGTCGAGTTTGACGAGTACACCACCCAGAGGGTGCTCGGTCAGGAGATGGACGTATTCGAAGATGTGCGTGGCGATGCCACCATCAACGACATCACCTCGCCCGCCCTGCAAGCCAGTTTCCGCCGCCATACCAAGCCTGTGCTCAACGAAGGGTATTCCCATTCGGTGTTCTGGCTGCGCATCGACCTGGCCTACCGTCCGCAAGCATTGCTGGGTCAGCAACCTTGGTTGTTGGAGTTGGCCTACCCGCCGCTCGACCACCTTGACCTCTACCTGCCCGACGGCCGTGGTGGTTTCCAGTTAGCCCAGCGCACCGGCGATGCGTTGCCGTTCGCAAGCCGGCAGATCAAACAGAACAACTACCTGTTCGAAATCAACCTGCAGCCCTACCAGCCGCAGCGGGTTTATCTGCGCCTGCAAAGCCAGGGCTCCATTCAGGCGCCGCTGAATTTGTGGTCGCCTAAGGTGTATATGGAGCAGATGCCCGGGCGCATTTATTTGCTAGGCATCATCTATGGCGTGCTGCTGGGCATGCTGATCTACAACCTGTTTATCTTTCTTAGCGTGCGCGACCCCAGCTACCTGTACTACATCCTCTATATCGCCTCGTTTGGGCTTTATCAGGTGTCGGTCAACGGCGCCGGTATCGAGTATTTCTGGCCCGATAACCCATGGTGGGCCAACGTATCGACGCCCTTCCTGGTTGGCTCGGCGACGCTATTTGGTTGTCAGTTCGCCCGCAGCTTTTTGCATACCGCCGAACACAGCCCGTGGGTAGACCGCATTCTGCTGGCGATTATGGCGGTGGGCGCCTTGGTGATGGTGTTGGCGCTGACCGTTAGTTACAGCGTGTCGCTGCGCCTGGCTACTTACCTGGCGCTGCTGTTTACCGTGGTGGTGTTTTCCGCCGGCCTGCTTGCCTGGCGTCGGGGCATGCGGGTAGCGCGTTATTTTATCTTCGCCTGGACCACCTTTCTGATCGGTGGGGTGATCAATACGCTGATGGTACTCGGCTACCTGCCCAACGTTTTTCTCACCATGTACGCCAGCCAGATTGGCTCGGCCATTGAGGTGGGCTTGCTCTCGCTGGCGCTGGCCGACCGCATCAACTCGATGAAGGAAGAGCGCACGCGCATCCTCTACGACTCCGGGCGCAAGCTGGAAGCCCTCAACCTCGAACTGGCCAACAGCAACCGCCTGAAAGACGAGTTTCTCGCCACCGTTACCCACGAACTGCGTACTCCCATGAACGGCGTGATCGGCTCGCTTGAGCTGATGCAAACCGTGCCCATGGACGTTGAACTGGAGCAATACCAAAAGACCGCCAGCGCCTCGGCGCGCGACATGATGCGCATGGTCAGCGACATTCTCACCCTCACCGAACTGCAGGCCGGCAAGCTCTACCCCTGGCGCGAACCGTTCAGTCTGCGCGGCTTGTTCGGCGGTTTGCGCAGCCAGTTCGCCCCGCGCGCCGAAGAAAAGGGCCTGGGCTTTACCTTGGAAATGGACGAAACCCTGCCCGATACCCTCGAAGGCGACGCCGGCAAACTTAGCCAATGCCTGGGTTACCTGCTGGACAACGCGATTAAATTCACTCCCGGCGGCGCTGTAACCTTGCGTGCCGCCGCGGTCGAGCGCGGTCGTGAAGGGCTGGTGCTGAAAATCAGCGTGATCGACAGCGGCATTGGCTTTAGTACCCCGCAGGACGGCTCGCTGTATCAACGTTTCCATCAACTCGACGGCTCCATGACCCGTGAATATGGCGGCCTGGGCGTCGGTTTGGCGATCTGCCGCAAGTTGGTCAGCCTGATGGGCGGCGGCTTGAGCCATCACTCGCAGGTGGGCGAGGGCAGCACCTTTGAACTGACCGTGCCGGTGTTTCTCTCTGCCAGCAACGCCAGCAATGCCCCGCAGCGCGAGCCGTCGCGGCGTGGCACCGGCCAAGCGCTGCGCCGGCCGGAGCAATGCACCGTGCTGGTGGTGGAAGACAACGGCATCAACCAACTGGTGATGCGCGGCATGCTGCTTAAACTCGGCTACCGCGTGCGCTGCGCCGACAACGGCGCCGATGCCTTGGAACTGCTGCGCCGCGAACCGGTAGATGCGGTGCTGCTCGACTGCCAAATGCCTGTTATGGACGGCTTCGCCACCTGCCGTGCGCTGCGCGCCATGCCCACTTGCGCGGAGTTGCCGGTGCTGGCCATTACCGCCCATAGCCATAGCGGTGATCGTGAACGGTGTTTGGCGGCGGGCATGAGCGACTACCTGGCCAAGCCGGTGAAATTTGAAGCCCTGCAGGCGTTGCTACACGAGTGGCTGCTGTGTCTGGAACCGCCGGCCCCCGTTCGCACCCCTTAACCTAGGCAACCCCCGTCGTCCCCACGCAGGCGGGGACCCAGAATGCCTCGCCGAGCGCATTTCTCCCCCGACACATCGTGTGCCTCCCAGGATTCCGAATCGTCGGCCCGCTACCTGCGCGGGAATGACGGAGGAGGGTCGCCTTCTTTGGCCAATACGTCCCTTACTTCCAAACTCTGAACCATGATTCACTGTACCAAATGAATCAGGATTCAGACCATGGTTTATCGCCACAGCGCCGCCCGCATTGATCGTGACCAAGAGCAGCGCGAGCGCATTCTCGACTGTGCGTTGCTGCTGGTGGTGGAGGGCGGCTTTGCCGCGCTGACCATGCAAAGCCTGGCCGAGCGGGTGGGCATCGCCACTGGCAGCCTATACCGACATTTTCGCGGTAAGGGCGAATTGGCCGCTGAGGTGTTTGCCCGCGCCAGCCAGCGTGAGGTCGATGCCATGGCCGCCACGCTGGCCTTGCCCGGCAGCGAGCCCAAGCGCATGGCCGACGCGTTGACACAATTCGCCGCCCGCGCCTGGCAAAGCCGGCGCCTGGCCTTTGCCTTGATTGCCGAACCGGTGGACCCGGAAGTCGACGAACGCCGCCTGGAATTTCGCGAGGCCTATGCCGCGCAGCTCAGCCGCGTGATTGAGCAGGGTGTGCAGTCTGGAACCTTTAGCACGCCGTCGGTTTCGGTAAGCGCTGCCTGCCTGGTGGGCGCCATCAGTGAAGCCTTGGTCGGCCCGCTTTCCCCACAAGCCCGTGCTGCCCGCGAAGCGGGTGAGCCGGCGCTGCAATTGGCGGACGTCAGTGCCGCTCTTATCTCGTTCTGTTTACGCGCGCTCTCTGCCAACACAGAGCGTGCAGAGGAGTTACAGCCATGAACAGCTACGCCGCGTTTGCCGAAACCCACGAAGTCAGCAACCAGCCACCGTCATTAGATGGCATCAACCTGTACCGCGCCGACTTGCCGTTACAGGAATGGACCCGCCACTTTGGCGCCGCCTGGGCCCACGAGCGCATCGACACCTACGGTGCCCTGGCTGGCGGCCCGTTGATGGCGGCCGGTTTTCTCGCCAACGAAAACAAACCGGTATTTAAAAGCCATGACCGCTATGGCCATCGCATCGACGTGGTGGAATTCCACCCGGCCTACCATCAACTGATGGAGGCGGCCATTGAGCATGGCCTGACCTCGATGCCGTGGACCGACCCGCGCGCCGGCGCCCACGTCGCCCGCGCCGCCATGACCTATATGCACAGCCAGGCGGAAGCCGGCAGTGGCTGCCCGCTGACCATGACCTTCGCCAGCGTGCCAGCCCTGCGCATGCAGCCGGACGTCGCCGACGTTTGGCTGCCGAAAATTCTCGCCACCGAATACGACCCGCGCAACTTGCCCATCGGGCAGAAAGCCGGCGCCACCATCGGCATGGCCATGACCGAGAAACAGGGCGGCACTGATGTGCGCGCCAACACCACGCGCGCCTACCCAGTGGGCATGCCTGGCCCGGGGCAAGCGTACGAATTGGTCGGCCATAAGTGGTTCTGTTCGGCGCCCATGTGCGACGCCTTTTTAACGTTGGCGCAAACCGACAAAGGCTTGAGCTGCTTTTTACTACCGCGCCATCGCCCGGACGGTACGCGCAACGAGTTCTATATCCAGCGCCTGAAAAACAAGCTGGGCAACTGCTCCAACGCCTCCAGCGAAGTGGAATACCGTGGCGCGTTGGCGTGGATGCTCGGCGAGGAAGGGCGGGGCGTGCCGACCATTATCGAAATGGTGGCGATGACCCGCTTCGATTGCATGGTCGGCTCCAGCGCCCTGATGCGGCAGGCCTTGAGTCAGGCGGCGCATCATTGCGCGCACCGCAGCGTAGGTGGTCGGGTGTTGAGTGAGCAGCCGTTGATGCAAAACGTGCTGGCCGACTTGGCCCTGGAAAGCGAAGCCGCTTTGGCCTTGAGCCTGCGGATGGGCAAGGCGTTGGATAACGCCCACGTTGAGTCGGAAGACAAATTCGCCCGCCTGGTGACCGCCGTGGGCAAGTATTGGATCTGCAAACGCGCCCCGGCGATGATCAACGAGGCCGCTGAATGCATGGGCGGCGCCGGCTATGTGGAAGACAGCATTCTGCCGCGCCTGTACCGCGAGGCGCCGGTGAACTCCACCTGGGAAGGCTCCGGCAATGTGCAATGCTTGGATGTATTGCGCGCGTTGTCGAAGGAGCCGGGCGTGCTGGATGTGCTGTTTGCCGAACTCGGCGATGGCCATGGTGATGCGCGGCTTAAAACGCATATCGAAGGGCTCAAGGCCGGTTTTCGCGACACCGCCGATATCCAATACCGCGCCCGTCAGCTCACCGAAGACGTCGCTGTCGGTTTGCAGGCCAAGCTGCTGTTGGAAGGCGGTAATGCGCTGGTGGCTGACGCGTTTATCGCCAGCCGTTTGGGCAAGGGTGGTCGGGTATACGGCACCTTGCCGCGTGGGGTTGATGTAGAAGCCCTTGTTGCGCGCAGCACCCCGCACCTGATGGGCTAACGAAGCATCGGCGCACCTGGGTCCCCGCCTGCGCGGGGGCGACGGAGGTTTTACCTAACTCCCCGTCGCCCCCGCGCAGGCGGGGGCCCAGAATCGTGATCCGAGCGGTGATCTATTTGCTGCGCATGGCACACGTTACGCCCATGCCTTTTCCTGACAATGCAGGCAAGATAGAGCCCATGCACGTCCAGACAGGAAGGCCGATCGTGACCACTACACCCGCAGAATTTGTCGTTGCCTACACCCCGGAAGAGGCCGTGGAGCGTCTTGCCGCATTGCACCAGCAAGCCGTCGATGGCCTCAGCCAAGCGCTCAAGGCCTACCTTAAAGATCGGATCAAACCCGACCCCAGCCAGCGTGATCACTTCTGCTACCCCGAATTGCGCCTGACCTACGACACCCAGGGCGAAGTGCCCACCACGGTGCGCGCCTACGCCAAGGTGCAGGTGCCGGGCACTTACAGCGTCACCGTCACCCACCCGGCGGCCTTTCGTAAATACCTGCTCGAGCAGCTACGCCCCCTGATGAACGACTTCACCGTGAAGGTGGAAGTGGGCATGAGCCAGCAAAACATTCCGTACCCGTACGTGGTGGAAGGTGGCGATGAACTGGCGGGCTCCGGCGTTACTGCCGCTGAGTTGTCGCGGGTGTTCCCGAGCACCGATTTGTCGGCTGCCACCGATGGCATCGCCGATGGTCTGTATGACTGGCAGAACATCGACCCGTTGCCGCTGGCGCTGTTCGACGCTGCCCGCGTCGACTTCTCGCTGCGCCGCCTGGTGCATTACACCGGCAGCGACTGGCGCCATGTGCAGCCGTGGATTCTGCTGACCAACTACCACCGCTACGTTGACCAATTTATCCGCCACGGCCTGGCGCAACTGCGCGACGACCCGCGCTATGTGCGCATGGTGCTGCCGGGTAACGTCATCATCGAGCGCGGCACCTCCGAGGAGGACGCCCAGGCAGTGGCCGATGCGGTGGTGTGGCACCGTTATCAAATGCCGGCCTATCACTTGATCGCCGCCGATGGCCATGGCGTGACCTTGGTGAATATCGGCGTTGGTCCGTCCAACGCCAAGAACATCACCGACCACCTCGCCGTGCTGCGTCCGCACTGCTGGTTGATGATTGGCCACTGCGGCGGGCTGCGCCAATCGCAGACCATCGGCGACTACGTGCTGGCCCACGCTTATATGCGCCGCGACGGCATTCTTGATCGCGTCGTGCCGCCGAATATTCCGATTCCGGCATTGGCGGAAGTGCAGTTGGCGTTACAAGAGGCAGCGGCCACCGTTACCGGCGAACGCGGCGAAGCACTCAAACGGCGCTTGCGTACCGGTACGGTGCTGACCTACGACGACCGTAACTGGGAGCTGCGTTGGGCGCAGGAGCGGCCATTGATTAACCTGTCGCGGGCGGTGGCCGTGGATATGGAAAGCGGCACCATTGCCGCCCAGGGCTATCGCTTGCGGGTGCCATACGGCACGTTGTTGTGTGTGTCGGATAAACCGCTGCACAGCGAGATCAAGTTGCCGGGCGCGGCAGGGGTGTTTTACGAGCGGGCGGTCAGTCAGCATTTGATGATCGGCATTGCCGCGCTGGACCTGATGCGCACGCAGCTCGACTCACTGCACTCACGCAAACTGCGCAGCTTTGATGAGCCGCCGTTTAGATAACGTCAGGTCAAAGGCCCCCGTTTAGCGGGTCGCCCGCAACCCTCGCCCGTTTATGTGAGGGGGGCTGGGGCGAGGGACTGAGGCTGAGGGGCTGCCGGATCGTTACGGCACTACCCAGCTATCCCCAGGCTTGGGCACCCAAAAGTTCTGCGGATCAACCCCCTGCTCCTGCAACGCTGCCGCCAAATCGGCCGGCGGTGCGAATTGGCCTTCGTCGGTCAGGCGAAATGTACCGAAGTGAATCGCCAGGCTGTTTTTCGCTTGCAGTTGCCGATGCGCCTGCACGGCATCGTCGGGGTTCATATGGTGGTCGCGCATAAACCAGCGTGGGGCGTAGGCGCCAATCGGCAAGAGGGCGAAACGCATCGGGCCGAAGCGCTCGTTGATCAGTTTGAATTCCGGGCCCAGCCCGGTATCGCCGGGGAATAGCAACGGGCCGCCTGGTGCCTGCAAAACAAACCCCAGCCACAGCGTGTGGTTAGTGTCGGCGCGGGTGCGCGAAGACCAATGTTGCACCGGTACGCCATGCACACTGAGCGTTGGGCTGATGGTCAGTTCCTGCCACCAGTCAATTTCCACCACGTCGCTAAAGCCGGTTTGCTTGATCAATTGCGCATTGCCCAAACCGCTGACCACCTTGGCATTAGGGAAGCGTTGTGACAGTTGCCGCAGGCTTTCCAGGTCGAGGTGGTCGTAGTGGTTGTGGCTGACCAAAATCAAGTCAATCGGTGGCAGTTGTTCAATGCCCAGGCCCGGCTGTTGGAAACGTTTGGGGCCGATAAAGGTGAGCGGGCTAACGCGTTTGGACCACACCGGGTCGGTGAGAATATTCAGGCCTTGGGTCTGCAATAGCACGGTGGCGTGGTTGATATAGGTGGCTTTAAGGTCGTCACCCTGCACCCGTTCCGTCAGCACCGGCGGCGCGCTGGCGGCGGGTTGCTCCACCCAGGCGTCGGTGCGCTCGCGGTTGAGCTGCCACTTGAGCAAGTCACGCAGGCTTTTCTCAGCGGTGGGCTGGATATTATGAAAACGTTCGCCGTCGAAGTGATCGCTGGCGGGGCCTTGGTAGGCGGAGTTGTTGCAGCCGGCCAGGGTCAGCAGGCTGAGTAACCATGTGGGACGCAGACTACGCGACATGGGGAAAGCTCATGCGGTGGAGGTGCAGGCAAACCTAGCACGGCGGTTATGGTTTGCCTGCGCCCTTACACGTTTTGCAATCTACTTGCTGGCGTCCAGCACCACGCGGTAGCGCGCTTTGCCAGCGCGTAGATGGTCGATGGCGTCGTTCACTTTGCTCATCGGGAACATCTCAACCTGCGGCACGATCTGGTGACGGGCACAGAACTCCAGCATCTTCGCCATGTTCGCGGGCGAGCCCACGGGCGATCCGGAAATGGCTTTTTGCGCCGGGATCAGGCTAAACACATGCACCGGAATCGCGCTGGGCACGATGCCGACAAAGTGCAAGCGGCCACGGCCACGCAAGGTGGCCATCAGGCTGTTCCAGTCGAGGTCGGCACTGGCGGTTACCAGGAGAAAATCCAGGGTGCCGGCAATTGCTTTCATTGCCGCCGAGTCGGTGGAGGCCACGGCGTTGTGCGCGCCGAGGCGCTTGGCCTCTTCCTGCTTGCTGGGGGAGGAGGTAAAGGCGGTGACTTCACAGCCCCATGCATTGAGGAATTTCAGCGCCAAGTGACCGAGGCCGCCGATGCCAACCACGCCGACACGGTCGGTGGGTTTGATATCCAGCTCAACCAAGGGGCTGAACACGGTGGAACCGGCGCAGAACAGCGGGCCGGCCAGGCTCGGGTCAATGGCCTGTGGAATCGGGATCGCCCAGGCCCAGTGCGCGCGCAGGCGATCGGCAAAACCGCCGTTGCCACCGATGATGGTCGGCTGCACAGTGCGGCATAGCTGGTGCGAGCCCTCCATGCAGGAGGCGCAGTGCATGCAGCTGCCCTTGTTCCAGCCGATGCCCACGCGTTGACCCAGTTTTAACCCGCGAACCTGATCGCCAACCCGCACGACCGTGCCGACCACTTCATGGCCTGGAATAAACGGGTAACGGGTGCGGCCCCATTCGTTGTCGATCATCGACTGATCGGAATGGCAAATGCCGCAGAACTCCACCGCCACTTCCACGTCTTCGGCACCCAATGGGCCTGGATCGTAGTCATAGGATTGCAGCGGGGCGTTGGGCGCGGTGGCGGCCCAGCCGGTGAACTTCTGAACGTCGGACGTGCTCATGCAAGGGCTTCCTTTTTGTTATAGGGCGCAGCGCAGCAGAATAACCATAGACGGCGATTGATGAAGCTGGATAAGCCAGGCTGATGGTGCATCCTTGGCCTCGGGTTACACTGTGCCGCCTGTTTTTCTGCCCGGAATGCCCATGCCCCGTCCACCTCGCCCGCCTGCCAAGCCAGCCCCCCGCCGCGTCGCCAAAGCGCCGCCGGCCGAGCCCAAGTTGCTGCTATTTAATAAGCCATTTGACGTGCTTACCCAGTTCAACGATGAGCAGGGCCGCAGCACCCTCAAAGACTTTATTGCCGTGCCTGGCGTGTACCCGGCAGGACGCCTGGACCGCGACAGCGAAGGCCTGTTGCTGCTGACCAACGACGGCCAGCTGCAAGCGCGCATCGCCGACCCCAAACACAAACTGGCAAAAACCTATTGGGTGCAAGTGGAAGGCGAACCGACTGATGCCCAACTGCAACAGCTACGCGATGGCGTGCAATTGAATGACGGGCCGACCTTGCCGGCCGAAGCGCGGCACTTGGCTGAGCCGGACCTGTGGGAGCGCAATCCGCCGGTGCGTTTTCGCAAAAGCATTCCCACGGCGTGGCTGGAATTGGTAATTCGCGAAGGACGTAATCGGCAGGTGCGGCGGATGACGGCGGCGGTAGGCTTACCAACGTTACGGTTGGTGCGGGTGCGGATTGGGCCGTGGAGTATTGACGGGTTGGGGCTGGGGGAGTGGAAAGAGGTAGGAGCGGTTCTGGAAACGTAGGTTGGGTTGAGCCGCAGGCGAAGCCCAACGTTCCAGTCGTGGTGCGGGGCCGGATTTGTAACGGCGCTTTTTCCAACTTGGGACCGCAATGTTGGGCCGGCCCGCTGGGCCGGCCCGTTGGGCTTCGCCTGCGGATCACCGAGCGCGGACCGACCCAGCCTACCCGGTCTTCTTTGTTCGGCTCTAGAAGCCTTCCAGGCTTCCGATCACTACGGTCTTGATGATAAAGCCCAACACGCCCAAGCCCAGGGCGAGAAACAGAACCATGGTGCCGTACTTGCCCGCTTTGGATTTTTTCGCCAAGTCGTAAACGATAAAGCCCATAAAGACCACCAGGCCGCCGACCAGGATGATCATCATCCACTCTTCAAACTTTTCCGGTTCCATCACAACCTCGGGTACTCGCCAGACTTTAAAAGTGCGCCCAGGCGCCAGGGCCGGGTCAAGGGCGGCGATTATACGTCAGCCCATGGCGTGCCGGCCTGAGGTTCGTCGCCTCAGGTGCGCAGGTGCTGTAACGGCAGTTGAGTGCTGGAAATTACCTGGTTAAGCACAAAGCTCGAACGCACGCTGGTCACGCCTTCGATGCGCGTGAGTTGGCCGAGGAGGAATTTTTGGTAGTGGTCCATATCCGGCACCACCACCTTCAATTGATAGTCCGCGTCCATGCCCGTCACCAGGCTGCATTCCAACACTTCCGGGCATTGGCTGATCACCGACTCGAAATGCTCGAAGCGCTCCGGGGTGTGGCGGTCCATGCCGATGTTCACGTAGGCGGTCAGGCTCAGGCCCAGCTTCTTGCGGTCCAGCAGGGCGACTTGACGGAGGATATAGCCGTCGTCTTCCAGTTGTTTAACCCGCCGCGAGCAGGGCGAGGGCGATAGGCCGATGCGTTCGGCCAGTTCCTGATTGGAGATGCGCGCATCGCGCTGCAATTCGGCAAGAATATTCAGGTCGTAGCGGTCAAGGTTGTTCAAGATAGCGCCCCTTTCATTTCTGATTGCGCATCATGGTGCTTTATGGGTTAAAGATTGCGCAAGTGATAAGTTAATCAGCAATATTCGCAATCCTCTGCCGCCCCGGCGGGCTTAAGCTTTCACCCAAGTTAAATGACCCGGACGCAAGTCCATTCGGCCCGCCCAATCAGGTGCGCCGAGCCGCCGATCCTACCGGGTCGTTACGGCCACCGGGTCCGCACTGCCCAACCAGGCGGGCGACACAGGCAGCGACACAATCGCCAGCAGCGGACGAGATCTCAAGGGAGGCCTAGGCCTCCCTTTCTTTTGCCTGTAAGAAATGAAGAATTTTGCGTTGGCTGCAACTCCGTAAACGCCCGTTGTCGAAGCTGATACCAATCGGCTACAACTGCTCGCCGCTCATAACGACGGCAGCCCCCTGGAGTAGAAATTCATGAAGTCGCAGATCTGGCGCCTGGCAGGTGTAAGCGTCCTTTCGTTGGCGATGTTTGCTAATGCGCTGGCTGATGACACAACGGATGCGCGGCCGGGCATGGGCGGTGGTAGCCCGCAGCGTGATCAAGGTCGCGGTAACCAGGGGGGCGGTTATCAAGGTGGTCACCAAGGTGGCAATCAGGGCGGTGGACAGCAGAATCCTCGTCCGCCGCAGCAACAACCGCCACAACAACCGCAAAACCAAGAGCGCCAGTCCAATGCCGGCAGAGCCGCGCAACGTGAGCGCGAAGCCGCGGTGCAGAAGCAAAATGACCGTCGCGAGTTTGTCGAAAACTACAAAGGCGGACCGATCCCTTCCTCGCAAACCGGTGGTAACGGGCAAAACCAAGGCGGCCACGGTAACGGCGGTGGCAATAATCAGGGCGGCAACAACCAGGGTGGCAATGGCTGGAACAATGGCCATAACAACGGCCATAACAACGGCGGCTACAACAACGGCGGTTATAACGGCGGCCATAACGGCGGTGGCCATAACGGCGGCCGCGACGATGACGATAACCATGGCCGCCCAGGCAGCGGCGGCCAGCAATGGCAAGGTTCGGGTGGCAAACCGCCGCAGGGTAATCAGTGGAACGGTGGTCGGCCTGGCGGCGGCTGGGGTTCAGGCCCGCATTGGCAGCCGGGTTATCGGGTAAATAACATTCCCGCCGGCCGTTGGCGCGTGCCCCATGGCGGCATCGACTACTACTACGCCGATGGCTACTGGTACCGCCCCTATGGCCCTAGCTATATCGTTGTGACCCCACCCTACGGCGTGCGCGTGCGCACCTTGCCGTCTTACGCCGAGCAGTTGTGGATTGGCAGCGCGCTGTACTTTATCGCCGCCGGCACCTACTACCTGTACGAGGCCGATCGCCAGGAATACGTCGTCGCCAGCCCGCCGGTGCAAGTCACCAGCAACAATGGTTGGCAGGGTAATGGCTATGACGTGGTGGCGTATCCGGCCAACGGCCAGAGCCAGGCGCAACAAGCGCAGGACCGTTACGACTGTCACCGTTGGGCGGTCAATCAAAGCGGCTTCGACCCCTCGCAAGCGACCTATGCGCCAGCGGCGAATGTGGCGGATGTTTATCGCCGCTCGCTCGGAGCGTGCTTGGCCGGGCGCGGCTACAGCGTCAATTGATCAGCCTCGCTCAGGCCTAGTGCCCCGGTAAGGTTATGGGTTTCTAGGCTCAGAAATGATCGTTTCTGTCCATGTAAGTTATATTTCAAATCATTATATCCGCTCGGCTATCTCCTCCCTCCGCCAAGTAGCGGCCCTCCTACGCTTTTACCAGCAGATCTAGTTGGGGCGTTTTAACGAGGTGCCTTATTGCATTTGTCTGCCTCACCTCCCCTCAACAGGTAGGCCTACTTATGAAATGCTTGTCTCTCCCCGTAATCCGCCACTCTTTGCTGGCAGCTTGCATGGTGACGGCAACCGCCACGCAAGCTGCCACTCAGACCCAAATTCTCGATGCCGCATTGATTAACGGCGACAGCTCACAACTTACCGATAGCCATTTGGTCGCCCAACGATTGCAACAAAGGCAAAATCAGATCGCCAAAATGCGTAGCGATCTGCTTGTTGGCCTTTACGGCAACATTGATTCCTTCAGCTACATACCGACCAAGAACAGTCAGTGGATTGGTCCTGGCTCCATGGAAACCACCCTGCCTTTTTTGATCGGCGATAAAGGCAATGTACTGGCCGCCTTGAGCGTTGACGCTGGCGGTCGTGCTGTCGCCTACGGGTCTAACATCCTCTCCACGCTAGGCAGTTCCAACGCCCTGCATATTCCCTTGTTCAAGCGCGCAGTGAGTTGGCTGGTCACAGGTTCAGCCGCTGGCGCTGTGCCGGCGAGTTTCAAGGTGAGTGTGGTCGGTACAACGAGCTCTTCGGTCTTGAGCGGCCTTACGGCAGCAGGGTTTGTACCGACCGATGCCGGTTGCAACGCGCTGACCGATGCGGCCTGCGCTAGCGCCAGCAAGTTGCTGGTTATTGGCAACAGCGTTACCGCCAGCGACACACTCAGTGCCACCGTCAATGCTCGTATGAAAGCGGGCTTGCCGATTTTGTACGTCAATACCAGCAGTTGGGGAGGCAGCACGCCGGCCGCGCAAATTCTCGATGGGCTGGCACTTGAACATGGCCCCTATGGTGGCAACTTCTGGGCGAGTGATGAAATTGCAAACCCAGGCAATATGGCCAAGACCATTGCGCTGTCGAAGGATCTTGGCCTGGACCACGACCTGGCAAAACGGATTGTCGATAAAGGCTGGCGCCAAGACTATCCCTGGGGAAACTGTAATGACACCGAGTGCTCGCGGGTACCCGGCTTTGAAATTCTGGCCAACGAAGTGGAAGCGGTCAGGAAAAAAATAAACACCTACAACGCCGCCGGTAAAAACATTTTTACCACCCCAGGGACGACCGTGACGCGCTTGTGGGTGCTGTGGGCAGATGCCATACGACAGAATCTTCACTACCCCATAGACAAGATCAAAGAACCCTCACGCTTTCAGGAGACGTACACCGCCGACGCGCTGATTGGCTACGTTCGCGAGGCGGGCAACGCACAAAAAGACTTGGGCACCTATGCCAGCAACCGCCAGGCGACCATGCCGGTGTCGAGCAAGGAAGAAACGCTGACGGTCATCCTGCCCTCGGCAAGCGGCTTTACCGCCATCGGCCGTATGGCGGTGCCTGGCAAACGCGTGAGCATTAAGGTCGAACAGGCTGAAGGTGACAAAGCCAGTTTCTACGTGTTTATGAACACCATGCGTACCGGCTCCACGTACCTATGGGACCCCGATAAATACAACCGCCCGCGCTTTATCAGCAGTCCGGCCCTCGGTCTCCAACCAGGCAAAGCGTTATCCATGGTTGGCCCATACGGCGGCACGCTTCAGCTGTCCTACAGTGGCGCTACGCCTGGCCAGAAGGTAACCGTCAAGGTGACCGGTGCAGCTCACCACCCATTCCTCGATTTGCGCCCGGAGGAGGACAACAGCCTCGCTATCAGCAACTTCGCCAGCGCCTTGAACGAAGGAAAGGCCGACTGGGTGGAACTGCGCAGCGGCACCGTGGAAGTGCACTCTAAAGCCGACATGATGCTCAGCACGGTTAACAAAGAATACCGCGGCGATGTTCAACGCCTGAGTAAGGAAATTAACGAGTTGTTTGTCGGCAGCGCCTACTCGTTGGGTGGTTTTGTCGTTCCCGGCCAGCAGCTGAGTGCCGGTGTTACTCGAGAGTGCCAGCGACTTGGCTGGGATTGCACCAGCGAGGCGCTGCATAAAATGCCTGGCACTCAGCACATCAATGTCGACTTGTATGCTGCTTGCGGCAGCGGCTGCAGCGGTAACCCCTATGACCAGAGTTGGGATTTTAATCCGCGGGGTTGGGGGGAGAGCCACGAATTGGGGCACAACCTTCAGGTCGGTCGACTGAAGGTTTACGGCGGCATTTCCGCAGAAGTCTCCAATCAAATCTTCCCGCTGTATAAAAATTGGCGGATGTTCCGTGAGCTTGGCGTCGACATGAGCCCCACCCGCGTGAACTACCGCAAGGCGTTCGACCTGATTGTCGCCAGTCGCGGTGATGCAGATCCGGTCAAAGGCGCTTACGACCGGATTTGGAAAGATCCCGGGTACGCGGTGCAAAACGGTGAGCGCATGGCGTTCTATACCCAGTGGGTGCATTACTGGGGAGCCCTGACAAAAAATCCGCCGAACGCTTGGGATATCTGGACGCTGATGTATTTGCATCAGCGCATGGTGGCCGATGCTGACTGGGACAGCTACAAAGCTCGGCTTGGCTACAGCACCTATGCCGCACGCCCGAGCGACGGCAATGACAACCTGCTGATTGGCTTGTCGTGGCTGACCCTACGCGACCAGCGGCCGACCTTTGCCATGTGGGGTATCACCACCTCGGCAGCCGCCCAGGCCCAGGTACAAAGCTACGGTTTTGCAACGCAGCCGGCCTTCTTCTACGCCAACATAACCACCAACGATTACAGCAAGGACAAACTCGCGGATATGAGTCCGCAGAAGCCAATTTGGCCGTACGACCTTGTCCAACCCCATGATGACCAGGGGCCTAACTTCACGCCGCCGACCGTTGAACCACCACCACCGGCGGCGCAGCCACCTGGCGCCGAGGGCCCAGACTTCAAACCACCGACCTTCGAACCACTTCCACCGGCGGTACAGCCGCCTGGAGCCGAAGGCCCGGACTTCACACCGCCTACTTTTGAACCACCACCCCCGGCGGTACAGCCACCTGGTGCCGAAGGCCCGGACTTCAAGCCGCCTACTTTTGAACCGCCACCACCGGCGGTGCAGCCACCTGGTACCGAAGGCCCGGACTTCAAACCACCGACCTTTGAGCCGCCACCACCACCGGTGGTACAGCCCGTTGGCGACGAGGGCCCGGACTTCAAGCCACCGACCTTCGAGCCACCACCACCGGCTGTGCAACCGCCTGGTGCTGAGGGGCCTGACTTCAAGCCGCCGACTTTCGAGCCACCACCGCCAGCGGTGCAACCACCTGGTGCGGAAGGTCCTGACTTTAAGCCGCCGACCTTTGAGCCACCACCACCAGCGGTGCAGCCGCCTGGTGCGGAAGGTCCTGACTTCAAGCCGCCGACCTTTGAGCCACCACCGCCAGCGGTGCAACCACCGGGTGCGGAAGGCCCTGACTTCAAACCACCTACCGTGGAGCCACCCGCTGTCCAACCACCCGCAGGCGGCAAATACGATTTCGTGTTTCCCGATGGCCTGAAAAACTACAAAGCCGGAACCAAGGTACGGGCCCGTGACGGCAACATTTACAGCTGCAAACCATGGCCGTACAACGGCTACTGTGTGCAGTGGACCGACACCGCGACCCAGTACGAACCGGGCTTCGGATCGCACTGGCAGATGGCCTGGACCCGTGATTGAGAGCAGCAGGTAAGGACAAAACAGCGAGGCTCAGGCCTCGCTGTTTTGTTTCCGACAGGGGTTGGGGCTAAAGCACGCTGACGCCATACCGCGCGCGGCGCCCTTATGGGCGTGCACGCGTACATTCTGGTTCCAGGCTGAAGGAGTAGCTGCAGAGCGTGTTTTCACACGGTTGGCTACGTGGCGGTTTTCTTCACGATCTCTTGCGGGTCGGCATGCACCAGCACTTCGGCTCGCGGGTAGGCGGCAATAATCGCCCTCTCCACGTGCTCACACAGCGTATGAGCCTCCGTCAGGCTTAGCGCGCCCGGCAATTCCAGATGCAGTTGCACAAACCAATGAGTGCCGGAAATTCGCGTGCGCAGGTCATGGGCGCCAAGCACGCCTGGCACCTCACAGGCCAATGCCAGCATGTGTGCGCTGACATCCACCGGCAGCTCCTCATCCATCAACACCGCTACCGACTCGCGGGCAATTTGCACCGCGCTCCAGAGGATGTAGACGGCAATCGCCAAACCAAAAATGGCATCCAGTTGCTGCCAACCAAACCAGGCCAATACCAGCGCCAGCAGAATGCTGCTGTTAAGCAACAGGTCGGAGCGGTAGTGCAGGGAGTCGGCGCGAATAGCCGTGGAGCCGGTGACGCGAATCACATGGTATTGGAAGGCCAACAGGGCAACCGTTAGCGCCAGCGACAGCAGCATCACCGCGATGCCCAACTCCGGCGAGCCCAGTGGCTCAGGGTGGCGCAAATGCTCCACCGCCTGAAACGCCACCAGCACCGCACTCACGGCAATAAACAGCGCCTGGGCGATGGCCGACAAGGCTTCCGCTTTGCCATGCCCATAGCGATGGTCGTCGTCGGCCGGGCGCAACGAATAGTGCACTGCCAACAGATTGAGCAGCGACGCCGCGCCATCCAGCAGCGAGTCGGTCAAGCCCGCCAGCAGGCTGACCGAACCACTCAGCCACCACGCCACGCCCTTGGCGATGATCAGCGTGCAGGCGACGGTCAGCGATGCCAGCGTGGCTTGGCGTAGTAGGCGCTCGTGCGCCGGGCTGAGTTTCATGCGGCGGGTTGCAAACCGAGTGCGGCCAGTTGTTGCAGGTTACCGGTGCGTTGCAACAGACGCGGATCATCCAGCGGTAGGCTGCGGCCGGTTTCCTGCTCGATCAGCGCTTTGAGGCGCACGTTATCGACCTTGCCGTCGGTGCCGATGGTGTCTTGCAGTTTTTGTGGGTCGATTTGCGCGCTCTGGCCTTCGGGGAAGTAGATGGCGCCGGTGGCAAAGTCGATGCCGAAGGCGATCAGGCCGGGGATGATATAGAACAGCAAACCGACGGCATCAAGGCCGGCCACCACCGGGTCAATTTTGCCTTCGATCTGGCCGCGACGATCAGGGAAAAAGATGCTGCCGCAGGCGCTCAACTGAGTGAGCAAGGCAACGATCACTGCACCGCCAACAACACGAGACCTTACGCGCATAACAACTACCTCCGTGGAAAATTCGGGCAACTATACAAGCCGCGCGCGCAGACCGCAGCAAGCGCGCATGGCTAAGACCGCGAGTTGGCGGCAGCCGTTCGCCGTTATACTCGCCGGCCTACTCTGAACCCTGCCAATGACTATTCCATGTCCCTGACGCCACTGCCCATCGACGCCGTTTTGCCCGCCCTGCGTGCCGCCCTCGCCGAGCGCCACGAAGCCGTGCTGGAAGCGCCGCCCGGCGCCGGTAAAACCACCCGCGTGCCGTTGGCGCTGCTTAACGAAAGCTGGTTGGCCGGGCAGTCGATCATCATGCTCGAACCCCGGCGGCTGGCTGCGCGTGCGGCGGCGGAGCGGTTGGCCAGTGAGCTGGGCGAGGCGGTCGGCGGCACGGTAGGTTATCGCATTCGCCTGGAAAGCAACGTCAGCGCTGCCACCCGTATTGAAGTGGTGACGGAGGGCATTCTCGCGCGCCGCTTGCAGGATGATCCGGCGTTGGAAGGCGTCGGCTTGGTTATTTTTGACGAGTACCACGAGCGGAGTTTGGATGCCGATCTGGCCTTGGCCTTAACCCTTAATGGCCGCGCGTTGCTGCGCGATGACCCACCGCTAAAAGTGCTGCTGATGTCTGCCACCCTGGAAGGCGAACGGCTTTCTGCCTTGCTCGACAACGCGCCGGTGGTGCGCAGCGAAGGGCGTATGTACCCGGTGGAAACCCATTGGGGCCGGCCGTTTCAACCGGGCGGCCCGTATGCCAAAGAAGGCCTTGAACCGCGAGTGGTGCAAACCGTGTTGCAGGCGCTAAACGACGAGCCGGGCAGCGTGCTGGTGTTTTTGCCGGGGCAGGGCGAGATCCGTCGCGTTAACGACCAGCTCGGTGAAGCGCTACAAGGCCGCAGTGACATTCTGCTTTGCCCACTGCATGGCGAACTCGACCTTAGCGCCCAGCGCGCCGCCATTGAGCCGGCCCCCGCGGGCAAACGCAAAGTGGTATTGGCCACCAATATTGCCGAAACCAGCCTGACTATCGACGGCGTGCGCGTGGCGGTGGATGCCGGTTTTGCCCGCGTGCCACGGTTTGACCCCGGCAGCGGCATGACCCGTTTGGACACTCAACGCATCTCCCGCGCCAGCGCCACCCAGCGTGCCGGCCGAGCCGGCCGTTTGCAGCCAGGCGCCTGTTATCGCTTGTGGTCGCAGGCACAGCACGAGCAAATGGCCGCCTACGGCAGTGCCGAAATTCTCCAGGCCGACCTCGCCGGCCTGGCATTGCAGCTGGCGCGTTGGGGCGTTACGCCCGCCGAACTGGCCTGGCTGGATGCGCCGCCGAGTGCGTCCTATGCCCAGGCGCAAGACTTGCTGATGCGCCTCGGAGCGTTGCACAACAACGGCCAATTAACGCCGCACGGTCAGGCCATGGCTGAGCTCCCGGCCCATCCACGCATCGCCCATTTGCTATTGCGCGGCCAGGCGTTGGGGCTGGGTAACCTCGCTTGCGACATTGCCGCCTTGCTCGGCGAACGGGATATCCAACGCGGCGGCGGTGCCGACTTGCACAGCCGGTTGGCCTTGCTTAGCGGCGAAGAGCGCGGGCACCGAGGCGGGCAGGGCGGGGTGCAGCGTGCTCGGCAATTGGCCAAACAATTTAAAAGCTATTTGCGTGGTAAGCCGAGCGAGCCGGTCAGCGACCCGGATCACCCACGCTGGCTCGGTGCGTTACTGGCGTTTGCCTATCCCGATCGCGTCGCCCAACAGCGCCGTGCCGGGGGCGGCGAATACCGCCTGGCCAACGGTCGTGCTGCGCAGTTTGGTGAGCCG
>LNAP01002858.1_pt1 | contig 23822 bp, 19 predicted proteins | sample 602601 | NCBI WGS metagenome assembly LNAP01 (sample SAMN02440304, study PRJNA202911) | soil metagenome | biome: Subtropical and temperate rainforests or woodlands; isolation source: soil samples (1 kg each in a 20% v/v slurry with milli Q water) were... ...
GCAAGCACTGCGCAGCGACGGCGCCAGGGTGTTCATACCTCACCTGTCGGCTACCCATACCAACGAAGCACGCGGTGAACAGCTTTTGGCACAGATCGAACGCGTGCTGGAAGGTACCGGTGCAGAAAAGGTCAACCTGATCGGGCACAGCCAGGGGGCACTGGCCGCACGTTATGCCGCAGCGATAGCGCCGCAAATCGTAGCGTCGGTGACGTCGGTCAGCGGACCGAACCACGGCTCGGAACTGGCGGACTTCCTGCGCAAGGCACTGACGCCCGGACGCCTCCCGGAACGCGCTGCCGAAGCGGTCGCCACCTTGTTCGCCGATTTCCTGTCGTTGCTGAGTGGCAACCCGCAGCTGCCGCAGAACGCTATCGCCGCGTTGAATGCGCTGACCACTGAAGGTGTCTACGGATTTAATGAAAAATACCCCCAGGGTTTGCCCAAAAACTGGGGCGGCAAGGGTCGGGAACAGGTCAACGGGGTTCGCTACTATTCCTGGAGCGGCACGTTGCAAGGGACCGCTCTTGATGAAGGGCTCGATGCACTCGATCCGCTGAACGGGTTCGCAAGGGCGTTTTCTCGCTATTTCACCACCGAAGCCGACCAGAACGACGGCATGGTCGGACGCTTCAGCTCTCATTTGGGCAAAGTGATCCGTTCCGACTACCCGCTCGACCATCTGGACAGCATCAACCAGACAGCCGGTCGGGTACGCAAGGGCATCAACCCCATTGATTTGTATGTGCAGCACGCCGAACGCCTGCGAAAGGCTGGCCTTTAGGCATTGGAAGGAACTTTGAGAAGAAATGGGCCACTGAATCCGGTAGGCTCCGCAGTTTATTGAACATTGAAAGGAGTATTTCCCATGGCTAAAGCCACTGCCCGTCACATCCTGGTTTCCAGCGAAGACAAGTGCAACGAACTCAAAGCCCAAATCGAAGCGGGTGCCGATTTCGCCGAAATTGCCAAAGCCAATTCCACCTGCCCGTCCAGCCGCCAAGGCGGTGACCTGGGCTCGTTCGGTCCAGGCCAGATGGTCAAGGAATTCGACACCGTGGTCTTCAGTGCACCGATCAACGTGGTGCAAGGTCCGGTCAAGACTCAGTTTGGTTACCACTTGCTGGAAGTGACCAGCCGCCAGGACTGATCCAATCGCCAAGTTCTACGCACAACGGCCCGCCTTTTTGGTGGGCCGTCGTGTTTCGTATGCGTGATACGGCTGGCGAGGGACGCGCCGCTAGCGTACAAATTGCGGTTATCGACCACCCGGCTCTAAGGCTGACAATGCGACTGGCTTTCCCTACTTTGTTGTTCACTGCCGTGGCCCTGCTGCTGGGCGCCGCCGGTGTGAACGCCGCCCCCCAACATGCGCTGACCGTCTACGGCGAACCGGCGAAGTACCCTGCCGGCTTCAGTCATTTTGCCTACACCAATCCGCAGGCCCCCAAGGGGGGGACGATGCGGCGCTCGGCGATCGAGATCGGGCATTTCGATCATGTCCTGCCTTATATAGACAAAGGCATCGGCGTGACGCAGATCGACGGCTTGATCTATTCGCCCCTGGCCCAGCGCTCGCTGGACGAGCCTTACACCGTTTATGGCCTGGTGGCGCAGAAGATGGAGCGTTCGGATGACGGGTTGTCCCTGCGCTTCTACCTCAACCCCAAGGCCCGCTTCGCCGATGGCAAGCCAATCACCGCCGAGGACGTGCGCTACACCTTCGACCTGCTGATGACCCAGGGCAGTCTGCGGTATCGCACGCAATTCGCCGACGTCAAAGGCGTCGAAGTGGAATCGCCGAGCACCGTTCGGTTCGACTTCAAGAGCAACGAAAACCGCACTCTGCCCCTCGACATCGCGACCTTGCCGGTGTTTCCCGAGCATTGGTGGAAAACCCGTGATTTCGCCAGCGGCGGTGGTTACGAGCCACCACTGGGCAGCGGTCCGTACAAGGTGAGCAAGGTCGACTCCGGGCGCAGTATCACCTTCGAGCGCAATCCCGACTGGTGGGGCAAGGACCTGCCGGTCAGCCGCGGCCTCTACAATTTCGACCGTTTCAGCATCGAGTACTTCGGCGATACCGACGTGGCGCGCCAAGTGTTGCGCGGCGGCGCCTATGACTACAACCGTGAATTCTCCGCCACCGGTTACTCCATCGGCTACGACAGCCCGGCGCTCAGTGACGGGCGCCTGCAAAAGGCGCATCTGGCGCAAAACGCACCGCAATCGGCGCAAGGCTTCGTGTTCAACCTGCAAAATCCGCTGTTTCAGGATCGCCGTGTACGTCAGGCACTGGCGATGCTCTGGGATTTTGAATGGAGCAACCGGCAGATGATGCGCGACCTCTATATCCGCCAGCAGAGCTTTTTCTCCAATACCGAACTCGCCGCCCGCAGCCTGCCGGATGCCGCGGAGCTGGCGATTCTTGAACCCTTGCGCGGACAGATTCCCGACGAAGTGTTCACCAAAGTCTTCGAAGCACCGAAAACCGACGGCAGCGGCGTGATCCGCGACAAACAACTGCAAGCGCTGGACTTGCTGGAGCAGGCCGGGTGGAAACCCGATGGCGACCAACTGGTGAATGCCGAAGGCAAACCGCTGAGCTTTACTTTCCTGGTCAGCCAGAACGGCTTGGACCGTTTGCTGCTGCCGTACAAGCGCACGCTGAAGCAGATCGGTATCGACCTGAACATCCGCCGCATCGACTCGTCCCAGTACGTCAATCGGCTGATGTCCCGGGACTACGACATGATCGTCACCGGCTATCCGGTCACCACCTCGCCGGGCAACGAACTGAACAACTATTTTGGCTCCGCGGCGGCCAATGATCCGGGCTCCAACAATTACATGGTGTTGAAAAACCCGGCGGTCGATACGCTGGTCAACGGCCTGGTTCGTGCCACCACCCAGGCCGACATGTTGCGCTACGCCCATGCACTCGACCGGGTGCTGCAATGGAACTACTACTGGATTCCCAACTACTATCCGCCGGGCAGTTCGACCGTGTGGTGGAACCGCTTCGGGATTCCCAGCGTGCAGGCCGCCAATGACGAAGCCATCGAGAGTTGGTGGGAAGTGAGCACCACGCCGCTGACCAACCAACAGATGACCGCCGAGCTGATCAAGCGCGGCAAACCCGGAGGGCCGCACTGATGTGGGCTTACATTCTGCGGCGGTTGCTGCTGATCATTCCGACGCTGGTGATCATCCTGCTGGTCAACTTCGTCATCGTTCAGGCTGCGCCGGGCGGTCCGGTGGAACAGGCGATCGCACACCTGCAAGGCATCGGCGGCGCCAGTGTCGGCGGTGGTTCCAGCGAAGTCATGAGCGGCAGTTCGCGGGCCAGCCGCGGCCTGGATCCGCAACTGATCAAGGAAATAGAAAAACAGTACGGCTTCGACAAGCCGGCCCCGGAACGCCTGTGGCTGATGCTCAAAAGCTATGCGCAACTGGATTTCGGCAAAAGCTTCTTCCGCGGCGCCACGGTCACCGACCTGATCCTGGAAAAAATGCCGGTGACCATTTCCCTCGGGCTGTGGGCCACGCTGATCACTTACCTGGTGTCGATTCCGCTGGGCATCCGCAAAGCCGTGCATCACGGCAGCCACTTCGATATCTGGAGCAGCACCGCGATCATCATCGGCTATGCGATGCCGGCGTTCCTGTTTGCGATGTTCTTGATCGTGGTGTTCGCCGGCGGCACGTCGCTGAACTGGTTTCCGGTGCGCGGCCTGGTCTCGGACAACTTCGAATCGCTGTCCACGGTGGGCAAGATCGCCGACTATTTCTGGCACCTGGTGTTGCCGGTGACGGCGCTCGTGATCGGCGGGTTCGCCACGCTGACGATCCTGACCAAAAACTCCTTCCTCAATGAAATCACCCGCCAATACGTCGTTACCGCCCGCGCCAAAGGCATGAGCGAACGGCGCGTGCTGTATGGCCATGTGTTCCGCAACGCGATGCTGTTGGTGGTGTCGGGCATTCCCCAGGCGTTCATCAGTGTGTTCTTCGCCGGTTCGCTGCTGATCGAAGTGATCTTTTCCCTCGATGGCCTGGGCCGCATGAGTTACGAAGCCGCGGTGTCCCGGGATTATCCGGTGGTATTCGGTTCGCTGTTCATCTTCACACTGTTCGGCCTGCTGATAAAACTGGTCGGTGACCTCTGCTACACCCTGGTCGACCCGCGTATCGACTTCGCCGCGAGGAATGCCTGATGTTCAAGCTTTCGCCGCTGGCGCGTCGCCGTTTCGAACGTTTCAAGAAAAACCGTCGTGGCTGGTGGTCGTTGTGGCTGTTCATCGGCCTGTTCCTGTTGAGCCTGGGCGGCGAGCTGATCGCCAATGACAAACCACTGGTGGTCAGTTATCAGGGTTCGTTGTACTTCCCGGTTTTCAAGCGCTACACCGAGCAGGAATTCGGCGGGCAACTGCCGTTCCAGGCGGACTATCGCAGCGACTATGTGCAGAAGCTGATCAAAAAGGATGGCGGCTGGCTGTTGTTTCCGCCGATCCCGTTCAGCGACGACACACCCAACTATGACTTGAACAAACCGGCGCCGAGCCCGCCCTCGAGCGTCAATTGGCTGGGCACCGACGACCAGGCGCGCGACGTGCTGGCCCGAGTGATTTTCGGCGCGCGGGTGTCGATTCTGTTTGCGTTGATGCTGACGTTTGTCAGCGCGCTGATCGGCATCGCCGCCGGCGCGTTGCAGGGTTATTACGGCGGCTGGGTCGACCTGATCGGTCAGCGCTTGCAGGAAGTCTGGTCGGGGTTGCCGGTGCTGTACCTGCTGATCATCCTGTCAGGGTTCGTCGAGCCGAATTTCTGGTGGCTGCTGGGGATCATGGCGCTGTTTTCCTGGCTGGCGCTGGTGGACGTGGTGCGCGCCGAGTTCCTGCGCGGACGCAACCTGGAATATGTCAAAGCCGCCCGCGCACTGGGCCTGACCGACCGCAAAGTCATCGTGCGGCACATTCTGCCCAATGCGATGAACGCAACCCTGAGTTACCTGCCGTTCATTCTGACCGGAGCGATTTCGACGCTCACCGCGCTGGATTTCCTCGGTTTCGGCATGCCGGCCGGCAGTGCATCGCTGGGCGAACTGATCGGTCAGGGCAAACAGAATCTGCAAGCGCCGTGGCTGGGGTTGACGGCGTTTTTCACCCTGGCGTTGATTCTTTCGTTACTGGTGTTTATCGGCGAGGCGTTGCGAGACGCCTTTGATCCTCGGTCTTGAACAAGCGGATGTTGATATGAGTAACCTGATCGAAATCCGCAACCTCAGCGTGGCCTTCAGCGGCCAGACCGTGGTGCGCAATCTGTGCCTGGACATCCGCCCCGGCGAATGCCTGGCACTGGTCGGTGAGTCGGGGTCCGGCAAATCGGTGACCGCGCACTCGATCCTGCAATTGCTGCCCGAGACCGGCACCGAATCCAGCGGCAGCATCCGCTATCGCGGCAAGGAATTGCTCGGCGCCTCCTCCAAAGTGCTGCGGGAGTTGCGCGGCAACCGCATCGCGATGATTTTCCAGGAGCCGATGACCTCGCTCAACCCGCTGCACAGCATTGAGAAGCAGATCGGCGAAACGTTGCTGTTGCACAAAGGCATGACTGGCAAACCCGCGCAGGCACGGATTCTTGAGTTGCTGCACCTGGTGGGCATCCAGAAACCCAAGGAACGTCTCAAGGCGTACCCGCATCAACTGTCCGGCGGCCAGCGGCAACGGGTGATGATCGCCATGGCCCTGGCCTGCGAACCGGAGTTGCTGATCGCCGACGAGCCCACCACGGCGCTGGACGTAACGGTGCAGCGCAAGATCCTGCTGCTGCTCAAATCCCTGCAACAGCGACTCGGCATGTCGCTGCTGCTGATCAGCCACGACCTCAATCTGGTGCGTAGCATCGCCCAACGCGTGTGCGTGATGAAGGCTGGGGAAATCGTCGAGCAGGCGCCGTGCGAGACGCTGTTCACCGAGCCGAAGCATCCGTACAGCTGCGTCTTGCTGAATGCCGAACCGGAAGGTGAAGCGCTGGCCAGGGACACGCGCGAGAACGTACTGGAAGTGGACAATCTTTCCGTGCGCTTCGCCCTCAGTGGCGGACTGTTCCAGCGCAAAACGTATTTGCATGCGGTGGATGGCATCAGCCTGAATGTCCAGCGTGGCAAGACACTGGGCATTGTCGGTGAATCCGGTTCCGGCAAGTCCACCCTGGGGCAGGCGATCCTGCGCCTGCTCGACTCCGAAGGCAGCATTCGCTTTCAGGGTGAAGCGCTGGACGGTCTGACGCAAAAGCAGCTGCGGCCGTGGCGCAAAAAAATGCAGGTGGTGTTCCAGGACCCTTTCGGCAGCCTCAGCCCACGGATGTCCGTGGCGCAGATCATCAGCGAAGGCCTTGAGGTTCACAGCCAGTTGACGGCGGACGAATGCAAGGCCGAGGTGATTCGTGCACTGCAGGAAGTGGGCCTCGACCCGCAAAGTCGCCATCGCTACCCTCACGAATTTTCCGGCGGCCAGCGCCAGCGCATCGCCATTGCCCGGGCGCTGGTGCTGAAACCGGCGCTGATCCTGCTCGACGAACCGACCTCGGCGCTGGACCGCACGGTGCAAAAACAGGTGGTTGCCCTGCTTCGCCAGCTTCAGGAAAAACACGGGCTGACCTATCTGTTCATCAGCCACGACCTGGCGGTCGTCCGCGCCCTCGCCCATGACATGATCGTGATCAAGGACGGCAAGGTGGTGGAAAGCGGCGCCAGCCACGACGTGTTCGAATCACCGCAGCATCCGTACACCAAAGAGCTGTTGGCGGCGGCGCATCCGCGGTAGGCATAATCCAGTGCCTGGCTTTGTACACAATCAGGATCAGCCCACATGAACACCACCGAAAGCCTGAAGGACTACCAGCGCGTTCGCCTGTTGGCGATCCGTTCGTTGTTCGAGATCATCGAGCAGTCGAGTGAAGGCACGGTGATCGTCGATCGCGACGCCAACATCGTCTGGATGAACGAACGCTATGCCAGGCGCTTCGGTCTGGCGTCGGCTGAAGTGGCCATCGGCAAGGCTTGCGAAAGCGTGATCCCCGGCAGCCTGCTGCGCGAGGTAGTGCGCACTGGCCGGCCGATTCTGCTCGACATGCAGGACACCCCCAAGGAACCGCTGGTGGTCATGCGCCTGCCGATTCACGACGATGCCGGCGTGGTGATCGGTGCGATTGGTTTTGCGCTGTTCGACGAGTTGCGCAGCCTCTCGCCAATGCTCAAGCGCTACATGAGCATGCAGGAAGAACTGGCCTCCACCCGTTCGCTGCTGCGGGCACGGCAGACCAAGTACAACTTCGCCCATTTCATCGGTACCAGCGCGGCCAGCCTCGAAGTCAAACGCCGCGCCCGGCGCAGTGCCAGCGCCGATTCGCCGGTGCTGCTGCTCGGCGAAACCGGCACCGGCAAAGAGCTGTTGGCGCAGGCTATTCACGGGGCGTCGCCACGTTCCCATAAAGCCTTCGTCAGCATCAACAGCGCAGCGATTCCCGAGTCGTTGCTGGAAGCCGAATTCTTCGGCACCGCCCCCGGCGCGTTCACCGGTGCAGACCGCAAGGGCCGTGCCGGCAAGCTGCAGATTGCCCAAGGCGGGACGCTGTTCCTCGATGAGATCGGCGACATGCCGCTGCCCCTGCAAAGCAAACTGCTGCGGGTGTTGCAGGAAAAAGAATTCGAACCGGTGGGCTCCAACGAAGTGATTCAGAGCGATGTGCGGGTGATCGCGGCGACCTCGACCGACCTTGAAGCGGCGATCAAACGCGGCGAGTTTCGTGCCGATCTGTATTACCGCCTCAACGTGCTACCGATCCAGGTGCCACCGTTGCGAGATCGCCTCGATGATTTACCGGCCCTGAGTGAAGCGATTCTCGAGGAGCTGCGCAGTCAGCATGAACTGAACCGCGAAGCGCTGGAGCTACTGGGACAACACGCCTGGCCGGGGAATATTCGCGAACTGCGCAACGTACTGGAACGGGCGGCGTTGCTCAGTGACGACCTGTTGCTGAATGTGCAGGATATTCGTGCAGCGATTGGTACGTTTACGCCAGTCGAACGCACCGCGCCCTTAATGATTGAATCGGTTGCCCATGAGACCTTCAGCGAGGCTCGGGAGCGGTTTGACCGGCAATTGATTGAATCTACCCTGGCGCAATGCGGGGGGAAGGTGATTGAGGCGGCGGCTCGGTTAGGGCTTGGGCGGTCGACGTTGTACAAGAAGATGGTGGCGCTGGGGATTGCCGAGTCTCTATAACGAGACGTAAATCTCCATTAGTAGACAGACCATCGCGGATAAGCCCGATCCCCCAGGGATCGCATCCTTCGAGAAAAACCTGCTCAACCTGTGGCAGCGGGCTTGCCAGCGATCAGGCCTGCAGCATCAAAAAAGTCTCAAATCAGAGACAAAAAACTGAATTTCGCTCTTCCACAGATAAAATATCCTTATATTTCAATACGTTGCTCCTGTGGCACGAAACTCGCTATAGCCCCTCCCGCACACAGCTTCACCACACAAAAATAACAATCCAGGAGACACACCATGAGTGTGATCATTGCCTTGGCAGCCCTCGCGCTGCTGATGCTCGCGGCCTACCGTGGCTACAGCGTTATCCTTTTTGCCCCGATTGCCGCCCTCGGCGCCGTTCTGCTCACCGACCCTTCCGCCGTCGCCCCCGCCTTCACCGGGGTGTTCATGGAAAAAATGGTCGGCTTCATCAAACTGTATTTCCCGGTGTTCCTGCTCGGCGCGGTGTTCGGCAAGCTGATTGAGTTGTCGGGTTTCTCGCGCTCCATTGTCGCGGCGGCGATTCGTCTGCTCGGCACCCGCCAGGCGATGCTGGTGATCGTCCTGGTCTGCGCCCTGCTGACTTACGGTGGCGTGTCGCTGTTCGTGGTGGTGTTTGCGGTCTACCCGTTCGCGGCCGAAATGTTCCGCCAGAGCAATATCCCTAAACGCCTGATTCCGGCGACCATCGCCCTCGGCGCGTTTTCGTTCACCATGGACGCCCTGCCCGGCACCCCGCAGATCCAGAACATCATTCCCAGCACCTTCTTCAATACCACCGCCTGGGCCGCGCCGTGGCTGGGTTTGATCGGCTCGATCTTCGTGGTCTGCGCCGGCATGCTGTTTCTGCAGCGCCAGCGCAACAAGGCTCAGGCCGCCGGTGAGGGCTATGGCACTGAACTGCGTAACGAGCCGGAAACCGCTGCAGACATCAAATTGCCCAATCCGTGGATCGCACTGTCACCGTTGCTGGCCGTCGGCATCATGAACCTGTTGTTCACCCAGTGGATTCCCCAGTGGTACGGCAAGACCCACAGCCTCGCACTGCCGGGCATGGCGGCGCCGGTGACCACTGAAATCGCCAAGCTCACGGCGATCTGGGCGGTTCAGGCCGCGTTGCTGGTCGGCATCATCATGGTGCTGGTGTTCGGCTTCCAGGCGATTCGCGGCAAGTTGGCCGAAGGCAGTCGAAGTGCGGTCGGGGGTTCGTTGCTGGCGGCAATGAACACCGCCTCGGAATACGGCTTCGGTGCGGTGATCGCTTCCTTGCCAGGCTTCCTGGTACTGGCCGACTGGCTCAAGAGCATTCCCAACCCGCTGGTCAACGAGGCGGTTACCGTAACCCTGCTGGCCGGCATCACCGGTTCAGCGTCGGGCGGCATGAGCATTGCGCTGGCAGCCATGGCCAATGACTTCATCGCCGCCGCCCATGCGGCCAACATTCCGCTGGAAGTGATGCACCGGGTTGCCGCGATGGCGAGCGGCGGCATGGACACCCTGCCGCACAACGGCGCGGTGATCACCTTGCTGGCGGTGACGGGCCTGACCCACCGCGAAGCCTACAAAGACATTTTCTGTATTACGCTGATCAAGACCCTGGCGGTCTTTGTGGTGATCGGTACTTTCTACGCCACTGGCATTGTGTGAGGTATTCATGACGACTCTTACGGGCAAGACTGCACTGGTCACCGGCTCCACCAGCGGCATCGGCCTGGGCATCGCCCTCAGCCTGGCAAAGGCTGGCGCCAACCTGATCCTCAACGGTTTCGGCGATGCCTCCAAGGTGATTGCCGAGGTTGGACAGTTCGGTGGCAAGGTCGGCCATCACCCCGCCGATGTCAGCGACCCGGCGCAGATTGCCGACATGATCGCCTACGCCGAGCGCGAGTTCGGTGGCGTGGACATTCTGGTGAACAATGCCGGCATCCAGCATGTGGCACCAGTGGAAGACTTTCCCGTGGAGCGCTGGGATTCGATCATTGCGATCAACCTGTCGTCGGTGTTCCACAGCACCCGTTTGAGCCTGCCGGGCATGCGCCAGAAAGGCTGGGGCCGGGTCATCAACATCGCCTCGGTGCATGGCCAGGTCGGGTCGGTGGGCAAGGCCGCTTACGTCGCGGCCAAGCACGGGGTAATCGGCTTGACCAAGGTGGTCGGCCTGGAAACCGCCACGACCAATGTCACCTGCAACGCGATTTGCCCAGGCTGGGTGTTGACGCCGCTGGTGCAGAAGCAGATCGATGACCGCATCGCGACCGGGATTGATCCGCAGCAGGCGCAGCATGATTTGCTGGCCGAGAAACAGCCTTCGCTGGAGTTCGTCACGCCGCCGCAACTGGGTGAGCTGGTGTTGTTCCTGTGCAGCGAGGCCGGCAGCCAGGTGCGGGGCGCGGCGTGGAATATTGATGGGGGGTGGTTGGCGCAGTGATGGACCGCTAACCCCTGTGGCGAGGGAGCTTGCTCCCGCTCGGCTGCGCAGCAGTCGCAAATTGGCTGATCCGACCATTTTTGCGGCGGCTTCGCCACCCAGCGGGAGCAAGCTCCCTCGCCAAAGAAGACTGTGTGCACACATAGAAGAAGAGGCAAACCATGTCCGACATTCTCTGGCAACCCGACGCCAAGCGCGTCGCCAAAACCCGCATGGAGGCCTTCCGGCGCTTCATCAATCAACGTCACCACCTCGACATCGCCGACTACGCCGATCTGCATCAATGGTCCATCGAGCAGCGGGTCGACTTCTGGCAAGCCATCGTCGATTTCTTTGATATCCGCTTCCACGATCAACCCGACGCGGTGCTGATCGAAGGCGATCATATGCCCAGCGCCCAATGGTTCCCAGGCGCCACCCTGAATTTCGCCGAACACCTGCTGCGCCGTCGCGACGATGCCGTGGCCGTTATCGCCATCGCCGAAAACGGCCAGCGTGAACAGCTGACCTGGGCCGAACTGGCCGAGCATGTCGCCGGCTTTCAAAACAGTCTGATCGCCGCCGGTGTCGGCCTCGGCGATCGCGTCGCCGCGTGCATGCCCAATACCTGGCAAACCCTGGTGGCCATGCTCGCGACCACCAGCCTCGGGGCGATCTGGTCCTGTTCCTCACCGGACTTCGGCACCCAAGGCGTGATCGACCGCTTCGGCCAGATCGAACCGAAGGTGCTGATCACCTGCGCCGGTTACCGTTATGCCGGCAAAGACATCGACCAGCGCACCAAGGTCAACGAAATCCTCGAACGCCTGCCGTCGCTGCAACAATTGATCGTCGTGCCTTACGCTCGACCACAGGCACGTACCGCAGACTTCTGCACCCACGCCGACGTGGCACTCTGGGATGAATTCTACGAACCCGGTGGCGAGCCGGATTTTGTCGCCGTGCCCTTCGCACACCCGCTGTACATCCTCTATTCCAGCGGCACCACCGGCGTGCCCAAATGCATCATTCACAGCACCGGCGGCGTACTGCTGCAACACGTCAAGGAACACGGCCTGCATTGCGATCTCGGCCCCGGCGACCGTTTGTTTTACTACACGACGTGCGGCTGGATGATGTGGAACTGGCTGGTCTCGGCCCTGGCCGTGGACAGCGCCGTGGTGCTGTACGACGGCTCACCGTTTCATCCCGGCCCCGAGCGTTTGATCGACCTGATCGACGACGAGCGAATCAGTGTGTTCGGCACCAGCCCCAAATACCTCGCGACACTGGAAAGCACGGGGGTGAAGCCTCGGCAAAGCCATGATCTTGGTAGCCTGAAAACCCTGCTGTGCACCGGCTCTGCGCTATCGCCGCAGAGTTACGACTATGTTTACCGCGACTTCAAGGCTGACCTGTGCCTGGCGTCGATGTCCGGCGGCACCGACATCGTTTCGTGCTTCGTGAACGGCAATCCGTGGCTGCCGGTGCGTCGCGGTGAAATCCAGGGCAAGAGCCTGGGCATGGCCGTCGAGGTCTGGAATGACGCCGGCGCTCCCGTAATGGGTGAAAAAGGTGAGCTGGTCTGCACCCGGCACTTTCCGGCGATGCCCATCGGCCTGTGGAACGACCCGACCGGCGAAAAGCTCCGCGCGTCCTACTTCAGCCAGTTTCCGGGCGTCTGGACCCAGGGCGATTACGCCGAACAATTGACTCACGGCGCAATGATGATTCACGGCCGCTCGGACGCCGTACTCAACCCCGGCGGCGTGCGCATCGGCACAGCGGAAATCTACCGTCAGGTAGAGAAAGTCCCGCAGGTGATCGACAGCGTGGCCATCGGCCAGCAGTGGCAGGATGACGTGCGGGTGGTGCTGTTCGTGCGTTTGCGCGATGGCGTCGAACTCGACGAGCCCCTGCAACAGCAGATTCGCCAGGTCATTCGCGCCAACACCACGCCACGGCATGTGCCGGCGAAAATCGTCGCGGTAACGGACATTCCACGCACCATCAGCGGCAAAGTGGTCGAGCTGGCGGTGCGGAATGTGGTGCATGGCCAGCCGGTGAAAAACACCGATGCGCTGGCCAATCCAGAGGCCCTGGAACAGTTCCGCGACCGCCCCGAGCTCAAGGACTGAACAACGTCTCTGGCGGGAGCTGCCGGTGTCAGTCCATCAGTCCCCATTCGCCGGGTGGTGCTTGGGGGCCCGGGGATGTTTCCGCATGCAGCTTCAGTCGCAGGCGCAAATTGTTCACCGAGTCCGCGTGCTTCAGCGCCTCCTCCTCATCGATCGCACCCTCTTCAACCAACGCGAACAGCGCGCTATCGAACGTCTGCATGCCCTGCTCGACGGACTTCTCCATGATTCCCTTGAGCTCATCGAATTCGTTACGGCGGATCAAGTCACCAATGGTCGGCGAACCGAGCATCACTTCCACCGCCGCCCTCCGTTGCCCATCACGGGTACGCACAAGCCGTTGGGAAACGAACGCTTTGAGATTGTTGCCCAGGTCATGCAGCAGTTGCGTCCGCCGCTCCTCCGGGAAGAAGTTGATGATACGGTCCAGCGCCTGATGGGCGTTGTGGGCATGCAAGGTGGAAATCACCAGGTGCCCGGTGTCGGCAAACGCCAACGCATGCTCCATGGTTTCGCGGTCGCGGATCTCGCCGATCAGCACCACATCCGGTGCCTGGCGCAGGGTATTCTTCAACGCCGCATGAAAACTGCGGGTATCCACGCCGACCTCGCGCTGATTGATGATCGACTTCTTGTGCCGATGAATGTATTCGACCGGGTCTTCGATGGTGATGATATGGCCGCTGCTGTGGCGGTTGCGATAATCGATCAACGCCGCCAGTGAGGTAGACTTGCCTGAGTCGGTGGCGCCGACGAACAGCATCAGCCCCTGTTTGAGCATGACCGTTTCCAGCAGGACCGCTGGCAACCGGAGGTCTTCGAAACGTGGAATGTCGAGTTTCACATTACGCACCACAATCGACATGTCGTTGCGCTGCTTGAAAATGTTGACCCGAAAACGCCCGACACCCGGCAAAGAGATCGCCAGGTTCATCTCCAGTTCCCGATCGAACTCCAGCCGCTGCTCGGCGTCCATGATGGACATGGCAATCGCCGTGATTTCCCCCGGTTTGAATGGCTGGTCGGTCAAGGGTTTAAGCACACCATCAAACCGTGCGCAGGGTGGCGCGCCGGTGGACAGGTACAGATCGGAACCCTCCTGGCTGGCCAGAATCTTCAAAAGCCCATCGATTTCCATGGCAAAAAACACCCGCGAAGCATTGAATGAACAGAAATGACCCCAAAAACGGGTCATACCGCGACTAACGCTCTAGGATAGTACGCCGCCAAACTGACTGACGTGCAGGAACACTTTGATGAACGCAACACCCACCGGCAGCGATGCCCAGGCCCTGATTGCCAGACTGGACTGGTCGCGCACCCCGCTCGGCAGCGCCAGTGCCTGGCCGCAGAGCCTGCGTACGGCGGTGGACATCGTGATTCACTCACCGATGCCGATGCTGTTGCTGTGGGGGCCGGAACTCACGCAGATCTACAACGACGGCTTCGCCCTGTTGGCCGGCAGCAAGCATCCGCACGCTTTCGGACAACCGACACACCAGATCTGGCCAGAACTCAAAGACTTTACCGACCCGATTTACAGCGCCGTCCTACAGGGCCAGGTGCGAACCTACAGCGAACAGCGCTTTACCCTGCAACGTGACAATGACGAGTCCGACTTCTGGCTGGATTTGACCTACAGTCCGATCCGCGATGAAAGCGCCGAGGTCGCCGGGATTCTGGTCACTGCCATCGAAACCAACGAACGCCGACGCATTGCCCTCGAACTTGAACAACGCTCGGCCGCCAGCCTGAAGGCTCAGCGCGAAACCGAGGAACGCCTGCAATTGGCGCTGGCCGCCACCGACGCCGTCGGCACCTGGGACTGGGACATCAGCGAAGACCGCTTCATTGCCGATGCCCACTTTGCCCAGTTGCACGGTATCGATCCGCTACTCGCCAGCCAATTGCCAATCAGCGACTACCTGGGAGCAGTGCATCCGGAAGACCGTGCGATGGTCACCCGCAGCATCAAGCACTGCATCACCCACGGCACCGAATACGCCGAGGAGTATCGCCTGCTGCAACCCAACGGTCAGCTGCGATGGGTGTTTGCCCGGGGCCGCTGCTACAAGGATCACCATGGCCGGCCCATCCGTTTCCTCGGCGCCGCCCTGGACCTGACCGAACGCAAACACACCGAACAGGCGTTGCGCCAGAGCCAGACCGAGCTGCAACTGATCATCCACGCCATACCGATCCTGATCAGTTACGTCGACAGCGAGGAACGCTTTCGCCTGAACAACGCCGCATACCTGGATTGGTACGGCCTGACGCCCCAGGAACTCTACGGTCGGACCATTCGTGAGGTGCTGGGTGACGAAGCCTACGCCTTGCGCGCCGAATACATCGCCGAAGCACTGGCAGGCAGAACCTGTTGCTTCAGCATCAGCACGCCGCATCGTGATGGCAGCACCCGTCAGGCCTTGATGAACTACCTGCCCCGCCACGGGCCGGATGGCGCGGTGAACGGTTTCTACATTTTCGTGATCGATGAAACCGAACGCAAACAGACCGAAGAAGCCTTGCGCAATCTCAACGAAACCCTTGAAGAACGCGTTGCCGCCCGCACCCAGCAATTGGCCGAAGCGAACCAGCGCCTGCAAAACGAGATGTTCGAGCGCGAACGTGCTGAAGACGCCTTGCGCCATGCGCAGAAAATGGAAGCGGTCGGTCAGCTCACTGGCGGCATTGCCCATGACTTCAACAACATGCTCACCGGGATTATCGGCAGCCTCGACCTGATGCAGCGCTACATCGCTGACGGTCGCGCCGCCGAGATCGGCCGTTTCACCGAGGCGGCCGTGTCGTCGGCCAACCGCGCGGCCGCCCTGACCCATCGCCTGCTGGCATTCTCCAGACGCCAGTCGCTGGATCGCAAGACGCTGAATGCCAACGCGCTGATTCATTCCCTGGAAGACCTGCTCAGCCGCACCAAAGGCGATCACATCGCGCTGAAGCTGCGACTGGCCGATGAAGCCTGGCCGGTCAGCACCGACGTCAGCCAACTGGAAAACGCGTTGCTCAACCTGGTGATCAACGCCCGCGACGCCATGCCCGATGGCGGCGAGTTGCTGATTGAAACGGCCAATGTTTACCTCGACAGCAGCGATATCACCACCCTGGAAACAGTCAAGCCCGGGGATTACGTGATGATTGCCGTCAGCGACAACGGCACCGGCATGACCCCGTCGGTGCTGGCCAAGGCGTTCGATCCTTTCTTCACCACCAAACCCATCGGCCAGGGCACAGGGCTTGGTTTGTCGATGATTTATGGTTTTGCCCAGCAGTCTGGCGGCCACGTCAAACTCCACAGCGTTCCAGGCCAGGGCACCTGCGTTCGCCTTTACCTGCCGCGGCTGTATTTCCCGGAACCGGAGAACACGCTAATGCCCTTCAGCGGCGAGGCGCCAGCGGCGATTGCCGGTGAAACCGTGATGTTGGTGGAGGATGATCCGGCCGTGCGCATGCTGGTCCTCGACTTGCTGAATGAGCTGGGTTATCACGCCCATGAAGCCGAAGACGCGAAGTCTGCCCTGCCCTTGCTGGAGTCCGACGTGCGCGTGGATCTACTCGTGACCGATGTCGGGCTGCCGGGCATGAACGGTCGGCAACTGGCAGAAATCGCGCGCCAGCACCGGCCGGAACTCAAGGTGCTGTTCATGACCGGCTACGCGGAGAAAGCCGCCGAACGCCAGGGTTTCCTCGAGGAAGGCATGGACATGGTGGCCAAACCGTTTTCCATTGATCTGCTGGCCAACAAGATTCGCGCGATGATCGGCCAACCGTAGGAGCTGCCGCAGGCTGCGATCTTTTCAGCGAGTTAGGGCATAATCGCGCGCCCCACGCTGGCACCCGCATAGCCACCACCGTTGCAAGGTATCTGCCCCAATGAAAGCTCAAGCCCGCCATATTCTGGTGAAAACCTCGGAAGAAGCCGAGCAGCTCAAACAACGCATCGCCAAGGGCGAAGCCTTCGATGTGCTGGCCAAGAAATACCCGGCAAGCGCGGCGGTGATCTGGGTGAAGTGCGGCCGGGGCAGATGGTGGGTGTGATTGACGCGGTGATCTTCAAGAAACCGCTGCGGGTGGTGCACGGACCGATCAAGAGCAAGTTCGGGTATCACCTGGTACAGGTGTTTTACCGGGATTGATCGGTTGGCCGAGACCTCCTGCGACGAGGGAGCTTGCTCCCGCTCGGCTGCGAAGCAGTCGTAAAACCTGAGAATGCGGTGTGCCTGACAGTATGTGCTTTCAGGTATTGGGGCTGCTTCGCAGCCCAACGAGAGCAAGCTCCCTCGCCACACATCATTCGTCTCAGTCTTTGGGGATCAACGCCCCCGGCACCTGAATCACTCGACTCGCCAACCGATGCCCGGCCTCGGCCGCTTCTACCGGGCTGCCGCCCTTGAGCCGACTGGCAAGGTACGCCGCACTGAACGAATCCCCCGCCGCCGTGGTATCGACCACGCGTTCAACCTTGTGCGCCGGCACCTCGAACGACTCGCCGTCACAACGAATCAGACACGCCTCGGCGCCGCGCTTGAGCACCACTTCCGGCGTGCCCATTTGCGCGTAAGCGGCAAACACCGCCTCGCAACCGGAAAAATGGAACAGCGCCTGCTCGTCATCCACCGTCAGCAACGCGAGGTCGACATACGGCAACACGCTGCGATAAGCCGCCCGAGCCTCCTCGATCGACGCCCACAAACGTGGCCGGTAATTGTTGTCGAACACAATGCGCGCATCGCGCTGCCGGGCTTCGATCAGGGTTTCCAGCAGTTTCGCCCGACCTTGCACGCCAAGCACCGCCAGGGTGATGCCGCTGAAATACAGCACGTCGTAGTCCGGCAACGCCGCGAGAATGGGGGCCGCCGCCGGGGTGGTGAAGCAGTCACGGACCGCGGCTTCGTTGCGCCAATAGAGAAAACGGCGCTCGCCGGCGGCGTCGGTCTGGATGCAATACAGCCCGGGCAAGCGGCCGGGCAAGCGCTGGACCCTGCCCAGACCGATGTTTTCGTCGGCCCAGCTCTGGCACATGGCGTCGCTGAAACTGTCATCGCCCAGGGCAGTGACGTAATCCACCGCACCGCCATCGCCCAGTTCGCGGGACAGGTAGACCGCGGTGTTCAAGGTATCGCCGCCGAAGCTCTGTTGCAGACTGCCGTCGGCACGTTGCTGCAGCTCGATCATGCATTCGCCGATCAGGGCGATACGCGGGGCGTTGGGGCCGAGGGTGTTGATGGTGTTCATGTTTTCAAATCTCTGGTGTTTCTATGTTGTCTGGGATGGCCCTATCGCGAGCAGGCTCGCTCCCACAGGGGGAACGCATTCCATTGTGGGAGCGCCTGCTCGCGATAGCCGCTCCTCGGCTCCGAACCTTAGAAACAGGTTTCCATGGTTTCGATGACATTCAACTGCTCATCCACCAGACACCCGGTCCGCCACTTGTCGAACGTCAGGCACGGGTGCGAAGTCCCGAACGAAATGATATCGCCCACCCGCAACTCAACACCTGGTGCCACCGTCATGAACGCATGCTGGTCCATTACCGCCGTCACCTTGCAGGCGCTGACATCGTCGCCCTTCGCCGGCACCGCGCCGGCCTTGTAACGCAGCAACGGCACCGGCAGACCGGCGTCGTAGGCCACATCGCGCTTGCCCAGAGCGATCACCGCAAAACCCGGCTCCGGCAACGACTGCACGTGAGCCCAGACTTCCAGCGCCGGACGCAGGCCTTCGTGCAAATCGCTGCGGCGGTCGAGCACGCAGCATTGCGCTTCTTTATAGATGCCATGGTCGTGCGCCACGTAGCTGCCGGGGCGCAATACGCTGAGGAAACGGCCGGCGGCGTTCTGCGTTTCGAAGGATTCGGCAATCAGGTCGTACCAGGCTGAACCCGACGCGGTGATGATCGGCTTGGCAATGGCGAACGCGCCACTGTCCTGCAACTGCACCGCCAGACGCACCAACGACGCCGCAAACTCACGGATGCCGGTGACGGCATGATCACCATGGATCACGCCTTCATAGCCTTCAATGCCGGTCAACGCCAATGCCGGTTGGGCGTTGATGGCTTTGGCCAGCGCGAGCACTTCCTCTTCCGTACGGCAGCCACAACGACCGCCGACCACGCCGTACTCGATCATCACGTTGAGGCGTACGCCGCGCGAAGCGAAATACGCGCCGAGGTCCGCGACGTTGTCCGGGTGATCGACCATGCAATGGAAATCGAACGTCGGGTCCGCCAGCAAATCAGCGATCAGCGCCATGTTCGGCGTACCGACCAGTTGGTTCGCCATCAGCACCCGACGGACGCCATGGGCATATGCCGCACGGGTTTGCGTGGCGCTGGCCAGGGTAATGCCCCAGGCGCCGGCGTCCAGTTGGCGGCGAAACAGTGCCGGGGTCATGCTGGTCTTGCCGTGGGGCGCGAGTTCGGCGCCGCTATTGCTGACGAACGCCTGCATCCAGCGAATGTTGTGTTCCAGCGCCTCGCGATGCAGCACCAGCGCTGGCAGGCTGACGTCGCGCACCAGGTGGGCACCGGTCTGGGCGAAACCCTTTTCCACGGCGGCAGTATTTTGGGCAGTAGACATGGTCGAACTCCTCACATTCGCGGCCGCAGGCAGCCGCTGTTATTCGTTAATGCGACGGGCCAGGCGGTTGGCGTTGTCGATCAACACCCGGCGATAGTCGTTGTAATGTGTCTTGGCATCGGCCCGCGGGGCGACGATGCACAAGGTAGCAATGGCCACGCCGTTCGGGTCTTTGACCGGGGCGGCGAAGCAATGGGTAAAGGTGTCGGCGACGCTGTCGAACGAGAAAAACCCGTCGATACCGGCCTGACGGATTTCACCGAGAAACTGCTCCAGCGGCAGGCGCTCGCCGTTGGGCAGGATGAAGTCGTCGTGATCGATCAGGTCGATGATTTCCTCGTCACTCAGGTGCGCCAGCAACAGGCGTCCGGATGCGGTCCACGGAATTGGGGCGTTCTCGCCGATGTCCGAGGAAATGCGGAAATGCCGCTCGCCCTCTTTCATCAATGCCACCGTGTACTTGCGCCCATTGAGCAGGCACATCTGCGCGGTTTCATGGGTCTGGCTGACGATCTCCTGCAAGGCGTGGTCGGCCTCGCGGGTCAGGTCGAAGTGGCGCAAATGCGCCTGGCCGAGAAAATACAGCTGACGGCCGAGGTAGACGTGACCGTCCTTGCCCACAGGCTCGAGAATCCGCCGTTCCAGCAGCGAGGCCACCAGTTCGTAGACCGTGGATTTCGGGCTGCCGATGCCGCTGGCGATTTCATTCGGACGCAGGGGCTGGCCGATTTCCTTGAGGAAATCGAGGATATCGAACGCCCGGTCCAGACCGCGAGCCCGGCGCTTGATGGTGTCTTCGGTCATTTCAGTGGTTCCCATACAAATTCGACCTGTAGGAGCTGTCGCAGGCTGCGATCTTTTGATCTTGCCCTTGCAGCATGTCCAGAAAACGGCAAAAGATCGCAGCCTTCGGCAGCTCCTACAAGAGCCATCGAGAATCAGGCCTTTTTCTTGTACGCGATGCAGTCGATCTCGACTTTGCAATCCACCATCATGTTCGCCTGCACACAGGCACGGGCCGGAGCGTGTTCGGGTTTGAAGTACTCGGAGAAGACCTTGTTGAAACTGGTGAAATCCCGCGGATCCTCCAGCCACACGCCCGCACGCACCACATCTTCCAGGCCATAACCGGCCTCTTCCAGAATCGCGATCAGGTTCTTCATAGTCTGGTGAGTCTGCTCGACGATGCCGCCCACAATGATCTCGCCATCCAGCGCCGGCACTTGCCCGGACACGTGCAGCCAACCATCGGCTTCAACGGCACGGGCGAAAGGACGAGGCTGGCCGCCAGCGGCGGTGCTGCCGGTGCCGTAACGAGTAATGCTCATGTGTGTTTCTCCTGATTGAAAGGGGTTTAGAACCGAGTGTTTTTCAGAAACTCGGCAAGACGCGGCGATTGCGGGCGTTCGAACAGCTCCTTGGGTGGCCCCTGCTCTTCGATCCGCCCCTGATTCATGAAAACGATCTTGTCCGAGACCTCGAAGGCGAAACGCATTTCGTGGGTTACCAACAGCATGGTCATGCCGTCTTCGGCGAGCCCCTTGATCACGCTCAACACTTCGCCCACCAGCTCCGGGTCGAGGGCCGAGGTGACTTCGTCGAACAGCATCAGGCTCGGGTTCATCGCGATCGCCCGGGCAATCGCCACACGCTGTTGCTGACCGCCAGACAACTGACCGGGATAATGATCACGTCGCTCCAGCAGGCCGACCCGCTCCAGCCACTTTTCCGCCAGGGCCACGGCCTCGTCCTTGTGCAGTTTCTTGACCTTGAGCAGACCGAGGGTGACGTTCTGCAAGGCTGTCAGGTGCGGGAACAGATTGAATTGCTGGAACGCCATGCCGGTCATGGCGCGATGCCGGGCAATGACTTTTTCCGGGTGCCGTACGCGCTTGCCGTTGACCTCGTCATAACCGATGGACTCGCCATCGAGCACGATCTGCCCACCCTGAAACTCTTCGAGCATGTTCACGCAGCGCAGCAGCGTGGTCTTGCCCGAACCGCTGGAACCGATCAGCGTGACCACGTTGCCGCGCTGCAGGGTCAGGTCTACGCCCTTGAGCACTTCCAGCTGGCCATACTTTTTGTGCAGCCCGCGAATGTCCAGCAGGGGCTGCCCGTTTTGAGCGTTCGAAACTTGAGGTTGAGTCATGGCAAGGCCACCCGCTTTTCAATGTGCCGGCCGAGTAATTCGATGGCGTAGTTGATGACGAAAAACAGAAATCCGGCAGGGTCATGAACGTCCGGGCGATAATCTGCTGGGTGCTGAGCAGCAACTCGGCGACGCCGATCACCGACAACAGCGTCGAGGCCTTGACGATCTCGGTGGACGAGTTGACCCAGGTCGGCAGGATCTGCCGCAACGCCTGGGGCAACAGCACATAGCCGAGGGATTGGAAAAACGTCAGGCCAATCGCCTTGCTCGCTTCCATCTGTCCGCTCGGCAACGCTTGCAGCGCACCGCGCACAATCTCGGCGACGTGGGAACCGCAGAACAGCGTCAACCCCAAGGCACCGGCCTGAAACGCGCTGATCTGCCAGCCCAGCGCCGGCGCCATGTAGAAGCAGGCCAGCACCAGCACAAACACCGGCGTGCCGCGAATGATGTCCACGTAGAAACGGAACGGTGCGCGCATCCAGAACTTGCCGTAGGTCAGCACCAGCCCCGTGACAATGCCGACCATCGTGCCCAGCAAAATCGCCAGGGCCGACACCTGCACACTGGTGAGAAAGCCTTGCCACAACACTTCGCGGGCAACCCACAATTCATGCAACCAACTGGGTGATTCGTACATGGGGCCTCCTATCGGCGGATCGCCAGACGCTGCTCGAGGTAACGCAGCATCATGGCAATGAGGTAACAGGCCGCAACATAGAGCGCTGTAGTGACCATCCAGGTTTCAATCACCCGGTAGCTCTCGACATTGATCTTGCGCGCGTAATAGGTCAGCTCCGGCACGGCAATCGCCGCCGCCAGCGAGGTGTCCTTGAACAGCGAAATGAAGTTGTTCGACAGGCGCAGCATCACCGGGACGGTGACGTAGGCCTTGACCTGCCACTCGCCCAGACCGATCGCCAACCCGGCTTCGCGCTGCCCCTTGGGAATGCTCAACAAGCCGCCACGGAACACTTCGGTCAGGTAAGCCCCGGCGTACAGCGACAGGGTGATGATGAACGACGGGATCTTGTCCAGACGAATGCCGAGACTCGGCAAGGCGAAGTAAATCAACAGAATCAACACCAGAATCGGCGTATTGCGGATCACCGTCACATACACCGATGCCAGCACCCGCAACGCGCGATGCTTTGACAGCAAGGCAAACGCCATCAGCAGGCCGATCACGCAGCCGATGGCGATCGACACCAGCGCCAGCTCAAGGCCCAGACCGAGCCCCGCCAGCAAGGTGTCGAAATCGCGCCACACGGCGGCAAAGTTCAACTGATAGTTCATGGTCAGCAGTACCTTGAACGGGGCGCCGCTCTCACGGGATCATTTGAATTCGACAGGGAAACCGATGGCTGGAGTAGGCAGATCGACACCGAACCACTGTTTGAAGGACGCCGCGTAAGTCGGGAACTCAACGCCGGTCATGGCTTCATGCAGGGTGGTGTTGACGAAGTTCAGCCAGTCCTGATCGCCACGCTTTACGGCACAGGCGTAGGTTTGCGGGCTCCAGGCGTAGGACGGGCTGCGATAGCGGCCGGGGTTCTGCACCATCAGGTATTTCACCGACGACTGATCGGTGGCGGCGGCGTCGGCACGGCCGGAGTTCACGGCCTGATACATCAGGTCCACGCTGTCGTACTGATCGACCTTGGCTTTGGGCAGTGCCTGATGCACCAGCTCTTCGGCGTACACGTTCTGCAGCACCGCCACGGTCACGCTGTCATTGGCCGCCTTGAGGTCTTCGATTTCCTTGTACTTGCTGTTCGCCGGCAACAGCAGGCCGACACCTTCGCGGTAGTACGGCAACGTGAAGGCGACCTGTTGCGCACGGCTGGCGGTCACGGTGATGAACTGGCAGCTCATGTCGACCTTGTCGGTCAACAGGTTGGGAATCCGCGCATCGGATGACTGCACCACAAACTCGACCTTGCTCGGGTCGTTGAACAACCCTTTGGCGACCATCCGCCCGATATCGATATCAAAACCCTGCAACTTGCCATCCGCTCCCTGGAAATGCCACGGCGCGTTGGTACTGCCCGTACCCACGATCAGTTTCCCGCGGGCCAGCACACTGTCGAGCTTGCTGTCCGCCGCCTGGGCAACGCCCACGGCAGCAGCCGAAGCCGCAAAGAGAAAAACACACGCTTTAAACAAGGAAGGTCGGCGATGCATGGCAAGCACTCCAGGATGATG
>LNAP01001583.1_pt1 | contig 23813 bp, 18 predicted proteins | sample 602601 | NCBI WGS metagenome assembly LNAP01 (sample SAMN02440304, study PRJNA202911) | soil metagenome | biome: Subtropical and temperate rainforests or woodlands; isolation source: soil samples (1 kg each in a 20% v/v slurry with milli Q water) were... ...
CGGCGCGCCAGCCCAGGCTGCGCCGGCCTTCGCGTACCGCCATGCGCCCGCGCGGCAGGTTGTCGCTGCGCGGCACCCACGCCACCGTCAGCACCGGCTTGCCATCGCGGTCGAGCAAGTCGTGGCGTGCAGGAAACCGGTCCAGCGGCGCGCTGTGCGAAAACGGCTGTTGCAGCGAGTCGGCCAGCAGATACGATCCGTCCGGCGAGAACTGCGTGCCGCGATACATGCCCGGCCCGGCCCAGCGGCTGGCCGCGCCCTGCAGCGGCACCCGCACCAGCACCGAGGTGGTCAGCGCCTCGAAGTTGGCATCGTCGACCGGGCCGGTCAGCATGTCCTGATAGGTACGGTTCGATGTCTTGCTGCCATCGCTGACGCTGACGATCGGCCCTGCCGGGATCGCCGCCTGCGCATCGGTCAGCGCCCGCGGCGACTCCGGCAACATCCGCACCAGCAGCGCACGACCGTCCTTGAACCAGGTGATCGGGTTGCCCAGGCTGGCGTTGGCGCGCGCGTCGGTGAGCCGGCGCGCGCTGGCGCTGGCCAGATCCAGCACCCAGATCTCGACACCCTCGTCGGCGGTGTGGGTAAAGGCCAGGCGGGTTTCGTCGGGCGACCAGGTGAAGTACGCCAGCCGCGCCCGCGGCGGCAACCCGCCGACCGGGATGGGACCCGCCGCATCGACCCGCTGCAACGCCAGCCCGCGGCTGTAGGCGAGCCGGACCGGCCGGTTGTCGCTGAGCGTGATGGTGTTGGCGACGTGCGTGCGCGGATCGATGCGCAGCCCGCCCAGGCGCAGTTCCGGCGCGGACAGCTCGGCCAGCGGCGGATAGGCGTCCTGTTCCAGCAACACCAGGACCGCATGACGGCTGTCGCTGATCACCTCCGCTGGCGCTGGCGCATCCGCCAGCGCCAGGATCTCCGCAGGCGGCTGCCGGTAAGCCGGCGGCGTCTGCGCCGCCATGCTCGCCGTCAGCATCGCCAACGTCGGGAACAGCCATGCTCGGATCATCCGGGTCGGCACTCCTGGGTGGAATGGGGAAGCCGGCCGCGCACGGGCGCGACGGCTACGGCATCATGCCGGGCGTGGCTCGCGCGGCTTCGACCGCGCCCGCCCCGACAACGCCGCGCGGCAATGCAGATAGAACGCTTCGGTCAACGGCGTCTCGCGCACATTGGCCGACGACATGAACACGTATTCCTGCTCGATCGCCGGCGCGAAACGGCGGATGCACACGCCGGTCCACAGCGAGCGGCGCGACAGCAGCTCGTTGACGATGGCGATGCCGATGCCCTCGGCCGCCAGCGCACAGGCCGCGCCGACGTTGTGGGTCTCCAGCCGCACATTCGGATGCACCCCGGCCTGCTGGAACGCCCGGCCGATCCGCATGCGGGTGTCGCCACCGCGGTGGCCCACCAGAATGAGCGGTTCGCCGGCCAGATCCCTGGCGCCGATCGGACGCTTGCCCGCCGACAGCGGATGCGCCGGCGGCAACACGCAGACCGTGGGGCTGCTGATCAATGGCCGCAGGCGGATGCCGGGATGATCCAGCGGCAGCTTGCCGAAACCGCAGTCGGCGGTGCGCGTCGCGACCAGGTTCATCACGGTCGGCCGGGTGCGCGAATCGATGTTGATATGGATCTTCGGATGCAGCGTCAGGAAGGTGGCAACCAGTTTCACCAGCGGCCCTTCGGCGAAACTCGGCGGCGCCACCACGCGCAGTTGCCCGGCATTGGTCTGGCGGATGTCCTTGGCCAGCACGTTGATCCGCTCGACGCCCTGCAGGGCCAGATCCACCTCCTCGAACAGCATCAGCGCCTGCGAGGTCGGCAGCAGCCGGCCCTTGCTGCGATGGAACAGCTTGAAACCCAGCTCGGCTTCGAACTGCGCCAGCAGCCGGCTGACCGCCGGCTGGCTGAAACCCAGGCTGCGCGCCGCCGCAGTCACCGAACCGAGCTGGATGATCTCGCGGAAGGCTTCCAGAGTCTTGATATTGTCGAGTTTCATGGCTGGGCGGCACCTGGCGGCTACAAATCGGCTGCGTGTGAACGTACACGATCGCACCGGATGCCGGCACCGCGCTTATCCATCGTCGCGCAGCGGCAACACCGGCAACAGCAACTGCGACGGATGCGCGCGATCCATGTGCACGCGGTTGTGCGCCACCCGCGCCTCGCGCCAGCGGCCCGGCGCGGCATCGGTATTCGGGTTGAGGTCGAAATGCGGATAGTTGCTGCTGGACACGTCCAGCCGGATCCGGTGCCCCTGCCTGAACCGGTTGGCGGTGGCGAAAGCCTCGACCTCGACCTCGACCACTTCCCCCGGCACCAGCAGGCGCGGTTGCTCCCACGAATCCCGGTAGCGCAGGCGCAGGATGCCGTCGCTGAGATTCATGGCGAAACCCTGCGGGTAGTCCGCGCTGGGCGGGTACTCGTCGATCAGCTTGATCGTGATGTCCGTGTCCACGCAATCGGACGACACGAACAGCCGCGCGCGGATGCTGCCGGCGATCCCGACATCCTGCGCCAGCGGCGCGCTGCGGAAACACAGCACGTCGTCGCGCTCGCCGATATCGCGACCGCTGCCGCTGCAGCCGAAGAAGCGTGCGTCATCGCGCTGGTCGAACGCGCCCGGCGGCATGATCGCCTCGGCCGAGGTGATGGTGCCGCCGATGGTCGGTACCGGCTGCGCCGGATCATAGACATAGTCCAGCGCCGCGAGCGGATCCGTCGACGGCGCGGCATCGAGCCGGCCATCGGCGTGCAGGTGCCACGCCCGCGTGGCGGTGCCGGGCAACGGCCAGTCGTCGGCATGCAGCCAGCGCCCGCCATGCTCCAGCCGGCCATCGGCGTTGCGCCGGCCGCTGCCGCCGCCCATCACGAAGATCGATACCCGGCCACGCGCAAATGGATCGTCGCCGCTTCGCCCCAGCACGTGGTCGTACCACGCGCGGCGCAACTGGTAGAACGAACCGCCGAAGGCGGCATCCAGGGTCGACTGCGGCCCGAAGTCGACATCGCCCGAATGCGTCTGCGAGCGCCGGCCGTGGATCCACGGCCCCATCACCAGGTGCACCGGCCCACGCTTGCGTCGCGACAGGCCAAGGTAATTGTCGGTGGCGGTGCGCACGTACGGGTCGTACCAGCTCGACATGTGCACCATCGGCACGTCGGCATAGCGGTCGTAATGACGCTCGCCGCACAGTTCGACCTGCTGCCAGTACGCGCTGAAATCGCCGTGTTCCCACTGCTCGAACAGGTAGTCCTCGTACTCCGGCGCGGCGCTGACCGGCGAGTCGCCGCGCGCCCACGGCATGCGCCGGAACCAGGCGCGAATGTCCTGCGCCTGCAGCGCCGCCTTGCGCACCGGGTCCTGTTGCGTGCGCGGACTCAGCAGCGCGTGCTTGTACGCCCAGGTCGCCTGCTTGAGTTCGAACGCACCGCCCTGGCGAATGCCACCCTGATAGGCGTTGGAGAACCCGCCGGAATCGACGAACTGCGCCGTCAGCGCCGCTGGCGCAAGGCTGCCCAGCGCGGTCTGCACGTGCGCGCAGTACGACAGCCCCTGGGTCAGCACGCGACCGTCGCTCCACGGCTGCGCCGCCAGCCATGCCAGCGTGTCGTAGCCGTCCTCGGCCTCGTTGGTGTACTTGGTGAACACGCCCTGCGAACGGTAGCGGCCGCGGCAATCCTGCATCGCCACCACGAAACCGTGGCTGGCGAACCAGCGCGCGATCTGCGGTTTCGACAGCGGCAGCGGCTGCCCCGCCACGACGTCCGACTGCGCGGTGCCGGACTTGTCGTACGGCGTGCGCTCCAGCAGGCACGGCCAACGCGGTGCGACGGAACCTTCTGCCGCCACCGGCACATACAGATCGACGGCCAGTTGCACGCCATCGCGCATTGCCACCATCACATCCGGGCTGAGGCCCACTGCGTATGGGCCTTCGCCCAGACCTGCCGCCACGCCGTCAACACCACTCACCAGTGCGTGCTCCATGCCGCTGCCGATGGCCATGCTCAATAACCGATCCGCGTGGCGATCAACAAAAACACCATCGCCACCGCGGTCAGCACCAGGGTCAGCGGCAACATGAAACGCACCCACTGGCCGTAGGGCACCTTCGCCATCGCCAGCATCGCCAGCATCAGCCCGGAGGTGGGGCTGACCATCGCCATCAGGCCGTTGCCGAACAGGTAGGCCAGCACCACCGAGTTGCCATGCAGACCCGACAGTTGCCCGATCGGCCACAGGATCGGAATGCTGATCGCGGCCTTGGCCGAGGTCGACGGAATCAGGACATCCAGGCCCGCCTCGGTGAACATGATGGCCAGCGACGCAATCCACGACGACTGCTCGTGGATCAGTCCGGCCATCCCGTTGACCACCGTGTCGAGGATCTGCGCCTGCTGCAGCAGCACGTGGATGGCGCCGGCCAGGCCGATCAGCAGCGAGGGCAGGATCATGCCCTTGATGCCGTCGATGAAGGCGTCCGCGCTGGCACGCGCGCCCAGGCCGCCGACCACGGCAAGCACCGCAGTGACCGCCAGATAGAACGCGCTGAGTTCGTTGTAGTGCCAGCTCCAGGTGCGCCCGGCGTAGACCATCAGCACGATCGCCAGGCCCAGCAGCAGCAGCACGCCCATGTGACGCCCGGACAGGGACCGTGCATCGGCCGCAAAATCCGCCTTGACGAAGCCGCTGCGGCGGATGCGGTACAGCAGGTAGGCAACGCCGATCGGCAGGAAGATTCCCAGCACCGCCAGGCGCATGCCGAAGCCGCTGAAGATCGGCACCTGCACGATACCCTGCGCGATCGGCAGGACCACCGGGTTGCTGACCGAGGCGATGTAGCCGATCTTGGCCGCGATCAGCAGCATGGCCACCGCGTACAGCCCGTTGAGCCGCAGCCGCTCGGCCATCGACAGCAACACCGGCAACACCACCAGGTATTCCGAAATCAATCCGAGGAACGAGCTGCCCGCCGCCAGCGCGCACATCAGCACCGGCGCCAGCAGGTAGATGTTGCCGCGCGAGCGGTGCACCAGCTGGTCCAGCCCGGCGTCCAGCGCGCCGGTCTGCTTGAACACGCCGAACATGCCGCCGACGAACATCACCATGAAGATCAGCGGCGCGTTGCGCACCAGGCCCAGCGGGATCGACTGCAGCACCGTGACCACGCCGGCCGGCCGGGCCAGTTCGCTGGCGCTGCCCAGACCGAGCAGGTGCAGCCAGTCGCGGGACTTCTCGACCACCGTGTACGTTCCCGGCACCACCCGTCCATCGACGCGCTGGAACGAACCCGAGTCCAGCACATAGGTCAGCACCGCGCACAGCAGCAACACGGACAGCAGCATCAGCACCGGGTGCACGTCGATCGCGCGGCGGGGACGGCCTGCGGGTTTGTCGCCAGTGACGGGGCTCTTGGCCATGCCGGGAGTTTCCATGTGTTTGACGAAGCCTCACGGCACCGGCGGTCGCCCGTATCGCACGGACGCCGCCGGCGCTCGCGTCAGAGGCTGATGGCCGCTTTCACGTAGATGAAACGGCCACGCGGGTTGTAGGTGCTCATGTCGAAGTTCAGGTCGCCGCCATTGACGTAGGACAGCGGCGGCTCCTTGTCGAACAGGTTCTGCACACCCACGGTGAACGTCACCGGCTGCGACGGCAGGGTATACGCACCCCACACGTCATGCGTGAGCTGCACCGGGATCCGGCCGTAACCCGGCGCCGCACCCTCGTCGGTGCTGCCGATGTAGTGCATGTTCCAGTTCGCCGACCACAGGCCGCGCGACCAGTCGAGGCTGGTGTTGGCCTTCCAGCGCGGGAAACTTTCGCGCGCGATGTCCGACTTGCCGGCCCGCGACACCAGCCGCACCTGGCCGTTGGGCAAGGTGTCGTAGCGATCGAAGGCACTGAGATAGGCGGCGTTGAACATCAGGTCGAAGTTGCCTGCGGCCATCTTCGGCAACTGGTAGCGCAAGGTCGTATCGACGCCGCTGGCCTTGAGCCGGTTCAGGTTGATCGGACCGTCGATGAGGTTGACGATCTCGCCGCTGCTGTCGCGCGTGACCAGGTTGCAGCGCTGGCCGCTGTTGGCGCACAGGTTGAGCAGGTTCTGCGAACCGAAACTGGAGATCGCTTCTTTCAGGTCGATGTCGTACCAGTCCACCGACCAGCTCAGGCCCTTGGCGAAGCCCGGCGTGTAGATGAAACCGGTGCTGCGGTTGACCGAGGTTTCCGGCCGCAGGCCGGGGTTGCCGCCCACGGTCGAGAGGATCGAGCCGCCCGAGTAATTGCTCTGGTTGTAGCTCGCCGGTACGCCGACGCAACCGGGTTTGCCGGCCCCGCCGCCGTTGCACGGATCGATGGCCGGCAGGTTGGTCTGGCGCAGGCCTGCATAGAGTTCGTTGATCGAGGGAGCGCGGAAGCCCTGCGCCCAGGTGCTGCGCACCATCAGGTCGTCCCAGGGGCGCCAGACCAGGCCGAGCTTGCTGTTGGTGGTGCCGCCGAAGGTGCTGTAGCGCGAGTGGCGCGTGGCCGCGGACAGCTCCAGCTGTTTCACCAGCGGCAGGTCCGCCAGCAGCGGCACGTTGAACTCGACGTAGGCCTCCTTCAGGTCGTAGGAGCCGCTCGTCGGCAGGCGCGGCGCCGAAGTGGTCTTGCGGCTGTAGCTGATGAATTCCGGCGTCTGGTTGAAGTACGCACTCGGCTCGTCGAAGCCGGATTCCTTGCGGTACTCGACACCGGCCGCGAACGCCAACATGCCGGCCGGCAGCGCGAACAGGTCGCCGGTGAGGTTGGCGGTGAAGTCATGCTGCTTGGTGCCGTTGCGGTCCACGCCATCGGCGCGGATGTAGTCGGCCATGTCTGGAGTGATCGCGCCGAAAATGTTCAGCGGTACGCAGCCGTTGGCCACGCAGCGATCGTTCGGACCCAGCGCCAGCGCCACCTTGTCCAGGTCGATCTGGTTGGCCGAGGTCCACTTCGCCTTGTTCTCCGCGTAGGTATAGAAGCTGTTCCACGACCAGCCGTTGGTGAAGTCTCCTTCGAAACCCGCCGCCAGACGCATCGTGTTCACGTTCTGCGTATTGATGCGCGGACCCAGCTCGGTGATCATCCGCACCACTTCAAAACTGGTGCCGCTGCCCTGGAACGGCACCCCGAACGGGTTGTACGGATGGTCGGCCGGAATCGTCATCCCATCGCCGCCGCGGATGCGCGGCGTGGCTGCCGGGAAGCGCTGGCTCGACTCGCGGGTGTTGTACAGGCCCTCGGTCACGAACGTGACGGAGTCGCCGAGATGGAAGCGCAGCTGGCCGTAAAGGCCGGCGCGATCCAGCGGACCGATCAGGGTCGTGTCGGGCGTCTCGTTGTAGACGTCGGTGGCCGGCGCGTCCAGGCGGTAGCCGCCGCTGCCGTCGCGCACGAACGCCTTGGTACCGAAGCTGCCCACCGCCGTGCTGTTCTTGAAGCGGCCCGCCGGCGTGTTGCGGCTCAGGCCCTGCAACGGCGCATTCGAGAAGTCGCGGTCGCCGGCAAGAATCTCCTTGCTCGACGCGACCGTCGCCGATACCAGCGCCGAACCCCAGTCGCCCGACTTGCCCCACAGGAAATCCTCGTTGTGGGTGAAGCCGTCGCCCTTGTCGGTGGTGCCGACATAGGAACTGAGCTTGAGTCCGTCGAAGCTGCTGTAGGTAATGATGTTGACCACGCCGGCGATCGCATCGGCGCCGTAGATGGCAGTGGCGCCGTCCAGCAGCACCTCGACCCGCTCGACCGCGGCCAGCGGGATCGTGTTGAGGTCGACGAAGTCGCGGAAACCGCGGGTACCCGCGCCGTTCACCCAACGACGCCCGTTGACCAGCACCAGCGAGCGGTTGGCACCCAGGTTGCGCAGATTCAGCGAACTGGAGCCATGGCTGGTACCGCCGGAGCCGGTCGAGTTGAAGCTGGAGCCGACCGACGGCAGCTCCTGCAACAACTCGCCGACCGAGACCACGCCGGTCGATTCGATCTCGCTGCGCTCCATCGTGAACACCGGGCTCGCCGCCGTCTCGTCCTTGCGGCGGATGCGCGAGCCGACCACGCTGACCGCTTCCAGCGTCTTCGCCTCACTGGCGGAATCGACGGCACCGGCGTTCGCTTCCTGCGCGCTGACGGGCAGCGTGACGCCACCTGCACCCAGCGCCCCGGCAATCGCCACCATCATCAAACTCCGGCGCATGCCGCGCCGCGTCGCCCCATTATTCGTCATTTCGTTCATCACCCCTCCCAAGGAATCGGCATCAACTTGTCTGCAAGCCCATCGCGGGCATGATTCCGAGTAATTCATGCGTGGATAACTTATGCAATCTTATCGGTCCATGTAATGCATCCATGCGTTTTTGATATAAGCTTCCCGTGCTGGTGAATACGCTTGCATCCGGCCTGCCCGGCATGTGTTGCTAGGCACGAACAGCGTGGCGAATACCCCACGCAACCATGACGTCGTCACGGCAGGCATGCGCAGGCCTGGCGTTCGTCCGGTACCGTTTCCTTGCCATCACGGGGGCACCATGACCGAGTCCTGCAATCATCAGCGCCGTCGCCTCATGGCCGGGCTGGCAGCCGCGCCAGTGCTGTTGCTGTGCGGAGCGAAACGCCTCTCGCCAGTGCAGACCCTGACGCTGACCGGGCAGGCCCTGATTGCCCACGACCTGTGCGCCGACGCCTACCCCGGGCTCGCCGCCGTCATCGCGGAAATCCGGCGCGGCGACGTCGCCATGACCGACCTGGAGACAGCGATCCGCACCCGCGCATCCGGGGCGCCGACCCGCGAGGGCGTATTCCTGCACGAGGCGGGCATCGACGAATTGCGCTGCCTGCGCACGTTCGGTTTCGACATGCTCGCGCTGGCCAACAACCATGCCGGCGATTTCGGCCGCGACGGCATACTGGCGACACTGCAGGCGACACATGAAGCCGGTTTTCATACTGCCGGCAGCGGCCGCGATCTTGCCGACGCCAGCCGCGCGGCGCGCTTGGCCACCGCCGGGCAACCGGTGGCCCTGATCGCCATGGCCGCCGGCAAGATCCGCGACGGCGCCGCGGCTACCGCCACCCTGCCCGGCATCAACGAACTGCGACTCGCCGCGCACGGTCCACCGGAAAACGGGGACGTCGAGCGCATCCATGCGGCGATCCGCGATGCCGCCGGTTCGGCCCGCGTCGTCGCCTGCCTGCACAACCATGACTGGGGCGACGACATGCGCGTGACCCGCGAATGGACCCGCCGCTTCGCCAGATCCTGCATCGACGCAGGCGCCAGCGCGTTCTTCGCGCACGGCGCACCGCTGCTGCATGGGATCGAGCTGCATCACGGCGCGCCGATCTTCTATTGCCTCGGCAGCCTGATCTTCCATTCGCGCACCGCCCCCGGCCATTACCCCCCGGAGGTCTGGGAAAGCGCCATCGCGCACCTGCACTACCGCGACGGACGATTGCGCCAGCTCGAACTGGTGCCGATCGTGCTCAACGAGCGGGGCGACGACGCCGCGCGCCAGAACGAGACCCGCGGCCGTCCGCGGATCGCCACGGGTGAAGATGCGCAGCGCATCCTCACCCGCCTGCAGGCGCTCAGCAGCGCGTTCGGCACCTCGCTGCGGATCGCACGGGCACGCGGCTGGATCGAGGTGGGCTGACCCCCCCCTGACGGTATCAGTGGCCCTGGACCGGGAACGTCTGCGCGTTGCCCGGCGCCGAACCGGCCGGCGCGGACGGGCGTGCCGATGGCGCCGTGTTCGCACCGCACTGATAGGCCCCCCACGGCTGCGAGCCATCGGCCGGTTCGGCCAGCGGCTTGATGGTGTCGGCGTGCATCTTGGCGGCCTCGTTGCGGGCCAGCACTTCCAGCTCGTCGCGCACCTTGATGTCGTTGCGATCGACCGGACCGACGCGTTCCATCACGGAGACGGTGACCTTGCCCAGGTCGCGGCAGGAGGAGACGTCGCCGCTCCACGCCGTGCGCACGCTTTTTGCCGCGTCGTCCAAGGTGATGCCCCAGCTGCAGGCGCCGAGCAGGAGGACGGGGACGAGCAACAACAGGGTCTTGCGCATGGGTAGCTCCGCAGCGGTGTCTTGGATATGAAGGAGGCCGGGCCGTTGCCGGCCCGGCCTCCATCCTAACGCGAGGACGCCAGCGCGTCCTGCAACCAACGCATAACGTGCGGCGCCGGTGAAAGCCGGCGCCGCACGCCGGCTCATTTCGCCGGCTTGCCGGCTGCCGGCTTGCCGTCGGCGTCGAGTACCTGCACCTGGCCGAGGTTCAGCGCGCGGATCGGTGCCTCGATCTTCGCCAGGTCGCCGACGATCACCCAGGTCAGCTGATCCGGGTGGACGATCTCCTTCGCCGCCGCTTCCACCGAGGCATCCGTCTGCGCCTCGATGCGCGACTTCAGGGTCTGCACGTAATCGTCCGGCCGGTGGTACAGCGCGATGCCCTGCAACGCGCCCATCACCGCCGAGGTGGTCTGGTAGCCGCCCGGCATGCTGCGCACGTCGCCGACCTTGATCTTGCCGATCTCCTGCGCGGTCAGCGGCTTGTCGCCGATCACACCCTTCGCCTCCTTCAGCATCTCGGCCACCGACGGCGCGGTCTTGTCGGTCTGCACCGGTGCGTACAGCATGAACGGGCGCTGGCCCTGGGCGTTCTGCAGGAAGCTGAAGGCACCGTAGGCCCAGTGCTTGTCCTCGCGCAGATTCATGTTGAGGCGCGAGGTGAAGGTGCCGCCGAACGCACCGTTCATGGTCTGGATTTCCAGATCGTTCGGCGCCTCGGTGGACGGCGCCAGGCTGCCGGCGAGGATCAGGCTCTGCTGCGCACCGGGGCGGTCGACCAGGTACACGCGCACCTGCGGCGGCGGCGCGACCTTGCCGATGTTCTTCGCCGGCACCTTGCCGGCCGGTGCCTTCCAGTTGCCGAACGCCGCGTTCAACTGCGGGATGATCTGGTCCAGCGTGGTGTCGCCGGCCACCAGGATCTGCATGTTGTCCGGGCGGATGAAATCGCCCATGAACGCGCGCATGTCGGCGGCGCTCAGCGACTTGATCGACGCTTCGGTGCCCGAGCCGGTGAACGGGATCGCGTAGGCGTGGCCCTTGCCGTACAGCAGCGGCGGCAGGGTACGCAGCGCGATGCCGGTGGGCTGGCTCTTTTCCTGGGCGATGCCGGCCAGCCACTGGCCGCGCAGGCGGCTGATGTCGGCCTCGCGGAACGCCGGGTTGCGCACGATGTCGGCGAACAGGTCGAGCGACGGCTTCAGCTGGTCGTCCAGCGCGTTGAGCGTGGCGTTGCAGTAGTCCAGCCCGCAGCCGCTGGCGATCATCGCGCCGAGCCGTTGCTTGCGCTTGGCGATCTCGACCGAGTCGAGTTCCTTGCTGCCCTCGTCCAGCATCGCCATGGTGAAGCTGGAGGTGCCCAGCTTGCGGCCCTGGTCGGCCGCGTAGCCGGCGTCGAACAGCAATTGCAGCTGCACCGCCGGCACCGTGTGGCGCTCGGCCAGGATCACCTCGACGCCGTTGTCCAGCTTGCCGCGCTGCAGGGCGGGGAAGCTGAGATCCGGGAACGTGCCGACCTCGGGCACGCCCTTGCTGCGGTCGACGTCGCTCTTGACGGTACGGTAGTCGCCCTTCGTCGACAGCACCGGCGCCGGCGCACCGCTGGCCGCGGCACGACCGGCGACGTTCGCCATGTCGGTTTCCTCGACCTTGCCCGGCACCACGGTCAGCGTGTAGTCGCCCCTGGCGATCCACTGGTTCGCCACCGCGCTGACCTGCGCCGGCGTGGCTGCCATGTATTCCTTGAAGTCCTTCAGGTAGGCGCCCGGGTCGTTGCGGTACAGCTGGCCCTGGGCGAGGATCGAGGCCTGCGTGTTGACCTTTTCCAGCCCGCGCACGAACGAGGCGCGGGTTTCCGTCTTGACCCGTGCCAGCTCGTCGGCGGTCGGGCCGTCCTTCAGAAACTTCTGCCATTCGTCGGCGATCGCCGCCTCGACCCTGGCCGGGTCCGCACCTTTCTTCACGTCCACCTGCAGGTTGAACAGGCTGGCCAGCACGTGCTGCTCCACCTCGACCGAAACGTCGTCGGCCAGCTTGTCCTGGTAGACCAGCCGCTGGTACAGCCGTGAGGTCTTGCTACCGCCCAGCACGGCGGCGGCCAGTTCCAGCAGGTTCTCGTCGCGGGTGCCGCGGCCCGGCGCGTTCCACTCGCGATAGATGCGGGTCTGCGCCACGTTGTCGGTCATCGTGCCGCGGGTCGAGCTGGCGCGCGGCGCCACCCACGGCTGCGGCCGCGGCACCTGCGGACCGGCGGCGATGTCGCCGAAGTACTTCAGCATCTTTTCCTTCGCCAGCGCCGGCGTGATGTCGCCGGCCAGCACCACCACCGTGTTGGCGGCGCCGTAGTAGCCGCGGAACCACTGCTTGACGTCGGCCAGCGAGGCCGCGTTCAAGTCGTCCATCGAACCGATGGTGTCGTGGTGGTACGGATGGTTGGCCGGGAACGCCTCGGCCTGGATCAGCTCGCTGGCGCGGCCGTACGGCTGGTTCTCGCCCTGGCGCTTCTCGTTCTGCACCACGCCGCGCTGCTCGTCGAGCTGGGCCTGGCCGATCGCGCCGAGCAGGTGGCCCATGCGGTCCGATTCCATCCACAGCGCCATGTCCAGTGCGCTGGTCGGCACCGTCTCGAAATAGTTGGTGCGGTCGAGCCAGGTGGTGCCGTTCTGGTCGGTGGCACCGGCCAGCTCGAACGGCTTGAAGAACTCGTCCTTGTGGTTCTCCGAACCCTGGAACATCAGGTGCTCGAACAGGTGCGCAAAACCGGTCTTGCCCTTCGGCTCGTACGACGAACCGACGTGGTACCACACGCTCACCGCCACCACCGGCGCCTTGCGATCCTCGTGCACCACCACGGTCAGGCCGTTCGGCAGGGTGAAGCGAGTGTAGGCGAGCTCGGGGATCTGCTGCGTTGCCGCGGTCGCGACAGCGGCATCGGGAGCGGCCAGTGCCAGCGGCATGCCGCCGGTAAAGGCCAGCAGGCCGGCGATGAGCAAGGCGAGTGGTTTCTTTGCCACGGTGAACCTCCTGTTTCACGGATGAGTCCCCGCAGGCTAGCGGCGCCACGCAGCCATCGCAAATGACTTGCGGCACGGTCGGGCCGGCGCTGGCGGGGCGGTGTCCGACTGTCCGGCAGCGGGCGGACGGCTGTCCGCGGACAAATTTTCAGTCGCCGGATTCGTCGTCATGTATCAACAAAATCAACAGTTTGTACAGAACACAGCGCCTGGCACGGGGATTGCTCCATCCGGGGTGCAGGGACTTCCACTCATTCATCGGAGACATGATCATGAAATTCGAGACCTTGATGTTGCGCGGCCTGTTCATCGCCTGCCTGGCGGTCTGCGGCCTGATCCTCGGCGCGATGGTGACGACCACGCCGGCCTCCATGCAGCTCGCCACCAACAGCAGCGTTGGCGCGATCCTGCTGGCCGCGCCGACCAGCTGTGCGTTGCCGCCGGACGGCGTGGTCTGCCCGCAGATCGGCGGCTGAGCATTCGACGAAACTTTGCCCGGACACGCGATAATGGCGGGATGCTGCACGTCATCCTGTTCCGTCCCGAGATCCCGCCGAACACCGGCAATGTGATTCGCCTGTGCGCGAACACCGGCGCTGCGCTGCACCTGATCCGACCGCTCGGCTTCGAGCTTGACGACGCCCGGCTGCGCCGCGCCGGGCTGGACTACCACGAGTACGCCAGCGTCGCCGTGCACGACGACCTGGCCAGCTGCCTCGGCGCGATCGGCACGCCGCGCGTGTTCGCCTTCACCACCCGCGGCCGGGTCGCCCATGTCGATGCCCGCTTCGCCGACGGCGATGCGCTGCTGTTCGGCTGCGAAACCGCCGGGTTGCCGGCCGACGTACTGGAGTCGATTCCCGCCGACCAGCGCCTGCGCCTGCCGATGTGCCCGGACAGCCGCAGCCTGAACCTGTCGAACACCGTCGCCGTGGCCGTCTACGAAGCCTGGCGCCAGCTCGGTTTCCCTGGCGCGACCCCGTAGGAGCGCACCCTGTGCGCGATGCTCTTGCGGTTGCCTCGCCATTCATGGGCGGGCGATGCCCACCGTTCGCGCACAGGGTGCGCTCCTACAGATCACGGCCTGCACGGCTACAATCGCCGGATGAACGCCGCCACTCCCAACTCCTGGTTGCCGCAACCGCTGCGCAAGCTCGCCGGCCGTGCGCTGGAAACCGCGCTGAACCACACCTTGTCGCTGGATCCGGATACGCAGCAAAGGCTGGCTGCGTTGAACGGCCGCAGCGTGCAACTGCATTTGCGCGGGCCAGAGCTCGCGCTGGCGGTGACCGTCGACGAGACACGCCTGAAAGTCGGCCCGCCGCAAGACGACAGCCAATTGAAGGTCGCCGCCACCCCGGGCAGCCTGCTGGCGATGCTGTTCCGTCGCGACGACGACGGCATCGCACCGGGCAAGGTGGAGATCGCCGGCGACGCCGAGCTGGCACGCCGACTGGAAAAACTGGCCAGCAAGTTCGCCCCGGATTTCGAGGAAGCGTTCGCGCGCAGCTTCGGCGACGTACTCGGCGTGCCGCTGGCCAGGGCCGTGCGCAAGGGCCTGGCTCACGCCCGCGAAACCGCCAGCCATCTCACCGAGGACACCGCCGACTGGCTGCGCGACGAGGCTCGCGTGGCCATGGCGCCAGGCGAAGTCGAAGGCTTCCTCGATGGCGTGGACGACGTGCGCGAGCGCAGCGAGCGGCTGGAATCGCGCGTGCAACGGCTGATGCAACGCCTGCAGGGCAACGCCGCGTGACGCCGCTGAAAGTGGTGCCGCGCCTGCTGCGGGTCGCCTCGGTGCTGCTGGCGTACCGGCTCGACGAACTGGTCGACGCCGCCCACCTGTACCGCCCGCTGAAGCTGCTGCGGCCGCTGGTGGCGCGTCCGCGCATCGACATCCGCGGCCTGCCGCGCGGCGCCCGCCTGCGCCACGCGCTGACCGAACTGGGGCCGATCTTCGTCAAGGCCGGCCAGGTGCTATCGACCCGCCGCGACCTGGTGCCGGCCGATATCGCCGACGAACTCGCGCTGCTGCAGGACCAGGTCGCGCCGTTTCCCGGCAGCGAGGCACGCGCGATCGTCGAGCAGGAGCTGAAGCTGCCGATTGGCCGTCTATACGCCCAGTTCGACGAGACCCCGCTGGCTTCCGCCTCGATCGCCCAGGTGCACGCCGCCACCCTGCACGACGGCCGCGAGGTGGTGGTGAAGGTACTGCGCCCCGGCATCGACGCGCAGATCGCCCGCGACGTGAAACTGCTGCGCTCGCTCGGCGAGTTGGCCCAGCGCTGGCATCCGAACGCCGACAAGATCCGCCCGCTGGACGTCGTGGCCGAAGTCGAGAAGATGCTGGAGAACGAGCTGGACCTGCAGCGCGAAGGCGCCAGCGCCAGCCTGCTCAAGCGCAACTTCGACAGCGGCACCGACCTGTACGTGCCGGCGGTGCACTGGGAACTGACCAGCGCACGCGTGCTGACGCTGGAGCGCGTGCACGGCATCAGCAGCGACGACATCGCCGCGATCGATGCCGCCGGGCTCGACCGCAAGGCGCTCGCGGCCAAGGGCGTGCGGGTGTTTTACGAGCAGGTGTTCCGCGACAACTTCTTCCACGCCGATGCGCACCCCGGCAATATCTGGGTCGACCCCACGCACACCGGCGAGCCGCGCTTCATCGCGCTGGACTTCGGCATCATGGGTTCGCTGCCGGAAGCCGATCAGTACTGGCTGGCGCAGAACTTCATCGCGCTGTTCGAGCGCGACTACGCGCGCATCGCGCAACTGCATGTCGCCGCCGGCTGGATGCCCGCCGACGTGCGCCTGGATGAGCTGGAAGCGGCGGTGCGCACGGTGTGCGAGCCGTATTTCACCCGCCCGCTGTCGCAGATCTCGCTGGCCGAGCTGGTGGTGAAGCTGTTCCAAACCGCACGCCGTTTCCAGCTGACCCTGCAGCCGCAACTGATCCTGCTGCAGAAGACCCTGCTCAACATCGAGGGTGTGGGCCGCATGCTCGATCCGGAGATCGACATCTGGGCGGTGGCGCATCCGGTGCTGAAACGCATCCTGCGCGAACGCTACAGCCCGCGGCGCACCCTGCGCGAGGTGCGCAAGCGGCTGCCCGAATGGCTGCACGAGGCACCGCAGTTCCCCGAACTGGTACGCGATGCGTTGCGTCAGATCGGTCGCGGCGAGCAGCGCAACGTGGCCGACCCGGCGGCACTCAAGCTGCTGCACGACAACGCGCAGCGCCAGCACCGGCTGCTCGCCTGCGGCCTGCTCGGCGGCTCACTACTGATCGCTGCCGCCCTGCTGTGGACGCTGGCGCCGCAACACGGCGGCTGGCCGCCACTGTGCGCCGGCATCGCCGGCCTGCTGGCGTTCGCGGTCGGCTGGCCACGCCGCTGATCGCCGCCTTGTCGTAGGAGCCCGCTCGCGGGCGATGCTTTTGCATTGATGGTTGGGTAGAGAGATTCAAGGCAACAGCATCGCCCGCGAGCGGGCTCCTACGACATGAACGACACGCATGCTTGAAATTCTCTACCAGGACAACGCGCTGATCGCGGTGAACAAGCCCGCCGGTCTGGCCGTGCATCGTTCGAAGATGGTGGGCAATGCCGAGGAGTTCCTGATCGACCTGCTGCGCGAGCAGGTCGGCGACAGCGTGTACCTGGCGCACCGGCTCGATCGCGCCACCAGCGGCGTGCTGCTGGTCGCGCGCAGCAAGGACGTCGCCGCCGCGCTGGGCGAGCAGTTCATGGGCCGCTCGGTACACAAGCAATACCTGGTGGTGGTGCGCGGCTGGCCCGAGCCGGCGGAAGGCGTGGTCGACTACCCGTTGCCCGGCTCGCGCGAAACCGGCCCGCGCCGCGAGGCACGCACGCACTACCGGCGGCTGGCCACGACCGAGGTGCCGATCGCGCTGGGCCGCTATCCGCAGCAGCGTTACGCACTGCTGCTGGCCGAGCCGGAGAGCGGCCGCTTCCGCCAGATCCGCAAGCACCTGGCGCATATCCATCACCCGGTGATCGGCGACTGCCAGCATGGCCGCGGCGATCACAACCGGCTGTACAAGCAGCACTTCGGTTGCCACCGGATGCTGCTGCATGCATGGCGGTTGCGCTTCGCACATCCGGTCACGGGCGCCGCGATGGAGATCCAGGCGCCGCTGGACGCCGCTTATGCCGGGTTGCTCGATCGCTTCAGCTGGGCTTTGCCGGTCCAGGAGTGAGTGATGAAGCGAACAGTGAGGAACAAGAGAAAGTCAAAAGCAGGTGCATGGGCTCTTCCACTCGTTTCTCGCTCCTCGCTTCACCTACGCACTTCCCGCCCTCTACACTGCGCCGCATGTTGATCGTCAGCCCCCGCATCTCCCTGCCCGAGTCCGAACTGGTCGAGCGCTTCCTGCGCGCGGACGGCCCGGGCGGCCAACACGTGAACCGCACCGAGAGCGCGGTGGAACTGCGTTTCGACGTGGTCAACTCGCCGTCGCTGCCGGAGGAAATCCGTGCGCGCCTGCTGGCGCGGCGCGATCGCCGGCTCACCGCCGAAGGCGTGCTGGTGATCCAGGGGCGCCGCTTCCGCGATCAGGCGCGCAACCGCGACGACGTGCGCGAGCGGCTGGTCGAGATCATCCGCGGCGTGCTGCTGCCGCCGAAGAAACGCGTCGCCACCAAACCTACCCGCGCTTCGAAGGAGCGCCGCCTGGCCGGCAAGCAGCAACGCGGCCGGATCAAGCAGGGCCGTTCGCGCAAACCGGAGTTCGAATGAAGGGCCACCTCCCGACGCCTGCCCAGCTGCCGCCGCAAATGCCGCAACTGCGTGACGGATGGCAACGCCGCACCTGCCGCGCCGTGTTGCGCATGGCCGGCTGGAGCCTGGTCGGCGAATTTCCCGATACGCCGAAGCTGGTGCTCATCGCCGCGCCACACTCGTCCTGGTGGGACGGCGCATGGGGCCTGCTGATCAAGGTGGCGGTCGGCGCCGACGTGCATTTCATGGGCAAGCAGGAGCTGTTTTTCTGGCCGCTCGGCGGCCTGCTGCGCCGGCTTGGCGGCATGCCGATCGACCGCGGCGCCGCCAAGGGCGTGGTCGAGCAGATGATCGACCAGTTCCGCCAGCGCGACCAGCTGTGGCTGGGTATCGCCCCGGAAGGCACGCGCAAGCCGGTGAAGCGCTGGAAGAGCGGCTTCTGGCGCATCGCCCACGACGCCGGCGTGCCGATCTTCCCGGTCGCGTTCCACTATCCCGACAAGACCATCCAACTCGGCCCGCTGTTCAACACCAGCGCCGATATGGACGCGGACCTCGCCCGCCTGCGCGCGTTCTACGCGCCGTTCAAGGGCAAGCACCGCAATGTCTGATCGCCTCACCTCCGCATCCCGGCCCCTTCCATGCTCGGCATCCAACACTACGACGCCTTCCTGCTCGCCTGCATCGCGCTGAACCTCACGCCAGGACTGGATACGTTCTACATCCTCGCGCGCAGCGGCCGCGAGGGCCATGCGGTCGGCCTCGGCGCCGCGCTGGGCATCAACGCCGGCTGCGTGGTGCACACACTGGCCGCGGTACTGGGGCTGTCGGCGATCCTGATGACTTCGGCCACCGCCTTCGCCGTGCTGAAGTATCTCGGCGCCGCCTACCTGGTGTGGATCGGCTTGCGCATGCTGCTTGGCCGGCAAGCGTCGCACGCACCCGCCACGACGCGTGGCCATGGCTTCACCGCCGCGTTCCGCCAGGGCATGCTCACCAACGTGCTGAACCCGAAGGTGGCGCTGTTCTACCTCGCCTTCCTGCCGCAGTTCGTCGCGCTGCAGGCGCCCCGGGCGCAACTCGGGCTGCTGGTACTCGGCCTGAGCTTCATCGGCACCGGCCTGTGCTGGTCGCTGGTGCTGGCCCTGCTCGGTTCGCGCATCCACCGGCTGCTGCAGCGGCAGCCACGCATCGGGCGCTGGATGGACCGCCTGTGCGGTACCGTGCTGCTTGGTTTCGGGCTGAAACTGGCACTGCAGCAGCGCGGCTGAACCGGGCGTCCGGGCGGCGATGGGTGAATGCACCCGGCCAGCGACCTTCCTTGTCCTTTCCTGACCCCGCAGGGCCATCCCGCCTCCTTCCCGCGACGCGGAAGGTCACACGCGGCGTGAAAAACCTCACTTACCATAGACTCTCTCTTCATGGCATGGCACGTGCTTGCCAATATGCACTGAAAATGTGATACACATCACATTATGAACTGCGGACCGTAACAGGACGCAGGCATGCACTAGGGGAATCCGAACATGCACGTATTAATTACGGGCGGGGCCGGTTTTATCGGCTCCCATCTGGCAGCGCTGCATCTCGCGCGCGGGGACAAGGTCCATGTGGTGGACGACTTGTCGACCGGCCTGCGCGCCAACCTGGCGCCCTTCGAGGCGTCGCCGAACTTCCGTTTCGACGAGGCGGACATGCTCACCTGGCCGCTGCTGCAGCAGGCCGCGGCCTGGGCGGACCGTGTCTATCACCTCGCCGCCGTGGTTGGCGTGTACCGCGTGATCGCCGAGCCGACGCGCGTGCTTGCCACCAACATCGCCGCCTGCGAACGGTTGTTCCGCACCATCGCCGCCAGCGGCTGGCAACCGCAGGTGGTGGTCGCCTCCAGCTCCGAGGTCTACGGCCACCGCCATGCGGAACTGCTGACCGAGGACATGGACCTCAGCGTGTCCACCCGCGCCGGCACACGCTGGAACTATTCGGTCAGCAAGATCGCCGACGAGGCACTGGCCCTGTCCTACTCGCAGAAGTTCGGCATCCCGGTGCTGGTGGCGCGTTTCTTCAACACCATCGGGCCGCGCCAGACCGGACGCTACGGCATGGTCGTGCCGCGTTTCGTGGAGCAGGCGGTACGCGGCGAGCCGATCACGGTGTACGGCGACGGCGAACAGACCCGTTCGTTCTGCGACGCTCGCGACAACGTGCGCGCACTCGACATGCTCGCTTCGCGCGAGGGCGGCGACGCGCTGGTGGCGAACGTCGGCAACGACCGCGAGATCAGCATGAACGCACTGGCCGAGCTGATCCGCGAGCGTGCCGACAGTGACTCGCCGATCAGCCATGTGCCCTACCTGCAGGCCTACGGCGAGGATTTCGAAGACATCCAGCGGCGCCGGCCGGACCTGACCCGGTTGCGCACGCTGACCGACTTCCAGCACCGCTACACGCTGGAAGACACGCTCGACGAGCTCATCCGCGAACGACGCATCGCCTTCACAGGGACCGAACATGGCCACCGCCCCTTGGTTTGTCATCAGTCCTAACGCGCTGCTCAGCGTCATCGGATTGCTGCGCGGTCCGGACCGTACCGTACCGACGCCCACCCGCGACTGGCGCACAGCCGTGGTGGACGTGGTCATCCCGGCCTACCGCGAAGCGGAGAACATCACCCACTGCCTGGTCTCGGTGGCGCGGCAGACGCTCAAGCCGCGCAACATCATCGTGGTCGACGACGGCAGCACGGATGCCACGGCCAGCTGCGCCGAGCAGGTGGCGCAGCGGCTGGGGCTCGATGTCCAGGTGATCCGGCGCCAGTCGTCGATCGGCAAGACGCCCACGATCAAGCGCCAGGCACGCGAATTCGACGCGGACGTGGAGTTCATCCTCGACGGCGACACCTTCCTGGAATCGCCCGACTACATCGCCCGCTGCGTCGAGGAGCTCTACAAGGGCGTCGGCATCGCCTCGGTCTGCGGCCGCGTGCTGCCGATGCGCCTGGTGGACCGCCGCACCCTGGCCGCGACGCCGGAATACACCGCGGTGCTGGCCGGCGCGCCATTCGTCGACCCCAAGGCCGCACGCAGCCGGCTGCAGCTGATGTGGTGGGGCCTGACCAACATCTACCGCGATTGCCTGTACCGCTTCCTGCAGGGGTTCGTGTTCCACGGCCAGGTGGTCTTCTTCGGCGGCATCACCAACCCGGTGGGTTGCGCCGTGGCTTACCGCCGCGAATACGTCAAGGACCTGTTCGACCGCTACGAGCCGCAGTTCGGCGACAACCTGACCAACTCCGAAGACATCTTCATCGGCTTCGCCCTGATCAATCAGGGCTACCGCAACGCCCAGTTGCTGGACGTGACGGCACGCTCGGAAGAGCCGCTGGCCACGCGACTGCCGCGCCAGATCTCGCTGTGGTCCTCTTCCTTCCTGCAGAGTTGCTACTACTTCGACGCGCTGGTGCGCAGCCCGTTCAAGGCGTTCGCGCGCATGCGCCGGCGCCGGGACGAGAAGCAAGGCGAGTACGGACAGCACATCCAGGAAATGCGCAAGGTCCAGGAGCCGTACCGGCAGGCCTTCGGCGAAGAGGTCACGAAGCGTTACGGGCGTCCGCTGGGCTGGATCATCTTCATGTCCGCGATCGAGAAGATCGGCTTCCCCACAGCGCTGATCGTGATGGCCTTGCTGCGCTGGTGGGAACCGCTGCTGATCACCCTGCTGGCGGAATCGGCGCTGTCGCTGATCGTGCTGACCGTGATCTCCCGCGGCGAGCGCTGGAAGGTGCTGGGCAAAGGCCTGCTGGTGACGCCGCTGCGCTACTTCCTGATGCTGACCGAGATCCGCACGATCGGCCAGTTCGCCATCGACCTCTGGATCACGGGGAACCGCAAATGGCGCAAATGAAACCCCTTGCCTGTCTCCTCGGCGCGCTGCTGGCGGCGCCGGCCGGCGCATGGGCGCAGGCCCCCGCCATGCAGCCCCTGGATACGCAGGCGCGAAACCTGATGTGGTCGGGCCACACCGATGCCGCCACGCGCACGATGCGCGAGTACGTGGCGCAGCACCCCGGCGATCAGACCGCCGTGCTCGACCTGGCGCGCTACCTGACCTGGAATGGCGACTATGCCGGCGCCAAGCGCGTGCTGGACGCCCATCCGGAAGCCACCCGCGGCAGCGAGGGCCAGGTCGTGCTCGCGTCGGTGCTGGCCTGGGGCGGCTGGATCCGCGCGGCGCAGCAGGTCAACGCGGCGCCGCTGGCCGCCGATCCGGACGGCCTGCTGCCCAACTACACCCAGGCCATCGCCTTGCGGCAGTCGGCGCGACCACGCGAAGCGCTGCCCTACGTCGCGGCGGTCAAGCGCGCCAGGCCGGACGGCAAGGATGCGCGCGACCTGGAGCGCTCGGTGCGCATCCACACCGATTCCTTCGTTGCGCTGGGCTACCAGCGCGGCTCCGATTCGGACGATCTGGTGAGCTCGCAACCGACGCTGCGCGCCGAGCTGGCGCAGGGCGAGGCCTTGCGCTGGACGCTGGAACTGGGGCGCTGGGACTATCGCTCGCCGCTGGCCAGCCCCTTCGCCAGCGTTGCCGGCGGCCGCTCGATCGCCGAGAACCGCGGACTGTTCGGGGTGCGCTACGCGCCCTCGCTGTATACCGAACTGAGTGCTGCGGTCGGCCATTCCTCCATCGACGGCGACGGCCTGACCCCGTGGCGGCTGGGCCTCGACCAGCGCTTCAGCGACAGCTTCCGGGTCGACCTGCTGGCCGACCACGACCGTCTCGCCGCCTCGGCGCGCTCGGTGTCGCTGGGGCTGGGCCGTACCGGCATCGCCGGGCACGCGCAGTGGACACCGGACTTCAACTGGACCGGCGACCTGTGGCTGCGCCGCAACCACTACAGCGACAGCAACGCCAGCGTGGGCTGGGATGCCGCGCTGCGCCGTGCGGTGGTACGCAAGCCGGGTTTCATGCTCGACCTCGGCGCGATCGCGCAGCATCTGTCGTTCGACGAGAATCCCGGCCACGGCTACTACGCGCCGGACAGCTATCGACGCTACGCGCTGACCGTCTTCAGCTATGTCGGGCTGGGCGAGAACGCCGGGCTGTCGATCCAGGCCGGTCTGGGCCGGCAGCGCGACGAGACCTTCACTTCATGGCGCCGTGCCAACGACATCAACGCATCGCTGGTCGTCGGCATCTTCTCGCCGTGGCAGCTGAGCGTGAACGCCGGCTACAGCGAGCGGGTGCTGAACACCGGCGCGTACGAGGGCCGCACCTGGGGACTCACCCTGACCCGCCGGTTCTGACGGAGCTGCCGGTCGGATGCGAGTGGATCCGGGCAAGAAGCCGTTCCGCACCGACATCCAGGCCTTGCGCGGGTTGGCGGTGCTGCTGGTGATCCTGCAGCACGCCCGCGCCGGCCTCATCGGCGCCGGCTGGCTGGGCGTCGACATCTTCTTCGTGATTTCCGGCTTCCTGATCACGAACCTGCTGGCCAGGGACATCGGCCGCGGCCGGTTCCGCTTCGCCACGTTCTACTTCCGCCGCGCCAAGCGCCTGCTGCCGGCCGCGTACGTGACCTTCGCGGTGACCGCGGCAGCCGCATTCTTCCTGCTCGATGCCAGCGAGTGGCAGGATTTCACCCGGCAACTCGCGGGCGCGGTGAGCTTCACCGGCAACTTCGTGCTGCTGCAGCAGACCGGCTACTTCGCGGGCACCGCGGCACTCAAGCCGCTGCTGCACGTCTGGTCGCTGGCGGTCGAGGAGCAGTACTACCTGCTGCTGCCCGCGGCGCTGCTGCTGGTGCCGCGACGCTGGTGGTTCGCCGGCAGCCTGGCGGTGCTGATCGCCAGCTTCGCGCTGTGCGTCGCGCTGACCTACTCGCGGCCCGATGCGGCGTTCTACCTGCTGCCCACGCGCGCCTGGGAGCTGGCGATCGGCTCGCTCGCGGCGCTGGCCGG
>LNAP01001584.1_pt1 | contig 23811 bp, 17 predicted proteins | sample 602601 | NCBI WGS metagenome assembly LNAP01 (sample SAMN02440304, study PRJNA202911) | soil metagenome | biome: Subtropical and temperate rainforests or woodlands; isolation source: soil samples (1 kg each in a 20% v/v slurry with milli Q water) were... ...
GCTCTCATCAAAGGATGTGGAGCTGGCCATCAAGACCATGCTTGAGCAAATGTCCCAATGCCTGGCCACCGGCGATCGCATCGAGATCCGTGGGTTTGGTAGCTTCTCCCTGCATTATCGTGCGCCGCGGGTAGGGCGTAATCCGAAGACCGGCCAGTCGGTTAGCCTGGATGGCAAGTTTGTACCGCATTTTAAGCCGGGTAAAGAGCTTCGCGATCGAGTGAACGAAGACGAGGAGGAAGGTCTTTGACAATCGTCGCCATTCAAGGAGCCGCTGATGCGTAACTTTAAGCGAGTATTGCTCGCGGTATTCGTCCTGCTGCTGATTTTGGCGATCCTGGCGTTCGTTCTTGAGAACCAGCAATCGGTTGCTCTGCTGTTTCTGGGATGGGCGGGTCCGCAACTCCCTGTTTCGGTGGTTTTGGTGATTGCGTTGTTGGTTGGCATGGTGATTGGTCCGGTTATCGGCTGGTTGCTGGCTCGCTCCTCCAGGGCCTCGCGCAAGCGCCTTGTTTGATTGCGGCACGGGCGTGATGCGCGTCAGTGCTTGTTCATATTCGTTGGTCGAGCCATTAGAGGTGGCTCGGTCGGTTCCACCGCCAGCGACTCTATTGTCAGCTCCGAAAAGCTGACTTGCGCCGCAAATCTTGATTTCCTGGCTGAGGTTGGCCAAAGACCTCGCTATGTTTTTGAGCGGCTTGACTGCATTTGCAGCAATACCAACCCGACGCCGCCATACATCTGGTCGCCCAGTCTCATGTAGATCGCTCGATCTCCGGGTCGGCTGAATTAATCTAAACCAATTTCATTGGCGCATAGACCTTGCGAGAAGCGGCGAATCACTATTGGACTGCGGGGTTGGTGCGCGCAAGGTCGGATGTTGCATTCATCACCTGGTGTTGGGTGATTCGCAGAGCTGCTGTCGATTCAAGCAGGTTGCCTTGAAAAAACCAAATAGCGGATTCCTGGCAAAAAGCTACTGGGGCGCCGTGTCGTTGCAGTTTGATGCTGGTTGGTGGTTGATGGTATTTTGATAGCTCGAAAGGGAAATATTTATTTGTTTTCAAATGATTTTTTTGTCTCCTGTCGGCGCATGAGTTATTAATTCCCAGTACTAGCTGTAGAATGGCCGGCAGAAGTATTCGCCCCTGGTCCGACGCTGCATTTCGATCTCAACTGACTTGTTTTTCTTGGAAAGGGCGTCATTGCCAAGCAGCCTCCGCAGAGTTGGGGGAGCAGGAACGTTGGAATCTCCAGTGCAGGTAAGGCTAGAAAGGTCTGGAACGACGTAGAGCTGTCAATCCTGCTAGTGACTTTGATGCAGGAATGGCTGGAAACATAACTGAACCCCGCTTGCTGATTGCATCTGCCAGAGGGGGGATTAAGGACTTAGAGCATGGAACTGATTCCCGTAATTTTGTCTGGTGGAGTAGGTAGCCGGTTGTGGCCTGTTTCTCGAGAAGCTCATCCCAAGCCGTTCATGGAGCTGCCGGATGGTCAGAATCTGATCCAGAAAACGTTCCTGCGCGCATCATGCCTGGAAGGTGTTGTGGAGATTCTTACGGTGACCAACCGTGAGCTCCTGTTCAAGACTGAAGACGAGTACGGTGCGGTCAATAAAGCCAAGCTTGCTCAGGGTTTCATTCTTGAGCCTTTCGGTCGTAACACCGCTGCTGCCGTCGCCGCTGCTGCGCTCCAGCTGGAAACCACGCATGGCCCGGATGCGCAGATGTTGGTGCTGGCTGCCGACCATTTGATCCAGGACGAAAAAGCCTTTGCCGAAGCGGTGGTCAGCGCTACGAAGCTTGCAGCCGAAGGGTGGCTGGTAACGTTCGGTATTCAGCCGACTTATCCTGAAACCGGGTTCGGTTACGTCGAAGCACAAGAGGATGCACCACTGAAGGGTGGTTTGAAGGTCGCACGCTTCGTTGAAAAACCAGATCTGGACACTGCGCAAGGCTATGTCAGCGCGGGTAACTACTTCTGGAATTCCGGGATGTTCTGTTTCCGGGTGGGCACGGTGCTGGAAGAATTGCGCCAGCATGCTCCGGATGTCGTAGAGGCAGTGAGTAGAACAATCGAGCTTTCGCGCCTGACCTCATCCAACAAGTACCGTTGCCTGGCGCTTGATGCGGATGCATTCGCGGAAGTGCCGGATATTTCCATTGATTATGCATTGATGGAGCGTTCGTCCAAAGTAGCTACCGTGCCGTGCGATATCGGCTGGAGCGATATCGGCTCCTGGAACGCGGTCAGTGAATTGACCGAGGCTGACGAGAACGGCAACCGATTCGAAGGTGAAGTGCTGTCCCACTGTTCACGTAACAACTACGTGAACAGTGAGGGGCGCCTGACTGCGCTGGTTGGCGTGCAAGACCTGCTGGTGATCGATACACCCGACGCGGTGATGATTGCCCACAAGGATCACGCCCAAGACGTAAAACATATCGTCAACCAGCTCAAGGCTTCCAGCCACACCGTGCATTTGCTCCACCGCACCGTGCACCGTCCTTGGGGTACCTATACCACACTGGAAAACGGTGAGCGCTTCAAGATCAAGCGTATCGTGGTGAAGCCTGGCGCATCCCTGTCGCTGCAAATGCATCACCACCGCAGTGAGCACTGGATCGTGGTCAGCGGCACAGCTGTCGTCGTCAACGACCAGAAAGAGTTGATGCTCCATACCAATGAATCGACCTTCATTCGCGCAGGTCACAAACACCGCCTGAAAAACCCCGGTGTGATTGATCTGGTGCTGATCGAAGTGCAGAGCGGTGATTATCTGGGGGAAGATGACATCGTTCGGTTCGAAGACAACTACGGTCGCGTCGACAAGTAACAATACTGAACCCGAAGCGTGCCTCGCGCCTGCGAGGTAAGCGCGCCAGCGGCATCAGGTCCTGGCGGTCCATTCTTGCCGTTGCCGCCTTAGGGCGGCATCAGACATTTCAGTTAGTGAGTAGAATGCATCCTCCTATCGTGACGCAATGCTTCAAAGCCTATGACATCCGTGGTCAGGTCCCCGCTCAACTTAACGAAGACATCGCCTACCGCATAGGTCGCGCGCTCGTGGCCGAGTTGCAGGGGAAAACCTTCGTGGTCGGCCAGGACATGAGGCTCGAAAGCCCACCCTTGGCGGCAGCGCTGATGCGCGGGATTACCGAGGCGGGTGCCGATGTGATCGACATCGGGCTGTGCGGCACCGAGGAAGTCTACTTCGCCACCAGTCACTATAAGGTCGACGGCGGCGTGATGATCACTGCCAGCCACAACCCCAAAGGCTACAACGGTATGAAGCTGGTCAAGGCCGAGTCTCGCCCTATCAGCGGCGACACTGGCCTGGACGCCATCCGCCAGCGTGTCGATCAAGGTGACCTGGGCACCGTTGCGGCAGAGGAAGGCGCGGTCCGCCAAGCGTTCGACAAGACTGCCTACATCGACCATTTGCTCACCTACGTCGACATCAGCGCCTTGAAACCCCTCAAGATCCTCGCAGACCCGGGCAATGGCGCAGCTGGCCCTGTGTTGCAGGCATTGGCTGCACGACTGCCGCTACAATGGGTGTTCATCAATGAAGTGCCCGATGGCCACTTTCCGAACGGCGTACCCAATCCATTGCTGCCCGAGAACCGCGAACTGACTCGTCAGGCGCTGCTGGCCAACCAATGCGATATGGGCCTGGCCTGGGATGGTGATTTCGATCGCTGCTTCTTCTTCGATGCCGATGGTCGGTTCATCGAGGGCTATTACCTCGTTGGTCTGCTGGCCGAGATGCTGCTTAAGCAACACCCAGGCAGCAAGATCATCCACGACCCGCGCCTGACCTGGAACACCATCGAACAGGTCGAACAGGCAGGCGGTATCGCCGTTCAAAGCAAAACCGGACATGCGTTCATCAAAGAACGCATGCGCGAGGAAGATGCGGTGTATGGCGGGGAGATGAGCGCTCATCACTACTTCCGGGATTTTGCGTATTGCGACAGTGGGATGATTCCGTGGTTGTTGGTGGCAGCGTTGATTTCCGAAACGGGCGAAGCGCTTGCGCAGCTGGTCGCGAAGCGAATCGAAGCGTTTCCTTGTAGTGGGGAGATTAACTATCGTGTGACGGATGTGAATGAGACGTTGAAAAAGGTTCTCGAGCACTTCCTGCCGAGCAACCCGCTTATCGATGAAACCGACGGGATCAGCCTTGAGTTTGGCGATTGGCGTTTCAGCCTGCGAGGATCCAATACGGAACCATTGCTACGGTTGAATGTGGAGAGTCGTGCGAATGAAGAACTTGTTGTGCGCTATGTGGCGGAAATTGCGGGTTTGATCCGGGGATAAGTACGTTCAGTATGATGAAGGGGGGGAACGATGGGGGCTCTGAAAGAGACTTCTACCCCCGGGGTGAATTGTCCACCTGCCTTAGCGGAAACTATATAGTGCACCTCAGAGAAACCCACTGAGGGTTTTGTCTGGATTCTCATCTCTGGGGTGCATCCGTATCGTTTGCCGGAGACCATGAGATTTAGCTGTAAATCGCACGATTCAGAATTGCCAAGAGTGAAGCGACTTGGCTTCACTTTTACCAGGAGTCAAGAATGTTGGAGCTGTTCAAAAGCCTTTGGAGCTACCGGGGGTTTGTTTTTTCATCCATCCGTAATGAGTTTTCTGCCCGTTTCGCTCGTAGCCGTTTAGGCGGTCTGTGGATGATCATCAATCCTTTGGCTCAGGTCGCCATCTACGCCCTGGTGCTCTCCAATGTGTTGGCGGCAAAACTCCCCGGAATCGATAACAAATACGCGTACGCGCTCTATTTGATGGCCGGTATGCTGGCCTGGAGCCTATTCTCGGAAATCATCGGTCGCTGCCTGACCCTGTTTATAGACCAGGGCAACCTGATGAAAAAAATGCGATTTCCGCGGATCACCTTGCCGGTGATTGTCGTGGGATCGTGCCTGCTCAACTATGTACTGCTGTTTGTCGCGCTGTTGGTGGTCTTTGCGTTGCTGGGTCAATGGCCGCATTGGCAGATGTTATGGCTCATTCCGTTGACGGTTGCCGTCACCGCTCTGGCTGTCGGCATAGGCTTGATTCTTGGCGTTCTCAACGTCTTTGTTCGGGATATTGGCCAGGTTGTACCCATCCTGCTGCAAGTCTGGTTCTGGTTTACCCCCGTGGTGTACCCCGCCAATATCATCCCCGAGCAATTCAGAAGCTACATGGACATGAATCCCATGTACCCCATCGTCACGGCCTACCATGACGTTCTGGTATATGCCAAATCTCCGGATATCCAACAAATTGCCGTGACTACGGTTGTTGCCCTGGGCTTGCTGTTGCTGGGCCTATATATGTTCCGCCGCGCGGCGCCGGAAATGGTGGACGTGCTATGAGCCTGCTAATTGCAAATAACCTGGGCAAGGCTTACCGCGTCTATGCCTCTGAATTTCAGCGCATCGGTCGTTGGTTCGGGCTGCCGACCAAACCTAGGGAAGAGCATTGGGTACTCAAGCACATCAGTTTCTCGATAAATCCAGGGGAAGCCATCGGGATTGTCGGCCAGAACGGTGCGGGAAAGTCCACGCTGCTGAAGATGATCACTGGGACCCTTCAGCCTACGGAAGGGAGTGTTCAAGTTAACGGCCGAATCGCTGCCATTCTTGAATTGGGTATGGGTTTTACCCCGGATTTGACTGGCCGCCAGAACGTCTTCCACGCCGCGGGCTTGATGGGTTTCAGCGCTGAAAGAATCAATGAAGTCATCGATGATATTGAGGCTTTTGCTGAAATTGGTGAGTATTTCGACGAGCCCGTGCGTACCTATTCCAGTGGCATGCAAATGCGTGTTGCTTTTGCCGTGGCCACGGCAATTCGTCCTGAGATTCTCATTGTGGACGAAGCGCTCTCAGTGGGTGACAGCTACTTTCAGCACAAAAGCTTCGAGCGAATTCGTGAGTTCCAGCAGCAAGGCACAACACTGCTGATCGTCTCCCATGACCGTGGCGCGATCCAGGCACTGTGCAATCGCGCAATACTGCTGGAAAAAGGCACAGTCATAAAGGACGGAAAGCCAGAAGAAGTCATGGACTTCTACAACGCATTGATATCCGAAAAAGAGAACGCGACGGTACAAGTCCGCGAGCTGCAGGACGGATCCATCCAGACGCGATCTGGTAGTGGTGAGGCGAGTATCGAGTCCGTTACGTTACACAACGCTGTTGGGGATCCGATTGAGTATGTATCGGTCGGAGAAAACGTCTCCTTGCGCATCAACACCAAGATCAACAGCGCGATTCCAGAATTGGTCGTTGGCTATCTGATCAAGGACAGACTGGGACAGTCTGTATTTGGCACCAATACGCATCATTTGGGCTGCAAAACTGATGGCTTGGAAGCTGGGCGAGTATTGAATTATTCATTCAGCTTTGCTGCGAATCTTGGTGTGGGGTCGTATTCCGTGGCCGTCGCACTTCATACAGCGGACAGTCATTTATCACGTAATTATGAATGGGTGGATTTAACCCTGGTGTTCAACGTAGTCAATATTTCTCAAAGCGAGTTTGTCGGCCTGGCCTGGATGCCTCCGACCGTGGAGTGCAGCCGATGAGCATTCCGTTCTATCGTGCTTTTGAAGACCGCCACCGTGGTTCGCGCGAGCTTATTCGCGAACGACAGCAAGTTTATTTTCCCTTCATTGAGCCCCTCAAAGAGCTGTATTCGGAGCGCAAGGCCCTTGATCTGGGTTGCGGCAGGGGAGAGTGGCTGGAGATCTTGCAGCAGGCGGGTTTCGATCCTTTGGGTGTGGACCTTGATCAAGGGATGCTGGAGGCTTGTGTTGAGCTGGGACTACCAGTTGAACTGGATGATGCGCTTGGCGCATTGAAGAAATTGCCGGATGAAAGCCAGACGCTCGTGTCCGGTTTTCATATTGCCGAACATATTCCGTTCGACGATTTAAAAGTGTTGGTGGCCGAAGCGCTTCGTGTACTGAAGCCCGCTGGCCTGCTTATTCTGGAAACCCCAAACGCAGAGAACCTGATCGTCGGCGCCCAGAATTTCTACCTCGACCCTACCCATGAACGTCCAATTCCGCACTTACTGCTCAGTTTTCTAACTGAATTCACAGGCTTCAATCGCACGAAGTTGATGCGTTTACATGAGCCTTCGGAGTTGGCTGAAGGCGGAGCTGTGGGTTTGATGGACGTCTTGGGCGGTACCAGCCCGGATTATGCAATTGTTGCGCAAAAAATAGCACTAGCTGAACAGCTCACGACGTTTGATGATGCCTTTAGCAGAGACTATGGTCTGGCGCTTGATGTTCTTGCCCAGAGATACGATGTGGGTCTTGATGCTCGAACGGCCGAACTGGAATCAAAGGTGCAGGATCTGGCAAGTTCTGTCTACAGCCAGTCTGACCACACAGCTGTACTTGATGGACGTCTGGTCGACGTGCTTGATCGCTTCAATCAAATGCTCGCCAAGATGGACGATGCCGAAAGAAAAGCCGAGTCGGCAGATATGGCACAGCTAACGTCGCGCCTGAACGAATCGTTGAGCAATGCCCACAATTGGCACCTGCGCGCCACCGTGTATGAGCAGCAACTGGACGCAATGCGCCGCAGCACGTCCTGGCGCATTACTGCACCACTTCGCCTCGTTGTCCGTGCCATCTATTGGCCTTTCCGTTCCGAAAGGTCAACGCTCGGCCAAGTGCTGCGCCGCGGTGTTCCGCATGCACGGCTCTGGCTGGCGCGCCGGCCTGGCATCCAGCGCCCGCTCATGGCAGTTCTGAACCGCTGCCCATGGCTGCTGGCCAAGCTGCGTAGTCTGTATCAGAGCACTCTTAATCCTGATGCGGCGGCGACTGCCAGCGATCCACAGCACGGCGTGATTGATCACGCACCACTGACCCAACGGGGCCGCACTATCGATAGTGCGCTCAGGGAAGCCATGATGAAGAGCCGGAAATAATGCGTATCGTAATTGACATGCAGGGCGCGCAAACCGAAAGCCGCTTCCGTGGAATTGGCCGTTACAGCCTGTCGTTGGCTCAAGGCATCGTCCGCAATTGCGCCGGGCATGAAGTCTACCTGGTGCTTAACGGCATGCTCGGCGACAGCGTCGAGAGTATTCGCACCGCGTTTATCGGCCTACTGCCGCAAAGCCACATCCGTGTGTGGTACGCAGAAGGGCCGGTGGCCGACAGCAGCCCGGCCAACCTGGCCAGGCGGCAAGTGGCGGAGCGCATCCGCCAGGCGTGCATCGACAACCTGCAACCGGACCTGGTGCATGTCACCAGCGCGGTCGAGGGCTACATTGATGATGCGGTGATCGGCAGTCCACTGCTCGATACCCACGCATTGGTCAGCGTAACACTCTACGACCTGATTCCGCTGATCAGCCCCGAGCAGTATCTGGACAGCAACCCCGGCTACAAGAAGCACTACCTGGAAAAGGTCGAAGCGTTCAAGTCGTACGGCCTGCTGTTGTCCATCTCCGAGTCCGCCAGGGAAGAAACCCTATCGCTGCTGCCTCTGGCCAACGACAGCGTGGTCAACATCTCCACTGCAGCGGACGACGTTTTCCAGCCCGTTTCGCTCAGCTCGGATGAACGTGATGCCTTGGCCAGTAAGTTCGGCCTGCGCGACACCTTCGTGCTCTATTCTGGCGGTGCTGATGACCGCAAGAATCTACCAAGGCTGATCACCGCGTTCGCCAGCATCAAGCCACAACTGGGCGACGTCCAACTGGTGTTTGCGGGTAAGATGCCTCAGTTCCACATCGATAAGTATCGCGAAATTGCCCTTGAGCAGGGCCTACAACAGCACAACCTGATATTCACAGGCTTCGTTACCGACGCCGAACTGGTTGCGCTGTACAGCACCTGCCAAGTGTATGTATTCCCCTCCTGGCACGAAGGGTTCGGCCTGCCACCGCTCGAAGCCATGAAATGCGGCGCGCCGGTGATTGGCGCCAACACCTCCAGTGTGCCCGAGGTCATTGGCTGGGAGGAGGCGACCTTCGATCCGTTCGACGTGCAGGCCATTGCCGAGAAGCTGCGCAAAGCGCTGCTGGATGACGAGTTCCGCGCTGCCCTGGCGGCTCACGGCCTGCAACGCGCCAAGCAATTCTCCTGGGATCATATCGGCAAGGCCGCCGTGGCGGCATTCGAGCAGGCGGTCAGCCACCGCGAGAAAACCGCCGAGCGCACCGATGACGCGGCGTCGCGGATCGATGATACCCAGACTCTGATCGAGGCTCTCGCCGCCACGGGACACCTGCAAAATGGTGCCGTCGACATCGAGCGGCTGGCCAAGGCCATCGATTACTCACTGCAGGGGTCACCCAGTACGCCGAGTCTGTTCTTGGATATTTCCGAGCTGTGCAAGCATGACGGCAAGAGCGGCATCCAGCGAGTGGTGCGCAGTATCCTCCTGGAGTGGTTGAGAAATCCACCTGATGGCTATCAGGTTAGGCCGGTTTACACCAAGGCAGGCGAGCCGTTCTACCGCTACGCCACACAGTTCACCGCGAAGTTCCTGGGCGATGACCCGAGCCAGGCGGGCGAGGACGAAGCCATTAGCTACCGCGCCGGGGATGTCTACCTGTGTCTTGACCTGCTCATGGACGTGCTGCCACATAAACAAGCCTACCTCGATGGCATGCGCAGCCATGGCGTCGGCATCTTCTTCGTAGTCTATGACCTGCTGATCCTGCAACTGCCGCATTGCTTTGTCGAAAGCTTGCAAGCGCACTACCTGAAATGGATCAACGTAGTTGCCCGGTACGACGGTGCGATCTGCATCTCCCATGCGGTTGCAGACGAATTGCGTGAATGGCTACTTGAGAACGCACCGCGCCGGAACCGAGCGTTCCACATCGGCGCGTTTCATCTCGGTGCGGACATCGATCAGTCGATGCCCTCCACAGGCATCCCGGAAGATCCGGCCATGCGCATCGAAGCGTTGCAGAACAACCCCAATTTCCTCATGGTGGGTACACTGGAACCGCGCAAGGGCCACGCCCAGACCCTCGAGGCCTTCGAGCTGCTCTGGGCGGCGGGTGTCCAGGCCAATTTGATCATCGTTGGCAAGCACGGCTGGCTGGTCGATGAACTGGCCGCGAAGCTCGCCAATCATCCGGAGCGAGGCAAACGCCTGCTCTGGCTTGCCGGGGCGAGCGATGAATACCTGGAGCATTTGTACGGCGAGTCCGACTGCCTGATAGCCGCCTCGTACGGTGAAGGGTTCGGTCTGCCATTGATCGAAGCGGCCCAGCACAAGCTGCCGATCATCGCCAGGAACCTACCGGTGTTCCGAGAAGTGGCTGGCGAGCACGCCTGGTACTTCGATGGGCGCGACACCCAGGAGATCGCCGACAGCCTGACCGAGTGGTTGAGTCTGTTCGAGCAGGGTCGCCATCCGCAGTCCAACGACATGCCGTGGCTGACCTGGAAGGACAGCGCGAATCAACTGATTGACGAAATTGATAAGTGCGCGCTTTAACGCGCCATAAGCACAACCGTTGGGGCATTTGATATGGGTGGGAAGTTTTACTCGACTGGGAGGTCAGGCCTGGCGGTGGCCCTGGTTATCGCAGTCTGGTTCGTATGGCATCATTTTCCTGCGGGCTTCGTAGCAGGAACGTCGTCGTACTGGCTGTCAGAAGTCGATGACGTCACGCAGTACTTTGCAGGGTTCAATGCGTTCTTCAGTGCGCCTTTCGATTACCCGTTGCTGGCTTTCGACAGCATCAACTATCCGCAAGGCACGCGAGCGACCTTTGTCGATAGTATTCCTCTGTATGCGTTGCTGCTCAAGCTGGTCGTGCCCGCCAGCTTTGCACCGTTCAACCCTTTCGGTGTCTGGGTCGCGCTGTCATGCGTCGCTCAGGCGGTGTGTGCATGGTGGATACTGCGTGAATTGCAGGTTCGTTCATGGTTGGCGTTGCTGGCACTGGTCGTCTGCTTGCTGACGCTGCCAGCCTTCACCACCCGCGTGACCCATATCTCGTTGATGTCGCACTGGATGATACTGTGTGCATTAGCGTTATACGTGCGTGGTCAACGGATCGGCGAGCTGCAGCTCTGGGGTTGGACAGCGCTGCTGGTGGCTGGCTTCTACGTCAACATCTACCTGTGCGTCATGGCCAGCGCTATCTACGTGGCCAATTGCCTGACCAATCCAGCGAAGCATAGGCTGGCCGATGCCGGGCGGGCAGTGGTCCCCTTCGTGATCCTGGGGTTGAGCCTGTTCCTGACGATATTGCCAATGGACAGGGTGGCTGTTGCGCGCGAGGACGGGTTCGGTATCTTCTCAATGAACCTGCTCGCCCCGTTTTATGGAGGCAAGTTCCTGCAGATTGCCGATGCGGAAATGCCCGGCCAGTACGAGGGGTTCAACTACCTCGGGCTGGGAGTGTTGCTCGTGTTTGCAGCGAGCCTCATCCTCGGCCGAAATACAGTCCTCAGGACCTTCAGGAAGCATTGGGCGCTGACTGTGCTAATGGTGTTGTTCACCCTCTACGCGGTCTCTGACACCTTTTACCTTGGCACCCACCAGGTGCTCGCCTTCCACTACCCAGCGTTCATGGAGCTGATAACCTCGCAATTCCGCGCTTCGGGCCGGTTCTTCTGGCCGGTTGGCTATTGCGTAATCATCTTTGCAATTACCATGCTCTACCACAAGCTGGGCAGGCTCACTTTTGCCGCAAGCATGGCGGTGTTGATCGTGCTGCAAGTCGCGGACATGTCGATTCAACGTCATCGTCTGATCGATACCGCCAAGCGCCCGGTCGTACCGGTATTGGACCAGACTGCCTGGGATCGGCAGACCGCAGGTGACATTCGCTACCTGTACTTTTTCCCCAAGTTCCGCTGTGGTCGTTCTGACCTGATCCTCAGCACCCTGATGCCCACCATGCGCTATGCCGTCATGCACGGCATCAAGATCAACACGGGATATGTGTCGCGTTCGAACTCCAATTGCGCACTCGAGAGCACCCAGGCTGAAATCGCTGCTTCCGCCCAGGACCAGTCGTTGTATGTGTTTGTCAAAGGCGATTTTCCGCAGGTAGAACAGGCCAGGGAGTTGTTCCCGGCAGATCGTCAACCAACCTGTGAAGAAGTCGACTACGCCCATGTTTGCCGCTTCTGGCAGCCGCAGAGTAATGGCCAATGATCACTGATAAGCGCAAGATATCCTTGGTATCGCCCTTCTACAACGAAGAGAAGGGCGTCCACCCCTTTTTCGCCAGAGTCAGCGAAGTCTTTGCACAACTGGGCGAGCGATATGAACTCGAAGTCGTTGCCATCAACGATGGCAGTCGTGACCATACATATGCCGAACTGCTGAGGGCCCAGGCGAGCTACCCTTACCTAACCATCGTCGACCTGTCGCGTAACTTCGGCAAGGAGGCTGCGATCTCGGCGGGGCTGGACTTTGCAACCGGTGATGCGGTGATCCCCATCGACTCCGACCTGCAGCACCCACCCGAAGTTATTCCCGAACTGATTGCCAAGTGGGAAGAGGGCGCTGAGGTGGTACTGGCCAAGCGCGTCGACCGGTTGACCGATCGTGCGATACAGAAGATCACGGCCAATGGATTCTACAAGCTGCACAACTTCATCTCCGATATCCATATACCGGCAGATGTTGGCGATTTTCGACTTATGGACCGCAGGGTTGTCGAAGCGCTCAAGACCCTGCCTGAGAGCAGACGATTCATGAAGGGGCTGTTCGCCTGGGTCGGCTTTCGTTCTATGATGGTCGAATACCAAGTGGCACCCAGGGCGCATGGCACGACCAGCTTTAACACCTGGAAGCTGTGGAACTTTGCCATCGAAGGGATTACCAGCTACAGTTCTGCGCCGTTGCGTATTTGGACCTACCTGGGCTGTGCAGTGTCTGCGCTGGCTTTTGTGTACGCCGTCTACTTGCTGATCAAGACGGCGTGGTTCGGCGCCGATACGCCAGGCTATGCCTCTTTGATGATCACCATATTGTTTGCCAGTGGTGTGCAACTGATCGGCATCGGCGTCCTCGGAGAGTATGTCGGCAGGATCTTCGTAGAATCGAAAAGGCGTCCGGTATATATCGTCCGCGACGTTGTCAAGCACGAACAATGAGCATTCCCGAAAAATACCTCGAGTTCTTGCGCTTTGCGCTGGTCGGCTTTGCCAACACCGCCGTCCATGCACTTGTCGTCGTTGGCCTCATGGAAGCAGTGGCGCCACCGGCCGCCATCTCCAATGGGGCGGCTTTCATTATCGCCAACTTGATGTCCTATGCCCTCAACAGTCGTTTCACGTTCAGAATGCCGATGAACCTCAGTGGTTATCGGCGTTTCCTTTTGGTATCGCTGGTGTCCTTGGTCCTGACGCTGCTGATCACCTCGGTGGTCGAGTATGCAGGGCTGCATTACAGCATCGGATTGTTGATGGTGATATTCGTGGTACCGGTGATGAACTTCCTGGTCATGAAAATATGGGCCTTCTCCCCGGCACGCTAATGGAGGCAGGCGCCTGTGCAGGAAAAGGCACGGCACTGAATGACGTATCACCCAATTAGTAGACTTAGACAAGCAGGTAGACTGAATATGACCAACGGCCAGCAAGACCAGATCATGCCCGGCATGAGCAGTACAGATGAAGCGGACGGCCAGAGCAAGATAGCTGTTGTAATCCCTTCCTATAAAGTGATTGCCCATATCCTGGGTGTGATCGCAGACATCGGTCCTGAAGTTGCTCGTATCTATATCGTTGATGATTGCTGCCCAGAAGGCTCCGGTGCCTATGTCGAACAGCACTGCACTGATCCGCGCGTCGTGGTTCTGCGCAATCCTGAAAATCAAGGCGTAGGCGGTGCGGTCATGACTGGCTATCAGGCGGCGGTCAATGACAACATGGACGTCATCGTCAAGATCGATGGCGATGGTCAGATGGAGCCTGGCCTGCTCATGAACTTCGTCAACCCTATTCTCGATGGCACGGCTGATTACACCAAGGGCAATCGGTTCTACGATCTGGAAGAAATCCGTTCAATGCCTCGCATCCGACTGTTCGGCAACGCCGTGCTGTCGTTCATGACCAAGTTTTCGTCGGGCTACTGGGATCTGTTCGACCCCACTAACGGTTATACCGCCATCCACCGCGATGTTGCCCGGCATCTACCGTTCGACAAGATTAGCCGCCGCTATTTCTTCGAGACCGATGTGTTGTTCCGCCTGAACACCCTGCGGGCCGTGGTCGTCGACGTACCGATGGATGCCAAGTATGGCGATGAAGTCAGCAACCTTAAAATCTCCAAGGTCGTAGGTGAGTTTTTCGTCAAGCACGTGCGAAACTTCGGCAAGCGGATCTTCTACAACTACTACCTGCGGGACATGTCGTTGGCCTCGCTCGAACTTCCCGTAGGGTTGCTGATGCTGGTCTGGGGCTTGGTCTTCGGCACCTCCCACTGGATTTCTTCGACCTACACCGGTGTTGCGACCTCGGCCGGCACCGTGATGCTGTCTGCCTTGCCGGTGATTCTCGGTATTCAGCTAATTCTGGCGTTCCTTGGCCAGGACATTGCTTCGGTTCCGAGACGGCCTTTCCACCTTTCCAGAATCAAATCGCAACTTAAAGCAGGTACGCATCGATGATGTATGCCATCGCAATATTGTGTGTTGTCGGTATTGCTACCGGGCAGATCATGTTCAAGTTGAGCGCCACCGCGCTGCAACGGGCAGGGACCATCTTTGACCTGCGCACGCTGATGATCCTCGGTGCGGCGTTTGCATTGTATGGCGTAACGACCATTGCCTGGGTATGGGTACTGCAGAAGATTGAGCTGGGTAAAGCCTACCCGCTGATGGCGCTCGCGTTTGTCCTGGTTCCGATCGGCAGCCATTTCATCCTGGGTGAGCGCTTCCAGTTGCAGTATTTCATTGGTGTGCTGTTCATCATGGGTGGCATCGTGTTGGCCGTGAAGTCGTAGAGCCGGTTGACACAGGTTGCTGTACGCATTGAATTGAGAGGGAAGGGCAGTATGCAGTTATCAAACGGGTCGCGCCTGAGCGCATCCGCGGCAGTCATCGGCATCATGGCAGTGACATTAGTGTTGCTACTGATGCGTTCCAGTGGAATCTACCCAACCGTGCTGGGGGATGAATATACCTACAGCTCGATGGCCAGGGTGCTGCCTTTTTCGGCTGCCGCCATTCCCAACTATCTGTACCTTTCAATCTACAAGTCGACTTTGCTGTGTGGCGACGGCTTCATGAGCTGCACCAAGCTGCTCAATGCCGTGTTCTTCGTTGCGGCGGCGCCTTTCATATTCTGGACTGCCCGGCGCGTGTGCAGTACCCGCGTCTCGTTGTTGATCGTGGCTCTCGGCATGCTGGGGCCTATCAATAGTTATACAGCGTACTTCATGCCCGAATCGTTGTTCTTCCTGACGTTCTGGATCAGCGTGTGCTACTTCCTGACCCTCGATGTCCGCGCTTCGATGCGCCATTGGCTGCTGTTCGGCGTAATCATGGGCTGCTCGTCGCTGGTCAAGCCTCACGCGTTGTTCGTAGTGCCAGCGTTCTGCCTGTGCATTATGTTCTTTGCATACAAGGGAGTGGATGACTGGTTCTCGACTGGCTTGAAGAGTGCCGTCGTCTTTGTCGTCGCCATGCTGCTGACCAAGTTTGGTTTCAGCTTCCTGTTGGCGGGTAAATCCGGTTTGACGTTGTTTGGTAATTTCTACGCGTCGACCCTCGAGTCCAATACATCTTCATTGCAACGGTACTTGGCCATCCTGTCGACATCGCCGAAAATTGCGCTAGGGCACCTGCTTGGCAATGCCGTCATGTTCGGCTGTGCGGTCGCGATCGTTCTTTTCGGAACCTTCAAGGCGCTGGCTACCAAGGCCATACAGGCGGACGAAAAACTAGCGTTCTGCACGCTGTTCTTGTTGCTCAACCTGATCGCAGTAGTTGCTTTGTTTTCCGCATCAGTGGCAGGCTCCAACGCCATCGAAACGGCGCTGAGGATTCACATGAGGTATTACGACTTCATGTTCCCACTGCTGTTCATCGCAGCGGGCTCCCAGCTCAAGCACATTTACCCGGCGCCCCGCTCGTACGTGAGGGCTGCCGTGCTCATTGTTGTGCTGGCGATACTGGCCTACGCGGCTATCACCCGCCTCCATCCGTTCACGCTGAGCTTCATCGATAACCCGGAACTGCGTGGCTTCACGATGAACAAATCGGTGTTCAAGGGCTTTGCCGTACTATCAGCTATCTGCCTGATCGTCTGGTTCAAGTCTGCGCGCTGGGGCGCCGGCCTGTTTTTATTCGCCTACCTACCTTTGTCGATTGCGGTTAGCACTGCCTACACCACCGTCGCCATGAGGGAGCGCCTTGTACCTGACGCGTTCGACAAGGCCGGCTTGTTTGCCAGGAGCTATCTGCCTGCCTCGGAGGTATCCCACCTATTGGTCCTCGGTGATAACCCTGCTTCGATCCTCAGGTCTTTATTCTGGGTCGAGAACCTGAATGCCGGCCCCGATTTGTCCTACGTCCCAGGCGTACCGTACACGGCAGCACAATCGCCGACAGACAAGAAATGGATCCTGGCCATTGGCGATGTTGACTTCGTCAAAGATGATTTCAACGTCATGAGATTCAATGGTTATTCGCTCGCCAGAAAGGTCTCCCTGCGGTTCCCCTGGACCGTCGATTTGCGCAACGTTCTCTTGCCGGACTCGGTGGAATCGATCACTGGTCTCTCCCAGGTTGAAACGTGGGGCACATGGTCGGATGCGGCCGAAGTTGTCATCGAGTTCGCCCGCCCTTTGCCGAGGGAGTTTGATCTGGATATAGACGCCAAGGCGTTTGGCCCCAATGCAGGTCGCGCGTTCGATGTGGAAGTGGCGGGGCGTAGCGTGCCGGTTACGCTTGACGCAGAGATGACCTCCCAGACCCTACGCATCAGCAATCCAAGCGATGCCTACAAGCTGGTGATAAAGATCCCTTCTCCGACGTCACCTGAGCAATTGGACATGAGTACTGACAAGCGTCTGCTAGGCGTGGGGATCCATCAGCTGGTTGTCCGACCTGCCAAGTAAAACTGCATCCCAGCAGGGACAGTCCTGTGCCTGCTGGGGGGCAGCGCATCTCAGTCACGTAATCGCAATGCGATCAAAAACGCTAGGTCAGTCTGGTGCTCCAGCTTTGCTGGCGCAGGTACCTGATGACTGGAGATTACGCCGGTTGCAACGCTAGGGGCTGCTGGGCGCATGTTCGATGTAAGTTTGTGGAGGCGCAGAAAGTGTAGCCCAAAGACAAAACCGGTCAGGCGGAGATCGCGCTGAATCTGATCAACAAGCTGTACGGTATCGAGTGCGACACTGGCGTTTTTCAGGGTAGTTGTCGCGTCAACCGTTCAACTATGCCGCTCTTTTCTCCTCCTGCTGCTCCCGATCCGGATTCAGCAGCACCGTTCCTATCGGCTCCCAGTTTCGCGTCTTGCCTGACCAACGCTGCGGGCTTTTCTTGCGCGCTCGCTGGTACAGTTCATGCCGCCGCGCCAGGATCTGGTGATCCAGCCCTCGATGTCGCTCCGTCGGTGTCAAGAAGCGGATCCGGCTATGCCGGTGCTCGTTGTTATACCAACGCATAAAATCCCTCACCCAAGCGCGTGCGGCGTCCAAGCTGGCAAATCCCTCCTGCGGCCATTACGGGCAATATTTCAGCGTTCTAAACAGCGACTCCGAGTACGGATTGTCGTTGCTCACTCGCGGTCGGCCACGGGACGGCGTGATGCGCAGGTCGTACATCTTGCTCAACAGCGTCAGCGATTTCATCGGCGCACCATTGTCCGAGTGCAGCACCAGCGGCTCGTGTAAACACTGCTCGCCGATCACGCTGCGTTGCAGTAGCGCAGCGGCTTTTTCGCAACTTTCTACTTCGTAAACTTCCCAGCCCACGGCCTTGCGGCTGTAAATATCCTCGATCAAATACATGTAGTAGTACTTGCCGCGTATCGCGACGGCAAATACGTGATGTCCCACGACCACACCTGATTGGGCGCTTGGGCGGCATGCGTCGTCGGTGCCACATGCCGTCTGGGTCGCTGGCTACGGCCCCGATGATGTTGCTGACCTGCTGCACGCAGGAGGCGATAAAACGTCGCTTCCGACGCCAGATAACGCCCCTCGTCAGCCAGCCTCGGTACGAGCTGACTCGGCGGCAAATGGGCATACGCAGGGCTGTTACACAGCGTCACGATCGCTTGTCGTTCGATTTCGCTCAACGCATTACGCGGCGTGGGCCGCACGGTGGTGGTGCGGGCATCGGCTTGAACATCCTCACTCTGCGTCCATCGCTGCAAGGTTCTGAGCGACAGCCCCACCTCCTGGCACGCTCTGATTTTTCGAGCACCGACCACGATGGCTTCGATCTACCAAGGCACCAACAACTGCCGTTCCGGCAAAGAGGTCAGGTGTCCTCGTTGTCGATCCCCCAGTAATCGTTGAGCTTTTTTCGCAGCACCAACAACGCGGCAGTCTCGGCCAGCGCCTTGTCTTTATGCAGCAGTTCGCGCTCAAGTTGCTGAATACGTTTCTTGTCCTTGCGAGGTTGTTCGCGGTCGACCTTTTGTTGGTTCTGCGCACTCTGCTGCCCCATGGTACAGGCTTGGCGCCAGGCGCTGACGTGTTCGGGGTACAGACCTTTTCGTCGGCAGTACTCACCCAGTTCGAGCTGCGATAGAACGGCGGTTTCAAGGACGACAGCGAACCGGGCTTCAGCAGACCAGTTCTCGGGGAGTGGCTTGTCTTCAGGCACTGCGCTTCCTTCAGAACTGACCTTCTTGTGCCAGTTGGACAAAGACATTTCGCTAACCCCTTCGCGCCGGGAAACCTCGGCCATCGTCAGGTCCAGCGGGGGAAGCAGCATCTTGAGTAATGCGGCTTTGCGTTCAGGTGAATAGTACGGCACGACCAGTCTCTTTCCGCCCCCGATATGCTTTTTCAGGAAAATTCGGAGAGGCGACAACTATCCTGACACCGGGGGGCTACTGGGAGGAAAATTGATAGTCCTGCTGTTGAGCATCAGCAGAGAACAAACCCCGACAAGCACCAAGGCTTGTCGGGGTTTCTAGTAACGCAAGGTAGATACAGCTTTAAGCGGTAGATCAGAGAGTGATGTCTGTAGCCGCCAACATAGTGACGCCGATGAGCTTAATGGCGAAATCGGCTTCGCTGTTTGTATCGGTGTTGCCGTACAGAACACCGTCCTGAAACCTCAGTTGCCCGGCTCCGGTAAAGGCAACAGCATTGCCGATGAACGAAAAAGCCTCGTTGTAGCTTGTGTTCGTAATGGCATCCAGTGTCCCCAGATCGATTTTGTCCTGCCCGCGGATGAAGTCGGTGATGACGTCAGTGCTCGCACCGGTCGTACCCATGTCCGACAGCGAAGTGAAGATGAATGTGTCGTTGCCTGCACCACCGATCAGTGTATCGTTGCCCGCACCGCCAATAAGTATGTCGTTGCCTGCACCACCATTGAGCAGGTTGGCAACGGAGTTGCCTGTCAGTGTGTTGCCCAGGATATTGCCGGTGCCATTGATGGCCGCCGTGCCAGTCAGGACCAGATTCTCGACATTGGCGCTCAGCCCATAACTGATCGAGGTCTTGATGGTGTCGTTGCCGGCGCCGGAGTACTCGATTACCTGATCGCCGGCATTATCAACCACGTAGGTGTCGTTGCCTCGACCACCCAGCATCCTGTCAGCACCGACGCCGCCGGAAATGACGTTAGCACCGCTATTGCCGACGAGCTGGTTGTCCAGGGCGTTACCCGTAGCGTCGATGTTCGCGGTACCGGAAAGCGTCAGGTTTTCAACGTTGTCCGACAGCGCGTAGCTCCCAGAACTGATGACCAGATCGGTTCCGCCCAGATTCGCTTCAACCACGACGTCCCCACTGTCCTGAACGTAGTAGGTATCGTTGCCAGCTAGGCCTTCCAGGCGATTGTCCAGTCCGTTACCGATCAGGGTATCGTTGTAGATACTACCTATGGCGTTCTCGATCCGTGCCTCGGTAATCTGAGTCATGCCATCAGTCAAGGCATCAACCAGATTGGAGCTGTCCGCTGCCAACGTCACGACTGTTCCGAAGCCAAGCTGATCGACAAGGTTGTTATAATAGGTTTCGTTGCCGGCGGTTACTGCAAACACCGGTACGATTCCACTGGCCAACAGCTTGGTTTTGAGCAGTGCAACCGTCGGATAGTCTTCGAGCTCCAGCACCGCATCACCGTCGTTGGCGACGTAGGACGTGTCGCCTGCCTTGTGATAGTCAGCATCAGTCATCACTACCGCAACCCGGAAGGATTCGGCGCGAAAACCGAGTTCGGTCTGGCGCAAGGCGGCCTGCATCAGCGCTTCGATTTGCGCCTCTGGAGAGTCGCCGCCACTGCCGATGCTTAGCGTATTGAGTGCGTTGACCAAGCTGGTCTGATTGGCGGTCATCGCCAGATCAGTGCGATAGACGTATTCGCCCTTGTCGATGAAGGAGGCCAGGCCGAAACGATTGTCAGCCTGAACCGAGGACAGGGCGGATACCACTTGAGGCACTAGAGTCTTCACTTTTGCAACGTCGTCGCCAAACGAGCCGGAGGCGTCCTGGAGGAAGAGGACGTCGAGTGGCACGTCTACCGTGCCTCCGGAGGAAAGCGTCACCATCCGTCCATTGATGTTGCTGGTGCTGCCAGGCGTGAGATCGATGGTGACACCGCCAGTAGCGCCCGAAGCGTCCAGCGTATCAATACCGCTTGTGTCCTCAATCAGGATAGATCCAGTGGTGCCGCTAACGACGTAGGTATCGTTGCCTGCACCACCGCTCAGCGTGTCATCGCCGATCGAGTCGGTTAAACGATCATTGCCCGCATCGCCGAAGAGCTGGTCACTGCCTGCGCCGCCAACGAGGATGTCATTGCCATCACCGCCACGCAGGATATTGGCATTGCCGTCACCTATAAGGTTGTCACCAAATTTGCTGCCTGATAGATTTTCGATGTTGATCAGCGAGTCAATCCCTGACCCGCTGGTAGCCTGGCTGGCGCCATTGACCGCCACCGTGACACCCGCAGTGGCGCTGGCATAACTGACGGTATCGTTGCCGCTACCACCATTGATAGTACTGTTACCCACGTTGGCGGAAATCAGGTTATGCAGGGAGTTGCCGGTAGCGCTCAAGGCTCCGGTGCCGATCAATGACAGGTTCTCGATGGTCGTGCGGGTTTCGAGCGAAAAACTGACCGTACTTTGAACGGTATCAACACCTGACGTGTCGGTGATGATATCGGTATTGGTGTCGACGATGTAGAGATCGTTGCCATCACCTCCGTTCAGTGTGTCAATCCCGGCGCCACCATTCAGGGTGTCGTTGCCAGCCAGACCGTTCAGGATATTGTTGCTGGCATTGCCCAAGAGCGTGTTGTTGCTGGCGTTGCCCGTACCGGTTACCGCGGTACCGGCCAGCGTCAGGTTTTCCAGAGTGGCGCCAAGCGTGTAATTCAGATAGCTGATAACGGTGTCGGTACCACCGGTACTAGCTTCGGTGATGACATCTGCACTATCGCGCACCACGTAGGTGTCGTTGCCGGCACCACCGATCATCTGGTCTGCTCCAGCACCACCATCAATGATGTTGGATGCGGCATTACCCAAGATGGTGTTTGCGAGGTTGTTACCGGTGCCATTGATGGCGGCGGATCCAGTCAGCGTCAGGTTCTCGATGGCGGCATAAGTGGCCAGACTGAAATTTACCGAGGACTCGATCCGATCCGTACCGGCCGAATCCGTAATGATATCGGTCGTGGTATCGACGACATAGACATCGTTACCGTTGCCGCCATTCAGTGTATCGACGCCGCCCTCACCTTTGAGAGTGTCGTTGCCATCACCACTGACCAGCACATTGTTGGAAGCGTTGCCGATCAATATGTTGGCGTTGGCATTACCGGTAGCGTTCTGGGCCGTGCCGGTCAGCGTGATGTTTTCGACATTCAGAAGCGTGGCAATGCTGAAGTTGACGCTGCTCTTGACGGTATCGATGCCTTCATTGGCATTCTCGGTGATTTTATCGCTGACCGAATCGACGACATAGAGATCATTGCCGATACCGCCATTCATCTGGTCGTTACCCGTGCCACCATCCAGGGTGTCATTGCCACTACCGCCGATCAGAGTGTCGTTGCCAGCCCCACCTAGGAGGGTGTCATTACCATCATCGCCACTGATCGTGTTAGCCGAACTGTTGCCGGTAATTATATTGTCGCGTCCATTGCCGGTACCATTAATGGCGGAAGCTCCGGTCAGTGTGAGGTTAGCCTGATGCGCCGCAAGCGCTGATGTCACGCTGCTGGAAATATCCTGGGTGAAATTGACAAGATTGCTTAGTTCGGTCGAACTCATGCCCGTCAAGTAGTTGCTATTAGACAACCCAGCGAGCGAACTGCCGATTGCCTGTGCTCCGGCAACATTGTTCGCCAGTGCATAGAAATGCATGACAACTTTTGTTTCACCAGCGCCAAGCGACAGGTTGTAGCTGCTCTGTGGTTGATCAACAGCGCTGTAGTTCTGACTGGTAGCGCTTGGCGAGCCGGCACCCCCCGACACCACATGGACAAGATTGGGAGCGGAAGTGTTAGTGCTACCGACGGCAAACCAGTCGTCAGCGGTATTGCGCAGGGTGTCACCGCTGCTAGTGGCGGTCACAACAGTTCTTGAATCGTAATAGATATCGTCCGTCAGCTGAAGATTGACTGACTGCGGGGCACTTCCGGTGTTTTTAACGACTTCCAGCGTGCGGATAAAACCATCGCCGATGTAGGTAGTGCGCGTGAGGGTAATGCCAGTGGCAGAATGTGTCGCAGTGACAGTCTGTGTATTGGCTGTGGCACTGGCGGATGCCCATGTCAGGTAAGCAGCCGACGTTGATCCGCCGAAGTAAAGGTTTAAGGAGCTGCTGTCCAAAGTATTGGAGGTGGGCGCTGACGTTTTAGCCTGATTGAGATTGCTGCGGCTATCGACAGCCCAAGCGTTTCCTGACGCGTCCGTATAATTCAATGCCATTGCCAATGCTCCTTGCATTTGAGTATTTCGAAAAGAGGGGAATAGGGGAGAGATTTATTTTTTTTTCCAAGTGCTGTGCGCGGGGAAAAAAAATCGGTTCGCTTTCCTGATGCATTGCAAGGGCATTTCGGCGATATAGGTCTGGGGCAATAGACCTGTCATCAAAACTAGGGTTTTTAGGCTCATCAGGACTTCCATTTACAAACTATGGGTGATGGTTTTTTTCAGGGGGGAAACGGTTGTGAAGGGGACAAGAATAGCCTGCTTGCTGGCCTTCTGCCATGCTTTGGCTGGATTGTCATTTTTGTACCATTGACCGTGTAAAGCATTAAAACCGTAAGGAAGTGCCCGGTTTCATTGGCCCTGAGTACGTTGCCTTACCCCTTTAGAATCGCGGTGTAATTCTGCACCTGGTGAAATGTCATTCTGGAGCCATCAGCACGGCGAGCGTCAGCTTGATGAACTCTTCATTCTTGTCGATGGTATCCAGAGCTCTCCGGACATTATCAGCTACCTCGACCGCGCCGCGCTGCTTGACCTAGCTCGAAAGCTCATGATGGCTGGTTCGAGGGTATGCACCGCATGAACCCCACATTCAAAGCGCTTAGCTGATCCCGGATCCCGCATCAAGTTGAGCAAGGGTTGCAGCTGTTCGCCGCACTGGATAACCCAGCGCGCCAAGGTTTGTCGTGGAATATCGACGCCGTGGCGACCGA
>LNAP01001585.1_pt1 | contig 23807 bp, 27 predicted proteins | sample 602601 | NCBI WGS metagenome assembly LNAP01 (sample SAMN02440304, study PRJNA202911) | soil metagenome | biome: Subtropical and temperate rainforests or woodlands; isolation source: soil samples (1 kg each in a 20% v/v slurry with milli Q water) were... ...
TGTATTTATTGCTTAATATTTAAAAATAAAGCCGAAGTTTAATCCGCGCGCTCTACTGGATCTGCGGCTGTAGATGGCTCGGCCTCGGGCCGCACGATGTCCACCGAGATGATGTGATCCTCTGCCGGGATGCTCTGCAGCAGCACCCCCGTGGCTTGTTTCTTCTGCACGCTGATGGCCCCAATGCGCTGGCGGATCACGATGCCCTTGGAGGTGCTAATCACCACTTCGTCGCTCGCGGTGCACAGACGAATGTTGCTGATGGCATCGGCCTGCTGCAGCGCGCCACCACTTTTACTCCCACTGCCACTACTATTATTGTCGGAGTCCCGCTGGGCCTTGCCACCCCCACCAGCTTTTGACTTGAATTTCATCACTGTGGCACCCTTACCGCCGCGACTCTGCAGCCGGAAGGAGTCCACCGGTACGCATTTGCCGTAGCCCTTTTCCGTCACCACCAGCACATACGAAGAAGCATTTCCTTCTGCCGCAGGTGCAAGTGCGCTTTGGTCTGCGCCTGCAGTAAATAAAAGCAAGGAACAAATTAACCGTCAGTTCGACTTCGTTAAACATCACTCACAACAGAGACAGCATGGTCCTTACCGTTCGTTGTAACCACACCTGCAGCGGCGGCGGCTCCGTGGGCTTCGAGGATGTCAATGTCCGCCACCTGGTCCCCACTGCGAAGACCAATCGCCCTCACACCACGACTCTTCCGACTACGCGACTTCAGCTGTGAGGCAGGGAACCGACAGGCATACCCATCTCTGATTTAAGAACGAACAGGGAAGAAACAGAAGTACTTTTAGGTCATAAACAGAGGAGAAAATTATACTGAAACAGGTCAGCGTACTTGGTAGCAATGAGAACATCATCTTCCGGACCACAGAGTCTCGCCCATTTGAGCTTGTCGCCCATTTCGAGGGAAATAATCGTCAGGCCGCGGCTGGAGATGGACTTAAATGCCCGGAGCGGGGTGCGCTTCACTATGCCTTGCGTAGTCATCAACACCAGGTGGGCGCCACTCTTCTTCAGCATACTCGCACTGGTGCTGGGGCTGGAAGAAGCAGCAGAATCCTCGGTAAAGTCGTCAATTGTTTCAGTTTCATCATCAGCCCCTTCATCATTGTCATGACTGGCAGCATCTACATCGCCATTTACAATCCCATCTTGGGCAGTACCACCGCCAGCACACTGAGCAGGCTCGTCAAAGGACACTACGGGGATGACCGAAGTGACCGTCTCACTCGTGCCGATGGGCAGCACCTGCGGCAACGGTACGCCCTTCGCCGTGCGAGCACCCAGGGGAATCTGGAAGGCACGCTTGCTGTACGCCACGCCGCTAGAAAAAGCAAGATATTGAAAGGTTGCAATGTGAAATGGAGATGTAAGAGACGTTCAAAATAGTGTACTCATCACACGATCATGTTTCCGACATTGTTAAACACGGGCAAAAAGAAGTAAACACAAAAATAAACCGAGCATGTTCAGAATAACAATAACAAGTATAACGCACCGATCCGTTACAAAGATGAGCGTGTCGTGATCGTTGCAGGCAAAGAAATGCGCCACATTATCTTGCTCGGTGGACAGACGAGCTCCAATCTTGCCCTTGCCGCCGCGGGATTGGGCTTCGAATTCCTCCAAAGGCATGCGCTTGATGTACCCACTGCCAGTGATGATGACGACCGACCTAAAACACAATTGGAGGGATTAAATATTGAGTTATGAACCGATGATAAAACAAACACAACACGGCAATCAACTCACCTTTCATTTGCCTGCAGGTCAGCGTCGGTCATCTCAGCGACTTCTTGCACAATTTGCGAGCGCCGCGGCACGGCGTGCTTGTCGCGCAACTCCCGTGTTTCCTGCTGGATCGTGCGGAACACCTCCTCGTCGCTGCTCATCAAGGTAGTGAGCGTGGCGATCTGTGCGCTCAATTCGGTGTGTTCCGAGGACAACTTGCCTTCCTCGAGGGCCGTTAGACGGCGCAGCGTGAGACTCATGATGGCTTCAGCCTGAGCAAAAAAGAATGATTACTAATTAATACGAAAATACCATGGCCTCAATCGCTGAATACAATTTAAGAATTTTCAGCCGCCGCACAAAATGACAAGATAAGCACTTTACCTGTTCGGTCGAGAAGCCAAAGGCCTCACTTGTTAGTGCATCTCTGGCCGCCGCAGTGTCCGCGCTGCTTTTCATCAGTCGAATGATTTCGTCGATGCGGCTCAGGGCGAGCATCATGCCCTGCACAACGTGATCCCTCGCCTGCAGCTTGGCCAGTCGGTGTGCCGTGCGACGACGCAACGTGGTAAATCTATGCGAAAAGGAATAATAATAAACAGTCAGTTTCTTGTTTGAATTCGTGAAAACGTGGTACCTGAAGCATTACGAACGCAAAAGTGAATCATGTTTAACACGCAGCAAGTAGACAAGAAGTGTACCGGAAAGCAATAAACACTTTGAGGGCTTCTCTCAGTGTGATGCGCCTTGGCTGGGTGCCTTCCTCCACCAGCGCCAGCATGTTGCCGGGGAAACTGGTCTGCAGCGCAGTCTTTTTGAAGAGATTGTTCTGCACCACGGCAGGCACGGCGTCTTTCTTGAGTTCAATCACCATCCGCATGCCGTCGCGGTCGGTCTCGTCGCGCAGGTCCGCGATGCCCTCGAGCTTCTTGTCGTTCACAAGCTCGGCGATTTTCTCCAACAGTGCTGCAGAATGACAGAAAATCATGTGTATTTCGGTGTCAACAACATTGGTTATTCATATGATCGTCAACAAAAACAAAAATAAGCATAAACGGAGATTTGCGATGGCAACCAACTTTACTCAAAGAAATCTTACCCGCTTTGTTGGTCATATAAGGTAATTCGGTGATCACAATGGCATGCCGGGTGCGTGTGCTGCCCTTGGCGCCGGTGCTGCTGGTAATCTGCTCCATGTGTGCTTTTGCACGCATATTCACGCTGCCGTGTCCGGTGCTGTACAGCTTGCGCGCCCCTTCCTGGCCCAGAATCAACCCTCCTGTGGGGAAGTCAGGCGCTGGGATAATCTTGGTCAGTTCCTGTGTTGATTGTTTTTATATGATGATTGTTGGTCAGGTGAACGTTGCAAAAACAAAGAATGCGAAACAATACCTCATCAGGAAGATCCGGCTGGTCAATAAGCGCAATCACAGCGTTTGCAAGCTCTCCCAAATTGTGTGGGGGAATGTTGGTGGCCATTCCGACAGCGATACCACTCGCACCGTTCAGCAACAGCACCGGCAGCCGCGCTGGCAGCACAACAGGCTCCTCCTCGTTTCCATCGAAATTCGACACAAAGTCCACCGAATCTTCTTTGATATCAGCCAACAGAGATTCGTACGCCACGGAGGAGAGCTTGGCTTCGGTGTAACGCATGGCAGCGGGAGGATCGTTGTCCACCGACCCGAAGTTACCGTGGCCCGATACGAGGGGGTGCTGCATGACGAAATCCTGAGCCATACGGACCAGCGCATCGTACACCGATTGATCACCATGTGGGTGATACTTTCCTAGTACTTCTCCTACAATTCTGGCGCATTTTCGGTAACTCGAATCGGGTGTTAAGCCCAGAACTTGCATGGCATACAGCACTCTCCTATGTACAGGCTTCAAGCCATCACGAGCATCTGGCAGAGCGCGACCAAGAATCGTGGAAACGGCATATGACATAAACGAAGTCTTTAACTCATCATTCAGTTCTATGTTGACAATGTGGTCTTTTTGCGCAGCAATTGGTGGATCGACCATAGGAACGTTCGAACTGAGGCGACTCTCTGTGTTGGTGAGCACGTTCGGCCGGAATACTCCAACTCTGCGATAAAGGCTTCCTGGCAAAATAAAAGCATCAACGACACACAAGCTTAAGATAATGATCACTTTCGTCAGCATGATGGTGGTCATTCTAATTTGAATGAAGAAAGGTGCACGAAGCGAAGTTTGAACAAACTGCAAAGTTTGTTCTGAACGAAAAAGTCGGTTACCTAGAAAGAAAACTTTTTTCATGTGCTACGATGACAAACGATGTACAATATGTGCATAGAAAGATACTTTATACAATAGCTAAACTATATACAATGCTTTCAATAAATCGTATTTAACAACAGCTCATAACACAAAACATACAACGTACGAGTTGACATTGCCAGGTACAGTACACATACGGCAACGTGCCTACGACTAGAAAGCACAGGACATTACTTTCGAATTGCGTAGTTTCTCCCCCAAGCGCGCTAGTACTTTGTCGTCGACGCTCTTTTGCAGTTGATCCAAGCCACGGAGCATGGAAACACTCAGGCGACTGCTGGGGCGGATGCTCTCTACCTTCGCGATCACCTCCTTCACACGCATCTATGTAGAGTAGGTACAAAAAACAATTTCGAATAAAAAAGAAAATAATGGCATAGTATATGAACAAGTATCAATAATGTATAACGATATGGGCAGCAATACTTCACTGTCGCTTTTAAGAGAGAGATAGAGAGCACAACACTAGCAACACAACAAATGCAGTGCATATACCTGATAGCGGACGAGCAGAATGCAGGCCAGCACGGCGGGAGATAAACTATCGCCAGTCTCGTCACAGATTAAAATATTACAATCTCCCTCCTGCATGTGCGCAGCAAATAATTTTTGCAAATAATTTAGATCACCGCACATAACTGTTAACACATAAAAGCACTCACCAAGGCAAACAACAACCAAAATAATAAACTTACTTTGATTTTGGCAATCAAAAACGCCAATAGCTCGGGCAGCATCTCGTTCAGCCGTTGCCAGCTTTCCGTGCTTTTGTCATCGTCGTCTGTTTCAAAGATGTGCGTCTCGAATACGATGGCTTCGTTGCGTCGGAGCCACGCAGCGTTGCTGGGAACTTCGGCAGTGGGACGCAGAAACAATACGGTGGAAATGTCGGCGTCCGCGCACCAACGCACTTCTAAGGCAGACTAATATGGGTAAAAGTCAAACAGAAAAACAAATAAACAAAAACAACGAAGGAACAAAGTAAAGGAGTACAATAGTTGTGAACGGCCAGTTGTAGCGCAACACACAAATGGCAAACAGATTACGAAGTAAAAATTGAATCCGCAAAATACCTGGTCGCCAATCCAAATATTCGCATTGCATTTCTCATCGCGGTAGGCAAATTGTCCCGGCGCGTCTTGTCGCTGTTGTTGCAAAAACATCGCCACGTCATCGCGCCGTGCATCAATCGCCACCTCTTCTGGTGTGAGGCCTTTCTGCACTCGATGGTACCACATGCAAAAATGCAAAAATGATGCACGTGAATGGAGCCAAGTAATATACAAGAAGAAACAATTCTGCAAGTGACTACTACCAGTGCGGAAAAAGAGATAAAATATTTTTAAAAGTGCACATACCTTGTCTTTGCAGTAAATGGAACAGCCAAACTGCGTTAGAAATTTCACCAACGAAAGGTCCCCTTGGCTCGCGGCCAGGTGCAGTGGCGTAAATCCCTGTGGGAAGGTGGGAAAAATATAACAAATAATGGAACAATCAACAAACTCGACAACTCTAAAGGCAAGCAGCATGCGTACAGTGAGGGAAAACCATTGGTGGTATAATAATTTTCACACCAAAAAGAACGGAGTAATTATTTGCAGGAACAATACATACCCATAGACTGTCAGGCTCGTTGCAGTGCGACAGTTTCAGAAATGTCTTCACAATGGTCTCATTGCCACTGAGCACCGCGTAATATAACACCGTGCGACCCTATATATGGCCACAAAAACATTAACAACAAAGCGTGAGCGCAGCGACAGCGAAAGACTGAATGATAAAACTGGGCAAAGGTGTACGGGTAGTCTTACGTTTTTATCGCTGCAGGTCCGATCTGCCCCCATGTCGATCAGCTGACGCACTATTTCCATGTATCCTCGATTCACACAAAACAGCAGTGGGGTCATCATCTAGTGAAAACAAAACAATGACAAATTTAGATGGAAAAAGTTAACGAAGTGTAAAGACACAGCAACCGCTGACATGGAGAGAACTGTTGAAAAGATATCAAAAGTATCTGTTACATTCTTATCTCGACAGTTAACATCTGCACCCGCCTTCACGAGCAGTTCCACCACTTCGGGATGTTTGTTGGCCGCGGCCATGACCAACGCGGTATTGCCAGACAAATCGGCGGAGTTAGGGTCCTCTCCTTGCATCAACAACGCGTGTACTTCCCGGAGCTTTCCCTGTGCGGCGGTGTTCACAAAATGAACGCGTGCGAACAGCGGGTCCTCCACGCAGACGCCCATATCACGCAACTCTTGCAATGAGTTCCAATTGTTGGTGAAGGGGTCAAAGCGGTAGTCGTATCGCAGAAACTCTGCAAAATGCGGGGACTTGGAGCGAAGGACCTTTCCGTATGCTTCTTCAAACGGCAGATGCTCAACTAATTCGCCGTTGATTCTTGACAACATCATTCCAACTTAAAAAATGTATATAAATGTGTGGAAAGGATGAGTCCATGTATGAACTGGTAGCTTTGCTCTTTCAATTGCTCACCGTGTACGTTGGGGAATACAGAGGGCATGGTCTTGCCGAGCTCATCAGCCAATATATGATCGTCTGATATCTGCGCCGCCACTTCTTTCTCTTTATGTCTTAGGCGCGTAAGTTCTGATTCAGCATCTAACAAAGCGCGCATCGCCTCATCTTTCACTGTCCTCGCTTCCGAAAAAGTTTCGTAAATTACCGCCTGTTTGGAGCATTTCGGGTGTAGTTCGTAGTACCTATCCCGTAGCTCCTGTAACTGCGTTTTCAAAGCAACATCCTCAACTAGATCAATGCGCTTCTCAATTTTACCAATTTTGGGGACCAAGTCCATGTAAAAGTAGAAGTCAACCGGATTGTCCAATGTGAGATTCCAAGCACTATCCAGGTTACGAAAAAGTCTGTTTTTTCTGTGATAGTTCCTCTTTAAGATGATAATTTCCGCCATTTTCTCTTCTATAACTTTTACCATCGCATCGTGTGCCGGAATAGACTCCAGGAAACCTTTTACAGTCGCGCCGAAACCATCTTTTCCCGGCCGAAAGCTAATTACCAAGTCCAGCCGGTCAAATGAAGCCGTCTGAGTACGCTTTTCATAATTCTCTAGTTTTAGCTCGTCCGGTATTGCTACTTTCTTCATGAGGGAGTATAGAATAGTATGGACTCAATATAAACCAGTCTGAACTTTGACTCCCACCTTATCGCGGACGTGTAACCGTCACTTTCATGGGAACTGGCCCAAGCTGTTGTCCCAGAAATACGTGCATATTATATATTAAAGAACTGAGAAAATAGTGATAAATGTCGCTGAAATGGTGGTCGCGTTCCCTTGTCACACTTCAGACGCCGATGCAGCGCGACAGCGAACCCTGAAGAACTTTTCGTTTAGAGACGCTGCTTCAATAAAATCCAGTACGATGGGACAAACCGCTTCTACTGTTCAAACTCCCGCCACTCCTCAGCCTGATGCGGCTGCTCCTAAGGTTAGTGCTTTTGTACTTGCATAATAATGCTATCGAGTTCATCACTTTTTCGCACTGTTACTTGCAGGCGGTGTTAGGAAAGTCGGGAAAGAAGATTTGCTGCAGTTGCCCGGACACTAAACTAAAGAGAGATGAGTGCATTACTCAGAATGGCGAAGAAAAGTGCAAGGATTTGATTGAGCTGCACAAAGAATGCCTTAGAGCGGAAGGCTTCACTGTGAAATAAGTGTACACTATACGTATGCCCAACCTAGCGTTGTATTGAGCTTTGTATATAATCTGGTGTATAGCATAAATGAATGGATTGTGTTACTATCTGTTTAGGAACTTTGCAAATACAGAACTCAGCATTAAATGTAAATCTCGCATAGTGCACCGTACCAAATGGATCTAGCACCATGCAAAACGCAAGAACAACGCGATTGTATCAAAACTTATAAGCAATCATATACCGGTACATGTGCTAATTTATTTGGCCATCCAAGCAGGGGTGCGGAAGGTGTTACCCGCAAACTTGGCCTTGGAACCAAGCTCCTCCTCGATACGAAGAAGCTGGTTGTATTTGGCCAAGCGCTCGGATCTGCAAGGAGCGCCGGTCTTGATCTGGCCGGTGCACAGACCCACCGCGAGGTCCGCGATGTAGTTGTCCTCGGTCTCGCCGGAGCGGTGGGAAGTCATAACACCCCAACCGTTGGACTTGGCCAGCTTCACGGCGGCGATGGACTCGGTCACGGAACCGATCTGGTTGACCTTGAGCAAGAGGGCATTGCAGGCCTTCTTGTTAACCGCCTCGCCAATGCGGCTAACGTTGGTGACCAAGAGATCATCACCGACAACCTGAACGTTCTTGCCGATGGCCTTGGTGAAAGCGGTATAGTTGGTCCAGTCGTCCTGGTCAAAAGGGTCCTCCACAGACACGATGGGGTACTTGTTGCACAGATCGATGAAAGTGGCAGCCAGCTCGGGGCCGGTCTGCACCATGCTTCCATCGTTCTTAGTGGACTTGAAGTCAAGATCGTACTTTCCGTCCTTGGTGAGGAACTCCGAGGCGGCGAGATCCATGCCGATCTTCACCTCCTTCTCGTAGCCCGCCTGCTTGATGGCCTCCACCAATAGGTCCATGCCCTCATAGTTGGACTGAATAGAAGGAGCAAAGCCACCCTCGTCGCCAACATTGCAAGCATCCTGACCGTATTTCTTCTTAATCACAATCTTCAAAGTGTGGTACACCTCGCTTGCCATGCGCAAACCTTCCGCAAACGAAGCAGCGCCACACGGTACAATCATGAATTCCTGAAAGGCAAGTCTGTTGCCCGCATGAGAACCACCATTGATCACGTTTAGCGATGGGACAGGGAGGATCACTTCGGAGTTGCCCGCAAGATCCGCAAAGTGCCGGTATAAAGGGACTTTCTTCGCGGCGGCACCGGCTTTTGCGACAGCCAAGGACACGCCGAGAATGGCATTGGCGCCCAGGTTGGCCTTGTTAATAGTCCCATCGAGTTCGATCATGGCTTGGTCGATCTCACACTGCTTGGTAACGTCGAGACCAAGCACTCTTTTTGCAATGGGACCATTCACATTGGCAACAGCCTTGAGAACACCCTTCCCAAGGTAGCGCTTGTCTCCATCACGAAGCTCAACAGCCTCGTGAACACCGGTAGAAGCTCCACTAGGAACAGAGGCACGGAACATTCCATTTTCAGTCGTAAGATCGACTTCGACGGTGGGATTGCCGCGACTATCAAGAATCTCTCTTGCCACAATGCTCTTAATAGTGGCGAGGTTTCTTGGTACCAAGTACTGAGAAGCACTCCTCATAGTTCTCAATCTGGATGCAAGCATTTTTTAGATTTTAAAGAATAAATTGTGAAAAGTGATGGTGTGGAAACTTTCTGTTGGTGCATCAGTTGGCCGACAACGTTGAGCTGATCAACTGACAACGTTGCGCCTGCCAGCGGTTCGATCTGTGAAATCGAAATTGCAATTTATACACCAATATTGCAGCTTTTAGTTCTCCCTGTCACAATAATAAACAACAACTCTTCTATCACGCTTCTGCATTCGAGCGAGCTGGAAAATTACAAGCAGACCAGCAGCGAAATATCAACTGTCAGAAAGGGTTAAATTATACCTCTGCCGCGAACGAAGTGATGATTGGTCGCAGGCACACCATTTCTGTCGATCGCACACACAAAATATAACAGTGCTTGCTATTAAACCAGTAAAGTATTATGTCTCTGTTTACTCGTTTCGCATCTGCTCAGAAAAAGGCCATTGATGATACTTTGAGTGATTCCCAAAACGATGCTAAGGACTGGGCCGCTATCGGTATTGAGGTTTTTAAAGTCGCCTTTTTAGCTGGAACGACAGTTTATTTGATGTATAAAACTCAGCAACTTATGGCGACCCTTACGGACTCATTACAAGATAGAAGCCAGGAGTCGGCACATGTAACTAGAAAAGCCTTAGCCAAACGCTTGAAGCGCCGTGATGTCATCGATATGACGTTCGATTCATATGAGCTTAGGTTGTTAGCGGATGTCATGGGATCTGATGAGATTGACGTCTCGTTTAGTGACATTGGTGGTATGGAGGAGCAGCTGGAGGAAGTGAATGACAACGTTGTTCTTCCGATGCAGTTGTGGGCCAAATACAGAGCCATCGGAGCCGATGCTGCGGAAGTGGACCAAGATCTCTCTGCTTGCCCCACTGGCGTCCTTTTGTACGGACAGCCAGGAACGGGAAAGAGTCTCACTGCGAAGGCCATCGCCAAAGGTAAATACTTCAAAAATAATTCTTTTCTGTTCCGGTCTAGGAATAATTCTCATCATGTTCCATTCGACCATTTTTTCAGAGTCCGGCGCTACGTTTTTGAACATCAAGGCAAGCAGCATCATGGACAAGTACCTCGGAGAGAGTGACAAGATGGTCAGTGCAATTTTCCGCGTGGCCCGCAAGTTGGCGCCCACCGTGGTGTTTATTGATGAAATTGACACAGTCCTGCGCAAGCGTGGTGGCGATATGAACAACTCCCACGTGCAGTCCATGCAGGTAGGCACACTCCTGTATGTTATAAATGACACACTTGTATTCTCGTTGCTCGAGAAGTAGTAAGACGGCGTGGCGACTCCTCTTTACACTGTCTCTTTTTTATCCAACCTGACCGTGTAATTGTGTTTTTTTGCATAGGGTGTGTTTCTGGCCGAGTGGGATGGCTTATCCCAGGACAACCGCGTCGAGGATGAGCCTTTGCCCAGCGCCGACAAAATGGGCAAGTTTGAAAACAACTCGGCTGAAGAGGAAAAGCGCAAGCAAGACCGGTTCTTGGCCCGCGCGCCCGTGGTGGTTCTCGGTGCCACGAACCGCCCCACCGACCTGGACAAGGCCTTTTTGCGCCGCATGCCTGTGCAGATTCAAACTTTCATGCCGGACTGCACCGCGCGGGTGGCGATCTTCCGCGCGCAGCTGCAGAAGGAAACCCTCGCGGAGGATGTGGACCTGTCGGAGCTGGCCGCGGCGACGGAGAACTTTTCGGGTTCGGACATCCGGGAAGTCATTCGGGTGGCCAAGCAGCAGCGTAGCAAGGCGCTCATTCGCGATGCCCGCGAGTCGTTGAGTAACGCCTCGGAGAGTGAGAAGAATACTGCCAGCGGGACAGGGCGGGCACTCACGCAGGCACATTTTCAGTTTGCGTTGGACAAGTCTGTGGCGGCAGGTGTGAAAACACTTCTTTCTCAATGTCAATATTCGTGACTTATCTCCAGTTACACATTATACACATTATTTTTAGCTTCCAGAACACACAACTTTGGCAAGAAGCAGAGCACTCAGGAGGTCCTTGACAGGTATACAACACACACACACACAACGTTTTCCATTTCAATTTTTTGATACGTATTCTGAAGTATCTTCGTTTATGCATATAATTTGAACAAACAGATTTGCGGGCTTGCTGAACGTAGGCGGCAATGTTACCGTGCATCCATAATTTCACATGTGACTCTTTTGTGTGACTTCCTGTTTGCTTCTTTTTACAACATGCAACCTTCTGTTCATGTGTAAAATAACTAGCACATTTTTTCATGTCGTGAGCCAGACGCTTTATTTAACTCGGCAACTGCAAACTTAAAGCGAAACAAATTTGAGCAATTTTACTATAGTAGTGATTGGACAGCGTACAGATTATCCTCGATGACAACTGATGAGAACCCTTTCTAATCCCGTGCACGCTGCGGCTAGCGATGTCTCTACTGTGACTGCTGCCCGAGGAGGGTGCAGTGGGCAACACTCGTTGCACCCGCACGAAGGTGGGCGTCAAGGCAGTCAAGGCTACCGCGCAGGTGGCGGACGAGGGTGCGGAGTGCAAGCAGTCGTTGGTGTATCATGTGTGTTCCTAGGTGAACAACATGGCACATCGGCTATTTAACCAATTGTGAATATACTGCGAGGGCTAATTATTTTCATGCAGATAGAATTTGAAATTTAAAGTTGGATTAGAATGCATATTCAGTTTTACTTACAGTAACAAAGCAACAACACTGCACTGCACCTCATCGAAGGAGGGGTGTGATTTTGTATCTCCCTCGTTGATTTTGGTTTTTATTCCATTTCTCCCAAAATCTGAATTTCAATGCAATTAATATGCATCTATAAAGTCCAACAGACTAGATTTGCGTATATTAAATGTGACTATTTGTGCGGTGGTCGAATCACCATCACCAGTCAGTTTCGAAAGTGGTGGAAATCGGCCACGTTGAACAATTATTCCTAACTCCCAACGCTCTTGCAACCAGTGCGTCGCTTATTCTGTGTTTCCAATTCACCACCGAGACTACCTAGCAAAAAATGACGACGATAAACTGGGAAGAAGCCATGAACCAGGTTGGAGGCGACGAGGAGTTCTTGGAAGAAGTCTTGCAAGATCTTTTGAATGAAGCACAGACTGCTGAGGAGGAGATTGCCGAGGGCATTGTCGCACACAATTTTGATGGCATCTCAAAGGCTGCTCATAGAATCAAAGGCAGTGCTTCTTATCTGTTTTGCGACAATTTGAAGAATGTTTCTCTCGCATTGCAAGATTTGGGACACAAAGCTCACGTGAAGGAAGTCAACCCCAACGATGCTATGCCTCAAGTAAAGTCTCTGTTTGAGACTTACAAGAAGAATCATCAGGAATTGAAGGCGGAGGTTACCTCTCGTAAGAAATAAGGATATCTCCGTTCCTCTGTATATGATGTGTATATATTATAATTGTTATGCCTGTGCCAGTCCAAAAAAGTGTCTGTTTATTGATCGGAACAAGGTGCATACATGTTTAGCAGTGTAATCTCGTAGCGCCCGGTTCCCAGTGAGTTGCGAGACAGTTAGAAAAATTGGTAGTAGGGCGAGTCCAAAATCATAGTGGTTTCTGGGTTGATGCATTCAATCGATATATTTTTAATCTTGTCAATGGATTATGTTGCTTACATGTTGTCTTAAGACCAATTTGCTGTCAAATGGGTTCAAGTTTCATTTGGCTTTGTGTGGTATGGAAGATTCCCTTTGTCTTTTCCTTCAATGTTTTGTTTCTAAAGGCAAATAAAAATTAAAAGGTTTGTATGTGATGATTTTCGATCTTTTCGCTGTTTACAAAATTACAATGGCATCGAAAACAATGAAAGAATACAAGCACACAAAACAAGCTCCAAACAATTGGTTAGTCACTTCCATCTAGCTCAGAATCGTACGCTACTGTGTCCAGCGGCGGTCGATACGCGGGGCGAAAAGCATGCAATTTCCCCGCTCCTTCGTGGGTACCAAACGCCCCCATTGCACCCCCACCCGTCGCATGGCTGCCGATGAACTCGATCCGCCCATCCGTGTGCATCAAATCGTCGTCATCGTCACTCAATTCTGCTCCGTATTTGGCCAATCCGGTGGAGGGATCAAACTCCCTGGGCGCGGCGGCGAACACCATGCCAGTGCGCTGTCGCATGTGCTGCAAGCGGTCGCCGTGCGCGTCCCCCTCCCGCCCGCCTGGCGCGCTCTGTCGGTTCATTTTGTTGTTGCTGTGGTAGTTTCCTTCTTGTTCGTGGTTGTAATCTTCGCGATTGCCTTCGACTTCTCCCCACAGCTCTTGCAGTGACTCGGTGGTGTGTGGAGCCTCGTACAGCCCCTGCTGCGCGAATTCCCCACTTCCACCCCCGCCACTGCCGCTGCTTCCCCCAAGCAGCTGCGGTCGCAGGACCTTCCCTACGCCATATCTGCGCTCAAATGCAGGGAGATTGTCGTCGTCGTCATACAATAAATCATGCTCAGACGACAATTTCAATGAAGCAGCATTTGCAGTAGCAGTGTTAGGCTTACCCTCGTCCATGTCGGCGTCAAAATCATAATCGCTGTTTTGCTCTTCGTCTCGGAAGGCACTTTTTAACGGATTACCATACACATCGCACTCATCACTGTCGTAGCCGTTCGTGGCTGGAAGGTCCGATTCGCTCACTTCTTCTTCGGCTTCCGCCGCGGCGCGGCTCTCCTGGTCGAGTAGATCCTCGAAAGCCGCGTCTCTGGGTGCTTGTTTCTTGTTTGGTCGCTGCTGGGGCGCGGTTCCGCCTGGTGCGGCGAAGAGGCCGTTGACACTGGATTTCGGAACACCTCCCTTCGGAGCCGAAAAGTGCACCCGACGCCTGCCCGGTGAATCCTCTTCACTGTCAGAGTCATTTCCCACAGTAGGTCGCACCGGCGCGCGCGGCGCTCTATTGCCTATGTTTCCTGCCAGTCCACGGGCTTGGTGACGATCACCACCGTTGGGGATGGCTTCTGTCCCACGCAGCTTAGGCGGGAGGGTCTTCGCCGCCTGCTCGCGGAAATGCTCATATTCCTCGTCGGAATCAACTAACTCTTCGCCTTCGTTTTCTTCATCTTCAGGGTAATCATTGCCGTGGAACCGTTCATCATTAGAATCGGGGTCTTCATCATCGCCCAGATCCGACCAATCAGAATCATACGCCATCATCAAATCCACCTCGCCGTTGTCTAGGATCCGCAGACCCTCCACGCGCACCACCGAGTACGCCTCCTCGGTAGAGCTGGGTGCAGCAGAGGTGGTGGTGGTAGAGTCTGCGGTGGGAGTGTGGTTTGCTGAATGATCACTATGGTGCTGAGCGTCTTCCGAAGCAGCACCAGCGGGGTTGACGCAGTAAATATCATACACATAGTTGTCCTCTGTGTCCATCGCGTCCGACAAAGCGCCCGTACTGGAAGTGTGGAAGCCATCATGCCCCTGGCGGATATTTTCCCGTACGGTGGCGGCGCGCATGCTTGGTGCTTGTGAGACCTTCAGCAAGGCATTCTGGATCAGAGCTTGAATCTCGAGCCCGTCTTTCATGTTCCTCGCCGTGAGCTTCAACAGATCCAGCGCCGTGGCGCCGTCGCTGTTCTGCTTTGTGACGTCCACACCCTTCGTGAGCAGGCGCTTCACCATGCGAATGTTGCAATGAAGCGTGGCCGCCATGAGGGCAGTGCAGCCACTACTGTTGGTGGAGCCGAGAGTGGGGCATGCCACAGCAGTCTGATGGTCTGCATTTGCCCCCTGCATCAGGGCTGAGGAAATATCATTAAAGTCTCCATTCTTCATGGCTTGGATGATGCCCCTGTCAAGCATTCGAGTGGCTGGGTCCAAGATTCTCGACACGAGAGCTTTCGGAACTGTAGCGGCTGGCGGAATTAATGGGGTATTGGTGAGTGGGGTGCGAGTCTTGGTCACCATCTGAGCCATGTCGATAATGACAAAGGAATCAGATGTTTCGGAGGACACGGTCTTCTTTCCACTCGTGACGACGACTTTGGTTGGCTCGCGTTTCCGCTTGGTCGGCATTTCGTCAATCTCATTTTGTGTCGGCGCTGTATGAATGAGAGAATCGTCCGCGCACTTCAACGTCTTCACTCTTGAAAGCAACAATCTCTTTGGTAGTTGTACTTGGTTGGCACTGTTATTATCAATATTGCTCAGCGATGCCAATTGCTGATCTAAATCGCGAATCGACCGTTTCTTGGCTGGTGTTGCATCTTCCACAATGCACAAATTCTCCACAGGATCATCATCGCGACTGCGCTTTACGCGAACAAAGAAAGAACTACGCTGCATGGCTGAAAGGGATATGGAACAATGCTGGCTGGTGAAAGTTTGTGGCACGTCTGCGTCGAATGATGAATGGAGACGACGAAGTATTCGTTAAACGAAACCATAAAATCGGAGTATCCGAAAGAAGGCCTACACTACTGTCGCCTAAATCTGCACTAAACAAAAATCGTGTGATCGATTCTGAGTAACAAACAGTGCGTGTGTGCATATACTTTTATTAAACTGTTAGGGAAAAGAACAATACTTGAAAACACTGCCGTAGCAGAAAACGGAAAGCACATGCGCAAGTGCGCTGCTATACACAATACATGTTCATCTTTTTTGTGACAATTCTGTTCAGAAAAGTTACAACCACATACTGCACAATCTAATATGCAGTATGAATTACGCAACATCTAAATATATACAGTAAATATACCAACATATACAAGTTTCGACGTTTAAATATACAACCACGTTTTTTCTACTTTTTTGACTGCTTCAAAATGGCATCACAGCCACCTCCATATCGTATTTTTACGGCGGCAACGGCAAGCTTTCCGCCGAGATGTCCGACATAGACCAGCACGATGAGCTCTCTGAGGGGTCTTGCTGCTGTTGGGCGCACACAGGCACAGTCGTGGTGGTTTCAAAGGCCGCGCCGCCGAGGCGACCGCTGAAAGAAGGTGCCGCCTCGCTGCTGCTGTTGCTAGAGCTGCTACTACTGCAAACTGTACCACCACTCTTGCTGCTCTTGCTGCTTTTACTGCGTCTGCTGCTGCTGCTGCTGCTCGCGTAGATGGGGTGCGGCACTCGCACTTGCGATGCATGGGCAGAGAAAGCCTTGCGAGACACATTAACAACAGTGGGAAGGTCCAAGGACGACAGCTCACTGTCCAGAAAACTCTTTTCCGGCTGTTCTGGTTCAGAACTCTCCGTGGAATCGGTGGAGCGAACTGAGGCTGCGAATTTCACAGACTGCTTTATGGACGTGGGAAGACGAGTGCTCGTTAACACAATATCGGATAGGTCGCTCTCATCGTTTCCATCGCTGTCAGCAGGAGCCTCTTTACTGTCCGCGCTGTAGTCTTGACTGTGTCTCTGGCTCTTTCCCTGGCTTGAGTGGTGATGTGAGTCCGGAAGGTGAAAAGCGGAGACATGAGGGATGTGAAGCTGGTCGGTATAACCTACTTGGTCATCGCGCTCTGTGTGCTTGTCGCTTAGATATTCAACAGCTACGGAAGCAACATTCTGCGTCTTTTCCAGCAGGATCTTTTCTTGGTAGCGACGGTACAAGCCGTAGATGAGCACCATCAGAGCCAGAAACACCGTGATCACGATGAAAATCACATTCGAGACGATAAACTGCCACAGTAACAGCAGTCCCGAGAGCACGAAAGGTTGCAGGAAGCGCACAAACATGCGATGAATCACGAACGGTGCGGTGCCGAGATACTGCAGAATGCGAAGAAACAGCCCCATCAGCGAGAGGCTGCGGCGATGATGCCGCCGTTGCACGCGCGCAATGGAACCTACGTGCCATTTGTGCGAGAGTTCGCCAGGCAGGTGGTTCTGGTAGGCCTGCACTAAGATGCTCTCCATCAGATGTGGGAAGTGCTTGGCGACGTTGGTGGAAATGAACAGGTAGTCCGGGGCGTTCAAAAAGAAACGAGACTCGCAAGGAGCATTTGCACACAGTTCTTGCACGACTTCAATGATGGACTCGCCGACTCTGCGCACCTCGTCACTCACCAGCACTGGGATGGCGCAGTTGATCCACACTACTTCCATCGTTTCGAACAACAGCACCTCCACGACAAACTGCACAATACAAGCTAGCAGAAAGATTTGCTGCCAAGCCGTGCCTTTGCGGAACCCCGTCAGAATGGAATAATACACGAAGAACAAGTTAATACCAAACAGCGCCAACGCGGCGAGACGCTTGGTGCGGCGCGTGACGACCTTGGTGTGCTGGAAGTCCTCTTCGGCTTTGGTCTCGAAGATAATCGCAGCTGGCGTGCCGCGCCCCAGCAGGTCAATGATAAAGAGGTGCAAAATCTCCAGACCGGTGTGTGCATCGGTAGCAATGGCAAGTTTTCCAGCTTTCTGCGCAGACACGGTCTTCACGTATTTTAATTCATTCCATATGATCACCTCGGCACCCGGGTGGTTGCGGCGGAGACAAGACACGACGCTTCGCTCTCCTTGTGAGAACTCTCCGGTGGGATCCAAGCCCCACTGCGTATCAAATAGATCGACCTCAGATGGCTTGAGCAACCGGCGCTGGCAGTTAATTTCTTCCGACAATTGGGACAACAGATCGCGCACGACCTGGTCTTCGGCAGGAGAGACTTTGTTTCTGCAGCTCAAGGAACTAAAGGCACCTTGTATCTTCCCATATGTGCTTGTCTTCTCGGTTAGCTCTGCTTTTCGATTATATTTACCGTCAGAATCGCTCTCAGAATCAGAATCAGAGTCAGCATCAGAACCAGAATCAGAGGCGTTGCTTAGATCATCATCACTACTGGCAGTGACTCCATACTTGCCGCCTGACTCGTGATACGTGCACATGCGTGTCAGCTGGCGGCGTGCCATGGCCTGACGTGACTTCTCCACCATCACGGTCATCGATGCCGTGGCGAGCGCGTGTGCCGCTTCGGTGTCGCCCGGAAGCTTCCGCGTGACCGTGCCGACAATGTATTTGTTTCGAATGAACTTGTTTTTCACCGCAGAGACTGCGGACATGGCGGCGTTGCTGGCTCGGCGGGCCGCGTTGGACACCCTTCTGCCCAGCGCTTTGATTGCTGAGACCTGTGCGGCAGCTTTGGTATCGTCCGCCACCGGCGCAGACAGCAGATCAAAGATGATATCGGATGGGTAAGAGATCACAGCTGTTAGAATCGCGACGATCACAGAGATGTAGAGGATAACTTTGAAGGAGAAGATTGGGTCGCGGTACAGACAAGACGAGCTGGTAAGATTTTCAGCGAGTTGCCACTGGCAATACGACACAGTGGAGTCAAACACGCTCTTTCGGTTGAGACAAGAATGCTCTGTTGCGTGAGCGCTGCACGTGCCATCATCTGAAGGGGACTGCACGTCATACAGCATTGCAAGAAGGAACATCAGCATGGTCTGCGTGGACAGCAGCTGCACACCCGTCAGGATGCGCTGCTTGTCGCCGCTCTCCCCTTCTGGCGCGGTGAACAGCGTCAAATAGCGGTGATGACGCTTCACTTCCCCGTACAATCGGCTGAAGAAAGGTTTGTTCGAGAACACCGAAGGGAAGGTCTTAATCACATAGTCGGTGAGATAATGACTCACCGCCGCAGGAGAGCGAGAAACTTCTGCGACATGCACTTTCTTCTCCAGACGGAAGGCCACCTTTGCATTTTCTTTTCGTTTCCAGTTGCGTCGACCATTGCAACTGAAAATCAGCAAGATTCCACCCGCCCAGAGGGTGCAAAACATGAGAATTACGATCAGCACGCGCTTCAGAGCCGCAGCCGAGGTAAGCTCATCGGCCGAATTGAAGGTGTTTTTGAACTCGCTTCCCATGTACACAGTCACGGACACCGCGTCCAACAGATCCGTCTGGTGCAGATCGTCCTGCGACAATCGACGACGACGATCGCTGTGCCCTGCAGCTACAGAGCTTGGCTGGATCACACACGAGCACGTAGTGGAGCACTCGTCGAAGCTCACTACGTCGCAGATGGTGGCGCTTGTGTTCGCAACTCCCGTGGTTCCGTCCAAGATGGCGCAGGTGGGAGCGCGCACAGGGCAGAATGAAGTCAGCACGCCACTAAGTCCAGTGCAGTTGTGCGACAGAATCTCGTGCGATCCTGGACACTCGTAGAAGTGCTGCGCACGGTCCTCAACGCCCGTGCAAGTGCTGTTGAAGCTCATCAAGGCGGCCTCTTCTCTGGAAGTGAAGTTGCCGGCCTCGTTGTGAACCAGGACAAACGTCACGCGTGTGGGGGTGCTGGCGGTACGGGACACCGTCACTTGCACGGGGTTCGAGTTGAACGAGTCACCCGCGCTGCCGTAAGAAGAAGCGGCCGTGACCACCATGTCTACAGCAAACTCTTCGTCCTCCCCGTCCACCTCCACCGACAACAAGCGGCTGCCACTGGTGACACTGGCGTCAGGAGCATCAATGGTCACAGACGATGCCTTGCCGCCGTTGCTCTGCTCAAGGAGACTCGTCGGCGACAAGATCCTGAGAGAAGTGTTGAAGCCGCGCAGCTGGCGGATCGAGCTCAAGCGGAAGCTGTCTTGGATGTAATGCACGCCGTCCTGGCCAGCCACCAGCTGCGACTGGACCAGACTGTTGAACAATGCGATGGTCTGCATCATCCCGTTCGCAAAGGAAGCCGTGTTGCTCGAGTTCATGCGCACCGTGGCTGCGGCTGCCGCGTCGATCGCGCTCAGAACGCCGACAGCGCTCTCATAGGAGAAGTCGCCCAGGGTCGCCGCACTGGTGAGCACAGAGTTCGCCACCTGGTTTACTAAGGTTACCGACTCAGCCGATAGCTCGTACGGGTTCTGAGCGAGAGAGGACAGACTGTTGCTCAGCGCGGTCACGCTCGCAGTGTCAGCGTCCTCGGTGGAAGCGACATCAGACAAGCTCTGCAAGAACTGGGAGCGAATGGCTTGCTTCTCCAGGAGTTCCGCGGAGGAAGTTCCACAGTTGGGGCCACTGTATGACTCATCACATACACAGGACACTACACAGGTAGAGTCACCTGCGCTGCAAGACGTCACTGGCTTGCGAGAGTTGGCGTTCAGAGCAATACAGGTGCCGTGGCCAGAGCAGTCATCAGTGCAGACCTTGGAGGGCAAGTAGCACACAGGAGCAGCCAACGTCGTGTCGCAAGCCAACCAGCCGCCGCACACATCACTCGCGGAACACGTGCTGCCGACGGTCTTCCCCGAACTGCCAGAACTGGTGGTGCTCACACACAAAGAGTTTCCGTCACCGGAGTCGCCGACGTACCCGGTCAAACAAGCACCGCACGTGTTCTGCACCTTGGCGCAAGCTGCACGATTCAGGTTAGCACAGACAGGTGCACTGATGCAGCTCACGGCGTTGATCACAGTGCTTCCCACTGAGATCGCGTTCTTGGTTCCTTCGGTGCTGCCAGCGTTAGAGGTAAGCTGCGCTGCAAGACTGGCGCGAAGTACCGTCACATCGGTCTGAGGCTTGACCTCAACGGCAGAGGAGGTGGATGTTGCTGCGTTCAAGGAGTCAAACACCTTCGCCAACACCGTCACCGCATACTGCGCTGAGCTGGACCCCGCGGCAAGCGTAGTACTGGCAAAGGACGACTCGGAGCGGCCCTGCACAGTCAGCGTGGCGCCGCTACTCGGGGACACAAAGCCGAACTGGTAAGTGATCGGAAGGTCCGTGTCACTCCAGAAGGTTGCGGAGAATGCAAAACTTGTGCTCAATTCGACACCACCCGTTGCGGGAGTGACGCTGAACAAGCCAGGCAGGGGAGGACCGTTCGTCGTGACCGTGATCGCAGCGCTCGACTCTCCGCAAGCTAGAGTGAAGGCCAGTGAAGAGCGCTCAGGAAGAGAAGACGCAGCCAGAACCAAGTTCACCACGCGGGTGCTGCCCACGGGGATGACGGAGCTCACGGGAGTCAGAACACTGGTGGACAGCTTCACGGAAGAATCAGCCACGCTCCACACCGCAGTACACGAGGACGGAGCAGTGACAGAAGCACTCAAACTCAAGCGGTTGTTGGCGTTCACGGAGGTCACACTCTGGGTGCTCGTCGTGATGGCGACCAGCGGCGCAGACGAGTCCTGCGCCGTCACAAACACAGTGGCACTACTGGTGCGGGTACCCTTTGTGACGGTCACAGTAATGCTAGACTTGGAGCCGGCGGCTGCGCTGGGGGCAGTCAGAGTAAGGGTCTGCAGACTGGTGCCAGTGAGCGTCAGCGGGCACGTGTTACTCTGCTCTGGAGCAGTCTGAACACACGACCAAGCGAAGGAGAGCCCGGCCGCAGTGCCCGTGAGCGTAGCAACGTCCTGGTCAATGCTGGCGGAGGCGTCAAGGATCAACGAGTCGTCAATCAAGACAGACTGTGCACTGCCACCGCTCACTTGCGCCACTACCGCACCACGCTCCACCGCCACGCTGACGGAAGAGGTGCTGGACATACCCGAAAGGGTGTTGGTCACCGTCACCAAGATGTCGTAAGTCTTCAAGGGGGTCAGACGGTACGCGGACAGACGGAACCTGGATGTGTCAAGAGACTCTGAGGTCAGAGACGTCTGTACCATGCCGTTGATGGACACTGTCCAAGCATACGCCAGATTGGTAGTAGTCTTCACACCGGAGCAGTCAATGGTGTACGCAGACGGAGTCAACAGCAGAGCTGCGTTTGTCAGGACAGTGCGATAATCGGCACCGGGAATAGACACAGTCGGAAAGGCGTCCGAACTCTTGATCACAGTCACATCGCGGCTGCTGACACTCTTCGCACCAAGGAAGTTGCTGAGCGTCACAGAGATCGTGTACACGCCGTCCACAGGAAAAAGCGGATTGGGTACAGACGTTGGGGCATTAAAACCGAAGCCAGAGTTGAGGAACGCGGCCACAGCGGAACCATCACCCTGTGCGCTCGTCACTGTGAACACTGGGGCCAGCCATGCACGACCGCCAGAACCAGACGAAGAGGACAGATCAACAGACAAGGGGGAGCAACCAGTCAAGGTACTGGGGACTGAGAATACAACAACCGGGGCGGTGGGGGAGGCTGGTGCTTGAATGAGCACAGTTGCGGCCGCAGCTGAGGACCAGCTCGCACACACAGTCGCGGACACTGATGTAGGGCAAGCTGCCTTCACCTTATTTCCACTGACGAGAGAAACAGGGGACCCCACATTCAAAGTGGCGGCGCTGGGGTACACGGTGATGGTAGAGGCATCAGTCCACACACAGCTCGCTGTGCTGACACCAGTGAAGCTTAGGATGGAAGAGCAAGTGAACTGGTTCACATCGCCAGCCTTGTTGGTGGCGGAGATGAAGGTCACAATGATGGCACTGCCAGCGTTGTTGAACGCAGCAGAGGCAAGCTCAGGTACCGATGGCACAATAATGCCGGCGGCGTCGGTGGCCTGCACAGTCGGGCTAGCCGTTGGCTTCACAGTTGGTGCATTGGTTGGGTCAGCGCTAGGAGTGAGTGTGGGACGCACTGACGGAGCCGCGGTCGGACCTGTCGAAGGTGATGCAGTTGGGTTCGTGGTCGAGGTAACCGTTGGCACAGCACTGGGCTGCGTAGAAGGCGACGCGGACGGAGTTTCCGTTGGTGCAACCGAGGGACTCACAGTAGGAGTGACGGTGGGGTCAGCCGAAGGTGCGACACTTGGGGCAGCACTGGGATCAACCGTGGGCGCCACAGTTGGAGCGGTACTCGGCACCGCACTGGGAACCGTGGTAGGGTCCTGAGTGGGAACTTCAGTGGGCGCAGTGCTGGGAGCCAAGCTAGGATCCGCACTGGGATTCGCTGAAGGTCCTGCACTGGGGTTCGTGGTGGGAACCTCCGATGGAGCGGCACTTGGGTCCTGCGTTGGGCCAGCGGTGGGGTTCACTGTCGGATCGACGGTGGGGTCCACTGTGGGCGCTGCAGAAGGATCCACGCTAGGAACTGCAGTTGGGTCCACAGTGGGAGCGACGGTGGGGTCGACACTGGGACTGGCGGTCGGATCAACAGTTGGACTCACGGTTGGGTCAACACTCGGAACAGCCGAAGGCTGCGCGGAGGGAGAAACGGTGGGGTCGACACTGGGACCGGCGGTCGGATCAACACTGGGGTTCACTGAAGGAGCAGCGGAGGGCTGCACGGTCGGGTCAACACTGGGAGCAGCGGTCGGATGCACACTGGGAGTAGCACTCGGAGTAACACTCGGAGCAGCGCTTGGAGTCACTGAGGGCATCGCTGAGGGTGTCACCGACGGAGTGGTGGAAGGCGACGCTGTCGGGGTGACACTGGGCGACGCGCTCGGACTCGCAGAAGGACTCACACTGGGCACCTTGGACGGGCTTGCACTGGGGGTCACACTTGGGGACACAGTGGGGACCAGCGAGGGGCTCGCGGAAGGACTCGCACTGGGCACCTTGGATGGGCTTGCACTGGGAGTCACGCTGGGGGATGCAC
>LNAP01001587.1_pt1 | contig 23802 bp, 19 predicted proteins | sample 602601 | NCBI WGS metagenome assembly LNAP01 (sample SAMN02440304, study PRJNA202911) | soil metagenome | biome: Subtropical and temperate rainforests or woodlands; isolation source: soil samples (1 kg each in a 20% v/v slurry with milli Q water) were... ...
AGGCGCAGCTGCCGGGGTATACCAGCAGGCGCGAGCACTGGTCGGCGCATTCGTCGTCGACAAGGCTTCGCAGCGCAAGGCGATCCTGTGGGGCCACAACCTGCAGCAGGTGCACGGCGACCTCGTCACCGAGATGCTTGCCCTTGCGCGCAGCCCTGTGCTGCGTCAGGTGGAGGGCTACCTCGCGCGAATGATGGACATTCTGGGATCGATCGACCTCATGGCCGTCTGCGGACATGGCGGCGACAGTCTCGTGGGCCGGCTGTTCCAGGGCATCAACAGCCGGATCGACACGCCGGGCGAACTTGCCCAGGCCCAGGCCGAGCTGGAGCAGCTGCTGGCACTCATGGGTGGCGCACTCGCCCCCCTGCTGGATCTGAAGGACCGGCTGCTGCGCCTGTCCGGGTCGATGGAGGGGACCGCGGCACAGGTCGAAGCTTCTGCCATCGGCGCCCTGTTCCTGTCGGAGCGCCTTCGTCAGGGCGACGCCGCACTGGCGCAGTGCTTCGTGGAGCGCAGCATGAGTCTGACGCAGACCCTGGTGCAGATGCGGCAAGCCGGCTCCACGCGAGAAATACAGATCGAGCAGCCGATCCGCCTGATCGGCGCCATCCAGAACGTTGCGCTGGTCGTGATGCCGGCGTTCATCGGCAGCATCGCGTCCATCGCCACCCTCAGCGCCAGCAAGACCACGATCTCGCCGACCGAAGCCGGCGAACTGGCCTATCGGCTGCGGGACATCATCAGTCAATTGAAACCCTGAACCAGGAGCAAACATGAACAGCAAACTCACACTGAATCTGGACAAGTCGGCCAACGCGCTGCGCTTGGCGCTCGACAAGGCCGGCGTGGTGGCGAACGTGAAGGCGGAAACCGCCGCGATCATCGACGTCTCCGGCTCGTTCGAGCACGAACACGAGGAGGGCACGACCAGCATCCTGATCGAGCGGCTCGTACCCTACTGCATGGTGCTCGACCCGGACCGCAGGATGGATGTCTTCACCTTCAGCGCTGGCGAAGACAGCGCCCACTACGTGGGCGCGGTGACGCCCGACGATGCGCGCGACTACGTCACGCGCAACATCGTCGACCGGGTTCCGGGTTGGAACGGCGGCACGACCTACAGCTTCGTGCTCGAGCGCGCGCTCGAGCACTTCGGCTGGAAGGTGTGCGAGGAGGCACACCGCTCATCCCAGGGTGCCGGCTTTCTCAGCCGCCTGTTCGGCTGGTCGGCGAGCGGGCATGAGCACGGCACCCCACACACGCACGAGAAGAGGCGCTCGCTCGTGCTCTTCATCACCGACGGCGAAAACGACAGGAGCGATGAGGCGCGCACCATGCGCATCCTCGAGGAATCGCAGAAGCGCGGCGACCAGGTCTACTTCCTGTTCATCGGCGCCTGCGAAGACAAGGGCGTGACGTTCGAATTCGTGCAGAAGATCGCACACCGGTTCAAGAACACCGGCGTGGTGGTGATCCGCGATCTCGAAGCCTTCGTGGCGCAGTCGGACGAGGAACTCAACGCCACCCTGCTGGGTCCCGAACTCGTCGAGTGGCTCAAGTCGTAGCCGGCAGGGTTCGTCCCAGCTTGCCCTTCCCGACGCGGCCTCGTCGATGCCTGCGGGCGCTGGCCTGGGGCATCACTCCGCAACTGGCCGCAGCGGCTGCTGCAGCGCAGCCGTTGGACGACTACATCAAAACCCTGACCGTCCCGGCATCGCCGACGGCAGCAACGTCGTCGGGGCTGGCCGCATTCAGGTGGAGACCGGGCTGCACCGGGAATACCGCAGCAGCAATGGCGCGCAGTCCCGGACGCTGTTCCTGCCCACGCTGCTGAGAATGGGGCTGAGGGAGAATTTCGAGTTCCGCATCGAGAGCAACACCTGCACCCGGACGACGGAGACCGACTCGACGCAGGGGATGGCAAGACGTGGGTCCTCTCCAGGCTGGGCATCTCGTTGCACAAGACGGCTGCGCGTGGGGCTTGCGCCATGTTCGCCGGACTACACAGCGCGAGCGCCCTCGGCCGCGGCGCTGTCGGCATCCTCGATCTCGATCGTCGTGTGTGACAGAGCGAACCGGGTGGCCATGGCCCCGCGCGCCGCGGCGAGCACGGTCTTGGCGTCCGCGCCGCCATCGACGACAAGGTGGCAGCTCATCGAGTCCAGGCCGGAAGTGATGGTCCACACATGCAGGTCGCGCACCGCAGTCACTCCGGGGATTGCGAGCAGCGTGCGCTCAAGCAGCGCGACGTCGACTTCGGGCGGTGTGCCTTCCATCAGGATGTGGATCGCCTGCTTGAGCAGGGTCCAGGTGCGCGGCAGGATGAGCAGCCCGATGCCGGCGCCGATCAGCGGGTCGGCAAGCTTCCAGCCGGTGAAGATGATGATGCCGGCGGCGACCAGCACGCCCAGCGAACCCAGCATGTCGCCCAGCACCTCGAAGTAAGCGCCCTTCACGTTGAGGCTTTCCTTCGAGCCGGCCGCCAGCAGCTTCATGCTGATGAGGTTGACCACCAAGCCGGCTGCGGCCACCGCCAGCATCGGCACACCCAGAATCTCGGGTGGATTGAGGTAACGCTGGTAGGCCTCGTAGAAGATGTAGACCGTCAACAGCAGCAGCACGACGGCATTGGTGAGCGCGGACAGCACTTCCATCCGCACATAGCCGTAAGTCTTCTGTGGCGTGCGTGGGCGCTCCGAGAAGCGGATCGCCAGCAGCGCCAGCGCCAGCCCGCCGGCATCGGTCAGCATGTGTGCGGCGTCGGCCAGCAGGGCCAGGCTGCCGGTCCACAGGCCGCCGACAACCTCGATGGCCATGAAGGCCGAAGTCAGTGCCAGCGCCCAGATGAGGTTCTGCCGGTGGCGCCCCGCTGCCGTACCGGAGGGTTTGCTGTCAGGCAGACGAGTTGCTGGAGTCGTTACTTGAGGCTCATCGATCATGTTCTTCCTTCTGGGGTAGGCGTAAGGATTCCTTCGTAAATGAATAAGATCGCCGGGAAACCCTTGTCACGCTTGAGCATCAGACGTGAAAATCCCCGGCAGCAGAACTCCGCGTGGGTTGAGATTTGATGAATCATACGGGCAGAGATCGCTCGCTAATCACGTACATTTTTACACTGCGATTCTTACTGCAGGTCCCTTTGGCCAACTTCCAAGGCACGAGGAGAGATTCGCGACGAGCTAGTGGCCATTTTCTGCATTGCCCGTGCGCCGCTTTAGGTGCTCGGCAGTCCGCTCAACCTGGAACAGGCTGATGTCGTCTTGCGTACTCCCTTTGGGGTGGAAAGGCGTGCTGATTACCTCAATAAGCCTCAAGATGTAAATGAAGACAAATGCGATCAGTCCTATGGCGACGAAGGAGGTCGAGAATGGCTCAAGGGCCGTCAGAAGCAGAAGACCGATGGTGCCGAGCAGCACTGACTTCGCCAGAAAGAACGCCGACGGGATGAAGCGGATCGACTGGATGTAGTTGACGCGGAACAGATTCCGAACCAGTTGCGCTTGCTCCTGCTTCAGCTTGACAATGTAGTTGGGCGGCACTTCGGCCTTCTCCATCTGCGCGAAGAACTCCCCCAGCGCAAACACGTGATGGTGGGTCTCCCTGTTGCCCGACACTACATCGTCGCGCAAGCTGTTCAGCGCCGCGAGCAGTCCTTCGCGGAACCCCTCAATGTCCAACGGGTAGCGGCGACTGATCAAGAGCACGTCCTCGTACATATTCTCGACGATAGCCGTGAATTCCGCGGGAAGCCGCTCGCTTTCCTTGTAGTCTGCGATGGTGGCCGACAGGATGAACCCGAGGATGAAGAAGCCACCTGCGACCGCGGTGGCGTGTAGGGGGCTCAAGACCAGCATCTCCCAACCAAGCAAGTGAACGACGAACTTCAGCCCGAGCACCAGCGCGAGCCACGCCAGGCTTCGAATGAAGATCTGCTGCTTGGATATCCAAGCTCTCATACGAGGAATTTGCAACATTTCAAGTTGAACCTTGCCCAATCTACGACTATGCACGAGCGACTCGGAGCCTCCGCGAATATTTTTTCGCAGCCAACTGATAAACATCGAGATAGAAGGCGTATCAGGCCTGCGGGGTGAATCGCCCAACCGAGTAAACCTGCCAACCCCATTACGGCGCCAAATCCCGTCGGGATCAGCGCGACAAAGTAGAGCCAGCGCTGATGGGTCAGCGCCGTCACCGCCAGTAATGCAATCGCAATTGCCAGCAAGGCATCAGAAAGATCAAATTGATCATCGCGATAATTGCCTGAGTCATAATCCTTCTGATCCTGTTCGGCCTCGATGCGCAATTCTTCTTTTTTCTTGTTTTGCTCTGCCGCCAGTTTCTCGTATGTCTGGATGGCATCGATATAGGCCGCTTGTTCCGGTGGCGCTTTTCCTGCCGCAGCCAGTCTCAGCTGAACGACAGCGGCTTGGGCGATTTCTTCGCGAATATTGCGTGCCTGATAAAACGCCCAGCGGTCCAGCTTGTTGGCCTGCGCCTGCTGCATTCCCTGAACGATATTATCGTCCTTGACCTTGCAAATCCCCATGAAGGTGGCGAGGAAAGCGACGGTGATCGCCACTAGCATATTCAGGCGCGCCACACTGCGTTCGCTGGCCTGCATCTGGTTGGCCTGTTCCACAGCATCTAAAACGGTAATTTCCATTGCTGAATCGCCTGATGAAATGAATAAATGCCGACACGCATTTTACCCGGCTTTGACACCGCCAAGTCACACGCCCAGTGCAAGGCCTTGATCGGCAAGGCTTTCTAGATAATGAACACGTTAATTTATGTTTCTTGAAAGTCTGCATCGGCTCGGACAAGTTGACTCAGGGATTCGGTGTGCGGTCTGCTGTCAAGCCGCAGCCGCACTCGGCACCGCACCAGCGGCCGCCCGCTCAGCCGTCTTGTAGGCCAGCAGTCGCAACGCGTTGACCACGACGATCAGCGTCGAGCCTTCGTGAAACAGCACCGCGGTGCCGATGTTCAGGCCGAAGATCGTGGCCGGGATCAGCACCGCGACGACGCCCAGGCTCACATAGAGGTTCTGCTTGATGATGCGGCTGGTGCTGCGCGACAGGCCGACAGCGAAAGGCAATTGCGCCAGGTCGTCGGCCATCAGCGCGACGTCGGCGGTTTCCAGCGCGACATCGGAGCCCGCCGCACCCATCGCGATGCCCACTGTCGAGTTGGCCATTGCCGGCGCGTCGTTGACGCCGTCGCCGACCATCGCGACCTTGCCGTGCTGGTCACGCAGCGCCTTGATCGCATCGACTTTGTGCTCGGGCATCAGATCGCCGCGCGCCTCGGTCAGGCCCACACTCTTGGCCACCGCCTCGGCCACTTGCTGGTTGTCGCCAGAAATCATGATCAGTCGCTCGATGCCGAGCTCGCGCAGTTCGGCCATCACCCGCGCGGCCTCCGGCCGTGGCGTATCCATCACGGCGATGACGCCCAGGAACCGCTGTCCATGACGCACCACCATCGTCGTACGGCCCGCGGCAACCAGCTTGTCATTGGCCGCTGCCACCTCGGGCGGCAGCGTCGAATCGGGCAGTTCGGAGAATAGCACCGGCTTGCCGATCACCGCCGTCTCGCCAGCGACCTGCGCCTGCACGCCGCGGCCGGTAATGCTTTTGACGTCGGATACAGCAGGCAGTGCGACCCGTCCGCCCAGCCGCTCGGCGGCACCGGTGACGACGGCCGAAGCCAGCGGATGGTCGCTGCCTTGTTCGACCGCCTGGGCCAGGGCCAGCAACTCGTCTTCGCTAACCCCGGGCATCGCCACCACATCCGTCAGCCGCGGTTTGCCTTCGGTCAATGTGCCGGTCTTGTCGAAGGCGATCGAAGTCAACGTGCCCAGGTTCTCGAGCGGCCCGCCGCCCTTGACCAGCACTCCACCGCGGCCAGCGCGAGCCACGCCGCTGAGGACGGCGCTCGGCACCGAGATTGCCAGCGCGCACGGGCTGGCCGCCACGAGCACTGCCATCGCACGGTAGAAGCTGGCTGAGAACGGCTCGTCGATCACCACTCCGGCGAACAGCAGCACCACTACGAGCACCAGCACTGCCGGCACAAAAAGGCGCTCGAAGCGTTCGGTGAACTGCTGCGTTGGCGAGCGCTGCGCCTCGGCCTCGGTGACCATCTTTACCACCCGCGCCATCGTCGATTGCTCGGCGCGGCGGGCGACCATCACCTCGATCGCGCCCGAGCCGTTGATCGTGCCGGCAAAGACGCGATGCTCGGCGCTAACGCGGTCGAACGCGGCCAGTGCCGCCGGCGCGTCGGCCACTGGCCGCTTGTCGACCGGAACGCTCTCGCCCGTCACCGGCGCCTGGTTGACGCTGGTCGTCCCGACCACCACCACGCCATCGGCAGGCAGTCGTTCGTTGGGGCGCACGATCACGACGTCGGCCACCTGCAATGCGGCGACGGCGACTTCCTCGGTTCCGGCGGCGCGGCGCACGGTGGCTGTCTCTGGTGCCAACTTGGCCAGGGCTTCGATCGCCTTGCGGGCGCGGCCCATCGCGTAGTGCTCCAGCGAATGTCCCAGACTGAACAAGAACAACAGCAAGGCGCCTTCGGCCCACTTGCCAAGCGCTGCAGCGCCGATGGCGGCCACCAGCATCAGCGTGTCGATCTCGAAGCGCCTTGCGCGAAGGTTGTCGAACGCTTCGCGAACCGTGTAGTAGCCGCCGAATAAATAGGCCGCGACGTACAGCGCCGTAGGCAGCCACGCCGGACTGACGACCACGCGTTCGAGCAGCCAGCCAACACCCAGCAGCGCGCCGGCAGTGCCGGCGAAGACGAGTTCGGTCATCTCACCGAATGGGCCGCCGGCGTGCGAGTGGCCGGCGTGGTCACCGGCTGCCTTGGCGTGGTCGTGACCGGCGTGGTCGTCCGCTTTCGCCGCGTCTGCCGGTGCCGCATCGGGCGCCTTGAGGCCCAGCGTGGCGGCGTGTTCCAGCAAGGCCTGCGCCGACACCTTCTGGCGGTCGTATTCGATCCGCACCGCGCCCGAAGCAGCGACATCAGCTTCGAGCACGCCAGGTATACTGCGCAGCCCGTCGGCGACGCTGCGCGCGGCGCGCGCATGAAGCGCTGCGTCGGCGCGCACGACCAAATGCCCGAAGCGCTCGCTGATCTCCGCGCCCGCGGCATGAACCAGTTCTCGGACGCGGCCGATGTTGATCTGTGCCGGGTCGTAGTGGATGCACAACTGCGGCGCGTCGGCGTCGCGCGCGACATGCGCCTCGGAGATACCGGGCCTTCCCGACAGCGCGGCGATCAGTCGGCCGACGCAGCGGTCGTCGGCGTCGGGCAGGAGCAGCGGCAGGTCGAGCCGCAGCCGGGTCGTTGGTTCGTTCATTGGCACTCTCTTTCGTTGTTATGCTGCAGGGCCGACTGGTCAAAGCATTTCATCGGCGGACCATCACTGCGCCTGTCACTGGCGATAATATTTTTGAAGCCATCGCGGATGGCACCTTGAACTGGGTAACGGCCGCTGCAATCGGCTTAGCGTGCTTGATTTTCCATTTTCCGAGATGCCCCCTATTGGGCGAGTGCTCTTTCTGCAGCGTATATCGACCGATGCTCAGCGATCCCATCTTAACGACATTGAACCGGCTCATTTGAGATTTCTTAGCAGTTCCAGCATATCTTTAAATTCTCCGCCCACGCGATCCAGAGTAAATTGGTACATGATTGCGTTCTCGGAAAACTTAGATCGCTCCACATCCATCTCGACGGTGTTGCCGTCGGCACTGATCTGGTTTGGCTCCTGATATTTGATCGCAACTCCTTTATAAGATCCCCCCGCTGGATCTGAGGCAATATGCGATGGGGATGTTGTAGCCAAACCCGGAAAGGATCCCGTTGTATATTGGGCTTTCTTCATGGCCTCATTGAGGTCGATATCGATAGCCTTGTAACCGGGAGTATCAGCGTTCGCGATATTTGAAGCGATTAACTGCTGGCGATAAGCCCGAATACCGAGCGCCATTTCCATGAAATTCTTCGACGAAGGCCCTGCATCGGAAACCGGGAAGTGACGAGGGTTGCCTTTTGACGCATCGTCTCCTTGGCGTTGTATCGCTTGCCCTAAAGCGTTTGCGAAAGAATCGGTAAGCGGCGAAGTCCCTTGGACGTCTGGACGATTTTCAGCATGCCGTATAGAAATATCGGAAGAGGCATTATCGGGGCGATTAATCGGCTGCATGGCGCTCCTTCGATCAACTGGGCAATTGGCGGGGACGGACAGGCAAGTGGTTTGCTATAACTGACCGGTCCCGCTTGGACTCTTGAGATAAGCAACTACCTTAGGGTGAACCGAACAACCTGACTCGCTTTGTCGCCAAGTTTCACCAAAGCCGCCGCCTTCATGCCGGGCTGGATCTTGAAGGCCCCTTGCGCCTGCAACTTGTTGCCCCCGGCCGGCAGCAATTTGGCTTCTGTTTTCTCAGATGCGGACAGCAGCGTCATCGTCGCTGACGCGTTCTTGGTATCTACCGGCTGATCATGGTCGGTGACGTAAAGCGTGAGGGCATCGGCCTTCGCCACCAGCTCATAGTTGATGTCCTTGACGACCGAGACGATGCCGCCATGCTGCGGTTTGACGTCGTGGGCATGTGCCTGCCCCGGTTTTTCGTCATGGGCGTGGCCCTTGTGATCGTCCGCGGCCGAGGCCTGGTGGATGGCGCAAAACGCAGCGAGAACGGTGATGACATGCAATAGCTTCATGGGGTTGCTCCCTTTGGGTTGATAACTTGATGAATGGCGATGCGGCTCTTCCATGTACCCGGGCGTGCCGGCGACATAGGTGCAGCCCCCCCGCCTGGCGGTTGCAGGGGGTGGTTTCGCATTGCAGTGTCGTGTGAACGACCTTGAAGCGCTGGGCCAGGTGGGAATCAAATCGCCCTCCAGCGAGAAAGAGCGGTCGTGGACTACATGGGCGGTCAGGCTGACCTGGCCGCCACTCAGCAATCGAAGGCTGACCAGATTGACGACCAAGCCGATGCCGGCGATGACCAGCATTCCCGTCGGGTGAACCTCGGGCGTATGCAGGAAGCGCTGATATGCCTCGCCCAGGATGTAGAGGGCGACGGCAAAGAGCAGCAAGGCATTGAACGCCGCCAGGATTTCGAACCGGTGGTAGCCATAGGTCCGCCGGACATCGGCCGGCCGCCGGGCGATGCGGATGGCAGCCAGGGCGATGGCGAGCGCAAATATGTGCGCAGCGTCCGAGATGAGGGCGAGGCTGCCAGTCAGAATGCCGCCAACGACTTCGGTCATCAGGAAGCCGAAAGTCAGCACCAGGGCAAGGCGCAAGGCCCGCTCGTTCCCGGTACTCGGCAGCGCGTGGGTGTGGCTTGCACTCATGGTGGCGGTTCCTTTCCGGAGTGGCGTTTCTTCGATCCCTGCTTCACTGCCTGCAGCCGACGCCGGAGTTCGGCGGAAAATTTCGGAGGCGGGGTGCGCTTCCCCTCGCGCCAGCAGACAAAGACGTAGAAGGCCAGCATGGCAATCCCCAAGCCCAGGCCGACGACGATCAGCCGAAACTCAAGGTGACTGTGGAGGAGATGGTCGAGCATGGGGTGACGCTCCCGCCATCAAGACTGCAGCGCCTTGCCGCAGTTCGGGCAAAACTTCACCCCCGGCGCCAGGCTTGCATTGCAGGCGGCGCAAGCACCGGGCAGCAGCGTTGTGCCGCATTGCGCGCAAAAGCGCGCGCCCGGATTGGGCACGATGCCGCACTTCGGGCAAGAAGGGCCACCGGCGGCTACCCTGCCACTGGGCTGCCCGGTATTCGACGGGTAATTTTGTCCCCAGCCATGATCACCGCCCGGATAATTCCCCTGGCCGCGATGATGACCTCCTTGATGACCTCCTTGATGACCTCCTTGATGGCCCCCGGACATCCCCTGCAAGAGCTTTTCAAAAAATCCCATAACATCCTCCGCGATGTGAGTCGGTCGTTATGTGACCGGTTGCCTGATTCGCAGTTTCAGCGCCAAGCCTCCGGTCACGCCTGCAAACCTTATGCTTGTGTCGGCTCGGGGGCCGACTCGGCGGTGAAATCCTCTTCCTCAGCATCTTTGCCATGGACAAGACGATAAAGAAGGGGCAGAACGAGAAGCGTCAGTGCAGTCGATGACAGGATGCCGCCGATCACTACCGTGGCGAGCGGACGCTGAACTTCGGCACCGGTGCCCGTTGCTATTGCCATGGGAACAAAGCCGAGGGAAGCGACCAAGGCCGTCATCAGCACGGGACGCAAGCGGGTCAATGCTCCCTCGTGAATGGCATCATCCAGAGTGCGTCCTTCTTCTCGTAAGCTACGGATGAACGCAATCATCACCAGCCCGTTGAGTACCGCCACACCGGACAAGGCAATGAAACCGATACCGGCTGAAATCGACAGCGGGATGTCTCTCAACCAAAGCGCAACGACACCGCCCGTTAACGCGAACGGAATGCCGGTAAACACTAGCAATCCATCTTTTGCATTGCCGAACATGACAAACAGCAGCGTGAACACCAGCAGCAAGGCAACAGGCACGACGATTTTCAGGCGTTGAGAAGCCGATTCCAGTTGCTCGAAGGTTCCGCCCCAGGAAGTCCAATAGCCGGTCGGAATTTTGACCTCTGCCAGGCGTGTCTGTGCTTCGCCCACGAACGAGCCGATGTCCCGTCCCCGAACGTTGGCACTGACGACCACGCGCCGCTTGCCATTCTCCCGGCTGACTTGATTGGGCCCCGGCGCGACTTCCAGGCTGGCGACCTCACTTAAAGGGATATAGGTCGTACGCCCCTCGATGCCGTTGCTGACTGCAGTGCTTTTTGGCAAGGCGATCGGTAGACGCTTCATCGATTCGATATCAGAACGCAGGTTATCGGGTAGACGAACGACAATATCGAAGCGTCGATCGCCTTCGAACATGGTTCCAGCCTCTCGACCACCAATGGCCGTCGAAATCGCATCCTGAACATCGCCGACGTTGAGCCCATAGCGAGCGGTCTTGTCGCGATCGATGTTGACGGTCAGCATGGGCAAGCCGGTCGTCTGCTCCACCTTGACTTCGGATGCGCCGGGTATCTTTCCCAGAACGGCGGCAATTTTGCCCGCCGTTTCGTTCATCACATCCATGTCGTCGCCAAATATCTTGATCGCGACATCGCTGCGGACCCCGGAGATCAACTCGTTGAAGCGCAACTGGATTGGCTGAGAGAATTCATAGGTATTGCCCGGCAGCTTACCAGCGGTCTCCTGTATGGCTGCCAGCAGTTGATCCCTGGATTTCTTTGGCTCGGGCCACTGCGTTTCCGGCTTCAGCATGATGTAGCCGTCCGAGATATTGGGGGGCATGGGATCGGAAGCGATTTCAGCTGTTCCTGTCCGCGCAAACACACGCTCGATTTCCGGGAAATCCGCTTTAAGCCGCTTTTCCAGTTGTTGCTGCATGGCAACGGACTGGGACAGGCTGGTTCCCGGAATACGCAGTGCCTGAATGGCGAAATCGCCTTCATTCAAACTGGGAACGAATTCACTCCCCATGCGGGTGACGAGCAAGCCGGAGAGAATGACAATAACGGCTGTAAAGACCAGGACCACAGGCTTATTGGTCATGACACTGGCCAGCGCTGGCTTATACCAGCGCTTGGCGGTCCGCATCAGGATGTTTTCCTTTTCTCCCACCTTCGCACCGATAAACAGCGCTACTGCCGCCGGGATGAAGGTGACGGAGAGGATCATGGCGCCAACCAGAGCTGTGACCACGGTGAAGGCCATAGGATGAAACATTTTCCCTTCGACGCCGGTGAGCGCAAAGATTGGCAGGTAGACAATCATGATGATGAGTTGGCCGAAAAGCAGCGGTCGGCGTGCTTCCCTGGATGCGGCAAAGACCTCGTGGAAGCGCTCGGTCCGGGTCAGCGGCCGTCCGTGATGCTCTTGGGCATGGGCCAGTCGGCGCACGCAGTTTTCCACGATCACGACCGCACCGTCGATGATGATCCCGAAGTCGAGGGCTCCGAGGCTCATCAAGTTGGCACTGACGTGGTAAGTCACCATTCCTGAAAAGGTAAACAACATGGAAAGCGGGATCACCATAGCTGTGATTACCGCTGCCCGGATGTTGCCAAGGAACAGGAACAGAATGACGATGACCAGAACAGCGCCCTCAAGGAGATTCTTCTTGACGGTATTGATCGCCTTATCCACCAGAACAGTCCGGTCATAGACGGTGACCGCCTTAACTCCTTCGGGCAGGCTGCGGTTGATTTCCACCATTTTCTTGTCTACGGCTGCAGAGACGGTTCGACTGTTCTCGCCAATCAGCATGAACACCGTACCGAGGACGATTTCACGACCGTCGTCGGTGGCGGCACCGGTACGCAGTTCGCGGCCGATACCGACCTCAGCTACATCGCGAACGCGGATCGCCACCCCTTGCACATTGCCGAGAATGACATTGCGGATGTCCTCGATGCTCCGTACCTGGCCTGGCGCCCGGATCAGATACTGTTCGCCACGCTTCTCGATATAGCCGGCCCCGACGTTGCTGTTGTTGCGGTCGAGAGCGGTTACGACGTCTTGCAACGTCAGCCCATAGGAAGCGAGTTTTTCAGGGCTGGGCGCAACCTGGTATTCCTTGGCAAACCCGCCGATCGAGTTGATTTCGGTAACTCCCGGCACATTGCGCAACTGCGGTTTGATGATCCAATCCTGTATCTCGCGCAAATCGGTCGGTGTATAGGCGCTACCGTCTGGCTTTCTGGCTCCGTCTTCGGTTTCTACGGTCCACAGGTAAATTTCCCCCAAACCTGTCGAAATTGGCCCCGTGGCCGGCGAAATTCCAGCCGGAAGCTTTTCCTTGGCTTCCTGAATACGCTGATTGACCAGTTGGCGAGCGAAATAGATGTCCGTTCCATCCTTGAAAATCACCGTGACTTGGGACAGGCCATAACGCGACAGGGAGCGGGTTTGTTCCAGATGGGGCAATCCGGCCATGACGGTCTCGACCGGATAGGTCACCCGTTGCTCAACCTCCAGTGGTGAATAACCAGGTGCCGCCGTATTAATCTGAACCTGGACGTTAGTGATGTCGGGCACCGCGTCGATCGGCAGGCGCTGGTAGTTGTAGATGCCCAGTACGGCCATGCCAAGCACGGCCAAAATGACCAGCCAGCGGTGCTCGATGGCGAGGCGAATGATGCGTTCAAACATGTTGTTCTCCCCCGCCTCAGTGGCTATGCTCGGCGCTGCCCTTGCCGAGCTCCGATTTCAGGACAAAGCTACCGGCTGCAGCGTATGGCGTTCCAGCCTTCAAACCGCTGAGCACTTCGATCAGCTTGCCGTCAGAACGCCCCAAGGTGACGGGTTGGGCAACAAAGCCGTCAGCCACCTTGATAAAAATAACGCTCTTGTCCCCGATCGTCTGGATTGCTTCGGCCACAACGCTTACCGGGACTTCGGCCTCACCGGAGACCACTTCGACATTAACGAACAAGCCAGGCCGCCAGGCCATCTTTGGGTTGTCCAGGATGACACGCGCCTTGGCCGTACGGGTCTCCTGGCCGAGCAAGGCGCCAACATAGGAGATGCCGCCTTCCGCCTTCGATTCGAATGCAGTCGCCTTGACGACGACCTTTTCGCCGATGCGAACGATGTTCAGATCCTTGGCGGGAACAACGATTTCCGCCCAAACCGTGGACAGGTCGGAAACCGTGAATATGCTGGCATCTTCCTTGACCGCTTCGCCGAGCGCGATGTGCTTTTCCACGACCATGCCATCGAAAGGTGCCCGGATTTCATAGCGGTTGAGGCTTCCCGAAACGCTCGGGCTTGCCCCCAGCGCAATCAGTTTTTGCTGGCTGTTGGCGACGGCAATTTCAGCTTCCCGCAAAACCTGCTGTGCCAGGAGGTAGTCCTGCTCGGCGGAAATTTTTTCTTCCCAGAGCTTTTTTTCCCGCTCGTAGGTCGATTTGGCAAGCGTCAGCCGCTTCTGCGCCGACAACAGTTCGCTGCGCTGCTCGGAGAGTCCGGTACTGGCGATAACTGCCAGTATCTGTCCGCGCTTGACCAATTGCCCAAGGTTGGCCGGGACACTTTCAACGACACCAGCTAACCGCGGCACAACGTGAGCTGTCCGATCTTCATTGAAGCGGATCTCACCCGGCAGTTGTGCCGCTGTTCGGATTTTGGCAGGGGCCGCCTTCTGGATACTGATGGCGGCCGATTTGACCTGCTCATCAGTCAGTTCGATTTTTCCTTCTTCCCTCGTATCGATGAACAGGAACGGTGTATTAGCCATCTTAGCGGTAATAGCTGCTTCAAAGGCATGGGGTTCGGCGATCGGACTGGTACTGATCAGGAAGTCTTGTTCCGCCTTGAAGGCCACTTCCTGCTTTTCTCCGTTCGGCCGCGTCAACGTCACAGAAACCTTAGCTGCTGAAGGGGCCAAGGGCTTGTCCTGTTGGAACAGCCAGACACGAAAATGAGGCTCACCACCTTCTTCAGCCAACAATAACTCCAGGCCAAATCCATCTTCGGTAAACAACTTGCCTCCATGAGAGCCCGTCTTCGGTCCATCCTCATGATGTTCTGCGTCGCTGTGGCCTTTGGCGTGATCATGGCCGTCACCGTCCTGAGCGCCATGATGCTCGGCATCAGCATGCCCCTTGGATTCGGCATGGCTGGCATGCTCACTCTTCTCTGCTGATTGACCCGAAGAGGAAGAACCCAGAATCCAGCCGCCGGTAGCAATGCCCATCGCCAAAATGACAGCGATGGCGATACCTTGTTTTTTGGAAAGGTTAAAAGCGTTCTTGTCGATATTGAATTTCACTGCTTGCTCCTACGGACGACTTGGCATTGGGGACGACATTGAATTGCTGGAGCCCAGTACGCGCTCTAGTTCGGCAGCAGTCCGATGCGCCTCGGACAAACTTCTCAGATATTGGGCTCTTGCCTGAAAGAAGGTGCGTTGAGCATCCAGGACTTCCAGAAAACTGAATTTCCCAAGCTCGAACCCTTTGCTGGCTGCGTCATAGGCGCTGCGTGCGCCGGGCAGAATTTCGCTTTGTAAGGCTTGCGCTTCAACGACCAGTGACTTCAAGCGTTCCTGGTTTTGTGTGACTTCCGTGCTTAAGCGAACCTCAGTGGCGCTGAACTCATCGCGAGCCTTATCCGCCCGCCGCAGTGCTTCGAGTACATTGCCCTGGTTGCGGTCGAATATCGGGAAGGGGATCGAGACGCCCACGATGGTTTGGTTGCGCCCAAGTTCTTCAACCTTTTTTGAACCCAAGCTGACCGTGACGTTTGGAAACCGCCGAGACCGCTCGACATCGGCAAGCGCTGCAAAACGATCGGTCTCGTGGCGTGCTCGGGTAAGAACCGGGGAGTTGTTCAACCGACGATCGATCTCGTCGGCGGAGAGAATTTCTGGCAGATTGTCGATACGCCCTTCGACCTGTTCAAACCGTGGCGTCTTACTTCCCCAGGTCGCTGCCAGACGATTTCGTGCTGCGACCAAATCCCCTTTGGCTTGATTCAACTCCACCCGTGCAGACGCCCCAGCAACGCGGGCCTTGGTTTCCTCAACGGGAGAAATTTTGCCGGCCGTAACCCGGCGCGATGCAGCTTGGGTAGCGCGTTGGGCGAGGCCGAGCAAATCCTCTGTTTGCAGTACCCGTTCTTGAGCCACCAGGACATCGAAGAAGGCGCCAACGACGCTAGCTCGGATACCCTGACGTTTGGCCACCAAGTCGGCAGCGGCTACATCCCGTCCCCGCTCGGCGGAAACAATCCGTGCAGCACGCCGGCCCCCCAACTCGATTAATTGGCTGATCTGAACGGTTGTGGTTCGGGTCGCCTTATTCTGCGTATCTTCAACCAAGGTTGAAACTTCCGGGTTCGGCAGTATCCCTGCTTGAATCACCGCTCCCTCGACTGCTCGCAATTCATTGGTTGCGGCAGATAGTTCGGGATTGGCCGCTAGCGCGAGATCGATTGCAGCGGAAAGGGTTAAGGTTCCGGTCGGTTCCTTGGCAAGCGCAGGTACGGCTTCGATCAGCGACGGCACATTTTGCGTCTGCGCCCAGAGGTTGGTGCTGGCAATCACCGTAAATCCGAAAAGGGTTCGGACCAGTAAAGCGATAATTGGTTGTTGGCGGTACATCCGATTCTCCGTTGATGAAAGACACATCAGGAAATCGGCGGGGCGCCACACCGCAAGCGGCTTGGCATCGTGCGCAGCTCAAGCTGCGGCAAACAGATATGGGAAAAGTAACCCAATCCCGCCGATCAGGCGGAGATCGACCAGTTGGGACGTTCAGGCAGATCGCTAGGTGGCGACGTCAAGAAATGGGGAGACCACGGGTGATCGGCTACGCCACCAGCAACCTGCTGGGTATTGGTAACACTGGTTAATACTGCAATACAGCTGGCATGGCAGACGGCACAATCACTGTCGATGCCAGAGAGTTGGCCTTTGGCCGCCTTGGCGCTATCGTCAGCCTGATGTTTGTGCTCGTGGTGACCAAAATGATGCGCAGTAGCGCCTGTTTCATGTTGGCAATAGCTCGCCGCCACCGACCAGGTAATCTGGAGTGACAGTAAGATCAACAGGAAAACGGCAAGCCAACGACGCATGTTAATAATAGTAGCAGAGTGAGAGCAATAGGGATACCAGTGATGTCTTTGCACCGAAGTTGCAAGATTTGTGGCAGATAGCTCGTTTACCTGCCACTCTTCTAGGCAACATTTTTTCTGGTAGGCTAATTAGCCGCCTTGGTAGAGCGCTTCACGCTGCTTTTTTTCTTCCGGTGTCATCTTCAGAGAGGGGGCCGGCGTGTTGTGGTTGAGTTTATCCACATGTTGCCATTTACCATCACGAAGGACATATTCGTGCTGGACAAGCACCCAGCCTTGATCACCGCCAACATATCGATACTGACCATCGGCGCTATTCGGGTTACGTTTAAAGTCCTCAAGCTCCTTTTGGACTTGCTGAGTGGTTTTGTTGCTGGAATCATGCGACGGGTAGTATTTTACCGTTCCGTCGGGCCCTCTATGCATGACCGACTCCGCCAAGGCCTGTCCTGACAGGACCAATCCGGCACAAAGAACAGGGATAGAAAAGACTTGTTTAACGTTCATGATAGGAACTCCTTCATTAAATACCGGTTCATCGGTTTTGATATATGCCGAACAACGGCCTGGCATGGATGAACTATATGAAATGGGCTCTGACAGAATGCCAACAGGAAGTTTACAAATTTGACATCTTTTGCTTCGTGAAGAAATGAAATTACTGGTCGTCGAGGATGAACAAAAGCTTGCGCTGTACTTGCAAAAAGGCTTGGGCACGGCAGGCTTCGTGGTTGATATTGCGCATGATGGGGTAACCGGGCTTCATATGAGCCTGGCGTTCGATTATTCGGCAATTATCCTTGACTCCATGTTGCCGGGAATGGACGGACTTACCCTGCTTGCCGCTTTGCGTACCAAAAAACAGACGCCAGTCTTGATGCTTACAGCCTTGGGCAAGGTGGAGGATCGGGTCACCGGATTGCAAACAGGCGCAGACGATTACCTGGTCAAACCCTTCGCCTTTTCTGAGCTGATTGCACGGATTCAAGGTCTGCTTAGGCGATCAGCACCACATCAAATGGAGACGCAATCAAACAGGCTGACACTTCATAACCTCGAAATGGATCTGGTGCGCCGCAAGGTCTCCAGGAACGGTCAGCGCGTCGATCTGAGTGCCAAGGAGTTCCTCCTGCTTTCTCTGTTTCTCAGGAAACAAGGCGAGGTGCTGTCACGAACCGAGATTGCCGAGCAGGTTTGGGATATGAACTTCGATAGCAACACCAATGTCGTCGAAGTTTCGATCAAGCGACTTCGCGCCAAAATGGATACGCCCTTCGAGACGCAGTTGCTGCATACCGTACGCGGCATGGGCTATGTCCTCGAACTGCGCGAATGAGACTCAGAACAATGATCAATCCGACGCTGAGCAGTCGCCTCATACGCTGGCTCGCTTCGCTGAGTTTGGGTGTTCTGGGGTGTTTGTGCCTCGGAGTCTTTTTCTCGGTCAAAGCCAACCTTGAAACACAACAGGACCTGCGTCTTGAAAAGCTCAGCACGGCAATTCGGCACCTGTTTGAAGAAACACCGGGACACCTGCAACCGGGGTCGCTTGAACACGACCTTGACGATCTTCTGAAAATCAATCGGGACTCGCATCTCAAGTTAATCGATAGGCTGGGTGAGGCTCGCTTCATCTCGATGCCAAGTGCGTGGCCATCAAAAGCTCGTTTTTATTCGTTTGCACTCCCCGATGAAGCACAGAGGACAGATTTTGCCGTTGCCGAATTGGCACTTGAGACTGCGCCCGATGAAGCGATTCTGGATCGCCTCGCAGCCATCCTCTGGGGGGCTGCGTTGATCGGGAGTGCGGCAATCACGCTGGGCGGCTACCTGATCGTTTATTTTGGACTGGCCCCCATTCGGAAGCTGGCTGAGCAAACGCGCAGTCTCGCAATCCTTTCCCTCGACAAGCGCTTGGAAACAGCGCGAATCCCGGCCGAGTTGCAAGTTCTCGTCGATCAGTTCAACGATTTGCTGAATCGACTGGAAAAAGCCTATCAGCAACTCGAAGGGTTCAATGCCGATGTGGCGCACGAATTGAGAACCCCATTGGCGAACATCATCGCCAGCAGCGAGTTGGCCTTGCGTAGCAACGACAAGGACGAACACCTGCGCGATTGCATCGGTTCGAATCTCGAAGAAATGCACAGGCTGTCGTGCATCGTCAATGACATGCTATTCCTGTCGCAAGCCGACCGGGGTGCTAAAGCTCGGCGGATGCCCGTTCAAAGCCTTGCCCAGCTCTGCGCCGAAGTGGCCGACTACTACGAAGCGGTGCTGATCGAATCTGACCTTCAATGGTCTATCGAAGGCGATGCATCAGGCCAGTACGACGCGGCGCTGCTCCGGCGCGTGCTGTCCAATCTGCTGAATAATGCGGCTCGGTATGCGGATCACGGAAGTTCAATCGTGATTCGTATCGCCGCGGAAACTCATGGACACATCAAGCTCTCGGTGATCAATCGAGGGGAACCGATTTCTGCTGAGAGTCTGCCTCATATCTTCGACCGCTTTTTCCGCGTAGACGCCTCACGTAGCCACGGCCATCAGAATCATGGACTGGGTCTCGCCATCGTTGGCGCGATTGCCCGGATGCATGACGGGGAGGCCTTCGCAAAATCCGCCCATGGTGAGACAGAAATAGGCGTACGACTGGCCTGCTGACGGCCCCGCTGCTTTTGCCGATGCCGACCAACAACGGGTCTTTAGTCTTTGGTTTGCGGTGCAGAGGTTCGCAACATCCGCAGACCGTTGGCGACGACCAGCAGGCTGGCGCCCATGTCGGCAAACACCGCCATCCACATCGTGGCATTTCCGAATACTGCCAGTCCAAGGAACACGACCTTGATCCCAAGAGCCAGGGCAATGTTCTGCCAGAGTACGGCGTGGGTCTGGCGAGACAAGCGTATGGTTTCCGGAATGCGCCGCAGGTCATCGTTCATGATCACCACGTCGGCTGCTTCCATGGCCGTATCGGTCCCGGCAGCACCCATGGCCACGCCGATGTCGGCACGGGCCAGGGCAGGTGCATCGTTGATGCCGTCGCCGGTCATCGCGGTCGGGCCATAGCGAGCCTGCAAATCTTCGATGGCCGCCAGTTTGTCCTCAGGAAGAAGATTTCCCCGGGCGTCGTCGATGCCGGCTTCCTTGGCGATGCTCGCGGCCGTCGCCACATTGTCGCCGGTCAGCATGACCGAGACGACACCGAGCCGGTGCAGATCGGCCACCGCCTCCCGTGAGCTTTCCTTGATGGTGTCGGCCACCGCAAAAATCGCCAGCACCTGCTGTTCCGACGCCAGCATAGTCACCGTCCGGCCTTGCGTCTCGTGCACCTGAAGGCGAACCTCGATCTCGGCGCTACACAGAGCGCGTTCCTCAATCAGGCGATGATTGCCGAGGATCAGCAGTTGGCCGTCGGCACGCGCTTCCACACCCCGTCCGGCAAGGGCGAGAAAATCGGTCAAGCCGTTCTCCGGAAGCTTGAGACCGGTCGCAATCGCTTTTGAGACCGGATGGTCCGAGTGCCCGGCGAGGCTGGCCGCCCAAGCGAGCACCTGGGATTCGGGGATCGTCGAGGGAAGCAGTTCAGTGGCGACCAGACGGGGTTTGCCTTCGGTAATGGTACCGGTCTTGTCGAGGGCAATGACCCGCAGTTTGCGGGCCTCTTCGAGATAGACACCGCCCTTGATCAGGATGCCGCGTCGAGCTGCTGCCGCCAGTCCGCTGACGACCGTGACCGGTGTGGCGATCACCAGTGCGCACGGGCAGGCGATTACCAGCAGCACGAGCGCCTTGTACAGCGCATCGGACCAGTTCCAGCCGAGCAGCCAGGGCGTCAGCAGGGCCACCGCGACGGCGATCGCGAATACCGACGGCGTATAGATCTCGGCAAATCGGTCGACGAAACGCTGAGTCGGTGCTTTTGTTCCTTGGGCTTGCTCCACGGCATGGATGATCCGGGCCAGCGTTGTATTGGTGGAGATCGCCGCGACCCGGAATTCGAGCATGCCGGTCTCGTTGATCGTGCCGGCGAACACCATGTCGCCCTCGGCTTTGTCCACCGGGATGCTCTCGCCGGTGACCGGGGCCTGGTTGACCGCGCTTGTTCCTGCCGTCACGCGGCCATCGAGCGGGATTCGCGCACCAGGCTTGACGCGCGCGCAGGCGTCGAGCGTTACCTGCCCGGCAGGGACTTCCCGCCAGACACCATCAGCCTGCCGGACCTCAGCCGTATCGGGCGTCAGATCGAGCAGGCTCTTGATGGCATTGCGCGCCCGATCCACCGAACGCGCCTCGATCAGCTCGGCGATGGCATACAGGGCCATGACCATCGCCGCCTCGGGCCATTGTCCGATCAGGAAGGCACCGGTGACGGCGACCCCCATCAGCGCGTTCATGTTCAATTGGCCTCGGCGCAATGCCGCCAGCCCCTTGGTGTAGGTCGACAACCCGGCGAGCCAGATGGCGATGGCCGCCATCGCCATGCCCAGCCCCTTGAACGGCAGCGTATCGGGCGCAATAAAGTGCACCAGTTCCGCACCCGTGGCCAGGGCCAGCGCCAGCACGGCTTTCCACAAATCGGCCTTTGCGGAACTGCCTTCCCTTGCTTCGCTGCCGGCTGCAAGCGACTTGGTTTCGTAGCCAGCCTGCCGAATAGCGGCGACGACAGACGGCAATACTGTGTCGGGGGCGACAATGGACAGCGTCCGTGCTGAAAGCTGGAAACTCAAGGAACGAATGCCACCGATATCTGCCAAGGCGCGGCGAATGTCGTTTTCCTCGCTGGGGCAATCCATCGCCGGAATCAGCAGCACGGTTGCGCCAGCCTGACCAGCCGCGACTGGCGGCTCTGACAGGGAAGGCGTTGTCGAGCAACTGTCGTTGCAACCGCAGCCAGAGGATTTGATCGGAATTGTGTGTTCGGATGTGGGCGATGTCATGCGAAATCTCCTTGCTTGACAACATTTAAAACCCTGTAGCGGCTATAGAGTCAAGAAGCTACAATGATGATGGGAGGAATAATGATGCTGGAGTTTTTCAGGATATCTGGTCTCTTTGTCATTACGGCGTTGGCTGAGATTGTCGGCTGCTATCTTCCTTGGCTTGTCTTGATGCACGAACGTTCCCGCTGGCTGCTCATCCCAGCCGCTCTATCATTGGCTGCATTCGCTTGGTTGCTCACTTTGCACCCCGGCGCTGCCGGGCGTATCTATGCTGCCTATGGCGGCGTCTATGTTGCCGTCGCCATGCTCTGGCTTTGGCAGGTCGACGGTCTCACTCCGACACGCTGGGATCTAATCGGCAGCGCTGTGAGCCTTGTCGGCATGGCCATCATTGCCATGCAGCCGGATCGCAACGTTTAGGCGCTCATGAAGATTGGGGAACTTGCCCGCCATACCGGCACCCAGGTGGAGACCATCCGTTATTACGAACGCGAGGGCCTGCTGCCTGAACCCGCGCGTACCGAGGGCAACTACCGCATCTATGGGCCCTCGCATGCGGAACGGCTGCGCTTCATCCGCAACTGCCGCAGCCTGGACATGACGCTCGACGAGATTCGCTTGCTGCTGCGCTTCAAGGATTCGCCGGCGAAGAACTGCGGAGGCGTGAATGACTTGCTCGACGAGCACATCGGCCATGTCGCCAGCCGCATCCTCGAACTGCGCCAACTGGAACGGCAACTCAAAAGTCTGCGCGAACTTTGTCAGGATGCCAGCGATGCGGGCAGTTGCGGCATCCTGAATCAACTAACGCAATCGGATACCTCAAAGCCACGTGCCCGGGCGATATCCCATGTATCTAAGGCCCACAGTACAGGTAGAAGGTAAGCAGACACCTCGTATTCGCGACGAATCGCGGAATCCTAGCCAGGGGTGTGTTCTGTTATCGATGTAAATCGGCGCCCGGTGTACTTTCAGGTTCGCGATGAGGTGTCGCCGAGAGTTCATTGATCAGCGTTGCTTCCTTCTCCTCTGCAGCTATCTCGGCGTTCTCTTTCTTCCGAGCAGCCAGAATGGCTCGCGTGGCGAGAGTACGTATTTGTCCGGCCAAGCGAAGAATCCTGCGCTTCCATTGGTAGGCCTCAACAGCGTAGTGGGTGTCGTCGATGATGCACGCCAGCCACAAGGTGTCCATAGCGGCGATCAACTGATCGAACTCGCGGATGATGGCCAGGAACCGGATCGAGCGCGGCGAGGTGATCTGAATCTCGACCGTCCGGGAATTGGTGTAGCTGATCATTGTCTCGCAGCCGTTGGACTCGCTAAGTTCTTTCATGCGTGCGATTTCCTGGCGAATCTCATCCAATGCCTTATTGAGCAGGTCATCCACCATCGTCTCGACGGCCTGGGCCTGTTCCTCGGTGCCAATGAACCGCAATACGACTGTCAGCGAGAACAGGCCATTGGCGCACATGTCGTATCCACGCTCGAATATCTGTTGTGCGTGCAAAGAGTTCAGGACGGCCTTCTGTGTAATGAAAGGTCGGCTGTTACTCAGCCTGACGGTGGGTATGTTCGATGAAGGCTTGTACTGACGTGTGGCCATGACTGTCTCCCGGTTGAAATAGCCTCGGGAGAGTATTCGGGTCGTCACGGGTTCGGTGGCCGAAATGCGTCCAAAAAGTTTGCATTTCGCCTGCCCATGAAATTTGTCGACAGCCAGAATGCGCCCATCTCATGTCCTCCTTATGGTGGGCACGGTGAAGGTAGCTGGCCTTCCGAAATAAACAGCATTTACTAAACCCCGGCGGGGAAACCCCGTCAGGTACTGACGGCCTTCCTGCCAACTTTTTGTCAGGAGGCAACATGGCATCACTCAATAGAGTCACCCTCATCGGCAACTTGGGGGCCGACCCTGAGGTTCGTTACACGCAGAACCGCGAAGCGATCGCAACGATTCGGATCGCAACGACGGAGACGTACAAGGACAAGTCGTCCGGTGAAAAGAAGGAAATCACCGAATGGCACCGTGTCGTCTTTTTTGGTCGCACGGCGGAGGTCGTCGGCGAGTACCTGAAGAAGGGCTCGCCCGTCTACGTCGAAGGTCGCATCCAGACCCGCAAATGGCAGGACAAGGCGGGTCAGGATCGTTATGTCGTCGAGATTCTCGCCAGCGAGATGAAGATGCTCGGCAGTCGTCCGTCG
>LNAP01001588.1_pt1 | contig 23797 bp, 22 predicted proteins | sample 602601 | NCBI WGS metagenome assembly LNAP01 (sample SAMN02440304, study PRJNA202911) | soil metagenome | biome: Subtropical and temperate rainforests or woodlands; isolation source: soil samples (1 kg each in a 20% v/v slurry with milli Q water) were... ...
CGCCAAGCAGGCTCATCTGCGGGCCGCCGAGGGAGTCCATCACCACGTCGACGCCGCGGCCGTCGGTGAGGCGCTTGACGGCATCGCGAAACGGGCCGCTTCCATACAGCACGCCGTGATCGGCGCCCCGCGCCCGGGCCGCCGCGAGCTTGTCCTCGCTGGAGGCCGCGGCGATCACCGTGGCGCCGAGCAACTTGCCGATCTCCACCGTGGCGAGACCGACGCCGCCGCCGGCGCCATGGACCAGCAACACCTCGCCGGGCCTGATCCGGGCGCGATCGACCAGCGCGTGATAGGCGGTGCCGTGGGCGGCGAGAAACGTCGCGCCCTCCGCGTAGTCGAGGGTCGACGGCAGCGGCGTCAGTTGCGCTGGCGCAACGATCACCTCGTCGGCATAGCCGCCGTGGCGCAGCTTCGCGATCACCCGATCACCCACGGCGACGCCCTCGACATCGTCCGCGATCTCGACGACGTCGCCGGCAGCTTCCATGCCAGGCGTGAACGGCAGTTCCGGCTTGAGCTGATAATCGCCGGCGACCATCAGAATGTCAGGAAAGTTGATCCCGGCGGCGCGGACGGCGACACGCACCTGCCCCTCCGCCAGCGGCGCCGAGATGACGGATTCCAGCCGCAGCGTCTCCGGCGGCCCGAGCGCGCGGCAGACGATCGCCTTCGGCATCAGGCCGCGCTCTCGGCGCTCTCGGCGCCGGCGCGGCGGCGTTGCAAGGCTTCACGGATCAGCGGCAGGCGGTCGTTGCCGAAGTACATGTCGGTCTTGTCGAGATAGATGGTCGGCGAACCGAAGCCGCCGCGGGCGATTACCTCGTCGGTATTGGCCTTGAGCTGGTCCTTGATGGCCGGATCGGCAATGCCCTGGAAGAAGGCTTCGGACTCGATGCCGACGCGATCGCAGATCCCCGACAGCACAGCATCCTGCGAAATATCGAGATCGCCGCCCCAATAGGCCTCGAACACCGCACGCGCGAATGGCACCATCGCTTCGGATGTGTGACGGCCAAGCCAGAGGCAGCCGCGCATCGCCTTGACGCTGTTTACCGGAAACACCCGCGGCGGCATCTTGATCTCCAGATCGGCGGAACGCGCCCAGTCGGCGAGATCCTTTGTCATGTAGCGCGCCTTGGCCGGCACCGGCGTCTTGCGGGATTCGTAGACGCTGGGATTGATGGAATTGAAGATGCCGCCGACCAGGATCGGCCGCCAGGAAATCTCGGTATCGAACTCCCGCGCCAGCGGCTGGATGTTGTGGAAGGCGAGATAGGTCCATGGACTGGAGCAGTCGAAGAAGAATTCGATCATGGGGTTTCCTCACAGTGCTGTTTTTCAGCTTTCTTGATCGCAGGTCCCGTCACCCTGAGGTGCCGCTGCGAAGCGGCGGCCTCCAAGGGCGACGGATGTCGAGCACTCATCCTTCGAGGCTCGCAAAAGCTCGCTCCTCAGGATGACGGTAGTGCTTGCTGCTGCTGCGCATGCGCCGGCGCATCGACTCCGAACATGATCTTGCGCGCCTGTTCGTCCATCGGCTTCATCTCCTGTTTGCCGACCGCGAGTCCGGCCTGCAGCTGTGGCCGCGCACGCAGCAGCGTGTACCAGCGCTTCACATTGGGGAAATCGTCGAGCGTCAGGCCCTGCGCCTTGTGCGTCATGATCCACGGAAAGCACGCCATGTCGGCGATGGAATATTCGCCGGCGATATAATCGCGTCCTTCGAGACGCGCGTCGAGCACGCCATACAGTCGCTTCGCCTCGCGCATGTAGCGATCCATGGCATAGGGAATCTTCTCGGGCGCATAGAGCAGGAAATGTCCGTTCTGACCGAGCATCGGGCCGAGGCCCCCCATCTGCCACATCAGCCATTGCAGCACCTCGAACCGCGGCCGCATCGCGGTCGGCAGGAACTGGCCGGCTTTTTCGGCGAGATAGATCAGGATGGCGCCGCTCTCGAAGATCGCGACTTTCTCGCCGCCATCGGCCGGCGCGTGGTCGACAATCGCCGGCATCCGGCCATTGGGACTGAGCGTCAGGAACGCCGGCTTGAACTGGTCGCCGCGTCCGAGCTGCATCGGGATCACCGTGTAAGGCAATCCGCACTCCTCCAGCATGATCGAGATTTTCCAGCCATTCGGCGTTGGCGCGTAATGCAGGTCGATCATGGCTTCCTCGAATGGCTTTTCACCAACTCTACGCCATTTTGCTCCGCAGCCAACCCGCTTGCCGTCATGGCCGGGCTTGCCCCGCCCATCCACGCCTTGCTATTCCATCCGGCGAAAAGACGTGGATGCCCGGGACAAGCCCGGGCATGACGACGTCGCAGGAGGATTCCATGCTGTTCCCGACCACCATCGCCGGCTCGCTGCCGAAGCCCGAATGGCTCGCCGAGCCCAACAAATTGTGGCCGACCTGGAAGTCATCGGGCGACGAGTTGATGCGCGCCAAGCGCGACGCCACGCTGCTGGCCGTCAAGGTGCAGGAAGATGCTGGCATCGACATCGTCACCGAGGGCGAGCAGGCGCGGCAGCATTTCGTGCACGGCTTCCTGGAGAAGGTCGAGGGCATCGACTTTGCCAACAAGGTCGAAATGGGCATCCGCAAGGATCGCTACAAAGCCATGGTGCCGCAGGTCGTGGCGCCGCTGCAGCTGAAGGGCCGCGTCCATGCCTTCGAGGCGCAGGCCGCCCGCGCGCATACGAAGAACAAACTCAAGTTCACCCTGCCCGGCCCGATGACCATCATCGATACCCTGTCCGACAGTTTCTACGGCGACCGGGTCAAGATGGCCTTCGCCTTCGCCGAACTGCTCAATCAGGAAGCGCTGGCTCTGCAGGCCGACGGCGTCGACATGATCCAGTTCGACGAGCCCGCCTTCAACGTGTTCATGGACGAGGCCGCCGACTGGGGCGTCAAGGCGCTGGAGCGCGCGGCACAGGGCCTCATCTGCACGACCGCGGTGCACATCTGCTACGGCTACGGCATCAAGGCCAATACCGACTGGAAGGACACGCTCGGCAGCGAGTGGCGGCAGTACGAGCAGATCTTCCCGGCGATCGACAAGAGCCCGATCCAGCAGGTCGCCATCGAATGCCGCAACTCGCGCGTGCCGCTGGAATTGCTGTCGCTGCTCAAGGGCAAGGTGGTGCAGGCCGGGGTCATCGATGTCGCCAGCGACGATGTGGAGACGCCGGAAGACGTCGTTGCAACCATCGAGGCTGTCATGAAGCACGTGCCGAAAGCCAACATCGTCGCCACGACCAATTGCGGCATGGCGCCGATGCATCGCGATATCGCCGAGGCGAAGCTGCAGGCGCTGGGTGCGGGCGCAAGGCTGGCAAGAGAGCGGCTGGGGTAAAGCCCACTCCGCCACCGTCATCCTGAGGTGCTCGCCCGAAAGGGCGAGCCTCGAAGGATGCGGCGGCGAGCGACTGCACCTGCGGCCATCCTTCGAGGCGCGCAAGAGCGCGCACCTCAGGATGACGGCAGTGGGTGTTGCAGCGCTGTTGAATGGAGAACGGGGCGGTAGCCCGCGCGCAGTGCCCGTATTGTCGATGGCGGCGTAACTAGCAGTGTGTCACGCAGCCCGCGATCGGCTTCGCGATATCCGCCAAAACTCCACACCAGCGGCCTGCCCCGCGCAATCAGATAGCTTTCACCATCCGCCGCGACCATCGCGCCATCGGGCAATTCATCGATCGCGCACGGCAGCGGATGTAATCGCTTCGCGCGCCCATCCAGCCGCTCGGCATGCAACACGGCGTCGATCTCCGTCGCCCGCACCCGCGCGATGCCGTTGCCCTGTTCCCACGCGGCGCGAAACGCATTGGCGTCGTCACGGCGGCAATAAAAGCACGGCCGATGCCCGGCGGCGAGCGCGGTGGCCTCGTCCAGGAAGAACAGTTCGGTCCAGCTTTGCGTGGCCATCACCTCGCGGCGGCGGCCGCGGAACGCGCAGACGCAGGTGATCCAGGCCGGAGTGCTCCAGCGCCGCTTCAGCAGCGTCTTCGTTGCGGGATCGTGGATGATGCCGCGATTGCCGGTGAAGCTGCCGCGCGCGGTTGTGGCGACGATGTCGCCGAACGGGGTGACGCGGTTCTGCAGCGGCATGTTACGTTTCCCGGCACTACACTCCGCCTGTCGTCGCCCGGCCTGGCGCGCAATTGCGCGCCTGGACCGGGCGATCCAGTACACGCCGGCCAGCGTTTACTGGATCACCCGCCTTCGCGGGTGATGACAGCCAGAGTGTGACGGTCTACCACGACGGCTCACACCTGTTGGCCCCTACGCCGCGCCGTCGCGCATCGGCGGCTGGAACGAAAGGCCAAGGTCCCACGGAAAGAAAATCCAGGTGTCCTGCGACACTTCCGTGATGAAGGTATCCACCAGCGGCCGGCCCATCGGCTTGGCATAGACCGTGGCGAAATGCGCGTCGGGCAAAATGTCGCGCACCATGCGAGCGGTCTTGCCGGTATCGACGAGGTCGTCGACGATCAGCAGCCCCTTGCCGGTGCCGCCGCCGAGCCGCATGGCATCGGCGGAAACGCCCTTCAACACCTGCAGATCCCCCCGCTTGTTGTGCTCGTAGCTGGCGATGCAGACGGTATCGATGACGCGGACGCCGAGCTCGCGCGCCACGATGGCGGCGGGCACCAGACCTCCGCGGGTAATGGCTATGATGGCGTGGAACGGGCCGGCGCTGTTGAGCCGCCAGGTTAGTGCGCGGCAGTCGCGGTGAAACTGGTCCCACGACACCGGAAACGCCTTGCCGGCGCGTTCCTGCGCGCTCATCTCCGGATGCTCTGCCATCATGATCTCCTGAAGTTCAGACACGGTCGCCGCGGGGCGCCCTCGTGCCGTATCGTTTACCTGATCGTTTACCTGATCGTTTACTTGATCGTTTACTTGGCCGTGCCGAGCCCGGCCAGCATCTCTTTCACCGCCGCCATCGCCGCCGCCAGCTTCTCCGGGTCGCGCGTACGGACCACCAGATTGGTGTTGGGCTTCTGGTTGTCGTCGAGGAACGGATAGCTGCCGATCATCACGTCCGGGTGGGCCTTGGCGACCTCGCGCAGCGGGCCGCCGACGTCGCCCTCGCGGGCATTGGCGCGGACGGTGTCGGACAGCATCCGCACCCCCGACTTCAGCTTCGGTGCCACGATGTCCATCATCGCCTGCATGATCGAGGGCACCCCGGCCATCACGATGACATTGCCGATCTTGAAGCCGGGCGCCAGGATGGTGGCGCTCTGGATCAGGTCGGCGCCCGCGGGAATCCGCGCCATTCGCAGCCGGGCTTCGTTGAGATCGGCGCCAAACCGCTCCTTGAACCGCGCGACCACTTCCGGGTGATGGTCGATCGCTACGCCGAACGCCTTCGCCACTGCGTCGGCGGTGATGTCGTCATGAGTCGGCCCGATGCCGCCGGTGGTAAAGACGTAGTTGTAACGATGGCGCAGGGCATCGAGCGCCGCAATGATGTCGGGCTCGTCGTCGGAGACGACGCGGACCTCCTTGAGGTCGATGCCGATATTGGTGAGGTATTCGGCGATGAAGCCGATGTTCTTGTCCTTGGTCCGGCCGGACAGGATCTCATCGCCGATGACCAGGATCCCCGCAGTGACGATATCGCTCATCAGTCTTTTCCTCGCCGTTCCCCGGGACTCCGAGGGGACCAATACCCTTGCGCATACAACGGCTTGAAGTCACGGTGTTTTGCTGCCGAAACGAGCAGTGTCCCGCCGTTTTTTCAGGCAGCGCCGACCCCTCATCATACCAATTGCCGTTGTTGAATGCATATCGCGCTGGCCCGGGCCTTGCTACCATCCCGTTCAGTCGTGCACTGTCCTGCACGACCTCGAAAAACAGTCAGGATTCATGGCAGTTGCGTTCGACGAAATGAATGGGCCCCACGGCGACCTCCGCCCGGCCTATGAAGAGCTCTCCCGCTGGCTCAAGGAGACGCCGCCCGACGCATTGGAATATCGCCGCCAGGAGGCAGAACTGCTGTTCCGCCGGATCGGAATCACCTTTGCGGTCTATGGCGATTCCGAATCGACCGAACGACTGATCCCGTTCGACGTGATCCCGCGGATCATCTCCGGCAAGGAATGGACGGTGCTGGAAAAGGGCCTGAAGCAGCGGGTCCGCGCCATCAACATGTTCTTGCGCGACATCTATCATGGCCGCGACATCTTGCGTGCCGGATTGATCCCTGATGACCTGATCTTCCAGAACCCGGTGTTCCGGCCGGAGATGAACGGCCAGGACGTGCCGCACGACGTCTACGTGCACATCGCGGGCATCGACATCGTCCGTACCAATCCGGACGAGTTCATCGTGCTGGAGGACAACGCGCGGACGCCGTCGGGCGTGTCCTACATGCTGGAAAACCGCGAAATCATGATGCGGCTGTTTCCCGACCTGTTCGCCCGGCACCGCGTCGCGCCGGTGGAGAAATATCCCGACGAATTGCTGGCGTGCCTGCGCTCGGTGGCGCCGCTCAGCGCGTCCACGGAGCCCACGGTCGCGCTGATGACCCCCGGCGTCTACAACTCCGCCTATTACGAACACTCGTTCCTCGCCGACAAGCTCGGCGTCGAACTGGTGGAAGGCCGCGACCTCATCGTCAAGAACGACGAGGTGTTCATGCGCACCACCGAGGGCCTGAAGCGGGTCGACGTCATCTATCGCCGCGTCGACGACGACTATCTTGACCCCCTCACCTTCCGCCCGGACTCCGCGCTCGGCGTGCCCGGCCTGATGTCGGCCTACATGGCCGGCAACGTCACACTCGCCAACGCGGTGGGAACGGGGATCGCCGACGACAAGGCGGTCTATACCTACATGCCGGAGATCGTGAAATTCTATCTCGGGGAAGAGCCTATCCTGAAGAACGTCCCGACCTGGCGCTGCCGCGAGCCGGCCGCGCTGGCCTATGTCCTCGACCATCTCAGCGAGCTGGTGGTGAAGGAAGTCCACGGCTCCGGCGGCTACGGCATGCTGATCGGCCCGGCCTCCAGCAAGGCGACCATCGAGGCGTTCCGCGACAAGCTCAAGCGCGAGCCGGAAGGCTTTATCGCCCAGCCGACGCTGGCGCTGTCGACCTGCCCGACCTGTGTCGCCTCCGGCCTCGCGCCGCGCCACGTCGACCTGCGGCCATTCGTGCTGACCGGCCGTGAGAACGTCACCATCGTGCCGGGGGGGCTGACCCGCGTGGCGCTGAAGGAAGGCTCATTGGTGGTCAATTCGAGCCAGGGCGGCGGGACGAAGGATACGTGGATTTTGGAATGAGTGATTTGCGTTCGGCCGCATTGCTGACCAACACCGCCGGTGCGCTCCCCTCCCCCCAAGCGAAGCGAAGCTTCGCCGGGCGGGGAGGGGTCGGGGGTGAGGATCCACGATGCAAGTCGTTCATTATTTTTCCCCCCTCCCCGACCCTCCCCCGCAAGGGGGGAGGGAGAAGAGTTCAACATGCTTTCGCGCACCGCTGAAAACCTCTACTGGCTGGCCCGCTACGTCGAACGCGCCGAATATCTGGCGCGCACGATCGAGGCGACGTTGCGCGTCACCGCGCTGCCCAACGCCTATGTCGGCCAGACCAACGAATGGGACTCGGCGCTGCTGACCGCCGGCGTGTCAGCTGCGTTCTACGAGATCTACGAGGAAGCCGACGAGAAGAACGTCGTCGAGTACCTGTCGTTCTCGACAGCCAATCCGTCCTCGATCCGCAACTGCATCGAGAACGCGCGTCTCAACTCGCGCTCGGTGCGCACCGCGCTGACCGGCGAGATGTGGGACACCATCAACAGCGCCTGGATCGAACTGCAGGAAGTCTGGAGCGGCGGCGCCAAGACCCGCGAGCAGCTGGCGCGCTTCCTGCGCTTCGTGCAGGAGACGTCGCTGCGCTTCGACGGCTCGGCCTACCGCACCATGCTGCGCAACGACGCCTACTGGTTCTCGCGGCTGGGGCTGCACCTCGAGCGCGCCGACAACACCGCGCGCATCCTCGACGTCAAATATCACCTGCTCCTGCCCGAGGAGGAGCACGTCGGCGGCCCGCTGGATTACTATCAGTGGACCTCGATCCTGCGTTCCGTCTCGGCGCTGACCGCCTATCACTGGGTCTATCGGGAAACCCTGAAGCCATGGCTGATCGCCGACCTCTTGATCCTCAACGACACGCTGCCGCGCTCGCTGGCCAGCTGCTACGGCAACCTGGTGCGCAACCTCGACCAGATCGGCGTCTCCTACGGCCGCCAGGGCGCCGCCCAGCGCCATGCCCGCGGCGTCCGCAACCGGCTGGAACACAGCCACATGGACGATATCTTCCAGCATGGCGTCCATGAATTCATCCAGGAATTCATTGCGGATAACAGCCGGCTCGGCGAAATCATCGCCAAGCAATACCTGATTTAGGCTAGCGTTCGCTGCTCACGCCCGATTCGGACATCTGTCATGCGCCTGCGAATTGCCCATACGACGACCTATCGCTATGAGCCGCCGGCATCCGGCGTGATCCAGATCCTGCGCATGACGCCGGGCAGCCACGACGGCCAGTATGTCGCCGAATGGCAGATCGACGTCTCTACCGATTCGCGGCTCGACCTGCACGAGGACGCCTACGGCAACATCACCCACGTGCTGACCCACGGCCCGATCTCCGACCTCACCATCAATGTCGAGGGCCTGGTGGAAACCCAGGACACCGGCGGCGTGCTGAAAGGCACCGACGAACGGTTCCCGCCGAGCTTCTTCCTGCGCTCGACCGATCTGACCGAGACCAATCCGGCGATGGCGTCGTTCGCCCGCGAGCTGCGCACCGAAACCGACAATGACGTGCTGAGTTTCCTGCATGCGCTGATGATGCAGATCAACGAGCACATGACCTTCGACAGCGACCCGACCAACACCGGAACCTCGGCCATCGAGGCCTTCGCCGGCAAGCGCGGCGTGTGCCAGGACTACGCCCATATCTTCATTGCCTGCGCCCGCTCGGGCGGCGTGCCGGCCCGCTTCGTCGCCGGCCATTTCTTGCGCGGCGACGGCATGGTGGATCAGCAGGCCGGGCACGCCTGGGCCGAGGCCTTTGTACCGAATCTCGGCTGGGTCGGCTTCGATCCCGCCAACGCCATCTGCACCACCGACGCGCATGCCCGCGTCGCCATCGGCCTGGATTATCTCGGCGCCGCGCCGGTGCGCGGCACCCGCTATGGCGGCGGCATGGAGACCCTTTCGGTCTCGGTGAAGGTCGACCAGGCCGGCCGGCAGGGCCAGTGGCAGAGCCAGTCCTGACGGCCTTGCTGCTTGCGCGGAATCGGCGAACCGATCACCGCCGCAGCTTCCTGACCAGCGCAACCAATTCCCGTATGAGATAGAACTTTGGCGACGAACGGGCGCCAGACTTGCCCCACCGGGCCGTGAAGTCGGAGATCTGCTGCCGACGACTGCTCCGGTCAGCGTCGGGCTCCTGCAGCGCCGCCGTCAGCACTTGGATCTGCTCCAGGCGGCTGCGCCGGTCTGCATCGGATTCCGCAAGCGCCGCCGTCAGAACGTGGACCTGTTCCAGACGGTTGCGCCGGTCTGCCTCCGACTCCAGGAGCTGCGCCGACAGTCTGTCGACCTGGCTCAGCAGGAACCGCACCGGATTGGACGGTGCCCTGGACTCCTCGCCGTCTCGAACGAACCCAGGGACCGGCACATCGCCGCCCATGTTCGGCAGCCAATACCGCATCAGCCTGCTCATTTCACGGGCCTCGACCCGCGGATCGATCGGCAGATTCGCCGCGATGGCCTGGGTGTAGATCTCCTCATAGATCGATAGCGCACGATCGAGACTATTGTGGCTCCTGACGTATGCGCAGACGCGCGCGGCATCTGCCGGATCGTAGCGTGCAATTTCACGTGCGAGTGCCTCCACCGTGATTGCTTCGGTGAGAATCTTGCGCCCGAAATTGTCGTCGCGCCAATCGGCGACCACGTCGTCGGTGACAAGACCGGCAAGGCCGCGATCGTCCACGACCACCACGGCACATCCCACAGCCATTGCTTCGATCGCCATCCGCGCGGTGGCGAAGACGATATCCGCCTGCATCAGCCGGACATGCAGATCGTCGACAACCCGCTCGACGCCAGGGCCGAGAAACTCGACGTCCAGATCGCTACGCTGACACGCCGTCTGGATGTCAGGCAGGCAATTGGTGAACTTGGTCAGCACCAATGCCCTGCGCGGTCGCGCCGGAAGCCCCGGGCGAGGCTGGTAACGAGAAAGATCCACGGCGTTGTGGACCAGCCGGATTGAATCGCGCACACGCGGCAGGTCTGCGGCAATTCGCGCGCAGCCCAGGCGGTCCACCGATACGAATGCCCGCACGCGCGACAGGTCGGGCGGCGTGCAAAGCCAGTGCAATGGATTGTGGCAAACGAACACCCCCGCCGCAGCGGGAAAGGCGATCATCCCCTGGACCAGATCGACACTGTGGTTGCCATGCACCACCTGCGGTTCAAAATCCAGATCGTCGAGCCGACCGACAACCGTGACGCCGTGGCGCCGCAGGGCTTCTGCGCTCTCGCCGAGATCGGGCGAGTAAACGACGACGTCGTGACCGCGGCCGATCAGCCCGCGCGCCAACTCCATCGTCACAATTTCCGTGCCGCTGCGGTCTTTGAGCGCCATGTTGGCGATCAGTATCCTCAGACCATTCATGACCTATCCGAAGCGTTGCGTTCTGCAGGGAAGTCGATGGGGATCGCTGTCCGATACGCGGCCACGCTCTTCAACGGAGACGGAATGGCAGCGGACGCGGCCGCCTCGCCGCGGCGGATTGGTATTGGCCAGCCAGTGTAGGGATGCAGATTTTACCGCCGGTGCCGGCCAGATTCTTCGAGCCATTGCTGCTATGGAATCGAATTCACGATCGATATCAGCCGTTCCGGCGCCATTGCAATGTGTCAAAGACTTCTCTCGATATGAATAGAAAAGACGACATGGTGGAAAATCACTACCGACAATATTGCACCATTTCCAGCGACGCACGGATCGGCGATGGGACGCGAATTGGAAATTACGTGTTCATTCGCGACCATACCGTGATCGGCGAGAATTGCACGATCGGCTCATACGTTGATATCGAAGGCGATGTGCGGATCGGTGCGTATGTATCGCTGCAGAGCGGATGTTACCTGACCCGCGGCGTCATCATCGAGGACGAAGTGTTCTGCGGACCACGGATCGTCACCATGAATGACAAGCAAATGAGCTATCGCCGTGCCTCGCTTGGCCAGGAACGGTGCGCGCCGCGGATCCTGCGTGGCGCGCGGGTGGGTGGCGCCTGCGTGCTGCTTCCCGGGGTGACCATCGGCGAAAACGCCTTGGTCGGTGCCGGTTCCGTGGTCACCCGGGACGTGCCGGATCGCACCATTGCGGTCGGCAATCCGGCCCGTCCGGTCGGCATGGTGCCCGCCGCCCAGCTCATCTGAATCGGCGCCGGTTTGGCTGCCGGCAGGTTTTCAGCCCTTGCGAGACGATCCGTACCGGGACAATCTGGCACAGCAGATCCGTTCAATGCCTCCGCCCCCTGCTCTACCTGATGAGGCAGTGGAAAATGCCGCCCGCGCGGCGTTTTGGGTTGAGCTGTTTGTAGAATTCTGCAAACAGATCAAATGCTTATTTCGGGTGAGCGGCCGGGGATCCAAGATGACCTATTGTTGCGGAATTCTGGTGCGGGACGGCCTGGTGATGATCGCGGACACGCGAACCAATGCCGGGCTCGACAACGTCTCGACCTTCCGGAAACTGCACATCTTCAACCAGCCCGGCGATCGCGTCATGGCGGTGGCCTCCGCCGGCAACCTGGCGATCAGCCAGTCGGTGCTGTCGACCCTGAGCGAGGGCATCGACAACCCCGCCACCGGCGAGCGCGAGACCCTGGTCAACGCACCGACCATGTTCCAGGCCGCGCAGCGCATCGGCCGTGCCATCCGCCACGTCAACGCCACCGAGGGCGAGGCGCTGGAATCCGAGGACATCAACTTCAACGTCTCGTTCCTGCTCGGCGGCCAGATCAAGGGCGGCAAGATGCGGCTGTTCATGATCTATCCGGCCGGCAACTTCATCGAGTGCACCACCGACACCCCCTATCTGCAGATCGGCGAGCACAAATACGGCAAGCCGGTGCTCGACCGCGCCATGCATTACGAGGTCGAACTCTACGAGGCGCTGAAGACCGGCCTGATCTCGATGGATTCGACCATGCGCTCGAATCTCGGCGTCGGCCTGCCGATCGACGTGCTGGTGGTGCGCACCGATATCTGCGACGCCGACCTCAACCACCGCATCGAGGCCGGCGAGCCCTACTTCCACGACCTGCGCTCGCGCTGGTCGGCGGCGCTGCGCCAGGCCCATCACAATATTCCGAGGCCGCCGTACAAGAACGAGACGTGAGCCGGAGCGGACCGACGCGACCGGGTCCGCTGCAGTGGCGCCCGATGACCGCAACGGACGTGCCGGCGGTGAAGGCTCTCGCCGACCTTATTCACGTCGCCTACCCCGAGGACGAGGCGGTGTTCGCCGATCGGCTGGCGCATCACCCGGCCGGGTGCTTCGTCCTGCAGGGAGAAGGCGCGCCGGCCGGCTATGTCATCAGCCATCCCTGGCAGTTCGGGCAGCCGCCAGCGCTGAACACCCACCTCGACCGGCCTGTGCTGCCGGCATCGACCTATTACATTCACGATCTGGCGCTGCTGCCGGCCGCGCGAAACTCGGGCGCCGCTGCCGCCGTCGTCGATATTCTGGCGACCCACGCGGCCGATCTGCAACTGCCGAACATCACCCTTGTTGCGGTCGGCAATTCAGTACATTTTTGGCGCCGGCAGGGGTTCGACATCGTGATCGTCGACCCCGACCTCGACCGGCGATTGCGAAGCTACGACGAACACGCCCGCTTCATGAGCCGCAGACGACCATAAAAACCACAGGGAAGAAATTGATGACCACCAGGATTGCAATCGTCACCGGCGCCGGCACAGGCGTGGGCCGCGCCGCCTCGCTGGCGCTGATGAAGGCCGGCTTCACCGTGGTGCTCGCCGGCCGCCGGCTGGAGATGCTGCAGGAAACCCAGAAACTCGGCGAAGCCGAGGGCGGCAAGAGCCTGCCGGTGTCTGCCGACATGGCCGACCCCGCCTCGATCGCCGCCTTGTTCGCCAGGACCATGGACAGCTTCGGTCGCCTCGACGTGCTGTTCAACAATGCCGGCATGGGCGCGCCGCCGGTGAAGTTCGAGGATCTCGCGCTCGAGCAGTGGCAGGCGGTGGTGAACACCAACCTGACCGCGCCGTTCCTGTGCACCCAGCACGCCTTCCGCATCATGAAGGACCAGACGCCGCGCGGCGGCCGCATCATCAACAACGGCTCGATCTCGGCGCATGCGCCGCGGCCGTTCTCCGCCGCCTACACCTCGACCAAGCACGCCATCACCGGCCTGACCAAGGCCAGCAACCTCGACGGCCGCGCCTATGATATCGCGGTGGGCCAGGTCGACATCGGCAACGCCGCGACGCCGATGACCGACCGCATGGTCAACGGCCCCGGCGTGCTGCAGCCCGATGGCACCTCCAAGCAGGAGCCGCGCATGGACGCCAAGGCGGTCGGCGACGCCGTCGCTTACATGGCCGGGCTGCCGCTCGACGCCAACGTGCTGTTCATGACGGTGATGGCGACCAAGATGCCGTTCGTCGGGCGGGGGTAGACATCTGCGATGAGGCACCTTGAATATAGGTGCTGTATCCTATAGGATACAGCCATATTTGAAGTCCGTTCAACCGCGGAGTTCGACAAATGGGTCGATGGCCTGGCGGATTTTGCGGGACGAGCGAAAATCTACGTTCGCGTAGAAGGGGTTCGTGCGGGCAACCTTGGCGACGTAAGGTCCGTCGGTGAGGGCGTCAGCGAAATGCGAATGGATACCGGCCCAGGCTATCGTGTCTATTACAAGCAATTTGGAAATTCCGTCGTGTTCCTTCTATGTGGCGGAGACAAGTCAACTCAAGACAAAGACATCAAGCGCGCAAAACGGCTCGCAGCAATGCTCTGAGGTAATTCCATGCTTGAAACAAAGAAGTTCGACGTGGCGGACCACCTTGATAGTCCAGAGATGATCGCGGCTTATCTCACCGAAGCACTCGAAACTGACGATGCTGAATTCATCTCGCTGGCCATCGGCACAGTGGCGCGCGCCAAGGGCATGGCACGGGTGGCCGGCGAGACAGGTTTGTCGCGCGAGAGCCTGTACAAATCACTTAATGGCCAGTCCAAACCGGAATTCGATACGGTCCGCAAGGTGCTCGGTGCCCTCGGTGTCAAGCTTGTCGCCGAACCGATCGACAATCCCAAGGCAGCCTGATCGACCCGGCATCGCGATTGCATGATTGCCTTCGCCCCGGCATCATCGCCGCGGCTACGGGGGATTCATGCTTCAACTGCAATCGGCGTTCGGGGTTTTCGCCCTGCTCGGCATCGCCTGGGCGCTCGGCGAAAACCGCAACGCGGTTTCCACCAGGCAGGCCGCCATCGGCCTCGTCGCAACCTTTGCCACCGCGATCGTGCTGCTGAAAATACCGATTGTCGCCCAGGCTTTCGGCGCCATCAATGACGCGGTGAATGTAATCTCGGCGGCGTCGCGCGCCGGCACTGCCTTCGTGTTCGGCTATCTCGGCGGCGGCGCGCTGCCGTTCGACCTCAAGACGCCCGGCGCGGACTTCGTGCTCGCCTTCCAGGCGCTGCCGATCGTGCTGGTGATGAGCGTGCTGACCACCCTGCTGTTCTACTGGCGCGTGCTGCCGCCGGTGGTGCGCGGCATGGCGTGGCTGCTGGAGCGCACCTTGGGCGTCGGCGGCGCGGTCGGGCTGTCCACCGCCGCCAATGTCTTCCTCGGCATGGTCGAGGCGCCCTTGTTCATCCGGCCCTATCTCGGCCAGCTGACCCGCAGCGAGCTGTTCCTGGTGATGACCGGCGGCATGGCCGGCATCGCCGGCACCGTGCTGGTGCTTTACGCGACCTTTCTGGCGCCGCTGATTCCCGACGCCGCCGCGCATTTCGTCATCGCCTCGGTGCTATCAGCGCCGGCGGCGATCCTGATCAGCCTGATCATGGTGCCGGAGACCGACCAGCGCCGCACCGGCGGCGCGCTCGCCGATCCCGAGATGGGCGCCTCGAGCACCATGGACGCCATCGTCAGAGGCACCACAGCCGGCGTCGAGCTGCTGATCAACATCGTCGCGCTGCTGCTGGTGCTGGTGGCGCTGGTCTATCTCGCCAATGCCGCGCTCGGCCTGTTGCCCGATGTCGGCGGCGCCGCCATCTCGCTGCAGCGGGTGCTGGGGCTGCTGATGGCGCCGGTGTGCTGGCTGATGGGGCTGCCGTGGAACGAGGCGGTCACCGCCGGTTCGCTGATGGGCATCAAGACCGTGCTCAACGAACTGATCGCCTATCTTGAATTCACGAAACTGCCGCCTGAGGCGCTCGGCCCGCGGTCGCGGCTGATCATGCTCTATGCCATGTGCGGCTTCGCCAATTTCGCCAGCCTCGGCATCATGATCGGCGGCCTCGGCACCATGGCGCCGACGCGGCGCGAGGAGATCAACGCGCTCGGACTGAAGTCGATCGTGTCGGGCACGCTGACGACGTGTCTGATGGGGGCGATCGTCGGCGTTCTCAGCTAGCGCCGATATCATTCCGAGGCGAGCCATCGCCGCCGAGACAGGATCGCCGTCCCTAGCTCAGCCGTCGCAGCGACGACATATCGGCCGCCGGCTCCGCAAGGGATCGTTCGACACGCTTCAGCAACGCCCCCGCTCGCTCGGCGCTGTAGTCGAGCAGCCAACGACCGAAGGCGGCGGGCGACAGCGCCGGCGCGTAGAGAAATCCCTGTACGACGTCGCAGCCCAGTTCTGCAAGCAGTTGGAACTGCCCATCGGTTTCGACCCCTTCAGCGATCACCGTGAGTTGCAGGCTTTGCCCGACCCGGATAACGGCAGTCACCACCGCCCGCGCACAGGGGGCGGTCTCCAGCTCATGCATGAAGCTACGGTCGATCTTCAGTTCGCGTATCGGCAAATGCGCCAGCCGGCTGAGGCTCGAATAGCCGGTGCCGAAGTCGTCAAGCGACAGCCCGACGCCGAGCCTGCGCAGCGCCGTCATCGTCTCGATCGCCTGCGAACGTTCGTTCTGCACGACCCCCTCGGTCACCTCGAGCATCAGCGCTTCCGGCGGCAGACCGAACTCCGCAAGGATTCCGGCAACGATCGGGGCCAGCTTCGCATTCTGGAAGTTGATGGGCGACAGGTTGACTGAGATGCAGGGAATATCCAGCCCCGCATCGCGCCACGCGACCAGCTGGCGACAGGCCTCGCGGATCGACCAAAGGGCGATCTGCTCGATCAGTCCGCATTCCTCGGCCAGCGGAATGAACTTGGCCGGCGAGACCGCGCCGAGCACCGGATCATGCCAGCGTGCCAGGGCCTCCACGCCATGGATGGCGCCGTCCGAAGTGCTGATTTGCGGCTGATAGTACAGCTCCAGCGCATTGTTCGCGATCGCGTTGCGCAACGCTGCGCCGTAGACCATCCTTTCCTCGGCGAACCCGTTCAAGTCGGCGCTGAAGAAGCGATACGTCGAGCGACCGGCCCGCTTGGCCTGGTACATGGCCGCATCGGCCTGCTTGATCAGGGTATCGATGTCAGCCGCGTTATCCGGGTAGAGGCTGATGCCGATGCTCGCCGACATCGGCACCTGCCGGGATCCGACCGCGAGCGGAACCTGCATGGCCTCGGCAATCTTCGAAGCCACCTCCCCGGCTTCGCGCCCCTCGCGGTTCGGCATCACGATCACGAATTCGTCGCCACCCAGCCGGCCCAGCATGTCGCCCGGTTGAATTTGCGCGCGCAGGCGCCGGGCGAATTCCATCAGCACGTCGTCGCCGGCGGAGTGGCCGAGGGTATCGTTGACGTCCTTGAAATTATCCACGTCGAGAAATGCCAGCGCCACATGCTTTCCGGCCGGACAGGACTTGATCGCTTCAGCGATCAGATCGCGCAGGCGCGTACGGTTCGGCAGTCCGGTCAACATGTCATGGTAAGCGAGCCGCGCAATCTGGGCGCGCGCTTCCTTGCGCTCGATCGCGAGGGCGCCGAGATGCACGCAGGCGTCGACGATCCGTTGATGCCAGCGACTGGGCGGCCGGCATTCCCTGAAATAGAAGGCGAAGGTTCCGATCACGCGACCGTCCTTGGCTTTGATCGGCGAGGACCAGCAGGCGCGCAAGCCAACTTCAAGCGGACGCGCCTTGAACGGCTGCCAGCGCGGATCGGTATCGAGATCAATCGCCAGCACCGACGTGCCGAAGAAGGCCGCGGCTCCGCAGGAGCCGACCTCAGGACCGATCGCCACGCCTTCCAGAGCCCGGGAATAGTCTTCCGGAAGGCTGGGACCACCCAGCGGATGAATCACTCCGCCGGCGTCGACGTGGAGCAGCGAGGAAACCACGTCGGGCGCAATTTTCTCGACAAGCCTGCACAGCCGATCGGCGATTTCGGTAATGGGGATTTCATCGGCGAGCGCGCTCAGGGTGAGCTGCTGCAGCGCGCGCAATTGTTTGGTCTCGGAGATATCTGTCAACAGCGCGAACACATGGGTGATCTGTCCGCTCGCGTTGCGGAACGATTCCACCTTGGCCGAGATCCAGATCTCGTCGCCGTCCTTGTCGTAGGCGAGGATTTCCTCCTCGCCGCCATCCTCCCTTATGCAGCGCAGGATGCGGGCCAGCGTCGGCCGGTCGCTATAGCGGCCGACCAGCAGCTTGTGCACCTGTCGTCCGCGCGCGTCCTCGGCCGAGTAGCCGAACAGATTGGCAAAGGCGGCGTTGGTATAGATGATGCGGAACGCGGGATCGGTGACGAGGACCACGCGGTTGGTCCTGTCGGCGATCAATGTGAGCAGCGCCATCCGTTCGCGGTGCTCGACCTTCGCAGTAATATCGCGGATGAAGGCGATGGTGCAGCTTTCGCCACCCTGCTCGCCCTGCGAATGGGACAGCTCTGCATGAATCCGGCGACCGTCCTTGCGCACGATGCCGATCTCGGCGCGGAACTGGCGGACCGCGCCGTCGACATCGACCTTGCCGGAGGCAGGTCTCGCCATGGGCTGGCGCAGTTCATCGACCCCCAGGCAGCCGACATCGCAACCGAGAACTTCATTCCGATCCAGCGCCCAAATCGATTCCGCAGCGGCGTTGAAATAGCGCACACGATGATCGCCGTCGACGATCACCACGGCATCATGCGCCCGCTCAAGCGCAACCAGCCGAACGTCTGAGTCTTCGACCATGGGAGCGCCGGAAGTGTGCATCGTCCGATCCAGATACCTATTGCGTCCAAAGCCTCCGTGGGAAGGCAACGTTCTGCAGGGAGCTTAGCGATCCAACGGTGATTAAAGTGTTGTTCGAGTCCGTCCGACCTGCCGGAGCAGTTCGCATCCTAAAATTTCCGTTGCTTGGAACCGTAGGATCGCATCGGTGATCGATGGGTCATCGCCACATATCGCGTTGAGGACCAGCGATGACCGGATGGTTGGGAGCGGCTGCCAATCCATCCATGAGCGGACGGGTTCCAGCCGACGGATGCTGTGGCTGACAATGTCGCTGCGAAACGAAGGCGTGGAGCCGACGGCAACCGCGGGTTTTCAGATACGAAGGCCGTCCCTGCGAGGACTTTGGGTCGACTCGCGCACGGTTGCGGCGACACACCAGTCAGGCTGATCGCGACCAGGTTCGTACAAGCTCTGATCAGGCCGCACGCGCTCGGGCGCCCTGCGCGGCTGTGCGGCCAAAGCGGTGTCAGTGCAACCGGAACACCCCGTCCACGGTGCGTAGCTCCGCCGGCTTGATGAGCTTGGAATGCGCGACGGTGACGGAGAACAGCGGCCCGTCCAGCTTCTCTTCCCAGAACGCCAGAAAATCCTTCAGCGCGGGAAATTTCGGGAACAGGTCGTAGTTCTGCCAGACATAGGTCTGCAGCAAGGAGGGATGATCCGGCATCCGATACAGGATCTGCGCGGTCGTCAGACCGTAGCCAAGCACCTGCTTCCTGAAGTCCTCGGAAACTGCACTTCTCGCAACCATGTCAAACCTCCATGGACAGAGCGCATTCGGCACAAGTGGCTTACGGTCGATGTCGAATTCGCTCTTCGCTCCTTTGACCGCGCTGCCTGCCGCGAACCGGATTCCACTTCGCCATGACAACGCGATGCATGAAATGTGACGCAATTAACCACGTCATCTCAAGCCCAAAAGTTTAACAATCCATTGAAATTGTAAGCGTTAGCAGCGACTTACCGCGGCTGCTAACAGCACCGGATACCGCCATTAAGGATGCCGGGGCAAATTGGCAGCCGTCATATTTGAGTGCCAAAATTTTTGCTAGAAGGGCTTGCCGAGCCGGAACCACGGGCCTATGTCCAGACCGGTAGCGTTGGCACTCGCTGGCGCTGACTGCCAAAATTACAGTTTTGCGAACATCTTCAGAAACTTAGGAGGACTGCATGAAATTCCGTCCGCTTCACGATCGCGTTGTGGTCAAGCGTATCGACGCCGAAGAGAAGTCTGCTGGCGGCATTATCATCCCGGACAGTGCCAAGGAAAAGCCCTCGCAGGGCGAAATCGTCTCCGTCGGTCCCGGCGGCCGTGACGAAGCTGGCAAGCTGATCCCGATCGACCTCAAGGTCGGCGAGCGCGTGCTGTTCGGCAAGTGGTCGGGCACCGAAGTCAAGATCGACGGCCAGGAGCTGCTGATCATGAAGGAAAGCGACATCATGGGCGTCCTGACCGACGTTCCCGCCGCCAAGAAGAAGGCCGCTTAAGCGCCTTCGCTTTCTCAGCCCTTCAACAATTTCAAGGAAATCGAAAACATGTCAGCCAAAGAAGTCAAATTCGGCGTTGATGCCCGCGACAAGATGCTGCGCGGCGTCGACATTCTCGCCAATGCCGTCAAGGTGACGCTCGGCCCCAAGGGCCGCAACGTCGTGCTCGACAAGTCGTTCGGCGCGCCCCGCATCACCAAGGACGGCGTCACCGTCGCCAAGGAAATCGAGCTCGACGACAAGTTCGAGAACATGGGCGCCCAGATGGTCCGTGAAGTGGCCTCGAAGTCGGCAGATCTCGCCGGCGACGGCACCACCACCGCGACCGTGCTGGCCCAGGCCATCGTCCGTGAAGGCGCCAAGTCGGTTGCCGCCGGCATGAACCCGATGGATCTGAAGCGCGGCATCGACCTGGCTGTGGAAGCCGTGGTCGCAGACCTCGTCAAGAACTCCAAGAAGGTCACCTCGAACGAAGAGATCGCCCAGGTCGGCACCATCTCCGCCAACGGCGACAGCGAAATCGGCAAGTTCCTCGCCGATGCCATGAAGAAGGTCGGCAACGAGGGCGTCATCACGGTTGAAGAAGCCAAGTCGCTCGAGACCGAACTCGACGTCGTCGAAGGCATGCAGTTCGACCGCGGCTACATCTCCCCCTACTTCGTCACCAACGCCGACAAGATGCGCGTCGAGTTCGACGATGCCTACATCCTGATCAACGAGAAGAAGCTCTCCAACCTCAACGAGATGCTGCCGCTGCTCGAAGCCGTCGTGCAGACCGGCAAGCCGCTCGTCATCGTCGCGGAAGACGTCGAAGGCGAAGCGCTCGCCACCCTCGTCGTCAACCGTCTGCGTGGCGGCCTCAAGGTTGCCGCTGTGAAGGCTCCGGGCTTCGGCGATCGCCGCAAGGCCATGCTGCAGGACATCGCGATCCTGACCGGCGGCCAGGCGATCTCGGAAGATCTCGGCATCAAGATGGAGAACGTCACGCTCGCCATGCTCGGTCGCGCCAAGAAGGTGATGATCGACAAGGAGAACACCACCATCGTCAACGGCGCTGGCAAGAAGGCGGACATCGAAGCCCGCGTCGGCCAGATCAAGGCGCAGATCGAGGAAACCACCTCGGACTACGACCGTGAGAAGCTGCAGGAGCGTCTCGCCAAGCTGGCTGGCGGCGTTGCCGTCATCCGCGTCGGCGGCGCCACCGAAGTCGAAGTCAAGGAGCGCAAGGATCGCGTTGACGACGCGATGCATGCAACCCGCGCCGCTGTCGAAGAAGGCATCGTCCCGGGCGGCGGCGTGGCTCTGCTGCGCGCTTCCGAGCAGCTGAAGAAGATCAAGACCGCGAACGACGACCAGAAGACCGGCGTTGAAATCGTGCGTCGCGCTCTCTCGGCTCCGGCGCGCCAGATCGCGCTGAACGCAGGCGAGGACGGCTCCGTCATCGTCGGCAAGGTGCTGGAAAACCCGTCCTATGCCTTCGGCTTCGACTCGCAGACCGGCACCTACGGCGATCTCGTCAAGAAGGGCATCATCGACCCGACCAAGGTGGTCCGTGCAGCGATCCAGAACGCAGCTTCGGTTGCGGGCCTCCTGATCACCACGGAAGCCATGGTGGCCGAGCTGCCGAAGAAGGGTGGCGCTGCCGGCGGCATGCCCCCGGGCGGCGGCATGGGCGGCATGGACTTCTAAGTCCATCCACTCAGGCGACTGACAACTAAGAAAACCCCGGCAGCGATGCCGGGGTTTTTTCTTTAGACGACAGCCGATACCGTTCCGCATAAGAGACCTCACCACCGCTGCCATCAAAGATTCTTGCTCCGAAGCCAGGCGCGGATGGCCGCGATGTGTTCAGCCTTGCGTTCCAGCGGCAGCCAATGCCCGGCGGGCAGACTCGTCACGGTGAGGTCCGGGCAGGCCGCGCGCATCGGGTCACCCTGGCGATTTCCGGTGATGCTGCAGATCTGATCGAAGTCGCCATTGACGAACAGCACCGGCTGCGACAAGCGGCCGCTACCGGGCGCCTTGCGCGCATAGGCGATGTTGGCGTCGTCGTTCAGATACCAGGCGCAGGACGGACGGAAGCCGTGAACCTTGAACGTCTGCACCAATACGTCGAAGTCCGCCGGCGGCCAGAGAGCCGGGTCAGGTTGAATCGGCGGGGCGCGGTGTGCGGCGCCGAAGCGCCCTTCGTTCCGCGTGACCATCGCATTCGGCGACAGCTTGCCGATGCCGGCGGGGTCGCCTGGCCGAAAGATCGACGCCAGCGATGCTGCCGGATCTGCGTCGAGGTCGGAGACGGCCGAATCGAAGTGCGTCGTGTAGTAGCGGTAGTAGTCCCATTGACCATCCGGATATTGGTCAGCCGGATAGATCGTCCGGTCGACCAGCGGGACGACTGTGCGCAGGGCGTGCCCGTCGGGTTGATACGCCAGAGAGGTCAGCACGACGCCCCGACTCCGCTTGGGCTCATGCGCGACCAACTCACCAACGACAACACAGCCCCAGTCGTGGCCAACCCAGATCGCAGGTTCGCCGCCAAGATGGTCATGGAGTTCCACCATGTCTGCCACGACTTCCTCAATGGTGTAGGCATCGTTGGCTGCCGGCGCGGAAGAGCTGCCGAAACCGCGCAAATCAGGAGCGACACAGTGCCAACCGTCGGCGGCGAACGCGGTCATCTGTGCACGCCACATTAGACCGATGCCCGGCCAACCATGGACAAAGATCATCAGGGGTCCACCGGCCGGCCCGCACTCGATATAATGCGTTGTCTGACGAGGCGAGCTGAGAGTGCGTTGGTTGAGCGTTAGTCCGGCTCCAGAAGCGACCGGTTGAAGCAGGTCTGTCATGGTCGAATACTCCGGTGGGATTCAGGCATCCTTGAACATGATGTGCTCGCTGCGTGCTCGCAATGTTCGGGAACGGGAAGGCTGCGTTGAAAATGCGGCTGTTCGCAGTAATTGCGGACCGTGAGCGGCGTGACCTCCGCAAATTGCCGCGGAGCCGGTGCCGGCACGTGGCGCCGCTTATGCGGGCGGCCGGCCCATGAATCACGCAGATGCCGGCTCCGTATCACGTAGGCTTCGGATCCGATCGCCACCGGTTGACGATCCACAGCGCGGCCCACGCGCCGAGCAAGGTGGCGAGCATGCCGCCGGCGAGTGCGGCGGACATGGCCAGACCGCCCGTGCGCGCCAGCGACCCGTTTACATCGATCACCGCGCCGATCAGCATCACCACGACCAGCCCGCCGAACTGGGCGCCCACCAGCGCGCCGACGAAGCTGACAATGACGTTGACGATCCAGCCGAGCACGCCGCGTCGCTTCGTCCACGCCTCGTGCAGGCCGACCGCCAGCGCGGCGACCAGAAAGCAGAAACCGATCGTCAGCGATCCGCCGACGCTCGCCAGCGGAATAGCGCCGGTCGATTGAAGCAGCAGAATGGCGGTCACGGCAGCCAGCGCGATGTACAACATGACAATCTCCTCAGCGCTTTGTCATCGGCTTGTGGAGCGGGGTTCAACGGGGGCAACGGCCGAATGGCCCGCCAGCCCCGCCGATTTGCCCCGCTCCGGGCGTCAGCCTTAGTTTCGACCTGTTGCATTCAGTATCCATTCAACGCATGCCTTTCAGACTAGAGGCACGATTCCAGAACGCGCGGAGCCCGCCATGACGTGGATGCTGAAATTCCTTGCTGTCCTGCTGGCCTGCGTCGTGGCCTCGGAGAGCCCCTCGCGGGCCGCGCCCGCCGAACGGCGGATCGCGCTGGTCATCGGCAACGCCAACTATCAGGCCGGCGCACTGCCGACGCCGGCCAACGATGCCGGCCTGATCGCGCAGACGCTGCAGGCGGCCGGCTTCGACGTCGTCGGTGCGCGCGA
>LNAP01001802.1_pt1 | contig 23796 bp, 29 predicted proteins | sample 602601 | NCBI WGS metagenome assembly LNAP01 (sample SAMN02440304, study PRJNA202911) | soil metagenome | biome: Subtropical and temperate rainforests or woodlands; isolation source: soil samples (1 kg each in a 20% v/v slurry with milli Q water) were... ...
GGCCGCCGGCTCTACGTGTGCCAAGACCTGGAACTGTTCTGCGAAGTGGTCGCTGCCCAGGGTGTAGCGGGGGAATAGATCTTGGAGCTTGGAGCCCAACGCTTCGATTGCGGGTACAGAAACACGTGGCATGGGTGACTCGACTGAATATGGGAAAGGGTTTGCGCCTAAAGGACTGAAAAGAGCGCTCATAGCAAAGGGGCCGCTCGCGGCCCCTTGAACTTGGAAATGAGTGCCGAAGATATCGACGCAGGACACATAACTACATTCTATATAGCATCCAAAACACCATCCAATACCATATATGAATATCCTTATGCGTGTGGATTGTTTAGCCTTCCAGTTCGCGACCTAGTCTTGGTGCATTATTCCGATCATTTGCCCGCATCAGGATGTCGTGTTCGAGTTGCGTATTTTCAGTGTCCTGATCTCGCCACAATTCACGAATAACGTCAGTCAGTGTGGCCACGTGTCGATCCCAAGCGGCTTGCATTCGAGCAATGGAACCCACAATGGAGAACGCGTACCACTTCCCAGCTAGCGAAAATGGCGCAGCAATGACTGCCAGGTCTGACTTGTATTCCTGCGTATATTGGCGTTTGAATACTTTGCCTTCTTTCATTTCCGTTCTCCGTTAACAAGAAACTACCATCTTCTTGCTGTACGTGGAAACCGGGCAAATTCACAGACAGACACCATGATTCACAGACTCAGTGATATGCACTCAACACAGCTGGAACAGGAATGTCTTACTTGACAAATAGTGTCCTAAAGGACATCATTACGTATCGGACATCCAACTATGGTTCGGCCTCTTCCCGACTCAACACAGTTGGCACCCTACTCATGACATCAACGGCAAGATATTATGGCTAACACGACGATCCCCCTTGGCAAGGTCATGCACTTATGCAGTTGCCCACGTGCCTATCTTCCCATGCGCTATTTTGAATCTTTGACCTTGACAAAAGATCGGGGTATCGAGGGCGACCGTTACGCCACTGGTGCCGGTTATTACTCTGACCGGCCAGAGGCGGGACGCCAGGTCACCCTCTTTGAGATTGAAACGCTAGAACTCCTGAAACGCGATCATGGCATCGTACTCGAACCGCATGAGCATCGACGCAACATCACCGTGCGGGGGGTCGCGCTGAACGATCTGGTCGGCAAGACTTTCTGGGTGGGTCAGGCGTTGCTGCAGGCTACCCGTCTATCAACGCCATGCAAGCATCTGGAAGAGCTGACGGGAAAGCAGGTATTCACGCCTCTGATCAATAGGGCGGGCCTGAATTGCCAGATTATCCACAGCGGTCTGGTTCAGGTTGGCGATGCGCTCAGGCTTGATGTCTCTAATGACGTTCACGGCCAGCCATGACCCGCGCAGTCACACCAATACGTTTCATCCAGACGGTTATTCACGCCATTCGTGATGCCGATGGCGTGCGCCGTCTTTTTTTACGCGATCCGGAAGGATGGGAGTTACCGCCGACAAGTCCGGGGGCACATATTGATCTTTATCTGCATCATGGGTTGACGCGCGCTTACTCGCTCTGCGGCGACCCGGACCTCAATAACGAGTACTGCGTTGCAGTGAAAAAACATGATGCCGGTCGAGGCGGATCGTCATATGTTCACGAAGCTTTGCATGAAGGAGATGGCCTACGAGTTTCTTTACCACGTAATTCGTTTCCACTCCTTCCAGCGGGGCAGTTTCATGTTTTCATTGCTGGCGGAATTGGTGTAACGCCCTTCATTCCCATGATGCGCAGACTCGATCGAATGGGGGCCCCTTATCACTTGCATTTGTTCTTTCGTGAAGTGCCGCCGCTGCGTGAGGTTTTGACTGATCTGGGACGCAGCGGCACGCTTGTTCTGCATGATCGCGTCCACGATCGCCAGACCACGGTCCAGTCCTTGATTGGAGACCCTCATCAAGATACTCATGCATTCTTCTGCGGGCCGCTGGCAATGCTGGATGATTTCGATGTGGCCACGCGGGCATGGTGTCCAGAGAATGTCCATAGAGAGTTCTTTACGCCTCCTCCCACCACTGCTGCGGACAACGCGTATTCCCTGATACTTCAGAAATCCGGTCGAACAATTGATGTACCCACGACACTGACCGCATTGCAAGCTTTGCAACAAGCCGGGGTGGCAGTTCCTTCTTCGTGTGAAGGCGGGATTTGCCGGGCGTGCATGGTGAAGGTCCTAGAAGGTGAACCTGATCACCGCGATCTCTGTTTGAACAGTGATGAGCGACGCCAATATTTCACCCCTTGTGTTAGTCATAGCCGAGGGCCCCGATTAACCGTCGATCTTTAGCTCTTATCAATTCAAATCAACCTTAATGACACAATTTGTTCCGCAGGACACAAAAACTCTAAAGGAGAAGACATCATGACGCGAATGAGTAGAACCACGGCATCCCTTTTTACCACCGCGGCAATCGCTTCTGCGATGGCGGCACCCGCCTTGGCCGCATATCCAGAGACCGCTGTGCGACTGATTGTGCCATTCGGGGCGGGCGGCATAACAGACATCATTGCCAGACATTTAGGCAAAGCGCTCGGCTCAGCGCTTGGACAGACGGTCGTGGTAGAGAACCGTCCCGGTGCGGGTGGAACCATTGGGGCCACAGGACTTTCCACAGCCGCGCCTGATGGCTATACGATATTCATGGGTACAGTCGGCACTCAAGTCGTCAATCCGCTCATCATGAAATCCATCAACTATGATCCTGATAAGTTCGAGCCGGTCGGTATGGTGTCCGGCTCTCCCTATGTACTAGCCGTGCGTTCCAAGCTGGGCATCAATACGTTGCAGGAACTTGTAGCCTATGCCAAGGCTCACCCCGGCGAACTCAATCATGGATCTGCAGGCATTGGCAGCTCTCCGCAACTGGGCATCGAACTGCTGAAGTACACAACGAAAATCGATATGATGCATGTGCCCTTTAAGAGTGGCGGTGAAGCGGTGAACGCCGCTTTGGGCAACCAGGTCGATATCGTTATGGATGCCATTCCGGTCATCATCCCACACGTCAAGTCCGGTAAACTTAGAGGTTTGGCGCTGGCTTCGGATAAAGCATCTGCGGCAGCGCCAAATGTGCCGACCAGTGCAGCAGCGGGAAATGCAGATCTAAAGATCAGCTCATGGAACGCGCTGTTTGCCCCGCAAAACACGCCGGCAGATGTTGTTAAGACTCTGAACTCGGCTTTGCGTAAGGCGGTTAGCGATCCTCAGTTCGCACAGGCACTCGAAGCACAGGGTAGCCAAGTGTATACAGGCACCATGTCCGAATATCGGGACTTCATCAGCGACGAGAAGAAAAAATGGGAAACCATCGTCAAGGAAGCAGATATCAAGATTCAGTAAAAAAAGGGAATATGGACATGGAGCAGCCTCTGGAGCTAATAGACACCATTTTGTCAGGTAACGGCTGGAAGGTAAGGTTGCTTGCCGGCTATTGCGATATTGCATTGCAGCGGCGCTCCTTATCCATACTCCAGGGTGATTTGCAATCGGAAGCTTTTGCGAATATCAATCCACTGCGACAGATTCCCGTTCTGAAGACGCGCGACGGCACATGGCTGGCGGAGTCGTCCGCAATACTTTGGTATTTGGGCGAGGGATCATCTTTTTTGCCAGACACTCGATTAGAGCGCGCACAAATACTGCAATGGTTGATGTTCGAGCAGACCCGGCTAATGTGGAATCTAGCCCAGCCCAGGCTGTGGGTGTCACTGCGTAAAACCATGTGTCCGGATGACGCAGCGGTACAGCGCTGGCACGCGCGCGGCTATGAGGCGCTAGGTGTACTTGATGCTCAGCTGCGGAAGCAGGATTTTGTGGCGCTGTCACAGCCGACCATTGCTGATGTAGCGTTGTACCCTTATGTGCGCATGGCGGGTCAAGGCGGCTACGATTTGGCGTGTTTTCCGGGCATAGTCGACTGGCTGACCAGAATGCGCAGTATCCCCGGCCATGTGCCGCTGATCGAAGGCGAACCGGCGACTGCCTAGTAGCCTCTACCAATCTACTTTTTGCAGGTGAAGTAAATGGCAAACACTATGGGAAAACTTAAATCCGAACTTATCGCCCATGCGCAAGCGCAGATGCAGGGCACGTTCGACATCGCAGAACGCAGCATACGCGAGAAATTGGCGATAACCAGTCGAGTGCTCTATGACGGTGGACACGACTCGGGCCTGGCAGGCCAAATCACCGCGCGTGGTCTCGAGGCGGGTACCTATTACACGCAACGGCTAGGGATGGGGTTCGACGAGATCAGTGTATCGAATATTCTGCTTGTCAATGAGGATCTTGAGGTGCTCGAAGGACATGGAATGCCTAATCCAGCCAACCGCTTTCACTCATGGATTTACCGCAGCCGTCCGGACGTTCAGAGTATCGTGCATACTCACCCATTGTATGTAGCGTCGCTATCCATGCTCGAAGTACCCCTAGTGGTGTCTCATATGGACAACTGCCCGCTTTATGAGGATTGCGCCTTTTTGGCGGAATGGCCAGGCGTACCGATAGGCAACGAAGAGGGAGAAATCATTTCCAAGGCGCTGGGAGACAAGCGTGCCATCTTATTGGCGCATCACGGCATGCTGGTGGCCGCTACTTCCGTCGAAGAGGCGTGCGTGCTGGCCTTGCAGTTTGAGCGTGCCGCCCGGATGCAGCTACTGGCCATGGCCGCCGGCGAGATCAAGCCCATCAAGCCAGAACTCGGCCGTGAAGCGCACGATTGGATACTGAGGCCGCGCCGTTCTCAAATCGGTTTTGACTATTACGCTCGAAAAGCACTGGCACGCCATCCTGACCTACTTCAATAGAGACGATTTCTGGCATACTCCCGCTATTGAAATTGTCTCTGTCGAATTCGTCGCGTGCAAAACCTCCCTTATCGTCTCAAGGTCCTGAGACGGCGTCAGCGCTTTTCCCTTGAGCAGTTGTCGCAGCTCAGCGGCCTGACTAAAAGCTATCTCTCCAAACTCGAACGAGGCATCAGCGAGCCGTCCATCTCGACGGTGCTGAAGCTGGCCGACGCCTACGGCATCGGTATTTCCGAACTCATTGGTACAGGAGAGGAAGGAGAGAACGGTATCAGTGTGGTGCTTCGTGGCGAACGTACACCGCTCGACCGTCCTGGTCGCGATACCGGCTATCGTTATGAAGCGCTCGCCGGCAAGCGGCTAGTCAAGACCATGAATCCGTTCGTCGTCTACCCACCGCGCGAGCGACCTCAAGAGCCAGAGTCCTTTCCACATTCAGGCGAAGAATTTATGCTGGTGCTCAAGGGTAGTATTTCGATTACCGTCAGTGGCCGCGAAATCAATCTTGAGCCCGGGGACTCTATATACTTTGATTCCGAATTACCTCATTGGATGCTGACAACCAGCGCCGAACGGGCTGAAGTGCTCGTCGTGACCAGTCACGACGAGTCCTGACCGTCGGACAGATCGCGCGGCAGTCTATGCCGTGCACAGAGCAATTTCGAGGCCCTTCAGATAACCATCTAGCTCCGTACCGGCCTCAAGAGGTAGGTTCAAGTTATAGCCATGACCTATACCTTCTCCCCTTTAGCCAGAATAACCACAAATAAACGGGAATATAGTCTCCGGTTTCCATGCAAAGAGACCGTTAGGACATCATCGCGATCATAGAAAATTTGCTGTGTACCATTTCCGTGGTGGACATCGATATCCAGCACCGCCACTCGTCTCATATGCTTGGTCAAGCGCTGTACAGCAATTGCGATATTGGCAATGTGACAATAGTGCAAATAATCTTGTGCATGAACCTCAGCCAGCTCCGGCGGTCGCTGTGAATTTTTTTGCACGAAGCTGCACTGCAATTTGCAGGCCACCATCGGGCCCAGCATGGCATTCAAGCTGCCGCTCGAAATAAGGCGAGAAACGTTAACACTTTGCGACTTGAGCCATTTGCTGAAGTACAGGCTTGAACCGGAACGCGGACCCTGCGTGAGAATAAGCTGCGGTACGAGCTGGTCGAGCCAAATGCGGCCAGCCTGCTTTGGGATCACATCGGGACTGGCCATCCATGCACTCTCGACGCTCACCCTATGCACCTGCCAAATCCAGAACCTCAAAATGTGCCTTTGGAACTGCGAACATGCAGCACCAATAGCACAATGCTTTGCTACTTCCTGTAGCGAGCAATCATCTCGGCAGTTCTTTCAATCGCCTGCACGGCAGCCTGGTGGTTCTGTGAGAAGTTGAAGCGGATACTTTGTGCGGCGTGGGGGCTGAACTCTGTACCCGGTGTGACGGTAACGCCAGCCTGGAGCCGAAGTGCACGGACGAAGTCGCTCGGCGGCACCGAGAGCGCCGGTAGCCGAGGGAACAGATAACTGCCTGCCTCGGGTGCCCGCACTTGCAATCCTTCTACCGTACGAAGCCTCACCAGCAGATCGTCCCGGATGGCTTGATGTTGTGCAATGCGCTCGGCCATCCAACCTGCAGGTTCTGCGAACCAAGTCTTGAGCACGGCCTGGTTGTAGCCAGCAGCACGCAAGGAAACAATTGCTTGAAGCTTTTCCATTCGACCGACGATCATGGGCGACCCAAATGCTACGCCGACACGGTATCCGCTCATGGATTCCGTCTTGGATGGGCCAAGAATGGTAATCACATTTTCCTGGTTTATGGCCTGGGCCCGCAGGTGGCTATAAGTGCTACCCGTGTACAGCAGGCGCGAGTACAACTGGTCGACGATGACCGTAACAGAGTACCTTGAGGCGAGTTCAGCAATGCTGCGGATTTCTTCCGATGAGTAAATGACGCCAGCCGGATTATTCGGATTCGAAAAGAGGAAAACCTTAACGCCAGCCTTGAACGCGTCTTCTCACTGCGTAAGGTCCAGATTCGCCCTGTCATGGGTACTAAGGTAATCCATTTGTATGGGTACCATCTCACCGTCGAAAAACTCTACAAGCTTGCGGTTTGCAAAGTAATCGGGCTGTACGATCGCCACTTTGGTACCGCGCGCGACGGTGCAAGCGACCGCCAGAAAGAGCGCGCCTTGTGTGCCTGATGTAATGATCAGATCTTCGTCGCCCTGTACCGGCGCACCCGTGAAGGCAGCCAGCCGACGAGCGACCTCCTGACGAATCTCAAGACTTCCACGGTACTCGGTATACGCCTGGGCAGCGCCTGCTCGTACGCCGGCAGCAAAAACATCGAACGAGCCGGGGATCGGCGTGAACGCGTCAACGTCCCCATGTGAAAAGTCCACAGGCCTGCCTAGTATATTATCGCCGCTCAGGGGTACCGCGTCGTCTGCGCTACCTTGACGCACTTCCTGTCCAGGCGCGTTATCTGTTCCCAACTTTCTGAATTTTTCAGTTAAGAAATCCATGTCTACCTCTTCTAATTCCAACACTTGTTCGCGCCGCTCTACTGTTGGCGCGGTCAGAAACCCGTTGGCGTACGCATATGCCACTCTTTGCGAGACTGATACACCTGGCCTATGTCCAACACTTCCTCTTCTCCATACGGGCGACCTACGATTTGCAGAGAAATCGGCAGGCCGCTTTCGGTCGCACCATTGGGGAGTGCCAATGCGGCAAGGTTGAAGGAATTGGCAAAACGGGTAAAGTATACTGGCCCCGTTGTCTGATCGACTTCGTCCAAGGGAAGCGCCGCCGTCATAGTCGTGGGCGTGAGCAAGTTCACCGGATGCATACTTCATGACCGCCTCTATGGTGAGTTCCGATTCAAGTATGGACCGTGAATACGCTGTTTTTGCCTGGAGGCAGGATGACGCCGAACGTTTTTAAAGTCCCCGAATTTGGTCCGTGATGGTGACGCGGACTTGAAGGATGGTCTGATCAATCCGTTATCCGTTTATCGCCACCGTAGACTGGCAGCGAATTACTATGCAGTGTCAGTCTAGCAAAATGAGCTGTCCCGCTACAAAGCAAGGCGTTTAGCGGCGCGACAGCTCGTTTCAATGTAGTCTCGTGGAGGCTGGTCGCGTGCTTTACACTGGCGTCGACTGCGAAAAAACCGGCTTACGACGCTCCTTGAAAGACGCCAGTCCTTCACGAGCATCAGGCCCGCCAAAGCCCAACATTTCTAGTGCCAGTGACGCATCAAAGATGGGGCCGGCCTGGCGCAACCAATTGTTCAGCGAGTACTTGGTCCAACGGATAGCTGAAGGCGACCCTGCGGCCAATTTCTTGGCCACTTCGAGCGCCTTGTCCTGCAGCTCAGTCTCGTCCACGGCCAGCGACACCAAGCCAATTTCCTCGGCCTTCTGGCCCGTCAACGTTTCGCAAAGCATCAGGTAGTACTTGGCCTTCGCCATGCCGCACAATAACGGCCAGACAATCGCCGCATGATCACCTGCCGCCACGCCCAGCCGCGTATGGCCGTCTACAATCTTGGCGTTATTGGCCGCAATGGAAATATCAGAAAGCAGTGCCGCAACCAAGCCGGCGCCAACCGCCGGCCCATGAATCGCCGAAACAATAGGTTTGGAACAGTTGATTATGTTGTAGACCAGATCGCGTGCTTCACGCCAGACACGGCAACGCGTCTCGTGATCGTTCACCATCTCCTCGATCATCGCGAAGTCGCCGCCGGCAGAGAAGCCACGACCGGCACCGCATAGGATTACAGCGCTTACATCGGGGTCCACATCAATCTCTTTCCAGACTTCGGCAATCTCACGATGGCCAATCGCATCCAACGAGTTCATGGTTTCTGGGTTGTTGAGTGTAAGGCGTAGTACGTAAGGAGCCGGGTAATCGAAAAGAATATTTTTGTAGCCGGAATACTTGGTGTTCTCAGTCATGACTTCTCCAGTAAATCTGTATATTTATTGATCAGGTAATTGACTTGTTTGATGTTATTCCACCATCGATGGTGAAGATGGCACCGGACGTATAGGCTGATCGCGGCGAGGCAAGGAATACAAACAAGTCCGCCACCTCTTGCACACTCGCAGCGCGCCCCAGCGGCAGCTTCTCCAGCAGCTTTTCATACTGGTCTGGATCACCGAACTGATCCTGTGCACGGCTGCGCAGGATCTTATCGATACGCTCAGTGGCGACTGGTCCCGGATTGACGCCAACGACTCGTATCCCGTCTTGTAGACTCTTTCCGCCCAACGCCCGTGTGAACGCCATGAGCGCTGCATTGCCCGTGGTGCCTGCGATATAGTTGAAATCGTAATTCTCCCCACCGTTGCCGATATTGTTCAGAATGACGCCGTTCCCCCGCTCGCGCATACGTTTGTAGAAGGCACGGCTGATATCGATATATCCCATAACCTTCAGCGCCCACCCCTCGCGCCAACGGGACGCGTCAATACACCACAAGTCCCCTCCCGGAATACTGCCAGCATTGTTGACCAGGATATCAACGTCTCCGAAGGACTGAACGAGAGCATCGATGGATCCCGCTGCGGTCAGGTCCACAGGCAAAATCCTGACGTCGACACCAAAAGCCGACACGAGGCCATCGCGTATTTTCGCAAGCTTTTCTTCAGACCTGGCGACCAGGATCAGTGAGCATCCCTCTCTTGCAAATGCTTCGGCTAGCCCTGCCCCTATGCCTTGCGATGCGCCTGTTATTAGCACCGACTTTCCTGACAACTGCATGTCCATAATCTGCTCTCCTTCTTTTGTCAGTCATGAAGGAACGTGTTTTTCAATTCCTCGATTGCCGTCGGATTGTCTAACGATGACATATCTCCCAATGGCATACCCGAATATACGTTCCGAATTACACGGCGCATCACCTTGGAACTTCGCGTCTTCGGCAACTGCTGAACGATATACACCTTGCTCGGCTTGAACGGTTTACCCAGCCGCTCTGCCACGCGCGCGGCAACCCTGTCTTCCAGTTCTTTGGCCTGGCCCTGCCAGCCTTTCATCGGAATAATAAACACCAGCAGCTTCTGTCCCTTCAGATCATCACCCACGCCCACAGCAGCCGCCTCACTGACATCGTCCAGCTCCAGCACCACTTCCTCAACCTCGGCAGGTCCAAGGCGCTTGCCCGCGATCTTTAGCGTATCGTCGGAACGCCCTCGCAACTGGAACGAACCGTTTGACTCACGGATGGCCAGGTCTCCATGCACCCACGTACCGGGAATAGTGCTCCAGTAAGTTTCGAAATAGCGCTCGTCATCCTGCCAGAACGAATCTGCCATGCCAATAAAAGGCTTGCGGATCGCAAGCTCGCCGATTTCTCCGACGACCGATTCACCGGCGCTATTGACCACGTCGGCATCCAGGCCTGGGCTGGAAGTGTTAAAAACGGCCGGCTCTATGGGCTTGACGACCACGCTGGATAACAAACCGCCGGTAACTTCTGTCCCGCCGGTGTAGTTAATGACGGGACACGTTCCATGGCCAAAGTGCTTCTGGAACCATAGGTAGTGCTCGGGGTCGATCACTTCACCTGCGGTGATAAGCAAACGGATGGTAGATAGATCGTGTCCCAATGCGGCCTGTTCGTTTGCCGCAAACCCACGGATCAAGGTGGGCGAGGCACCATAATGCGTAACCCGGTATCGCTCAATAAGGGCACCCATGCGGCCCCAATCCGGAAAGTCCGGGGCGCCGTCATACGCCACCATCGTCGCCCCGCTCATTAGTACACAGCCACTGACAAGCGAGCCCGCGATCCAGCCTATGTCTGCAGGCCAGCAGAACACATCCCCTTTTTTGATCTCAAAATGCAAGGCAGCGTCGTGCACGACCTTGATCGGAAAGTTTCCGTGCGTATGCATCGGCCCCTTTGGCTTACCGGTGGTACCCGACGTATAGATAACCATGAGCGGAGACGAGGGATCCATACGTTCAGCAGCTCCACCCGGATCCGGCGTTTCCATTACCTGGTGCCAACTTATATCGTCCTGCTCCAGCTGCGGCCCTTCGGGCGAACATTTCCAGATCACCATATCAATGGACGGCAACTGCTCACAAGTTTTGTAGATAGCATCCCGCGCATCAACAAACTTTCCGCGCCGATTAAAACCGGTGGTGGCAACTAAAGCGCGAGCATCGCAGGATTTCAGGCGCGCCAGGATCGCATCGACGCCAAAACCACTGAAGAGCGGCACGGCTATAGCCCCCATGTAAGCAACCGCCAGCAAGCTGACATTGGCCTCGATGCCGTTCTCCATCAGTAAACCAATACGGTCGCCCTTGCGCAGACCGCGCGCCGTGAGCCCCGCAGCGAAACGACGCACCATACTCGCCAACTCAGCATAGGTTGCAGATGCGGTAATGCCGCTCTCCCGCACAGCGATAATGGCCGCTTGGTCCTTCGTCTCGGGATGGTCAGCCCACTGCAGAATGCTGTCTACCCAGTTCAGCTCGCCGCCCGGAAACCACCTAGGAAACGCCGGTCCACGGCTGTCGTCCATGTATTTATCGTAATCTTTGGACCAGACCACATGACAAAACTTGTTGATCGCTCGCCAATAAGCCTCTGGCTGATCAATTGAGAAACGATAGAAATCATCGTAATCGCTAAAACCCAATTCGCGCATAAGTGTCGCAATATTCGAAGACTCCAGATCTTCGGGTCGGGGTTGCCATACATTCGGCTGATTATTCACTCTATTTCCTCCAATCTGCCAGTCCCCTTCGCCTGCTCTGGATTGTGTCGGCAAGGGCTGTCAGCCTTAATCGTTTTAGTGCCGTTGACTGCGTAGTTGAATTACCTGCCGACAGCTCACGTAGGCGGTGGCATCGTGGCCGTAACCCTGGGCTCCAGGCCTTTCATCAAGAGATCGTAGTATTCCAACACAACATCCTCCGCACTGGTTCCTGCGCCCGGCTTAAACCAGCGTGACATCCAGGCGAGCATGGACAACACACAACGTGTGGTCGCGACGGTATTGGATTGATCAAAGGTCCCATCCCGTATCCCCTCATCAATAATGTTTCGCAGCATGCGCTCATACCCATCGCGTAGTCGCACCGCTTCCTGCTTAAGCTCAACCTCCGTCATGCCACTGAAGCCGATCAACATCGACACGAACTCATTGTGATGCGTCTCGAAGTACCGCGCGTGTGACACCATGAATGAACGTAATTTTTGGGCCGGTGTGTTCTGCGCCGCTACCTCGGTTGAAACCACGTCCACTAAACCACTCAACACTTTTAGGATGATTGCATCGTAGATCTCCTGCTTAGTGGAGAAATAATGGTAGATGGCTGCCTTCGAAACACCCATGGCTGCAGCCAGGTCTCCCAACGAACTCGATTCGTAGCCATTCTGCGCGAACAATCGTGCCGCGGTGACTACAATACGGCCGCGTGGGTTCTTCGTGAGCGGTGGACGGCCCATGCGCTTTCGAACGGAAGCAACCTTTTTTGCGTGTGAGGTGTTGGCGATTGTCACTGTCTACTCGTGAGCGCATCAGGAAGACACGCGTATCTACTACGATGTGTTATTACCCAGCATGGAACTAGGCGCAGATTGCCGTTCGTCATATCCGGTAATCGAGCACGACAAGGTTATCAATAAGCTCCACGACCTTCTGTTTCAGTGGAACATGGAGAGGTGCCGTCTGGTAATGGTCGTGCGCGGCCTCGTCAATGAAGGCTGTCACGAAAGCGTGTGTGTACGCGGGAGAGCGGTTCGACACGTTGCTGACGAATTCAATGCTCAAAATACCAGGGAGGTCACGCTTCATCTCTTCGCAAACACCCACTATGTAATCCTGATCGCTTTGTTGCAGCGGCTCTTTAAAATTCAGCATAACTATATGGTGAAACATTCCTCTCTCCATCGTTCATATAATTTTTTTCACAGTTTGCCCTCGACCCGTGACAACACCCTCAGCAGACGGGGTCGGCGCCACCCTTGGGGCATTACGAGATAGTGAGTCCGCCGTCCACGGCGAGAATATGGCCAGTCGTCGACTTCGCTTCATCTGAGGACAGATATAACGCTGCATACGCAATTTCTTCCGGTTGAACGAGTCCGAACAACTGACCGTCCAGCGATTTCGAAGTCACCCCGTCTTCCTTGAGCAGCTTCAGCACACGCGCTGTAGCCGTTGCCCCAGGAGCAACAGCGTTGACCCGAATCTTGTGTTGTGCGTATTCAACGGCCATAGAGCGCGTCAGAGCGCTCACAGCACCTTTGGCCGCTGTGTAGGCATCCTTGCCATGCGTCCCTATCAACGCAAAAATTGACGTGCTGTTGATAACAGATCCGCCATTGCCCGCATCCAGCATAGCTTGGATGCCGTAACGACAACCCAGCCAAGTGCCAAAGAGGTCAAGCTTTATCTTGCTCCAGAACTCGTCGATTGGCGCATCGGTAACCCGCGAGTCACGAACCGTGGAACCCCCGGCGTTGTTGTACAGAATATCGAAGCGGTCATATTTTTCTACGGTGAGTTGCACGGCACGCTCAACATCGACAGCTTCGGTTACATCAGTCTGAACAAACAGCGCCTGGCCACCCGCACTCTCTATTAGCCTAACCGTTTCCTCACCTGCGGCCGCATCTCTCTCGGCAATAACGATTTTCGCTCCTTCCTTGGCGAACAACAGTGAACTCGCGCGGCCAATACCGGCACCGCCGCCGGTAATCAAGGCAACTTTTCCTTTAAGACGATCCATTTCTTATTCTCCTTTTGAAATTTCATCGGCTAGCGTGCATACGAACGGCGCGATCAAATGCCCAAATAGGCCTTGCGCACTTCCTCGCTGCTGGCCAATTCAGCTGCAGGTCCTTCCCGCAATATCTCGCCGCGCTCGATGATGAACGCGTAGTCTGCAATTTCAAGCGCCATCTCCGCGTTCTGCTCCACAAGCATCACGTCCACACCTTCGGCGGCGATGTCTTGAATGATGCGCGCAATGGTGTCTACGATGGCAGGCGCCAGACCAATGGTCGGCTCATCGAGTAATAACAGCTTTGGCTTGGCCATCATCGCCCGACCCACTGCAACCATTTGCTGCTGCCCTCCGCTCAGGCTGCCTGCGCGTGTTTTGAGGCGATCCTTCAGCGCAGGGAAACGCTCTAACACGCTCGCCATGCTTTTCTGGATTGCGTCTTTATTCTTCTCTCGGTAGGCACCCATTTCAAGGTTTTCGCCAACCGTCATTTCCTTGAAGAGGCGCCGGCCTTCGGGTACCAGTACCAGGCCCCGCTCGACGAGACGATCCGGCGCCATGCCAGTGACCTCCTCGCCGTATAGTCGGACGCTGCCAGCCTCTGGATTGAGAAGCCCCGTGAGAGCCTTCATGATTGTGGACTTGCCCGCGCCGTTGGATCCCACAATTGTTGATATGGTCCCCCTCTTGACGGAAAAACTGACTGCATTGACCGCCGGCACGATTCCGTACTTTACGATCAAGTTATTGACCTCGAGGACGTTCTCGCTACTTTTCATTCCGCTTCCCCAGGTAGGCCGAGATTACTTGCGGATTACCCTGTACTTCCTGAGGTGTTCCCGTAGCAAGAAATACACCGTAATCAAGCACAACGATGCGGTCGCAGACACTCATGACGGCTTTCATATTGTGTTCAACCAATAAGATCGACGCACCGTATTCTTCACGTATTCTGCGAAATATCGCCAATGCCGATCCCACCTCGGTCTGATTCAAACCAGTAAGCGGTTCGTCCAGACACAAAAGTTTCGGCCGAGTAGCAAACGCAATAGCGATACTGACCATCCGTTGCAACCCGTGCGGTAAATTGCCAGCGATCTCATTCAAAACGTTCGTAAGCCCCATCAGTTCAGCGGTTTCTCGCACACGCGTATCACGGTCAACCTTGCTGCGGACCATATCGAAAGTACCGATAAGAATATTGTCGTAGACCGTCATATCACGCAGCAGGCTATCATGCTGAAAAGTGCGTACGAGGCCTTTGCGGCATACCTTGGCAGGGCCGAGGTTCGTGATGTCCTCGCCCATGAACATCAGGTTGCCACTGGTAGGCTTGTAGAACCCACTGACAACGTTGAATGTTGTACTTTTTCCGGCACCGTTCGGACCTATCAGCCCGAGAATCTCGCCCTCGCGCACCTCGAAACTCAGATCCTTGACCGCTACCAACCCGCCAAAACGGCGAGTCATACCCTCAACTTTCAGAAGAACTCGAGAATCCATGGGTCATCCTACACGTGTGACTTGGCCGTATCGCCTGCTCGCAGCGAACGTTTATTGAAGTATCGAGCCAGGCCAATGAGACCACCGGGCAGCATCAGCACGGAGATGACAATGGCGGCACCATAGAAAATATGCTCGTAAGGCCCGAAGCTAAGCGCAAATTGTGCCAGCAAGGTCAGCACTACAGCCCCTACCACCGCGCCCAGTATGTGCGACTCGCCACCCACTTTCAGATAAGCCAGTGCATAAAGCGCAAGCAGGAAACTGAAATCACCCGGACTGATTACATTGTTCCCGTAGGCGAGTAAGGCCCCGGCTATTCCTGCTACGAACGACGCCGCTCCTAAGCAGAGCACCTTGGTCAAGTGCACATTGATACCCACCGTTTCGACGATGGCATCATTATTTCGGATAGCCACGAGGACCTTACCGAAGTCCGACTTCTCCAGTAAGTAGAGCACCCAAAGCAATCCGAGTACAACCGCAACGACAAAGGCCGGATAGTAATTTTCCAGGTACAGAGGCACGAAGATGCCTATCATGCCGGAGCTTCCTCCTATAGCCTCGGTCTTGGTGTAGAACATGCGAATGACCTCGGTGAACGCGAAGCTGATCAGCATGAAGTACGGCCCTTTGGCGCGCAGAGTGATGTACCCGAATACCAGGCTCACTAGCCCGGCTGCCACCGCACCGACGATAAGCGTGATTAGAAAAGGCAATTCGAACAGTACGGTACTGGCGCCAGCGGCATAAGCGCCTAATCCTACAAACCCGGCCACGGCAAAATTGAGCTCACCAATAAGAGTGACAAATCGGAAGCTGGCCGTGATCAACACGTTGATCGCGAGCCATATAACCAGACTGGCAGCAAGACCACCGCCCGTGAATAGGCTTCCAACCAGCAATGCAATGCTAATGATGAGGATCGCAGGCGTAAAAAACGGTTTAGCCATTTCCCAAGATTCCCTTTGGACGGACGAGGAGCACAAGCATGGTCAGCACGAACATCGCTATAGTGGCCGATGTGGGATCGAAGTAGTACCCTCCCACGCTCTCGATGACAGCAATGAGGATGCTGCCTAAAATTGCACCTGGAATGCTGCCCAGCCCACCAATCACGATGGCAATGAATCCTCGTATGAGGTAGTCACTGCCAATGACAGGACTGGAAACCGCAACCGGAGAAAGCAAGACTGCGGCGATCGCAGCAAGAAACGTGGCGATCAAAAACCCGGCCAGGGCGATACGGCGGTAAGGAATACCTTGCAGCATTGCGGCCTCGTGATCTTCGGAAACCGCGCGCAATGCCTTACCGAGCCGGCTGGCAGCAATGACCCAGCACATGAATACCGCCACGAGCAGAGCACAGCTGGTAATAATTAAACGTTGAACGGTAACGAAGGCGCCCAATATGTTCACCGTGCCTTCGATAAGCACGGGAAGCTTGCTCGGAACCCCTCCGAAAACCTCCAGGAAAATACCCTGGAGTAAAAGCGAAAGGCCTACCGAAACAACGAAGGACCCCGTCATGTCGCGCTGGAATCGTTTCAAGGCAAACTTATAGATAAGCGCCCCCAGCAAAAGTGTTAGAACAATGCCCAGCACAGCGCTCAGTGCGTAAGCTGCAACCAGCGGCAGCTCAGCGCCGACAAGAAATGGGACCGTCACCCCCATAATCAGGAGAGCAAATGTGAAAAACTCACCATGGGCAAAATTCACTACCCGCATTACGCCAAAGATTAGCGTAAGGCCCAGAGAGAACAGTATGTAGGCAGCAGCGATCTGCAAACTGTTCATAAATAACTGCATGTAAGTATCCAACTTTTGCCCTCCCCAGACACTTCAAGGCCGTTACTTAGTTTCCGCTAGCCAGCCGTTTTTTTAGTTCTTCGGGGACGACGCGCTCGACCTCCACGAGCTTACCGTCTTGAATCTGCGTGATCATGACCGGAATGAGCATCTGCTGAGGCGACCCATAAGTTTCCTCTCCACCGAACACGGTCTTGCCGTAAGATGTTTCGAAGACGATCTTCGGCAGCACTTTGATGATTTCCGCAGGATCGATGCTTTTTGCTGCTTCCATGCCGGCCTTAAGCGCATAGACCGAATCGTAGGCCGCCAACTGCAAGGGATTCAGCGGTTCGCCGACGGCTTTCTTGATACCCTCGTTGAGCTCGCGTTGCTTGTCAGTGGCCAGGCCTCCTTCGTAATCACCGGAAAAACCCATGTAGGTGCCGTTCGCCGCCGTGCCACCGATGTCCACTAGCTGGGCCGCACTGGTACCCACCGGCAAGACCTTGACACCGTCCCAACCAAGCACATTGAGCTCACGGAGCACAACGCCCGCATCAGCCGGTGGCGAAACGCCCATATCAATTGCGTCCGGCTTCATGGAAGCGAGCTTTTGAGCGATAGGCTGGAATTGCGTAGTGCCGCGTTCATACCAGTTTATGGATACAACTTTCACGCCCAGAGCTTCCCATGCCTTCTGCGCGACCGGTTCGGTTTCTTTGCCGGTTGCATCATTAGGGTTTAGCATGGCCACCGTCTTGATATCGGGATGCTTCTGCTTCACGTAAGCATAGAGCGGTGTCAGGATTTCAAACGGCGTGGTGGACTGGGTGAATGTGTACGGTTTCTTGGGTCCCTTGACGCTTTTTCCCCAAGCCGACGTAAACAATATGATTTTGTTGCGCTCGGTCAGCGACTGCAGCGCGAGTATGGGCGCTGTGCCGATACTGCCCACCACATAACGCGATTTGTCGCGATTGACGATATTCTGCGCTACTTTAGTGCCCTCGGCCGCGTTGTACTTGTTATCGTAAGCGCGCACTTCGAACTTGTAAGTCGTATCGCCGATCTTGACGCCGCCGGCTTCATTGATTTCGTTGGCAGCCTGCTTCGCCGTCCATTCCTGGCCCAGACCCCAGGTTGCCGCCGCACCCGACATGGGCGCAGAGATTCCCAGAATGAGAGTTTGTTCGTTTTGTGCAACTACATTGTTACCGCTAAGGGCCAAGGCCGCCAAGGACGTGGCTACAAGCGCTTTTTTGAAGCTCTTCATGTTGTCTCCTCAAGTAGTATTTAATACTTACCAACTAGCCGGTATGTTTTTTATTTCCTTGCATCTTAGTGAAAGAGATGAAGATGCTCTATTCGGGTTTACGTTAGAAAAAATAATTCGGCTTATATCGCTACCCCGTACTGCCTTCTGCGCGATTCTTATTCCTTGGCCTGCTTTACGGCGACTGCTATGGTCTTCCGAAAAAATCATTGAGAGAAAAATAGCAAACAGCTACCAAACTGAAGGCCTAACAGAGAGCACCTTCGGGCATAATCAGCAAACGATCAAGTTTCCTGAACATATCAGCATCAACGCACATTCCGACACGCCGGCATTAAAAATGGCGATAGAAGTTCAATCAGAATGGAGGAAATCAAAGTATGAATACCGTTAGGGACATCGGCTTCATCGGATTGGGACATATGGGCAGCGCGCTGGCAGAAAGCCTCATAGACACAAAGCTTCAGCTTCATGTATACGATCCCTTATCGTCGGCAACTGAGGCTTTCGCACGGCTGGGCGCACAAGTGCATGGCTCGCCCCGCGCCGTAGCCGACGCGGCAACCATAGTATTTGCCTGCCTGCCCACTCAAAAAGCCAGCATGGACGTTGCTTGCGGTAGGGACGGCGTTATCCATGGAGCAAAAATTCGCATCTATGTAGAAACCTCAACACTCGGTACCGAAGTGATCAAGAACATTTCTGCGTCCCTCGCCGAGCATCACATTGCGACGCTTGACTCTCCCATTACAGGCGGACCTGCACGCGCGCGCGCCGGCACGCTGGCCCTCATGGTCTCCGGCCCAGCACAAAGCATCGAAGAAGCTCGCCCTACACTCAAACGCCTGGCACGAGACGTCTATGTAATGGGTGACCAGGTCGGCATGGCACAGCTAATGAAACTCATCAACAACGTGCTCCTGGGCACAAACATGATTGCCGCTGCCGAAGGCCTGACATTGGGAGCGAAAGCGGGCTTATCGCCTGCTGCAATCCTACAAGTATTGCGAAATGGTACGGGCGCAAGCACCGCAGGCTGTGACATTCTTGGACAAGAAATCCTTTCCGGTGCCTTCGATTTTGGCGCTGCCGTATCTATTCTCGACAAAGACCTGCGCGCGGGCCTCCATGAAGCTGGATTGTTGGATGTACGCATGCCCGTCATAAACCAGGCTGGCGACGTATGGCATCGAGCGTCTACGTCGGGAAGAGCCAACGATGACTTCACTACCATCATCAAGATGATCCAGGAAGAAAACGGGGTTTAAGAGAGGTTGCCTCCATCAGAGGTGGTCGGCGGGCCGGTGCAGCACGACCAGCATAACCGCATTTAAGCATGTCTTGATGTCCGGCCACTGAAGAAACCGCAGTGCGCACTGCCGGGGAGCATCCGTATTTTTGTGGGCGAGGCAATTGAACACCCTTTATCCTCTTGCCTGCGTGAATCGGTCGCTGAACATAATGGCAAACTGATTCATCGCGGATTCGGTCGGTATGCCTGGAAAGAGGATGGTTACGGTGCTGATCACACACAGAATTGAACTGACCCTATGCTCTGCGACGGCAACATGTCCAGCGTCGGGCAGCACAGACACTTGCATACCATGAGCGCGACATGCCTCCACATCAACTCTCTCAACGGATCGCCCAAGCTTTTGCACAAAACGAAGATTGCGGGCGCGCTCTATTGCCTGCCCACCAAACCCCCTGCTGGTTAAAATTAGGGCCTGGCATTCTTCCAGTTTCGAATCCCATTCATCATCGGCATCGTGCAAGTCGTAGGTAAACCGTGTGTCTTTGAGGCCTTGCGGCAGGACAGTGTCGATTTCCTTTTGATACTGCGCAGGGCGACCACGCGCCGCTGCGCCGATCAACACGGTTTTGGCAGGCGTCAAATCGGCAAGTTTAGTCAAGTTGAATTCCCTCCTCGCGAATTAGATTATCCCAAACCTTTAAATCCTGCTTCACAAATTGGGCGAATTCCTCGGGCGTGCCGCCACGTGGCTCTAAAGCCAACTGTTGAAGTTTTTGCTTGACCTCGGGTAGCTGCAACATACCATTCACGGCAGTATTCCACTTGGTGACGATTTCGGCAGGCGTGTCTTTTGGGGCAAGCGCGCCGAACCACGATGTGACCTCATAATTAGGAAGCGCGGATTCAGCGATGGTGGGTAAATCTGGTGACAGCGCCGTACGCTCGCTTGTCGTGACAGCTAACCGCTCAATATATCTATGACCATGCACAGCGAGAGTTAGGGTGGGCTCTGCAGGTTGAACTGCGCGGAGGCAAACACCGCCTGCCACTTTGGATGGAAACGCAAGGTAATTGACTAGCGCTATCCATCGTGGCCGTTGCGTGGTCTAAGGGTCGACCGGGGTGCAATGATCACCGAAGAATGGAGGCGAACCCAAGAGTTGGAGTTAGCGAAGACGATTGTCGACGGTGTCGCGGAACGCTTCAATCTCACCCATCACAATGAACGCTGCATCCCTTTCTCTACAAAACTCATGAAAGCCTTGGTTGCCGGAGAGAGCGATGTCATGGATCGGTAGAGAAAGCCCAGGGGCCGAGAAACGGTCGGCTCTCGTATGCCGAGCAACGCCACGCCCTCAAGATTGCACACCTGGGCTGCCGAATCGGGTAGCACAGCTACGCCTAGGTCGTGTTTCGCTAATCCTACCGCTGTCGTAATGAGGCTCACCGGTCCGTACGGGTGCTTGGATACACCGATCTTGGCAAAAGCGTCGTCCGTGAGTTGCCTGATATAGCTATTCTTACTTAGCCCAATGAGTTGCTCACCCGCCAAGTCAGACCAGCTTATATGTCCATGACATGCTAGCCGATGTCCAGAGCTCACTATGGCTATGAGTTCGTCCTCAAAGAGGAATTTAAACTGCAGCCCGGCCGATTCAATAGGACTTGCCAGGCCGAAGTCTATGAGCCCCGTACGAAGCATATCGATGATGCCTTGGTTTTCAACCATGGCATCTCGCAATTCAATCTTTACCTGCGGATGCATCGCCTGAAACTTTGCAATCAGAGGCGGCATGAACAAGGCTGCCACCGAGGGGATGCAAGCCATGGACACAACCCCGCCTCGCGGCGATGTCGCGTGCAGCACCGCAGCCACCGTTTCGTTCAGTTCATTAAGTGCCTTTCTGATTGATGGCAAGAGCTCGCGCCCGGTGGTTGTAATGCTGACGCCGCGCGGATCGCGTTCAAATAGTTGCGCCCCCAGCTGTCCTTCCAGGTTTTGAATAAGCGACGAGAGCGCTGGCTGCGAGACATGGATTGCTTGCGCGGCAGCGGTAAAGCTCCCAGTATCGGCAACCGCCACAAAGGCTTCGAGCTGCTTAAGCGTTACATTCATAAGGTCACTTTATGGTTCGATTAGAAAAACCGATTTCCAGGCCACGGTATTTTTTCCTATCATTACAGTAATCTTACCCGTATTTGAACGACACTCCTTCCGCTAAACGACTATAAGTCTATTTTATGCCTGAAATGAACATTACTGAACACACACCAGACAATGGGCAACCGCTAGGACGCAACACCTGGGCACGCCAAGACATGGACGGATACCGCGCGGCGCACGCAATGGTCGACGTACTGAAGGCTGCAGGCGTTAAGCGTATCTATGGTCAAAGCTGCCCAACAGCAGTATTTCTTGCGGCGGAGGCGGCAGGTATTGAGCAATACGGCTATCGCACTGAGAATGCCGGTGCAGCCATGGCCGACGGCGCCGCCCGTGTCAGTCAACGTATCTCAGTCATCACGGCTCAAAATGGCCCGGCCGCCTGCTTGCTTGTGGCTGGCCTTGCGGAGGCGTTAAAGGCGTCTGTACCGGTGCTTGCGATCGTCCAAGAAGTGCCCTTGGACTCAGGCGATAGAAACGCGTTTCAAGAGCTGGATCATGAAAAGATTTTCAGCGGCTGTACCAAATGGATCCGGCGTATCAACGTAGCTGACCCCCCCTCTGTCACAATAGATGTCCGGTCACTTGAACCTAATAGATGAGGGGGCGGTTGGAGTGTTTTCATGTCCGCCTATAGCCCTGAGCTCAAAGATGATGCCACCTAACAACCAGACGGTAGCCCAGCTCGCTCGCGAAACCGGGATCTCGACGCCCACGCTGTATGCTTGGAAGAAGCAGTTTCAATCCAAAGGATTCGTTGTGCCCGCTAAACCGTCCAACCCTGATCGCTGGGATGCCCGCGCTAAGCTGGCGGCGGTGATCCAGACGGCCCCGATGAACGAGGCCGAGCGCTCGACGTATTGCCGCGAACATGGCCTGTACCCGGAACAACTCGACGCGTGGAAAGAAGCGTTTGAGGCGGTGGACTCGCAGGGCACGTCGGCCGACAAGGCGCAACTTGCCGCGGAGCGTAAAAAGAGCCGCAAGCTGGAAAAGGAACTGCGACGCAAAGAGCAAGCACTGGCCGAGGCGGCAGCGCTTCTGATACTGTCAAAAAAAGCCCAGGCCATCTGGGGCAGCGGCGCGGACGACTGATTCCCGAGCCGATGAAACAGATGGCCATCCTCCTGATTGACCAGGCCGTGCAAGCCCGCGCCCGCCGCAACAAGGCGTGCGAGGTACTGGGTATTACATGCCGCACGCTGCGCCGCTGGCGTGGTGCCGACAGCCTAGTGGATGGTCGCAAGGGTGCTGCCCGCAAACCAAGCACCCATGCGCTCAGCCCAGTCGAAAAGGAGCATATCCTGGCGACCTGCAACAGTGCCGAGCATCAGAGCTTGCCACCGTCTCAGATCGTGCCCCGGCTGGCAGACCGAGGCGTCTATATCGCCTCGGAATCGAGCTTCTACCGAGTACTCAAAGCGCATGGGCAGACAAACCGGCGTGGCCGTGCTCAGGCCCATCCCATCGTGGACAAGCCTCGAGCGTGGGCGGCAACGGCGGCGGGCCAGGTCTGGTCCTGGGATATTACGTTCTTGCCTGCCGCCGTGCGTGGCCAGTTCCACCGCTTGTACTTGGTGATGGATGTCTTCAGCCGCATGATCGTTGGCTGGGAGGTTCATCATGAGGAGTCGTCTCACCATGCGGCAGCCTTGATTAGCAAGGCCTGTTTGCGTCACGGCGTCAGACGCGACCAGTTGGTGCTGCACTCGGATAATGGTGGCCCGATGAAGGGTGCCACGATGCTGGCGACCCTGCAAAACCTAGGTGTGGTGCCGTCGTTTAGCCGCCCATCGGTGAGTGATGACAATCCCTTCTCGGAGTCACTCTTCAAGACGTTGAAATATACGCCGGCCTATCCCAGGAAGCGCTTCGCGGACATTGACCAGGCTCGCTCTTGGGTGCAGCGGTTCGTCACTTGGTACAACACCGAGCATCGTCACAGCGGCATCCAGTTCGTCACGCCCGCCCAGCGCCACGCGGGTCTGGACCGTCACATCCTGACTGAACGTACAGCGGTGTATGAGAGGGCCAAAGAAGCCAATCCTGACCGCTGGCGCGGTCGTACCGTGCGCAACTGGAAGCGCATAGACAAGGTCTGGCTCAACCCGGATAAGGTCAATGAAGAGCTACCGGAAACCATGAAGCTTGTTGCATGAAAAAGCGGACATCATTGTTGACAAACACCG
>LNAP01001589.1_pt1 | contig 23795 bp, 28 predicted proteins | sample 602601 | NCBI WGS metagenome assembly LNAP01 (sample SAMN02440304, study PRJNA202911) | soil metagenome | biome: Subtropical and temperate rainforests or woodlands; isolation source: soil samples (1 kg each in a 20% v/v slurry with milli Q water) were... ...
GCAACGCCGACCACCGGCAATGCGCCGGCACCGCAGCCGGCCGCGAGCCCCTCACCGGCAGCCAGCCCGTCGGCCGCGCCCCCGAAATAGTCGCGAACGTTTCAGCTGTCGTTCAGGAACGATCGGCGATAGAGGCGGTTGGCACTGCCGCGCGTCTTCTGGAAAAGGCCATGCCCTTATAAGGACATGAGACCATGACAGTTGTGAAACCGCGCGGCAGAGGTATGCTCCCTTTGCCGCGGACTTGGTCGGATCTCGGGGTCGGATCCGCTTCCCTGCCCCCTCAGCCCCTTTTGGTTTAGCCGCGATGCGCGTTGTCGCCGCCGTTTTGTTGCTCGTGTCCGTGCTTCACGCCGGCATATGGGGAGTCCTGCGCGACAAGGAACCCGCGCCAGACTTCAAAGGCCTGTTGCCAAGCGTCTCCTATGCGCCGTTCGAGGGCTCGGCCCACCCGGACATCGACAACATCCCGACCATCGAGAAAATCCGCGCCGACCTGAAGACGCTGTCGACCATGACGCGCGCGATCCGCCTCTATTCGTCGACGGGCGGCGTCGAGCTTGTGCCACCGATCGCGGCCGAGTTCGGCATCAAGGTCACCGTCGGCGCCTGGATCGACAAGGACAAGGATCGCAACGACCGCGAGATCAAGGCGGCGATCGAGCTCGCCCGCAAGAACAGCAACGTCGTCGGCGTCGTGGTCGGCAACGAGGTGATCTACCGCGGCGAGCAGAAGGTCGCAGACCTCATCGACATGATCAAAAGGGTGAAGAGCGCGGTCCGCGTGCCCGTCACCACCGGCGAGATCTGGAACATCTGGCGCGACAACCCCGAGCTCGGCTCCAGCGTCGATTTCATCGCCGCGCACGTGCTGCCCTATTGGGAAAATTTCCGCTCGGACCAGGCGGTCGACCAGGCCGTCGACCGCTACAATTTGTTGCGCAATCAGTTCCCGGGCAAGCGCATCGTCATCGCCGAATTCGGCTGGCCGAGTGCGGGCTATAATTTGCGCAACGCCGACCCCGGTCCGTTCCAGCAGGCCCTGACGCTGCGCAACTTCGTCAGCCGCGCCGAAGCGCTCGGCATGGAATACAACATCGTCGAGGCGATCGATCAGCCCTGGAAGTATTTCGAGGGCGGCGTCGGTCCCTATTGGGGCATCCTCAACGCCAGCCGTGAGCCGAAATTCGCGTGGACCGGCCCGGTCGAAAACCCCGACTACTGGAAGCTGATGGGAATCGCGCTGCTGGTCGGCATCCTGCTGTCGCTGCCGATCCTGCGGATTGAAAAGCCGACCGTGAAGCAAGCCTTCCTGCTGTCGGCGACCGCCAATGGCGTCGGCGCCTGGGCCGCGACCGTGTTCGCGTTCTGGAACGGGCACTATTTCATCTTCGGCTCGGCCTTCGCGCTGACCCTCGGCATGATCCTGCTGGTTCCCCTCGTTCTCATCGCGATGGCGCGCATCGACGAGATCGCCGCGGTCGCCTTCGGCCGGCCGCCGCAGCGGCTGATCACGAAGGACAAGCCGGTCGCAAGCGTCCCCGAAGGTTACTGCCCGAAAGTCTCGATCCACATCCCGGCCTATTTCGAGCCGGTCGACATGCTCAAGCAGACGCTGGATGCGCTGGCGCGGCTGAACTATCCCAACTACGAATGCGTGGTCATCATCAACAACACGCCGGACCCCGCGTTCTGGCAGCCGATCCAGGACCATTGCCGCGCGCTCGGTGAACGCTTCAAGTTCATCAACGCCGAGAAGGTGCAGGGCTTCAAGGCCGGCGCGCTGCGCATCGCGATGGACCGCACCGCCGTCGACGCCGAGATCATCGGCATTCTCGACGCCGACTATGTCGTCGAGCCCGACTGGCTGAAGGACCTCGTGCCCGCCTTCGCCGACCCGAGCGTCGGCCTCGTGCAGGCGCCGCAGGAGCACCGCGACGGCGACCTGTCGATCATGCACTACATCATGAACGGCGAATATGCCGGCTTCTTCGACATCGGCATGGTCCAGCGCAACGAGCTCAACGCCGTCATCGTGCACGGCACGATGTGCCTGATCCGCCGTGCCGCGATGGACATGGCCGGCGGCTGGTCGTCCGACACGATTTGCGAGGATTCAGATCTCGGCCTCGCCATCCAAGAACTCGGCTGGACCACGCATTACACCAACACCCGTTACGGCGCGGGCCTGCTGCCCGACACCTACGAGGCCTTCAAGAAGCAGCGCCATCGCTGGGCCTATGGCGGCCTGCAGATCGTCAAGAAGCACTGGCGCCGCTTCCTGCCCGGCGCGAGCCGGCTGACCGCGGACCAGAAGCGCGAATACGGCCTGGGCTGGCTGAACTGGCTGGGCGCCGAAAGCCTCGGCGTGGTCGTGGCGCTGCTCAACCTCGTCTGGGTGCCGATCGTCGCCTTCGCCGACATCGCCATCCCCGACAAGATCCTGACGCTGCCGATCATCGGCGCCTTCGTGGTCTCGCTGGCGCACTTCCTGTCGATGTACCGCGCCCGCGTCGCCATCAAGCCCGGCCAGATGCTGGGTGCCATGATCGCCGCGATGAGCGTGCAATGGACGGTGTCGCGCGCGGTGGCGCAGGGCCTCATCACCGAGCACATCGCCTTCGCCCGCACCTCCAAGGGCGGCCTCTCCAGGATGTCGATCGAGTTCCAGGCGTTCTGGGAAGCCGTGATCGGCGCCCTGCTCCTGATCGGCTCCGGCGTCCTGATCGTGACCAACAGCTTCCGCCAGATCACCGAGATCTACATCTTCGCCGGCGTCCTGGTGCTGCAGAGCCTGCCGTTCCTGGCCGCCGTTGCGATCGCCATCCTCGAGCTCAGCCGCATCAACTCGTTCCAGTTCTGGCGCGACAGCGCGATCCGCACCGCCGAGCTGATCGGCCTCCGCCCGGTCGCCCTGCCCCCCGTGAGCGCACCGCAAGCCGTGACGAACGAAGTGCGGCGGGAGACGAAGGTGACGGGCTGACCTCGACTTGCGGCCATCCTTCGAGACGCCAGCCGCCGGCACGCCCTCAGGATGAGATCGCGCCCGCGGCAAGGTCGTGGACCCTCATGGTGAGGAGCCCGCCAAAGCGGGCGTCACGAACCATGCAGGCCGAGCTCCTTCGGTCCCCCTCAGCAGTTCAGCGTGGATGATAGCTCGACAATCAAGTTGAGATCCCTGGCCTAAGCAGCGGAGACAGCAAGCAAATCCCCGCCTCTGCCAAGACTTTCGGCAGCCATCCCCGCTATTGACCTCTGCGCCCCATCACCCTACACAGCGCGGGCCGAGAGCATGATCCGGAAACAGCCGGTTTTCCCCACGACGCCCTTAAAGCGTAGCGGCAAGACATGCTCCTCGAATGTCCGACCACGATGGCGAACTCCGACGTGCCATCAGCGGCCATGGGAGCGCGTAGCTCAGCCGGTAGAGCACGTGACTTTTAATCACGGGGTCCTGGGTTCGAGCCCCAGCGCGCTCACCAGTCAAATCAATGAGTTATCTGAAATTTCCTCGCGCGGATGACCGCGCATAACCGCCGGGGGCCACATGAGGGGCCACTTCAACAAACTTCTCGTTTGCAACCATTGGCCCTTGTCGACAGCCGCTGGTTGCTAAAGAATTGCGTTGGGGGGATTTGGAATGACCGATTCAGTCGCGGCAGAAGATTTGCCGGCACCTACTGCCGCATTGAAAGCTTCTATCGGCAAAGGACGTCTTCTACTCGGCGCTACTGCGTTCAAGGATGCAGGTATTCCGAACCTTGGCGATACATACCGGGGGCAAATTCTGACGAATAACGGCGTTCGCGCGGCCATCGTTAAGGACATACCCCTACGAGAGCTGGCCAATGAACTTATGGCCGCCACATTGGCTACAGCGCTTGGCCTACCCACTCCGCCGGCCTTTATAGTTGTTGCAGCGGATAATGTTTTAGTTACCAAATTCGCACCGAAGGCGGACAAGGTCAGCTTCCTTTTCGGTAGCGCCGACCTTTCGTCTCCATCGGTCGCTCAGATCATAAACCCAAAGCTAGGTCCGGATTTTGCTGCTTTGCGGCGCGTAGTCGATGCCCTGGTCAAAAGTGGCCGGCTCGGTAATCTCTACGGTTTCGACGCATGGTCCGCCAACATTGATCGCCACCCCGGCAACATACTGCTGGCCTTCAACGCTCTGCCCTGGCTTATCGATCACGGACGCTGCTTCACAGGTCAGAGCTGGAAGGCAACCGATCTCGTTGCAGATCGTTTGTGTACCAGTCGTTTGAAAGCTTGGCTAACGCCCGAACTATCGCCACCGCAAAAAGCGGAATACGTCAAGGATGTCAGCGCGCTCGTGGCTCAGATCACCAAGATTGACATACGCCAACTGGGGACTGTGAACGGCCTTCCGGAGTTGTATGGTGATGCCGATTTCAACGCGCTGGTGACGTTTCTTTGCGATCGTGCAGGGCATACTGAGCGGATTGCAGCTGATACACTGGATTTGGTGATCTAAGATGCGACCATTCGCGATTGCCGACTTTCCATCATCGGAAACGTTTGTGCGAGCCAAATGGGCTCCCATTCTCTTGCGACCTATTCTCGGCTCTCCAGAACAGATCGTCGTGGGAGTGGCTGCTGTCAATGAATCTGGTTTTTACCTGGAACGAGCGTCCGAGTGGTTTCGATTGGAATGCCTGTTTGGGAACGAAGCTTCGGTCGCGATCCTCGCAGCAAACGCGGGTTTAGATGCTCTCACAGCGGATTTGGCGGCCCGATCGGTTCAAGCACTGTCGGACTACCGTTCTGTATTCTCTGGAATTGGGATCGGCGAATTGCGCGACGCCGAAGGCGAGTCCCTCCACGCCATCGCTAAGTCGTGGCTGTCCTCTCTTTCGTCCCTTTCACCGCGCGAGGCACCCGCCTCAGCCCGTGCCAAGGCCGCTGCTGCAGACGGTCCGTCGGTGTCACCGCAGAGAGATCGATTGCCTCTACTTGTTCTTGAATACATGAAGGCAAAGCGTCCTGATGCCGACAAATTCTTTAGCCGGGAGATCCGAGAACAAAAGTCGGACTCTAGCAACGCCTCTGCGGTGAAGATCGACTATTCGGGGTCCAAGATCGTTGCGAATTTTGGTGCTCTGCTTGTGAATCAGCACAAGCGGTCGGTACTGCGCATCACCAAGGGTCTTTGGGACTTGAAGGTGGATCGGGACAGTGAAAAGCAAGGCTGGACAAAGCGCGATCACGAAATGCTAATCCAGCATCCGCCATTAAACGACCCTCAATTCACGCCCAAGCAGCTCGACACCATGGGAGAGGCGCTTTCACAGTTGGAGAAGCAAGCCGATCAAGAGGAGATCCGCCTGCGATCGATGCATTCTGTTCCGGAAATTGGCGAGCATCTACTTCACCGCGAGGCCGCATAATCTGCTTTGTCGCATCAAATCCGCAGCTCCCATGAACTCGATGTGCGCTGCGGTCCGCTCAACTCCGTCAGCGCCCACGCCAGCGCGTCAACGCGATCCGGCGAATAGCCGACTTTGGCGCGGTCGAAGTCGCTTGATCAATCCGCTGGCAACGGCACGGGGCACGGCAGCAGCTTAGCTGGGTCATCCTGCGTTGCCGGCATTTCTTCGGAGCGCCAGCCCACACCCTCGATTTTGCGCCACTCGTACATCGTAGAACTGCGCTTAGGTCCCTTCCCTGGTTCACCGGGGTCAACGATAGTGCGGGTTATTTGAAAGTGCTTTGGTTCACCCGGCGTAACGTCAATCGCGCTGCGCTCAAGCCCGAGTGTCGAGAGCAATCGTATCTGGAGCTTGACCAAGGCCGCATAGACCCACTCGTCATAGTCCCCGCCAGACAGCCAGGTCGCTTCTAGGTGCTCCACCATCGCACCCGCGACTGCGGCGCGCATGATGAGAATGCGCTGCGCCGCTGAGACGCTGTCCGCCCCTCCAAGGTCGCTTTCCAGGTCGGCCATGATGCGCTTGACGGCTTTCGCAGCGTTGGTGCGGCCATCCAGATCGGCGAGCGAAAGCAGTTTTAGCTTGCGCCCATCCGGCGTACGAACCGACCCCATCATTGAAGTAAGTTGGACCATGTCATTTCTCGATTTCATGTGGCCCCGGAGTGGCCCGAATTACAGATTCTGAGCATCAAGAGGGAAACCACATTATGCATCAATAGGTTACTTTTCCGGTCCCGTGATAGACGATTACGGGACCGCCTTTTCTGTTCAACTTGGTGTTGACGGACGAATTTTATTCCGCGCATCGCGATGACCATTTTCGCTTCCCCAGTCTCCACCTCAACTTGCTGTTGAAACGCTAAGTCATTGAAATCTGACGGACCGACCGGACCAAACACGGACCGCGGTCCGACCGGTCCAGCGCCGGCCATACGGACCGACCGGACCGCCCCCCTATAAGGGCGGTACGGCGGTCCCGGTCCGGTCAGGTTCGACGTGGAGGGATAGGCGGGAATTGACCGACGGGTGTTGCCATGGGAATTGCAGCATGGGTGTTTGCCGACTGGTCGATGATCCGCACGAGCTGGTCCTGAACGAGGATCATTCGGTTGGTGAGAAGCTTCACCTGCCGGCGGTGCAGGTCGCGCATTGGCTTCGCAGCGACCGGGCTGACGCCGCCGATCTTGAAACATTGGTCCAGCCACTCGTTCAGCGTCACGGACCGCCCCGGGAATTCCGGCCGCAGTTGACCCTTGGCCTTCAGGACCTCGCCAAGTGCCTGCAGGGCGAGCCTGTCGTCGTCGGACAGCTTTAGCGCCTTGCCCATCATGTCGCCGCCGTCGGTCACGGAGGCGACCACAAGGCTACTCGCAGCCCTTCCATAGTCGACGCGTCTTTTCCAGCCGTCCTCGCCGTCTTTCATTTTGGCGCAGGTGATCTTGCCTCGGACCAACTGGCCGTCGCCTTCGCGCTCCACCAGGAACATGAAATCCGAGCTGGCGCCGAAATAGACCGACCCGAACGCGTCGCCGCTTTTGTTGACGTGATGCACTCCGATAGCGACGCCTTGACCGATCTCCCCGAGTTGCTGAAGCCGCTCCATAAAGCCGGTGATCGATTTGGCGTCGTAGAAATCTTCACCGGGAAGCGCTCGCCCGACCGTATCGACCGCGACCACCTTGAACTGTCGCCCGCTGGCAACGATCGCCGCTTTCAGCTCCTCGAATTGCGCAGGATCGCCAAGGTTGGTCGGCGAGCGCATAAACACGAGCCGGTCCGGATCGGCGCTGATCCCATGATGCGCCTTGAATGCGTCAATGCGTTCGCCGAACCCTTTGGAGCCCTCGCGGGCGATCAGCAGCACGTCCCGCGGCTCGCCCGGCAGTTTGGCGCCGTGCCACTCCGGCAAGCCGTAGGCCAGGTGCAGCAGCAGGTCGAAAAGGATGAACGACTTTCCGCCGGCGTATTCGCCGAAGATCAGCCCGACGCCTTCCTCAGGGATCCACTTGTCGACCAGCCATTTCGCGGCCGGCAATTTGCGCAGATCGGAAATGGTTTCGAACCGATAGCGTGGCGGAGGGGCCGGCTGCTTCGGAAAGGGAACGACGGGCATTGCTTTGGCCTTGTCCAAGAGTTCGGTGAAACGGCGATCCGACCACCGCTCGATTTTTTTCGCGTCCGACCAAGGCCGGCCCCCCGCGATCCATTTCGCATAGCCGGCGTCGTCCAGTTCAATGAACCGACGCAAGCGTGCGCGGCGACGCTCAGAGCGCGCATCAAGGTCGGCCTGCACGATCGCCCGCTTTGCGCCGACCTTGGCGGCGAGATCGTTCAGGATTGCTTCGGTTCGGTCCCAGGCGTCGCCGCAGGGTTCATAGCCGCGCTCGCGTTCGCGGTGCATCACGTCGACGATCAGTTGGTCGAGCCAATGCTTGGGGCGGTCGTACGCGGCCCATTCGTCGACCAGGGCCGCTTCGTATTGCTCGATGGTGACGGGCTGACGCGGGTCGCCAGGACCAAGCAGATGCTCGGCGAGCAGCGGCGGTTCGTAAGTTAGCATCAGATCACGCCAAATGGCGAAGCCGTCCGCGTTCGGCCATTGGCGGCGGATATCCCACCCCAGCGCGAGCGGCGGCGACATTTCGGGCTCAGTGCTGCACCACCAATCGCACAGGTCGGTTAGCGACTCGAGGCTGAGTGGCGCAAATAGGCGTTCAGTCTCTTCGATTTCCAATAAACTCATCGTCGGGTTCTCCTTACTGTGAGTCCCCGAACCAAGTTCTGATTGCAAAAATCGCGGATTGTGTTAGGTAAAGGCCGCCAAGCAATTTACCGAGACGTCCGCGGCCCTGCGATCAGCCTTGATCCGGGGCCGTTTCGTTTGCTGCGAGCCTTTCGAACACGATCCGGTGCAGCCTCGTGATCCGTTCGACCGGGCTCGGTGCTGCGGCCTTCTTGGCCTCGAAGATAAAAACTACCGCGACGTTTACGTGCGGCCGGTCGATCATGACGGTCGCAGAGCGTTCGCCGTTGAACTCGACCGTGATGTCGGCCTGACTTCCGGCTTCCCATGTGGCGAAAGAGCTTGTGCGAAACGATCCGACCAAGCCGTCGAGAACGGTGCCCAGGTCGCTAGCGAAATTGATGCCAAGTCCTTCGACAAACTGAAACGCGGCGACAGCGCTGTCCTTGAATTCAAGAGGCGATCGGCGGGGGTTGTAAACGGCAACCGACAATTTGAGCCGCCGGATCCGCTTCACCATGGCGACGCGAGACTCGCCGCTCGGCGGGTCGAAAACAAACCCGAGCAGCGCATTCACGCGCCCTGCATTGGAAATTACCACGCCGCCGTAGCGGCCTGGCGAACCTTTCTCGACCAAACCGCCGGCCTGAAGTTCACGCAAGCGATCGGCGGCAGTTCCGGCGGTTGTTGAGGCCAGCTCCGCGCCGACCTCCTTCAGGAGATTTGCTTTCATGCCGCGGACCATAGCAGGTTAACTATTGAAAGTCAATGTTTAGGCGGCGTTGCCGACGACTCGAACGGCGACAGCTTTCGCCTGGCGCCCGACCGGTTTGCGGTCGTCATGCAATGTTTCATAGTCGACGCGATCACCAACCTCGATTGAATCGAAGTCGGTGACAACGTTGCTCACGTGAAAAAATAAATCGGCGTCGCGTTCGGATTCGGGACGCAGAAATCCGAACCCGCGATCTTGATTGATGAATGTGACTCTTGCTGTTGGCACGTCTGATTCCTTTGATGCGTTGAGATGCTACGCGCAGGCGGCCGGAGGTGACTCGTGCGCTGCCAGCCAATCGGCCGCCGCGGCCTCGCTGATGCGGGTGCATCTCCCGATCTTGACCACGCGCGGTCCTTTGCCTTCGGCACATCGCCGATAGAAAGTGGCTCGGTGGATGCGATAGCGTCGGCAGAATTCATCGACAGTCAGCATGATTTGCACTCCTGTTCCTGAACGCAAAAAACCCCGCCGCAGGCAATCAAGCCTTTGGCAGGTTCGTTACAGCGCAAACGATGCGCTCGATTCCTTAAGTGTCGCTTAATGTCTCCCGCAGGCGCACTTACCGCTGAGCGCCCGGTAAACTTCCCCGAATCCCGACGCCTTGAGCGTTGGCCGGCAAGAAAGTGATACCCGCGCCTTCGAATGCGCACTGGACCTTTTCGATCGCCTCGTCGCGCGCAGCCGATCGCCATTGCAGAGTCGAATCGATCCGCGGCTCGCCGTCGATCTTCTCGATCTCTTGGACAGTCGAAATTCCGACGCCAGCCGCTTTAGCCAAGTCGGCGATCGTCCATTTCAGAAAAGCCCTCGCAGCTCGAATCTGAGCCCCGGTGATCCGCATCTTCCGCTCCTCACTCACAATGTTGACTTTCAACATACCGACCGTCGCGACCTATAGTCAATTAAAATCGTTGACTATGGTTCGACGAATCTCTAGGTTGGGCACATCGCAAAACCAGGGACGCCGACATGACCAACCTTTCCCGCAGCACCGTTGACCGCAATCTTCCTGGCGCTTTCTTTTCCAGCGCCCGCAGCTATCTCGAATTCCACCCTGAGCGCCGCCAGTACGAAGCCGCCATCGAGGCGTTCGCCATTGAGGCGAGCCCGGCCGGCATCAGCGAATCCCTTGCGGCGGCCCGTCGGTACGGCTTCAAAATGACCCGGGCTGAAGCGCGCGAGGCCGCCGCCGACGCGCTGCGCGAGAAGCTGACGGCGCTCGGCTACCGCGAAAACGAGATCGAGTGGCATGCGGCCCGCCGCGGTCGACGTGATCGCCATTTTTACTTTATGACCGAGCGCACAGCCGCCGCGCGTTGGGACGAACTGAGGAAGCGCCGGACACATTAAAGTTTGTTGCGGGGCGGCCGGGCTTTGGCCGCCTTTTCGCGTTTGGACGGCAGGCGCGACAGCACCAGGTCAAGCGCAGCTCTCGATATTTCCATTGAGGCGGCGTCTGGACGGTTCGATGGCGTGACCTTCGTCACCCGGCACGCCCGAACTGCCTCGCGAACGTTCGCAGCCGTCGTGAGCAGTTTCTTTCCGGGCCGGTAGCAGACAAGCTTTCCGGCCCGGTGCATCCGTTTCAGCGTGTCAGCATCGGCGCCAGGGATGAGCTTGGCGGCCTCGTCGAGGGTGATCAGTGCGTCATCATCGGTCATCGCGATCTCGCAACAACGGACATGGACCCGGCTTTTGTGCGGGCGTCCCATCTTTCTTCAGGCGAAGTGGCTCCGGCCCGGCCGCGGCTTTCTTGGCCGAATATTCGGCGTGCCACGCTTGCCACTCGCGCTCGGCGTCTTCTTTGGATAGCGGCGTTTCGATGCCAGACAGCTTGTCCAACGCCAGATCCAGCGCCTTACGGTCCCAACGCCGCGTGCCCGACAGCGGTGGCGGAAGTCGGCCCTCGGCAACCCATTTGCTGAGCGTCGCAAGCGTTATGCCGCAGTAGCTCGCGACCTCGGTGCCAGACATCAAACGTGGTTCAGGTGCGGTCATGGCCGGCGGATAGCACGATCGCGTCGCCTTTTATGTTGACAATCAAAATACGAATGATTTTGCACAGGAAATCTGTGGTTGCGCCGCCGTCACGATTGCGTTTCAATGCCCGGATTTGGGGGATTGATCATGCGGATTTTATTGGCTGCCTTGGCCATCGCTCTCGCCGGATGTCAGACGGCCGCGCAAACGAAAGAGCCCGGAATTTCTGACGGTGCACTTCGAGACTTGGTTTTGAGATCCAAGGGAGAGCTTTTCAAGGACTCTAATTCCATCCGCGACGCCAGCATTGGGCATGCTTACGTTTGCAGGGACGGAGATTCCTGCATCTGCATTTCGGCAAACGCCAGAAACGGCTTTGGCGGCTATACCGGAATTCAGAAGCATGTCGCTGTCTGGAACAATGGCCAGTTGCGACACATGAGAGATTGGGATTTCGGGGACCAGTGCGATTATCTCACGCCGTTTGCCGAACTCAACGGCGACTACGTCGCACCGCCTAAATCAGCGCCCACCAAGCGAAAGACACCGATCTGATCCGCGAGCACTATCCCGAGCACCTTCGCGAACTAGACTTTACCGCGCAGATCCTCCCAACCGTGGGTGGTCATGCGCAGGGTGGCCGCGCTGGCAGATCTCACTTGAATTCGCCCCGACGTGTCCGTGCGAACCCGCATCAATCCGAACGAGGTGAACGTCGACACGCCCGCACCTTGAATTGAGCCGGACGCATCGCCTGATGTAAAAGTTTGATCGGGCGACCCGTAGGCCATTTCGTTATTCCCTGTCGTGCTGCTGCTATATCCAGTGAATTTTGCGAAGATGCGGACACCGGTCGGGACAGTCAGGGCCAGAAGTGTCGACGTTGTAGCCGTTAGAGCGACCGAATTGACGTCACCCAGAACGGGCGTCGTCCACAGAAACTCATCGCCGAATTGAGTGAATCCGACCCACTGCGCCGAGCCGTTGGTTTTCATCGAGCCGATACGGCGCTTGAGCGTGTAGTTGGTCGGCATGGTCGGCGCGCTAGCCGACGTCGAGATCAAGACGTCGACGACGCCCGTGTCGGGCCGCTTGATCTCAAACACATGATACCATGTGCTGTTGGCGATTGTGCCCGTGTCGAGCGCGCCGTTGCCGGTGCCGACCGCCCAGGCGCCGGTCGTCTTGGAGATCGACGCCGAGAGCCGCATGAAATCGGTGTTGCTATCGTCGACCGCGACGCCGGCCGCGACAGCAAACGTCGACGACGAACCGGCCGTCGAAAGCGTCAGGCCGGCGAGATAGCCCGGCAACACGGTCGGCATTCCCAAATTCTTCCGCGCCGTCGCCGCGCTTGCCAAGTCCGAAAGGTTGTTCGCGCTCGACAGATCGCCGGCGCCGGGCTCGCCGGCCAGATTGAGGTTCCAGTCAGCCAGCGTCCCGCTGCCGCCGACCTTGTCGGAGGTCATGGTCAGCGTCGTTCCACTGTACGTCGCGACTCCTTCCATCCAATTCGCGGCATTGGCCGCCGAACTAGCCCGCACGCGCGCGCCGTTGGTGTATGCAAGACCGGCTTGCGTGGCGAACGCCTTCGAACCTGTGCCGATGGCGAGCGATGTCGTCGAGGTGCCTCCGTAACCGTTACCGGCGGGGATCGTGAAATCGAGGACGGCGGCAGATGACGAGCCGGAATTACTGACCGCAGCGCTGGAGCCGCCGGCACCGGTCGTTGTGGTGCCGACCGCGATAGTTGCGGCTGCGCCATCCGTACCCTTACTGGCCAGCAACTGCCAATATGTCGTGTTCGGCGCGGTGTGGCCTGATCCCGGAGTCGCATTGATCCAGATATAGGACGACCCGGCGTCGGTCATCACGTCACCAACCGAATAGGTCGTCGCGCCATTGTAAGCGCCCTTGATGTTGAACGCCTTGTAAATACCGAGATAGGACCAGGCCCCCGCCACCTTCGCCCAGGTCTTGCCGCTCGTCGGCTGAAACGCATATTGCCCATCGTTCCCGAGCGAGGGGTCGGGTTCCGTTGCGGTCGTCCCGACGAAAACGAAAAAGCCGCTGGTGTTGAGCGCCGTGACCAGTTCATTGACCGTCTGCATCGCCTGCGCGCCGGCAAAGCGCTGCGGCGAGACCTGCCAAATCTTGTATGCGACACCCGCCTGCGCACCGCCGCCCCACGGCGGAATGGTCAACGTGTCGGTGTCCACGACGTCGGAGATCACCGTCTGGAAATTGCCGATCTGCAGGATATCGCCCGGGCGCGCATTGACGCCTGACCAGATGGTTCCGGTGCCGGTGACGGTCGTTCCGCCGTCGACGACGGTTGCGGTGCCGGTGGAATAGCTTGCAAGTGCGGTCATTGGGATTGTTTCCGTGCTTCGAGGATTGCGTTCGCCTCGGCGATCGGCCGCCACATGCGATCGACCCGTCGCCAGGCTTTGCCAGTGGAGGGTTGGAATGCGAGCCAGCCCCGCGCGTCCGGCGGTGGTTCGGTGAGATCGGCCGGCAAATTGTGAAGCTCGACTGTCATATGTGGTCCTTCACTCGGTTGATTTGCGATCGGGCCAGCGCCATGCCGACCACTCAATGTCTGCTCCGCCGAGTTCGTCGAACGCCGGGTCGAGCGTCGTCGCGTCGACCGGAGGTGCCGCAGGCGGTTGCTCGCTGCGATCACGTCGCTGCTTGTGCTTCGGCGTCATCTCAGAGCATCCGCTTCTTTTTCGCGTCGGTTACGGCTGAGACAACGCGGCCGGGCAGTTCGGCCTTCAGTTGTCGTAGCTGCCCCTCAACGCGCGCGAGACCGTCCTTGTCGGCGCCGCGCGCATCGATGGCGATCGACACCGGCGCGCTCACGTTGCCTGGCGCAGTGGCCGCCGCCAGGCGCGACACCATCCCGTTCGGCGACAACGTGCCGCCGTCGGCAAAGCCTGGCAGCATGGCGCGGGAAACGTGGTTCGGAACGACCGTCACGCCGTTGCGGTGGACATTGATCAGCTCCGGGCCGCGCTCGCCCACAACGCCCCAGCCACCGGAAAGCGTGCCGCCGTTTGCGAACATCGGGAACGACAGGCCGCCCGTTCCAGCGCCGAGACCCGATGACATGACCGGGACGCTGCCGCTACCGCCGATGCCGAGCAGCCCAAGTAGGCCGCCTGAGGACGATCCGCCGAAGGCGTTTGCGAACAAAGAATCGGCCGCCATCTGCATCAGTCGGTCGGAAATCTTTCCGAGTGCATCCAAACCGGACGACTTGAACGCGTCCCATGCCGAGGCTCCGCTGCGAATTTGCTGCGAAAAGCCGACGAAAAAGCTTCTATTCGTCGACATGGCGTCGACCATCACTGAATCGAGCTGCTTGCGCGCATTGCCCACGTCGTTCAAGGCTTGCTGAAACTGCGGCAGCAATGACCCGGCGACCTTCGCCTGGTCGGCGAGCGCTTCGACGGATTTCGCGGCATAGTTGGAGGCGGCAGCAAACGCTTCCAGATCCTTCGGATTGACGATGCCTCTGTCGACCCACGATTGCAGCGAGTCGGCGGCCGCCTTGCTGGCATCCTTGAAATTGAAAACACCGATGCTGGCCTGTTCGGAGACGCGCGACATTTCCGCCTGCGCACGCACGACGTTCTTGATCGCTTCGGCTTGCTGCTTGGTAACGCCGACTCCCTGCAGCGCCGCGGCGGCGAGTTCAAGTTCCTTCGCCTTGACCTGATCCTCGACGGTGGCCAGGTTGCCCAGTAGCGCGATCCGCTGTTGCGCTTGCTGATTGGCAACCATCGTTTCGGCGGATGTCTTCGGGTCGCTGATGCCCGCACGCTGGTTAAGTCCGCGCTGCAGCGATCCGGAATTGAGCGGCGACTGAAACGAGTCGAATCGATCCTTGAAAGGAACGCCGAATTCAATTCCCATGCTTTTCGGGTCGGAATTTAGTCCGAGTTTTCCCGTGGCTTCCGTGAACTTCGTCCAGAACGACGCATTTCCAAATTCGCGAACCTTGGTTTGCAGGCCGTCGAGCGCGTTGACGCCTTCTAAAAGAGCACTTTTGAAGTACTGCCCCATTTTCGTCGATGCGGTGTTCCAAGCGTCGTCGAACTCCCGGGCCTTGCGGATTAGGTTCAGCTCGGCCGATTCGTTGAACTTGACCGAACCGTCGACCGCCGCCTGAATACCCTTCGAGCCCTGCTCCATATAGCGGACCCACGCAGCATCGCTCGGCAAACCGGCTTCGCGCAGAATCTTCTGCTTTTCGACGTCGCTCGTGGTGCGCGCGACCAGATCGGCGACATTCCCGAGGTAGCCGGATAGATCTTTGGCGCTTTTGCCATTGACGATCATGAGCGAATTCAGCGAGCCGAAATTCCGCTGCGCCTGGTAAACGCCGTCGGCGAACCCGGTAATGCCCTTTTGAAAGTCCTCGTTTCCGATACCCTTGAACGACGCCGACTGTTGCAGCGCGTGGATCTTGGTCAACGAAAGGTCAGTCGAGCGGGCGAAATCGTCCAGCGCCAGTTCGCTCTTGATGATGCTATTCGCCGCGACCGCGAAACCAGTCGCCAAGAGCGCGGCGCCACCGCCGAGTAGGCGCATCGGTGTCAAGACGCTCCCGATGCCGGAGCCGATTTGCCGCAGCGCGCCGCCGACCGTGCCCTGCTTGCTCGACCCGAAGATGTCGGCAATCTGCGTGCCTTGCTGCGCCAGCACCATGAACGGCGATTGACCAGACGCCAGCGAAACGCCGACGTCCTGCAACTGCCGGGACAGGTTGATCATTTCGTGACGGGCGAGACCGGTGGATTTGGCGAGAACTTCTTGACCCTTGGCAGCTTGCTGAGCCGATTTGCTGATCACGGCCAGGTTGGTCCCGGTCGTCTTGGTTGCCGCCTGCAGTTTATCCGCGCCGGCCGCTGCCATGTTCGCGACAGCCTGAAACTTGTCGAGCGCGGTGTTTGCTGTGACAACATCGCGACTATCAACTGCGAGCCCCAAACGAGCAATGTCGGTCACGCTGCAATCTCCATTGCCATTTTCGATTTCGTTTCAATCTCGATTGCGGCCGAGAAGATGGCTTCGAGCAAAACCGCGTCGGCGCCGGCTTTCATGGCTCGCAATTTCTCGCACGCTTTGTCCCGCGCCCGCTCGACGTATGAGCGTTTGCCGCCGTTAGCCACGGCGCGCAGCACCGCGGCCTCGAAGTCGAGAACTATCTGTCGGATCCGCGTATCCACGCGATCACTCCGCCGCGACGACGAGCGCGCCGAGCACGTTCAGCGACTCGGGCTCATGGCGCCGGTAAATCTCGTCAAAGTCGGCGCCTGCTTCGGTCAACAGCGGATCGACGATCGGCTTTGCCCACGTTCGGAAATCCGACACGTGCTGGACGTCCGCAGCCGCGCGGATTTCCTGGTCCGCCGCTCGAATCAGTTCGTCGGCCATTTCCATCGCTGCGACGTCGGCGGCGATCTTGGCCAGCTCGGCACCGTGCGTTCTGCGCAGCATACCGTTGACGAGTTCGGCGTGAACGCTATCGGGAACGCCGCTCAATTCGGCCGGCGCCCGGGCCACCGCAGCGGCGATATCCGGATGGAGCCGCGAAGCGCGATCGCGCTGCTCTTGCGGAAGGCCGCGCACATAAGCACGGTATTCCTGATCCTGCAGCACGCCCGCCAGATCGTCCTTCTCCCGCCCTGGCAGCTTGGGAAGCGACGATTTGATGTCCGCGCGGGACTTCCGCAGTGAGACTCGAGCCTGGGCATTGCTGGCGACGTCGCCGGCGATCTCCTCTCGCTTCGCGGCTCTGCGCCCGATGTCATTGAGGAGATCCCAACGGGCGGACTTCTCTGCGCCGGCGGCCCGTTCCTTGACGCCGTTTTTGATGCCGAGCTGAATTCTCATGATGTCGCCGACCTGCTTCTGCACGGGGCGGCTGACGTCGAGCTGGTTGATGAAGTCGGCGAAGAACTTGGACACTTGAGGTTTCCTCCTTGGAAGGTGGTCGGCGATCACTTCCGCTCGTCGGGCGGCATGGTCGTGGTGACGCCGTTCACGGTCGACGACATGGGGATCGGTTCCGGGGAGACGTGATGACCGAAAGTGCCGTCGCTGCTCATTCGGTGCTGACCGCGCGTGTCGACGTGGTGACCGAAACTGCCGTCGGACTCGACGAGCGGGACGGCGGGAATGCGAATGGTGGGCATGTGAGATTCCTTGTTTGGGCTGTTGAGGGGTGGCGCGGCGCCAGTGGGGGATCGGCACCGGCGCCGCGCCGTTCAGCCGCTGCGCGATGCGGCGGCTAACTCAGGCGGCGATGGGTTCGCGCCGCGCGGCAATACGCGCAGCAATCCATTCGTCGATTTCGGATTCGATCCAGGCAACACGCTGAGGAGACAGCTTCACGCGTCGGGGAAACTTCCCTGCCCGCTCAAGGCGCCAAAGCTGAACTTTGGAATAGACGATCCCTTTGGGCGAAAGGCCCTCGTAGGCGATCAATTGCTGCGACACGGCGACGTGCTCCGGGTATCGCTCGCAGCCATAAAAAAAAGGCCGGGCGAGCGCTTGTTGCGCTGGTCCCGACCGTCCCGGTCGCTCGGCTTTACTCACTAGCGAGACCATTTAGGTCTCTCGCGACCATCTCAGTCAGCGAATTTAGCTAGCCCCTAGAGCCTAGATATAATCGTATGTTGCCGCACGAAAGTTAATGAAACGTTGCGAATTTCACTGAATTACCCAACCGCTTCCGCGTGCATCGGAACGACATTGTCCGCGGGCGGATTCAGGATCATGTCCAGCATCGACGCCAGCGCTTCGAAGGCCTTCCGCTTTTCGTCCAAATATTCATACCGATCATAGGTTTCCCGGACGCCGCCGATGACGTGCCCCATGCAACGTTCAGCGTGATCGGCATCGACCTTGGCCCGGCTCATCAAGCTGCGGCCGGTGCGCCGCAGATCATGGAGCTGCCATTGCTTCATGGGTGCCCTGCCCCCCGCTTTGCGGATCTTGTCCACGAGGCGGTCGAGTTCTTTCTTTGCCTTGCTGAAGCCGCTGAAGGGCTTCGCGCCATGCGTGGTCGAGAACACGAACCACGAATTGCCGTTGCAGCCGGCGGGCTTCTCGCCGATCAACTCTCGGATTGCCGGCGTGATCGGGATGACGTGATCCTGCTTGTTTTTGTAGCGTGAGGCCGGGATGACCCACAGGTCGCTTTCCAGTTCGTCGGTGTGCATGCGCGCGGACTCGTTCCGGCGAGTCATGGCGAGCAGAAGCGATTTCACATAACGCGGATAGCAGGCCGGTTGTTCGAACTTGTCGAGGGCGGCCCAAACGTCCCTGATCTCATCGTCCGCCAGGGTGCGCTTGCGCGCCCGCTCCTTTGGTTTTGTCTTGGCCATGCCGCGGACAATTGGCGATTTGAAATCGTCGTCTTGGATCATTTGCCAGTTGAACGCTTTCCGGACGTGCGCGAGCACCCTGTCGGCCATAACCGGCCCGCTCTCGGCTTTGATCTCGTTGAGCATGGTGGTGATGTCGCTGCGCTTCAGGTCGTAAATGGACCTGTGACCGATTCGCGGGCGAACGTGATTGGTAAAGGCCGCCTTGACCTGATCGCCGCTCCGAAGCCCCTCAACGTGGTCTTTCTCGAAGGCGTCCAGCACGGCAGTAACCGTCGTGGCGTCCTTGGCGAACTGCGACCGCCGCTGTTCCGCTTCAACTTTGGCGGGATCCTTGCCCTCGGCAATCAGCTTCAGCCAGGCCCGCGCTTTATCGCGAGCATCGGCGAGGTCCATTGTTCCGACCTTCTCGATCTCGCGCCGGCTCGCGTTCGCCTCACCAGGGTATCTCGTCCGAAGCACGAACGTTTTCACCCCTTTGTCCGTCACACGCACACCGAAGCCAGGAACGATCGAATCCGCGACCCAAAGCCGCCCCGCCGCGGGCGCCTTGAGCCGATCGATCATGGTGACGGTCAACTCTTTGCGGTGCTTCTTTGCAGGCATGGGGGCCACTCCGGGGCCACAAGAATCTGAAATAGCGCGAGCCCCAATGAAATCCATTGTTACGGCATATTTGTCAAAATAGCAATAGTATCAGACGGTTATGAAACGCATTGAAAGAGGATGAAAGCCAATGCAATCCGGAAAACCATAACTTTTAATCACGGGGTCCTGGGTTCGAGCCCCAGCGCGCTCACCAAATTGTCCGATGAATTAGCGAAAGTCGCGGGGCGCAAGGCACAATGTGGGCACGCGCGAGCCTTCTCTTAGCGGCTGCGAACCACAAAGATGATTTGACGCCAGCACTGGAATATCAACCCACTGCCGCCGGCGAGAGACTTCGCCTTCGAGCAAGATCAGCGCCATCTTAAGCTTCAAAAAGAGTGCAACCGCTTCCTCTGCAGCGCAACGGCTGCCGCTTCGCGATCTAATTCTACTTTTGCCGCTCCGCGATAGGCCATGATTCCGCCGACTAGCGCGATGCAAGCGGCAATGATGCAAGCGGCAATCATGGTTTGCCAGTCCTTCAGCTTGAAGTCGGCATGCGAGCTACAGCGATTACGATCGTTGCCGTGCAGATGAGAGAGGCCGCCGTGGCGATGCCGGGCCATTCCGGCTTCCCGATCCTGGCAAAGTCTTTCAACGCCACGGTGGTCGCTCCATGTGCAGCCTCAGCACCAACTGTGCTGAGACTGCGACGGCGGTCAAGCTACCGACCAGAACGGCATTTCCTTCATCAGCGCGAAGACGTCGGCGAGCACATCGCCGCGCTGCCGAAGAACGAGCACGCGGCGCCGGAATGGCAGGCCGCAATGCAGGCGCTGATCATGGAGTTCGTGGCGTTCGAGTATGATGTGATTGGTAAGCCAATTCGGCAAACGGAAAAGCCGCAGCGCGGTTCCAGCCCCACTGCGGCCCATCCCGGGCAACTTGAAATTGATTGATGCTTAAATCTCGCCGGTGTTCTCACAGTAGAACACCCCGTTCCAAATAAGGACTCCGTACAACTACCGGAGTCCGTTGTTCCACGAGTTGTCATTAACGGCGGAACATGGCACGGCTCGCTCTTCCAGCCCCAATGCTCCCGGCTGCCGGTTCAATTGCGGATCAGAGCGCCGGGAGTGCTCGCCTTCAGACTGAGGGCTGTACGTTGAGCTCGCGAGTTGGTTTCGCTGCGCCGCAAAAAGAATCGATTTGCAGTTAGATCATGTCGGGCGGAAAATGGCTGCCACCGGGGCTGGCTGCATATTTCACTTAGAGCGTTTTTACCCGGTTCGTTTTGACCTCGGCGCGGGCCGCAGTGGAATCCCCACTGCGGCCATTTGCTTGTGTTACGGTGACACGGGGCGCACTAGCTCCTTCCTTGCGAAACCGCGCCAAATTCCGATAAAGCCCAGTAGTCGTCCCGAGATGAACTCCGCACAGCATCCGCCTATTGTGCCCCACTCCTCCGGGCATGTTGGCGATGGTTTGCGTAGCGAAGGGCAGTCCGCCCGTTCTGATCTGCTCCAAGTGCAGACGGCCGATGACGTTCTTGGCCACGCTGCCGACAATCTGCACGCTTCCCGCAGTGCATGCCTACCAGTGCCGTCCCTGTCTGCGGGTTGACACCATCCCGCTGGCTTGAGGCCGGACTTGCCGTGATAGCGCGCGCAATGAGTGTGGTGACAGTGGGCTCGACTGCCGCACGCTGCTAGCGCCTGGCGTCCGCAGCCGTTCCAAAAACCACCTCCAAAAACCCGCTGACAACCCGCCGGAAACGTGTACGCTTCTCCCAAAACCGGAGGGAACTGCATGTTTGAAATCAACGGTTTCGACACGGCGGGCGTCGTCAGTCTCAAGCGGCTGTCACTCGCCGCCGCCCTCAAGAAAGCCAGAGAGCTTGTCCGGGACGGCTGCAGGGACGTTCAGGTCGTCGATCCCGCCGGCCGGGTCTACACTTCGTTCGAAGAGCAAGCCGCCTAGCCCCCGACATTCGAGTATCGCCGCGCCCTTCTCCGCGGCTAACCGCCTCGGCCGACGTTTGACGAGGCGTCGTTCAGCCAGCGCGCGGTTGCTTCGTCGCTCCAGCCGGGGACGGCAAAGCGCACCGGCGGGGCTACATTCGCGTGGGGTCGATCCACCGCGGGATGGCGTGCGCGAGCGTGATGCACATTTGCGGCGCTTGCGGAGCTGCACAGCACCAGCAACAGACCCATGGCGAACAGAGACCGCATCGCAGCAACTCCAATCGGGCAATCGCCCGTTGTCATTTGATGCGCCGATCGGCTCGCCACAACCCGAGCGCGGCTTCACAAGCAGGAGAGATGCGCGAGCACCTGCGCTGGTGCAAGCCGGTCCTCAACTGCCGCGCGCCATTGCCAGTCAACTCGTTTGGGAGCAGGCTCACTCGAGGCGCTCAAGACGCCGCACAGGGAGCGAACCATGAAAGAACCGGGCCTCGATGGCCGCCACCGCGACAAGGATGGCCAGATCAGCAAGAAGCACGGCAATGCGCTGGTCGGCACGTTGCGCAAGATTTACGGGAGGGGTTTTGCGGCCGGCTATCCCGATACGACGCAACTGAGCGATGTCCTGCTTCAGCTGAACGAGACGTCGCTGAGCCAGTTGCGCCGCGATCACGACACCGGGCATCTGCAGCACAAGATCGACCACGCCGCGAAGTGACGGGCTGTCGGACCTGACGGCCAATCCCGGGCGACCTCGGTCGATCCGAAGCTGCGCTCGTCAGCTTTCAGGAGCGGCCGTCGCAGCCGGCGCCGTCAGCGGCGCGCCTCCGACCGAAACGGGACCTAGGGGCATGACTTCCCTTACCATCCGCTTGCGCAGCGCGGGGGGCAGTCCGTAGCGTGCATGCGCGCGCCGGACCGACGAGGTGACGTCCGACGTCACCGTGTTTTGCAAATTGTCGATCTTCGCCATCAGCGCGGACAGCTGCGAGGAGATCTTCCTCACGTCGACCCGCTCCTCCGTGATGCTCTGCCGCAGCGACAGCAGCACCATTGAATCCTGCTGCAGCAGGACCGAGTTCTGATCCGATGCCTGATTGTTCTGTTGCAGCAACGCGGTGTGTTGCTGCTGGGCTGCCTGAATGTCCTTCAAGGCCGCGACCACGGGGTCCGGCTTAGGCACGGATGCCTCCAGGCGCGGCAGCAGTTCAACCAGACTGGCGACGGTCAGCGACCGAAAATCGGTCGGCGATGTGTAGATGGCCGCTGCGCCGTTGATGGCGAGGGCGCACACTGCCAGGGTCAGGACGGATTTCCGGCTGGACCGCTTGAGCAGGGCTGGAGTTTCGGAGATTTCGGGTTCGTCCGCTGATGCGGCAGCCGCAAGGGCTGCAGCGTCCAGCTCTTCGGCGAAGCTTTGCGTTTCGAAAGTCGCGGTCATCTGCATTGACCCCAGTGAGCGAGCAACAGGAAGCCGCCCCTGAACCGTCCTCGCGACGACCCCTTGTACGCAGCACCCTTACACAACTGTCTAAAATTGTGAGCATTTCGGATTAATTCCACGTTAGCGGCCGACCACGCCGACCCGCTCGGCGACCCCGGCCGATTACGGGGACAGTCGCGTGCGGGAGCGATTTCGCCTGTGGCCATCCTTCGAGACGCCCGCCGTTGGCGGGCCCTCAGGATGAGGGCCGAATGCGCGGCACTTTTTCAACGAACATGGGCGCTGCTTAGCCTCATCCTGAGGAGACCGCGAAGCGGTCGTCTCGAAGGACGAGGCGCGCGCGCAGGTGGTCACGACCTGCCTCTCCGTCGGATTCAAAAAGCCTTGCGCCAGCAGCACTTAGCTACTGTGCATGGGGTTGTTTTCGCATTTTTTGGTCCCTACCCCTCGTCCAGCAGCTCGAACAATTCCTCCACCCGCTCGAACGGCGCGTCCTGCAACTTGGCGTGATGGACCACGCGGTCGCCATCGCGCTGCAACGATTTGCCCCGCGACTTCCGCAGGCGCCCCGGCAGGAACGTTGCGGCTGCAGCCTCGGGCCCGACGTCGAGGCGGACGATGCCTCTGCGCTTGCATTCGAGCCTGATCCGGGCTGCGGCGAAGAAATCGAGCGCGCCTCTCGGCAGCGGGCCGAAGCGGCGTGCGGTTTCCTCCTCGAGATCTTCGAGATCGTCCTCATCCTTGCATCTTGCGGCGCGCGCATAGAGCTCGAGGCGCACCGGTTCGGACTGCACGTAGGTCTCGGGCAGCATGTCCGCGACCGGCAGGTTCAGGTCCGGCACCCACACCGCCTGCCCCTCGTCGAGCTTCTCCGAGGCCATCTTCAGGAGGTGGCTGTAGAGCACGGGCCCGAACACCTGGACGTGGCCGGATTGCTCCTCGGAGAACAGGTCGCCCGCGCCTCGCAGATCGAGGTCGCGCTCGCTGATGGCAAAGCCGGCGCCAGGCTTGCTGAACTCCTCGAGCACGGCCAGCCGCTTCTCGGATTGTCCGGACGCCGTCTCGGTCAACAGATGGGCGAAGGCGCGGATGCCGCCGCGGCCGACACGGCCGCGCAGCTGATGCAGCTGGGCGAGGCCGAACTTCTCCGGCCAGCACACCACGATGGTGTTGGCGCGGGGAATGTCGAGGCCGCTCTCGACGATGTTGGTCGCGAGCAGCACGTCGGCCCTGCCCTCGACGAAGCTCATCATGCGGTCGTCGATCTCGTCGGCCGCCAGTCGGCCGTGCAGGCAGACGATGCGCAGGTCCGGCGCCACCGCCTGCACCCGCGCCAGCATCGGATCGAGATCCTGGATGCGCGGGCAGATCAGGAAACTCTGGCCGTGGCGGCGCTGCTCGCGCAGCAGAGCCGTCGCGATCGCCGCATCCGACATCGGCGCGATC